>Ga0196965_1000583_pt1 | contig 19064 bp, 15 predicted proteins | sample S1_20metaG_FD_148668 | JGI IMG/M metagenome (GOLD analysis project Ga0196965, IMG submission 148668) | Soil microbial communities from Anza Borrego desert, Southern California, United States - S1_20 | ecosystem: Environmental > Terrestrial > Soil > Desert | place: USA: California | collected... | reverse complement strand
TTTAGGGATTTCGCTGATTACACGGAGAGAAATTTTAGAAAAATCAGTATTTTAAGCAGTAAGCTGTAAACTTTTTTAGGACGAGACATTTGCCTCCATCGTTATAATCTGTGTAATTGGTGTAATCTTTTTTAATCCGTGATACTGATTTCCGGGGAGGGTATTATTACCCTGATGGTCGTCCCTTTATCCTTTTCACTGTTGAGGTCAATTTTTCCTTCCAGTTTATCCACTACAATTTTGGTTAAATATAATCCTAGTCCACTTCCTTTAGAAATATTATTTCCCCTGAAAAACATATCAAAAACTTTTCCTTGTATTGACTTTTCAATACCCACTCCATTGTCTTTTACTTCCAAAATCAATTTATCCTTAAACACTTCCGCTTTTAGATAAATATAGTTTTCACTTGAAAAGTCTTTGCGAAAATGAATGGAATTTAGAATAAGCTTTTCCAGCACAATCTGAAGAAAATGCTGTGCTGTGGGAAACTCAAGGTTTTTTTCAACTTCTACCTTGGTATATATGTTTTCCAGCAAGCCCTGGTTAGCATAATTTCGAATTACTTCTGTTACCAGTTCATAAATATTAACAGTAGAATATTCAACTTCTGCTTCCCGTACGTGAAGTACTTTTAATAATTCGACAAGAGTATAATCCAGTTTATGCGCACTTTGGCGAATCAATTTATTATACCTTAATGCCTGTGGAATACCGTGAAGTTCTGTATTTGCGACTTCAACCAGGCCAAGAATGGATGATATTGGCCCTTTTAAATCATGAGATACCCTGTAAACAAAAGTATTCAGTTCCCTGTTTTTGAACTTAATGTTCTCTTCAGTGATTTTTCTATTGGTGATGTCTCGGATTATGATTACAAAAAAACTTCTGTCTGAAAACACAACCTTATCCACCGATATTTCAACAAAAAAAGCTGAGCCATCCTTTTTCTTTCCAATCAACTCCCTCTGATTTGCAGACGTTTTTCCCTGTCGCTCTATAAATTCATTAAGTTCTGAAACGATATCGATTTTTGCGAAATCAGGGACTAATAGTGAAATAGGTCTACCTGAAATTTCCTCCTCAGAATAACCAAATAAATTTTCAGCCGCATTGTTGAAAAGATCAACATTCCCATTTTCGTCTACAGTAATGATAGAATCTGCTGCGGTGTTCAGTATTGCTGATTTATAAGCCTCACTTTCCTTAAGTCGTTGCTCCGCTTTCTGGCGGGTCTTAATTTCCTTCTTTATTTTAATAGAATTAAAAAATGCAGTTGGAAGGCGGGTAAGGCTGGTTTTTAAGAGGTAATCATCAGCGCCGTTCTTAATACATTCTACAGCAATTTCTTCACTTTGGGAACCGGTGACCAGAATGAAAGGAATTATTATGTTTTCTTCATTAATGATAGAAAGGGCCTGTAATGCATTAAACCTTGGCAAGCTGAAATCCGCTAAAATTATGTCCGGTTCAAATTCCTTTAGCGCCTTGACGTATTGCTCCTCGTGTTCAACTCTCAGATGCTCACAAGCGATTTTTGCTTTTTTCAGCTCATATAATATTAATTCTGCATCTGATGCGATATCTTCAACTAATAATATTTTGTATGGTGAATCCAAAAAATTACTATTTAAAAGGTTGATTGACCTGAATCCAAAATAAACCTGCCAGGCCAATAAATTCATTATATTGATCAAAATCCAGCGGCTTGACAATATAGGCATTCGCCCCCAAATCATAACACGTTCTAATATCGGAAACCTCGTTAGAAGATGTCAAAATAATGGTTGGAACTAATCTGGTCCTTTTATCACTTTTGATCTGACGTAAAAATTCCATCCCATTAACTTTAGGTAATTTAATATCCAATAAAATAAGATTTGGCAAATTATCCAATTCCCGATCCTTATATTTCCCTTTTGCTTCTAAAAATTCTATTGCTTCTTCTCCATCCCGCACGTGATTGAGGCCTACATTATTTATTTTTTGACTAAGTGCACGTATGGTAAGTTCTGCGTCGAAAGGACTATCTTCTACCAAAAGTATTTCGAGCGCTTCGGTCATAATTTATGCTTTAGGAATTGTAAAATAAAAGGTTGCTCCTTTACCCAGATTACTTTCTGCTCCAACCTTTCCTCCATGCGTAGTAACTATTCTTTGAACAATTGCCAATCCCACTCCGGTTCCTTCAAATTCTTCGTTTGAGTGAAGCCTTTGAAAAACATTAAAAAGCTTATCCGAATATTTCGAGTCAAAACCAACGCCATTATCACGAACGTAAAAAGTGCTATAATCTTCATTGTCTTCACTAAAAATAGATATTTCGGGCTTGGGTTGGTCAGAGGAAAACTTTAATGAATTACTGATCAGGTTAACCCATACTTGCTTTATTAAATTCCTGTCTGCCGTAACAAAGGGCAGAGAAGCAATCTCCAACTTTATTTCCCTGGATTTGGGAGTAGAATTCAGTATCTCCTTCAATACTTCAGCTATCAATTCCGCCATATTAAATCGGTTTTTATTCAATCCCTTTTTTCCAAGTTTGGCAAATTCCAGTAAATCATCTATTAGCTTGCCCATTTGCTTTGTATTGTAAAGCACTATGTCAAGATATCTTTTTCCCTCTTCATCCAGTTTTTGATAATATTCATTCCTCAAAATATTACCAAAACCATTAATTGACCTTAAAGGCGCCCTCAAATCATGCGATATTGAATAGGAAAACGACTCCAATTCCTTGTTAGCTGTCTTAAGGGCCTCCAGAAACTTTTCTTTGTCTTTTATCGCCTTTTGCAGCTCAGTATTATCAATAAAAGCAGTCCTGCTCATTTTAACATTCCGGGCCTCATCATAATCAATAGAGGCGTAGATAAGTACAGGCAAAAGAGAACCATCCTTTTTAATAAACTCACACTCCTTATTTTCTACTTTTCCATTGCTGACCAGCTCATCAATCAACTGTTGAAACCCGCCCCTTCTTTGTTCAGGAATTAAAAGTGAAACCATATTTTTTGAAAGAATTTCATCTCTTTCATATCCCAGCAATTTCAAGGAAGTATTATTGATTTTTAAAAAATTACCGGTTTTGTCAGCAGAATAATAGCCCAAGGGGGCATTGTTATAAAGATCGGCAGTTTCTGCAGATTGATTTGTCAGTTCCTCATTCAGCTTTTCGAGTTGCTGCGTTCTTTCTTTCACCTTTTGTTCAAGATCCTCTGTAAGAACCATCATTTTCTCCTCAAAACTTTTCCGGTCTGTTATATCAAAAGTAATCACCAATATCTTCCTCACTTCTTCTTTTTCATCTATCAAAGGAATAAACCGGATAATAAAAGTGCGTTCTTTGTTATTGGTTTTTAAAGCTATTTCCGTTTGGCCAGGCTTCTTCAGAAGAAGGGTCTGATTGATATAGCTCGCAAATACAAAAGCTTTTTCTTCGGAAAGAAATTCTTCCGGCTTTTGGTTCAGTACTTTTTCAGGGGCCTGGGCAAAAGCTTGGAGTCCTGCATTATTAATAAATTCCAATTTGCTGGCTTTATTAAAAATTAACAGAGGAGAAGGAAAGCTGTCTACTACATTTTTAAATAAGAATACCTGATTCTTAATGGCTTCTGCATTATAATTTGTGATGGTTTCATTGGCAGATTTTAACTCCGTATTTGCCACCTCAAGTTCAGCATTTTTGCTGGATAAACTCTTGTTCCTATCGAATAACTCTGCCTCTAAATGCTGACGAATTTTTAGCTCATTAAGTATTCTCCGAACCCCCAGTAAAATTACCAAAAGGGTAACGGTCAATCCTCCAAGTACTATAATAAGGTTTCCTCTTGAATTTGCATTAAAGTTTTGAGTAGCGCCTAACAGTTTCTGATTTTCCACATTTTCAATCTTTCCTGCTTCTTCAATTATTTTTGTCATCAATTCTTTCCCATCTCCTTGGGCAAACATTGCTTTCGCTTCCTCTCCCCTTGCGTTTTTAACATAGTAAACTGTAGTCTTTGCCTCATTAATTTTCTCGTCAATCAGGATTTTAAGTTTGCTGAATTCCATCCGTTGTTCGATATCCGACTCCAAAAGCTTGTCCATCTTTTCAATTTGCTTATCTATGGAGAGCAAAGCGGTGGAATAAGGGCTCAGGAATGTTTCATCTCCTGAAATAATAAAGGCTTCCTGCCCTCTTTCTATATCTTTTAACAGAGAAACTATAGCATTAATAACCGCCATTTTTTTATGAATGGATTCAACTTCCTCCGAATTATTGGTCAATTGTTTGTTACTGACAAGGTATAAAAAGCTGGAAGCAGAGACCAGCAAAATAACTCCAATAAAGCTTACCAAAATCTTTGGTGACAAGAATGAACTCATAATATAAAAAGAAGGATAAGCTGAACCTTCGCCTCTTTTGCTTTAGTTTTAAAATTTAAAGAAAAATATAATAGAATTAAGAATAAATTTTAAAATTTACTTCCTTTCCAATTAAACGTTGGGGATTAATTCCACTTTGTTGTCTTCCACCTTAAATATACATTTATCTTGAATAACTGATTTAAAAGACTTTATAGAAGCCGAAGGCCTGGCATCTGTAATAAAAACCTGTCCAAATTCTTCATTAAGTACGATATCTAATAATTGGGCAATTCGCTTTTCATCCAATTTGTCAAAGATGTCATCAAGTAAAAGGATCGGATTAATGTTCCGGGTCTTTTTGATGGTAATGTGATGCGCAAACTTAAGCGCTATAAGAAACGATTTTTGCTGCCCCTGAGAACCAAACTTTTTTAATGCATGATCGCCAATAGAAAAGATAAAATCATCCTTATGGATTCCTTTGGTCGTTCTCTGGAGAACACGATCTTCGGCTAAACTCTTCTCTAACTGACTCAATATATCTTCCTGAAAAACTGAACTTTTATATTCAAGATTTACCTGTTCCTTGTTTTTTGTAAGAAGGTTAAAATAGTAATTAAAAGCGGGGAGAAATTCCAAAAGGTATTTATTCCTTAAATCATAAATTGTATTTCCGTTTTCTGATAAAAGATTATTGTAGGGTTCCAACAAATCTTTATCAAAGTAAAAACCTTCGGCAAAACGCTTCAATAAACCGTTTCTGATTTTTAAAGCCTTTGTATAGTTAATAAGCGCATTCAGATAGGTTTTATCGAGTTGAGAAAATATATTATCAAAAAAACCGCGCCTGATTTCACTTCCCTCCCGAATTACCTCATTGTCATCAGGTGTAATAAGAACGGAAGGAAACCTGCCTATAAATTCACTTATCCTTTCAATCTTCTTCTTATTAATTAAGAGTGTTTTCTTTTGCCCTTTTTGCAATTGACAACCCACTGTGTACTTTTTTTCTTCAATTATAAAAGTACCCTTCGCCATAAAAAACTGCTCCTCGTGGTTGATATTTTGACTATCCATGGCGTTTAAACCACTTCTTCCTGAGGACAAATAGTAAATACCATCCAGTAAATTGGTCTTACCCGAGCCATTTGGTCCGGTCAAAAAATTAAGCTTGCTACAAAAAGAGACTTTTGTCTCCTTGTAATTTTTAAAATTTAATAGCTCAATATTTTGAAGATACATTAATTTCTTTGTTGGATGTTTTTATTTAATTTCGCAGCTTAAAAATTTTATATCAACTAATGGTGGTGAATTCGTTAAATCTAGACAACATTTTTATCTAATTTTGGAACATCATCTAAATATTTTAGTCTCATTAAGATTTCAGTAGTATGGCAAGCGTAAAAGATAAGCCTAAAGCAAAAGTAAATTCAAAAGCAAAATATTCAAACGAAACATATTTATTTTGGTATGAATCCATGCAGTTGATGCGGAAATTCGAGGAGAAAGCAGGTCAACTTTATGGTCAGCAAAAAATCAAAGGATTTTGTCATCTATATATAGGACAAGAGGCATGTGTTTCCGGAGCTGTGTCTGCTCTTACAAAAGACGATAGCTGGATTACTGCATACAGGGATCACGCTCATCCACTGGCACTGGGAACTGAACCTAAATTTATAATGGCCGAATTGTTTGCCAAGCAAACAGGAAGCTCAAAAGGAAAAGGCGGTTCCATGCATATTTTTGATAAAGAAAAAAGATTCTTTGGCGGACATGGAATAGTAGGCGGCCAGGTTCCTTTAGGAGCAGGTATCGCCTTTGCTGAAAAATATAATGGCACAAAAAACCTTTGCATGTGCTACATGGGTGACGGAGCCGTAAGACAAGGCGCTTTCCATGAAACTTTAAACATGGCAATGTTGTGGAAGCTTCCAGTAATTTTTGTTATTGAGAATAATGGATATGCAATGGGTACTTCTGTAAAAAGAACTTCTAACGTTACCGATTTGTATACTTTGGGAGAGGCGTACGATATGCCTTGCAGTCCAGTAGATGCAATGAGTGTCGAAGCCGTCCATGAAGCAGTAGCCGAGGCAGCAGAAAGAGCAAGAAATGGTGAAGGACCTACTTTATTGGAATTCAGAACATACAGATATAAAGGACATTCTATGTCTGACCCTGCTAAATATCGAACAAAAGAAGAACTGGAAGACTACAAGTCCAAGGACCCTATTGAGCAGGTAAAAGCGAGTATATTAAAGTATGGATTTGCTACTGAACAAGAGCTTGAAGAAATAGACAATAAGATCAAAGAGAGAGTGCTTGAAGCAGTAAAATTTGCTGAAGATTCTCCTTATCCGTCTCCGGAAGAAGCCTTCAAAGATGTCTATGTTCAAAAAGATTATCCATTTATAACAGATTAATTCACAACATTTTCAAAATTCGGTTAAAATTATTTTAAATTTGCCCCCTTCATAAAATTACCATGGCAGTAAAAAAGAAAGAGAGAAATATACTGGAAGATTCTGATGTAGTTATAGAAAAGTTAGAATCAGCTGAAGATTTCTTCAAGACCAATCAAAAATGGGTCTACATAATTATTGGAGTTATATTGGTTGCAGTAGCAGGAATATTTACTTTCAAGTACTTTAAAGAGTCGCAGGCACAAATAGCGCAAAATGAGTTATTCAGGCCGATCAACTTTTTTGAATCTGACTCAGTAGGAAAAGCTTTGGAAGGAGATGGAAACACAATGGGATTTCCAGCCATTGCAGAGGAATACAGCCTTACTAAACCTGGAAATCTTGCAGAGTATTATGCAGGAGCTGCTTATCTAAAAGATGGAAAATTTCAGGAGGCTATCGACTACTTAAAAGATTTTAGTTCTTCGGATATTCTTGTTCAGGCACGAGCCTACTCCTTGATTGGCGATGCCAATATGGAACTTAAGAATTTTGAAGAAGCTGCAAAATTTTATGGTAAAGCCGCAGAGTATAATCCTAACAAATTTTTCTCTCCCCAATACCTTATGAAGCAAGCGCTTGCTTATGAAAAACAAGGAGACAATCAGGCTGCTCTTAATGCTTATGACCAAATCATCGAAGAATATTTCGATGCATCTGAGTACAACGATGCCCGAAAAAACAAAGCCAGAATAGAAGCTCTTATTTCAAAATAGTTAAAATGGAAAGATTCCTTAGTGAATCTTTCTATTTAAAATCATGGCAACCAAACTGAAAAATTTAAGTAGTCATTCTCAGACTAATATTTCAGAAATCTCTACAAAAAAGTTTGCTCTTATTGTTTCTGAGTGGAACTCAGAAATCACTGAAGCCCTTTTTCATGGCGCTTTTGATACCTTAATAAAAAATGGAGCTTCGAAAGAGAACATTATCCGCAAAACTGTACCGGGAAGTTTTGAATTGTCTTTAGGTGCACAATGGATGGCTCAAAAACCAGAAGTGGATGCAGTAATTTGCATAGGTTGCGTTATTCAGGGAGATACCAAACATTTCGATTTTATTTGCCAGGCTGTATCCCATGGCTTAACGGATGTTTCCTTGAAATACAACAAACCTGTAATATTTGGCGTGCTTACCCCCAATACCCAACAACAAGCTTTAGACCGGGCAGGAGGGAAATATGGAAATAAAGGAGATGAAGCTGCAATAACTGCAATAAAGATGTTAGGCTTTTAAGCAATCATACTATTCAAAATCACATAACGTATAAAAATTAATCATTCAATTTGAAATGAAGGTTTTAAAATTTGGAGGCACCTCCGTTGGTAGTCCTGAAAGAATGCATGCGGTAGCCAGGTTAGTCACTGGCGGAGAAAAGAAAGTAGTTATTCTTTCTGCCGTATCAGGGACAACCAATACTTTAGTAGAAATTTCTTCTAATCTGGCCCACAACGACAAAAACAGGGCAGAGGAAATTTTAAAGAATCTGGAGTTTAAATATTACGATTTTGTAAAAGGGCTTTTTTCTACCCGTGAAGGTGTTGAAAAAGGAAATGAAATCTTGTATGATAAGTTTTCTCTTTTAAAGCAAATTACAGCCAAATCTTTTGAACCTGCTGACGAAAAAGTAATTCTTGCTCAGGGAGAATTAATCTCTACTACGTTATTTCAAGCTTACTTAGAAGAAATTAAGGTAAAATCAATCCTTCTTCCTGCTCTGGAGTTGATGAAAATCGACGAAGATAATGAGCCGGTGCTTTCTTATATAGAAGAAAAATTCAGTCAGGCGCTTAAAGAAAATCCTGATTATGACCTTTATATTTCTCAAGGTTATATCTGCAGGAATGCAAACGGAGAGATCGACAACCTTAAAAGAGGAGGAAGCGATTATACTGCGTCTTTAGTGGGCGCTGGTATCCGGGCAAGTGAAATCCAAATCTGGACGGATATTGACGGAATGCACAACAATGATCCACGTATCGTTAAAAACACGAAGCCTATTGCTGAACTATCTTTTGATGAGGCGGCAGAACTTGCCTATTTTGGAGCAAAGATTCTTCATCCTTCAACGATTTGGCCAGCTCAAAAATACAGCATTCCGGTAAGGCTTTTAAACACAATGCAACCAGATGCTCCTGGCACTTTGATTGCAAACCATACAAGTGAAAAAGCAATCAAAGCAATAGCTGCCAAAGACAACATCATAGCAATCAAGATCAAATCCAGCAGGATGTTGCTTGCTTACGGTTTCTTGAGAAAGATCTTTGAGATTTTCGAAAAGTATAAGACACCTATCGATATGATCACAACTTCTGAAGTGGCTGTATCTGTAACAATTGACAATGAGGCAAACCTTAATAAAATTATTGATGAGCTTAAAAACTACGGCATTGTTGAGGTGGATAAAGACCAAACCATTGTTTGCATGGTAGGAAATATGGTCTCAGAAACACAAGGTATTGTTAAAAATATTTTCGATTCTTTAGGAGATATTCCGGTAAGGATGATCTCCTACGGAGGAAGCAGACATAATATCTCTGTTCTTATAAAAACAGAACAAAAACAAGATGCGTTAATCGCCTTGAATAAAGGTCTGTTCGACTAATCAGTCTGGCTAACTTTCCAAAAGTCTAAAAGCTTTTGGAAAGTTTCACAACATCAGAAAGGGTTCTAAAGGAATTACCGAACCAGAAAAAGACCTGGATTTTTTTTTAGTTTTGAAGCCATGAACCTCGCCATCGACATCGGAAACACTTTAATCAAAGTTGGCCTCTTTCAACAAGATGAAATAGCAGAAGTTATCCGTTTTGATAATGAAGCTCAGCTACTCCAGCTAATTAAGGAAAAAAAGCCTTCTAATATCATTATTTCGACCGTCAGGAATAATTCTGAACAAATACTACCTCATATTCCTGCTGAGACCAATGCCATCTTACTTTCTAACAAAACACCCTTGCCTGTTTCAAATGGTTATAATACTCCTGAAACTTTAGGCACAGACAGAATATCCTCCATTGTGGGCGCTTTTAGTTTGTTTCCCAACACCAATTGCCTTGTGATAGATATAGGGACATGTATAAAGTGCGACATTATTGATCTTAACAATACCTATCTGGGAGGAAGTATTTCTCCTGGAATTAAAATGCGTTTTCAATCCCTTAGTCATTATACCAGCAAATTACCCTTGGTAGAATTTGAAAAAACTGATTTTTTGAATGGCAAATCCACAAAAGAATCCATCCTAAGTGGCGTTATTAACGGCGCTGTTTTTGAAATTGAGGGGTTTATCGGAGCGTACTCAAAAATATTTTCTCAACTTAATGTAATTATTACCGGTGGTGATTCGTATTGTTTTGAAAGTAGAATAAAACCACACATCTTTGTGGTCCCTGATTTGGTGCTGCTTGGTTTACATAAAATATTGCTACATAATCTCTCAATTACAAGTGCTTAGACTTACAATTCTTTTAATATTATCGCCTTTTTTATTGATCGCTCAAAATGGTAATTCTCCTTATTCAAACTTTGGATTAGGTGAACCCCTCCCCGATGAATATTTTCACAACTCGGGAATGGGAGGAGCAGGAATGGCCTTTCCTACGCCATTTCATATAAATATTAATCCTGCTTTCCTACCACATAATAAATACACAACTTTTGAACTAGGAGGATCAGGTGAGTATAAAAAATTAACTACTCAGCAAAACAGCGTTTCCGATGGAAATGGCAGTCTGAGATATCTGGCATTTGCTTTTCCTATTACAGACAAATACGTCATCAGTGTGGGATTAAGGCCGCTGACCAATGTAAGCTATAATTATAGCCAGTCCTCTACAGTGAATGGCAGCTCAGATACCGTAACTTATAACTATTTAGGAGAAGGTGGAATAAACTCAATTTATCTTTCTCAAGGTGTTCAGATTACCAAAAACTTTAGCCTGGGACTAAAAGCAGCATATAATTTCGGGGCAATAGAAAAAACCTATTCTTCCTATATTCACAACATTCAACAAGCCTATTTTCTGGAGTCAACAGATCAAACGAATTATCGGGGATTTTCGGTGGCACCTTCAATCGGATACAGACAGCAGTTAAATAAAAACTGGTACCTGAATGCTGGCGGTGCATACGAATTTGGAGGAAAGTGGGGCTATACATCCACTCGTTCTTTAGTGAAAAGAAGGTTGATAGACGATGCTCCGCTCGAAAATAGCACCATAGGCAGCGATCAGGAAGGCAAAATATTTCACCCATCTTCCCTTAGGGCAGGACTGAGTATTGAACGCCTCTATAAATGGACGTTAGGGGGAGAAGTTAAATTTCAGGATTGGGAAAAGTTCAACTCAATAGATGGAACCGAATCTTTAAAAAATGTTTCTACCTTTTCTTTCGGAGGTCAATATGTGCCGGACATCAATGCCATCAAAGGATATCTTAACCGGACAATTTTTAGGTTAGGTGTATATTATTCGGAAAGCACCTTCTCAGCAAACAGTGAAAAGCTAAATGATATGGGAGCCACATTAGGTCTTGCATTACCTGTTGGAAGACTTTCATTTTTAAACCTTGCCTTTGCTGTAGGCAAGCGAGGTACTAAAGAGACAAACATTATTGAAGAAAATTATTTTAGAATTAACCTGGGCGTAACCTTAAATGACAGGTGGTTTGTCAGAAGAAAGTTTGATTAAATGTCCGTCTTAGTAACTCAACTCAATAGGTTATACTAACAGAACCTTTAAATGGTAAAAAAATATTTTCTTATTGTTTTTGCCCTAATCGCCTTTTCCTGTGTATTCTTAAGTTGTTCAGAAGACCAGAAATCGTTGAAGGATATGAAAGAGTATACTGGTCCGATGACCAGTTTGAGTAATGTAGTAAACTTATTGAGCGACTCGGGAATTGTAAAGGTAAGGCTTAAAGCGCCTAAACAACTAGAGTTAAAAAATGGTAACCAGGAATTTCCAGAAGGGTTAAATGTGGAATTTTTTGATAAAGATGGCACAGTTTCATCTGTACTTACCGCAAATGAAGGAGAGTTCAGTAAAACTTCAAATGTTTTCACTGCCACCGGTAATGTTATTGTCAAAAACATTAAGACAAATGAACAACTGAATACGGAAATACTTTATTGGAACAGAAAGGAAAAAAGAGTTTACACCGACAAGTTTGTTACCATAAAAACAGAGGACGAATTGCTTCAGGGCGAAGGTTTGACGGCTGCCCAGGACTTTTCAACCTATAAAATAGATAAACCTACCGGATCATTTATTCTGGAAGATGAGGTAGAAGAAGATACCCTTTCCAATGAATAGTTTAACATTGTCATTATTTCAACATTACTTGTAATACATGAAGTTGCTTGATTCCATAATTATTTCTCTAGCAGTCGTGCTGTTTATCATTGGGGTTCACCAAACCTTTTATTTTAAAATCGCTGCCAGTTATTGGCTGTTTATGCTCTCCTTGTCACTTGTTCTCTATTTAAAATTAAACAGGGCAAAAAAGCAAAAAGAGGAAACCAATAAGGTAAGAAAAACTCAGCAGATAAAAAGAGGAAGCCGGTCAAAAAGTAAAAGGTAGTTCAGGAAAGTTTATAAATCTTAAAATTACTTACAAGACAACTTCATTTTAGTATAATAATTAAATAAAAAAACACTTCAAACTGTATCATAAAAGTTTGATTTTCTATAGGATTGTCGTTAATTTGCGCGCTTTTAAATATTAAAAATGGCTTTAATTAAGAAAATACGAGAAAGAACCGGAATCGCCGTTGGGGTGGTAGCGGTAGCCCTTATGCTTTTTATGTTAGGTGGAGACCTTTTGAATCAAAATTCTTTTTTGAGAGGAAATAGCTCCCAGGATGTAGGTGAAATAGCAGGCGAGAACATTTCCATTCAGGAATATCAACAGGAAATAGACCAATGGGAGCAAAGGTATGGAGGAAATGTAACCGAAGGCCAGAGAGAATCTTTACGAGAGCAAGCTTGGGAATCACTGATTGCTAAAATTGCATTCACTAAGGAGTTTGAAGAACTTGGAATAGAGGTACCAAGTGAAGAATTAAGCGATCTATTTGGAGGTGCAAATGTAGATCAAAACCTAAAACAAGCTTTTACCGATCCTCAAACCGGAGAGTTTAATAGGGTAAAACTAGATTCATTCTTCTATAGATACAATAATAATCAGATGGATCCGAATCAGAAGGCCCAGGTTAATAAATTCTTAGCTGAAATCAGAGGAGCCAGGCAAAGAATAAAATATGAAAATTTAATTCTTAAAACTGTTTATGTTACAAAGGCGGAAGCACAGCGTGAATACGAAAACCAAACAGCGAAAGCCGAAGTTAAGTTTTTGTATGTCCCTTTCCATTCCGTGAGTGATTCATCCATTAAAGTGACTGATGAGCAAATCAGGGAATATATAAACAAGAATAAAGAAAAGTATAAAGGAGAGACGAGCGCTTCAATTGAATATGTAACTTTTCCGGTAAAAGCTTCTTCTGAAGATACTGCTGCCATCCTAAAGGAAATAAATGAATTGGCTGAAGACTTTAAAAATACTGCTGAAGATTCTACTTTCTCCAGTATAAATACCGAAGGACAGTTTTCATTTGACTATGTAAATCCAGGAGAATTGCCTGCACTTGTTGCCTCTCAAATTTCTTCTCTTAAAGAAGGTGATGTGGTAGGGCCGGTTTTGGAAAATGGTGTTTACAAGCTTTTAAAGCTTTCAGATGTAAAAACAGACGCTGATCCTAGTGTGAGAGCAAGCCATATTCTATTTAAACCTGCAAGCACTTCTGATGCAGATCAACAAGCGGCTTTAAAACAAGCAAAGGAAGTACTTAAGCAAATTAAAGAAGGCGCTAATTTCGAAACCATGGCAATGATCCACGGCACGGATGGTACTAAAAACCAAGGCGGAGACCTGGGATGGTTTTCAAAAGGAAGAATGGTACCTGAATTTGAGAATGCAGTCTTTAACTTTAATGGAACGGGACTATTACCTGAGCCTGTTAAAACCGACTTTGGCTATCATATCATAAAAGTAACAGAACCTAAAAGTAATGTGCAATACAGATTTGCTACGATAGAAAAGCAAATTACACCGGGTTCTGCAACAAATGACAGGGTTTATAGGAATGCGTCCGCTTTTGCTGGTACTGTTGTTTCAGGAGAAGAATTCAGAACAAGGGCTGCACAAGATTCTTTGACGATAATGGAAGCACCAAGAGTAACCCCTACAGACAGAAGTATCAATGAACTTCTTAATACAAGGGAAATAGTAAGATGGATCTTTAATGACGCTGAGGCAGGCGCCGTTTCACAAGTTTTTTCTCTGGAAGATTCTTATGTAGTTGTTTCAGTTAAATCAAAATTTGAAGAAGGCGAAGCCAACATTGAAAACCTGAGAAATGAAATTACTCCGAAAATAGAAAACGAACTGAAGGCTAAAGCAATAATTGCAAAACTTCAGGGACAAAAAGGTACATTAGAAGACATTGCCAAAAAGTATGGATCTACTGCTTCTGTAAATACTCAGGCCGACATTACCTTCACATCTTCTTCCTTAAACAATGTTGGGTTTTCTCCAATTGCTACAGGAAGGATCTTCGGAATGAAAAAAGGAGAAAGATCAGAACCTATAGCTGACGAAAATGGTGTATTGATCGTGGAAGTTTTAAACAAAACTCCTGCACCTGAAATAGCAGATCATTCTATGTACAAAGACCAAATAGCGCAAAGGAGGCAACAACAGGCAAGTTCCAATATTTCTGAAACTGTCAAAAAGTATTCTGATATTGAAGATAACAGAACGAAATTCTTTTAAAATTCATAAGCGTCAGCGAACTTCTGATCGCACAATTGCGGTCAACGATTATTATCAAATGCAAGGAGCCGGAATCAATTTCCGGTTCTTTTTTTTATTTTCTAGCCGCTCAGAATTCTCATTTTTCATACTGAAAAAATCCTTTCCAGCGGCTGAAAAATTCTTCTCCAGCCATTGAAAAAATTTTGTCCGTCGACTGAAAAAATTTTGTTTGCTTACTGAAAGTAAAATGACCAGCATCGCTGGTCAACTTACTTTGTGTCACTAATCAACTTCCGGAAGCTGGCCGGTGAAGTTGGTCAGCCAGCTTGTCAAGAGTTTGGTCAGGAAATGGCATTTTGTTGATCAGAAGAAGAGGACCAGTGGCTTGTAGGTTAGAAAAGTATGCGGAGGCGTTAGTGCAGTATGCGCTGAAATAAAACAGTAAGAACGAAAACTTACTTTTTTAACATCCTCTTTTCATTATTATAAAGCTAAAATCATACGCAACAGAAGCACTTTTAAACGACAATGCCTTTTTATGAATCTTGAAAAATAATAACTTTAACGATGCCTTCTAATCCGGATTATAATCTACAGTTTCAGAAAGAACTCGAAAAATTAAACACAGCACAAAAACAGGCAGTATTCCATACGGAAGGACCTGTATTGGTTATAGCAGGACCTGGAACCGGTAAAACGCAAATTCTTTCAGCAAGAATAGGATACATTTTAAGTTCCAAAAACCTTCAGGTTGCTCCCCATAATATTCTTTGCCTCACTTATACTGATGCAGGTGTGATTGCAATGAGGAACAGGCTCTTGAAATTTATCGGCCCTGATGCTTATCGAGTACATATTCATACCTTTCATAGCTTCTGCAACCAGGTAATTCAAAATAATATGGATTACTTTGGAATCAGGGAGCTCCATCCCATTTCAGAACTGGAAACCATTGAACTGTACCATAAGCTCATCGATCAATTCCCCCAGGGACATCTTTTAAAAAAATATAGAGGTGAAATTTATTCCGATATAGGCCGGTTAAAGTCATTATTCAGCACAATGAAAACGGAGGACTGGTCGCCTGAATTTATATCGCAACAAATTGATCTTTATTTAGAAGAACTTCCAAGCCGTGATAATTTTATCTACAAAGTAAACAGGGGTCAAAACAAAAAGGGAGACCCAAAAATCAGAGAGATACAGGAGGAAACAGAGCGGATGGAAAAGTTGAGGGCTGCCGCCTTTGAATACCATAACTTTAATAAGCTCATGAAAAGCATGGGCCGGTATGACTTCGACGATATGATTTTGTGGGTGTTAGAAGGCTTTAAAAATAATGAGTCCCTCAGATTAAAATATCAGGAGCAATACCTATACTTTTTAGTGGATGAATTCCAGGACACCAATGGATCACAAAATGAGATCTTAAACCTTCTTACTGAAGATCCTGATGAAAACCCCAATGTATTTGTTGTGGGGGATGACGATCAGTCCATTTACCGGTTTCAAGGCGCAAACCTTAAGAACATTACCGATTTTGCACTGAGGTATGAAAGGAATTTGTATAAGGTGGTTTTAACGGAAAATTACAGATCCACACAATCCATTCTTAACACTGCTCAGTCGCTGATAAATTTTAATAGCCAAAGACTGGTTAATACATTTAATGACATTCAGAAGAATTTAATCTCCAGTTCCTCTCTGAAATACTCTCTCGTTCGTCCTGAAATTAAAACCTTTCCAAATCCTCAAAATGAAGAAGCTTTTATTCTATCAGAAATAGAAAGACTGAAACAACTGGGAGAGGATCTGAGTGAGGTAGCAGTAATTTACAGAAAACACAAACTGGTAGAAAATCTGGTAAAGGTAATGGAGCAAAAGAAAATACCTTTAAATCTCAAACAAAGGGTAAATATTCTGAAGCTTCCGTTTATCAAGAACCTCATTCACCTGCTTACTTATCTTCAACAGGAATTTGAAAGACCTCATAGCGCTGAGAACTTGTTGTTTGAAGTAATGCATTATGACTTTTTTGGAATAAGTCCCAGAGATATTGCCAGGATTTCCTTGCATTGCTCCCACATAGAAGAAGGTGTTTACAAAAAATGGAGGGAAGTAATTTCAAGCAAAGAAACCATGTTCAGACTTGGATTGGAGTCTGCCGGAGCTGTTTCCTCTTTAGAGGATAATCTGAACTATTGGTTCAAATCCATGGCAAATGATACCCTTCAGGTATTGTTTGAGAAAATAATAACCAAAGGAGGAATCTTAAAATACATTATGAATTCTCCTGATAAAATCTGGCTGATGGAAAGTCTTACTTCCTTTTTTGATTTCCTCAAAAGTAATTCGGAAAAAGAGGAAAACTTTGGCGTGAAGAATTTGCTGTCATTGGTTGAAAAGATGGAAAGCCATGATTTGTGTATTTACCTGAATAAGATTATTTCTAACCCGGATGGGGTAAACTTTGTCACGGCGCATAGTTCCAAAGGACTTGAGTTCAAACATGTATACCTGCTCTCAAGCAACGCCAGGTGTTGGGAAAAGTCACGGGGTGTGAACAGAGGTTTTAAATTGCCAGATACCATTGTGCCAAGTATAGATGAAGATCTTGAAGAGGAAGAAAGAAGGCTTTTTTATGTTGCACTTACCCGGGCAAAAGAAAATTTGACAATTTCCTATTCTAAGGAGGATAGGAACAGCAAAGAACAGGAAAAATCAAGGTTTGTAACAGAAATAAAAATCGGTGAAGAACTTAATGAAACCGACATTTCTTTAGAGCCGGATGCGCTTCTTGATTTTAATTATCTCAACCTTTCACTGCCGGAGATCGCCAAGTCTGATTTAATTAATAAGGCATTTATAGACGCTTCTTTAAAAAATTACAGGATGAGTGTAACACATTTAAGTAAATACCTTAAATGTCCGCTAACCTTCTATTTTGAGAACATAATAAAAGTACCTTCGGCAAGAAATGAAAGCATGGGTTTTGGAAATGCCGTCCATTACACTTTAGAAAAGTTTTTTCGCCAAATGCTGGATTCCGGTAAAAAGGAATTTAGTTCAAAAGAAGAGCTTTATGAGATCTTTAAAAAAGGGATGCAAAAATACCATGCGCACTTCACCAAGGAACAATTTAAACGAAAGATGGAATATGGTCAGGAGATTCTCCCCGGATTCTATCAAACCTATATTGAACGATGGAATAAAGTAGTGGTGGTAGAATACCGCTTAAACCATGTAGAGGCAGAAGGTGTTCCACTCACAGGTATCCTTGACAAATTGGAATTCGACGGAAATGTAGTCAACGTGGTAGATTATAAAACCGGCAAACCGGAAAACGGAATACGAAAACTTAATCCTCCTTCTGAAGCTGATCCATTGGGGGGAGACTATTGGAGACAAATGGTTTTTTATAAGATCCTGATGGATAGTGACAAAACCAAGAAATGGGAAATGATCTCCGGAGAATTTGATTTTATCGAAAAAAACAGCAAAAAGGAATATGAGAAAAGGAAACTGGTAATATCCCCTGAAGACATAAAAATAGTAAAAGGGCAACTAAAGGAAGCTTACGGAAAAATTTTGAATCATGAATTTATGCCGGGTTGCGGCAAAGAAGACTGCCAATGGTGCAATTTTGTAAAAAACAACTTTACCAGTCCTGTGGATTTGTCTGTAGTGGACGAGGAGTAACTGATTTCTTTCTAGGAGTAACTGATTTCTTTCTATATGCGATTCAATTTTGAACACATCTCCAACTATATTTTGAATACACTTTAAAATTCATCTTCGTATTTTGAATAAAGATAGCAATGGGAAAACCAATTGAAAATAAGCCTTCATATTCTTTTGAGGAATATCAGGCATTAGAACAATCTTCTCAAGAAAGATTTGAATTCTTTCACGGGGAGATATTTGCAATGTCCGGCGCTACCAAAAATCATAATACGATGGTTCTAAATTGTGCTTCCTTATTTAGAAATCATTTTAAAGGTAAAGGTTGTAAAGTATTTGCTGAAGGGGTTCAACTGGAAAAAGAACACAGGGGAGTTTACTTTTATCCTGACGTAATGGTAACCTGTGATGAAAGGGATTTTGAGGAAGGATTGAAAGTTAAATTTCCTAAAATCATTGTAGAAGTACTTTCTAAAAGCACTGCATTTCAAGATTTGAATCGAAAGTATTATTTGATTGTTAGTCAATCTGATTATACTGTAAAAATTTATGAAAGAAAGGGTGAAGGTTGGTCTTTTTCAGTAGTTCAAGGCATAGAAAGCAGTATTAACTTAGCTCAGATAGGTTTGGCCCTTCCGCTGAAGGAAATTTATGATGATATTAAGCTAGAACCCTGATCATGCTGTGTGTTTGCGCTAAAGAAGGAGTAATTTAAATGAATAATTTTATCGGTGTTGTCGGTCTTTTGTAGAAGGAGAGTCG
>Ga0196965_1000582_pt1 | contig 19078 bp, 12 predicted proteins | sample S1_20metaG_FD_148668 | JGI IMG/M metagenome (GOLD analysis project Ga0196965, IMG submission 148668) | Soil microbial communities from Anza Borrego desert, Southern California, United States - S1_20 | ecosystem: Environmental > Terrestrial > Soil > Desert | place: USA: California | collected... | reverse complement strand
GTATCCGGTTTTTCCCATCATTCGAAAATATAAAGATGAACAACCTTAACAGACAGTAAATTCAGTTGTCGCCAAACTTTTTCCGTTCGATAAAATTGAAATTTGATGGGACCCTTTATAATGTCTCCGCGTGGTTAGGTCTTTAAACGATTGCTTTTTTGTGATCGGATGAAGAATGCCGGGTTCAAAGCCACCCTCTTTTAATTTGAAAATCTTCCGTGATGTTTTACCAGTGGATGTCTTGTAATCAATCGCATACTCGATTCGGAAGGAGGACGGTTCTTTTTGTTTGTTGACGAAATCGAAATGGAACTCCAGTGCACTTCCGACCTTAACCATTTTTCGATCAACCCGAAAATTTCGAACTTCTGACCGATGCTTCGGATCAAATCCGTGAAGCGATAACGCATCCGTGTCGCCGCGTTTTAATAATGTTCTACATGCGCGTCGAATGATCCAATCCGTCGAGGCATGTCGCTCCTGCCTCCAGTTCTGTGCGAGGTTAAGAACAAGTTCCGGATGATCCTTTGAGATGTCGTTTAGGTTATTGGCAACACTTTTTCGCACATATTCCGAAGCATCTGTTTTCAAGTTTTCCAAGACTGCCAGAATCATCGCTGGGTTTTTCTTCAACCACGGAACTCCCGCGCCCCATGGCAATCTAGGTCGGCAGCCCTCAGATGAAAATCGCCGGACAGACGCATGTGAATGTGTTGATAATTGCAGCATGTAGTCCATCGTCTTTTTCGGATAACGATTCAAAAATGGTCTGATCGCAAATTCGGCACTAACCAGCCTGGTTATTTCTGTAAGTGCGTTGAGCGATTCGTCAGGGTAATCCAATCCATTTGCCTGGATATATTCGGGAATGAAGATCGGCGCAAAGCTTTGCGTATGAATACCCTTGCTGATCATTTGATTTGATAACGTGATGAGCGTTTCTGCCGCAGAGGTAAAATCTCCCGGAAGGAAATAACCCAGGCATTTGCTGATGTGACTGACCCTTTGCTTCAGTTCCAGGTCGGGCCACGATTTATCAAAAACCGCGTACGTAAATTCTTTGCAGTCGAATCCGGGAATAGCTTCTTTCAATGTCGGACCAAGAGTCTCGAAAAAAGCGGGACTGTACATGTACTTGAGTGGTTCGGCCATAATTTGGAATTAACGACCAAAAATCCGGGGCGCCACTGTCAACTGTATGTCAACAGCTAAAATATTTTTTGATTGATCGTAACAATTGCCCTGTAATCGTCCACCGAACGAAGACGGATATCTTCCGTGTGCAGGGCGCTTATAATGTTTGACCTTTCTTTTTCAAGCAAAGCAAGCGCTTCATGGTAAGTCAGCGGAAGAATGCCGCCTTCAACGCGGTCAACCTTATAGTAGTTCTCGACAATCGTTTTTTTGCGAAAGGGATTAATCTGAATGTTCTTCTTTGAGATGCCCATCGTTCGATGAATAACAATACCAAAACGGTCGTTGAAATAAAGCGATTCTACAAATACACCATGCTCCTTACCTGAAGACTCGGGTCTCATTTGGAGGCTATAGAAAACGCGAACACTCTTGCGAGCGGAGTCCCTGTACATAAAGGTAATTACTTCATCGACAGTTAACATCCGAAAGTGCACGCCATCATTTGTCACTTGCAGCAATCCTTCGGCTACCTTACGTGTCAATCGCAACTTACAATGCAAGGTATCTCCCGATGCCAGAATTATAGTGCCCTCGTGCCAGGTTGGTTTCTTTTTTGCGAAAGTATTTAAAGAAAAAAGAGCGATAAGAACAATGAGGGGTAGCGTTCGCTTCATAGGCTTGGGATCAATCTTAAAAGTAATCCCAAACGATAAATGCCATTTAACAATAGAACAAAAATTCTTACATCAGGAAATTCTTATTCAAGTCTGAACTCAATTTTATAGCCGGTAAGCTGATTCTGTAAAGCTTGTAGCCAATCCTGATCGGCATCCCACTTCGTGCCAAGAAACACATTACCAGAGTCGATGTGCTTAAAATAAAATTTGAACACAATGTCATTCTGGTGAATGCTTTTCAATGCCGGGACTTTATCAATGTACCTGACCGATACGAAAGCATTGGAAGGTCGCTTGTTTTCATAGTCAAGAATTTCCCTGGCCACCTTGTTCTTTGCGCGCACGAAACGCAGTACATAAAAATACCCTTGCTTCCGCAGATCCGCTTCAGATAGATGGGCTTCAGTAAGCGCGTACTTGTACGGAAATTGCTTCATGATTTCTTCCAGCTGCTGGTCCATTTCTTCAATGCCGAATTTTGGTACAGCAAGCATGTCAACTTTTAAATCGATGGCGTAAAATTCATTTCTGTTCCCCTCAATAATGTTTACGCTGAAACCCGTTTCCGCCAAATCGTTAATAAGCAGATTTTCATTTTTCAGTTCCGATGCGGCTTTCCGATATAATTGTTGCAGCAGATAATCCAACGCACGGTGCCTGTCGGTCCACGCAGGCTGAACATCCTCGACCAGGTTTGCCTTTTTGTTATAGGGCATTATATAAAAGTGAAACGCATCATTATCCTTTTGGATGTAAATCAGGTTTTCAATCTCACGTCGGTTCAACGTTCCCGCAAGCTTTACCAGCACGTCGCGTCCAGCGCATACATAATTGGCATCGTAGTATGTGACGGCATCGATGCCGGTTCGCTGAAATCCTTTTTGAATCGTTTCAAGCTCCTTATCAGTAAGATTATAAGTATGAAACACCACCGATTTCGATTTCAGCAATTCTGACGGAAGGCCTCCACCTGGCTGCAATTTGGCGAGGAACTGTTGCTCGGTAAATGGAAGCTGAGCCAGGGCCGCGTGAGCAAATGAAAACAGCAGAACAAAAATGATCCTCACCATAGGGCTTTTAAAGCGAACGAAAGATGTGATAATGTATTTTATATTCCAATAAAAAAACCGTCGCTATCCGCCTTTACGGGATAAGTAACTAAATCAGAGGAACGTCCCTGAATCTCGCGACCGGTTTGTGAATCAAAACAGTAATTATGCCACGGACAAATTATTTCATTTCGATAATTGATATGACCCTTGCTGAGTGATTCGCCGTTATGCGTGCAAGCATCCTGAAATGCCCGGTACGCGCCTCCGATGGTACGAAGTACACAGATTCTTTCCTTACCGATAATGAGCAGCCGCGGCTTCCCTGGCTCGAACTGTTTCTCAGCTTCACTCACGGATGAAAATACTCTAATCCACTCCATGTAATCTGCTCTTCAAATAAATTCCTAATTTGGATGCATGGTTAAAGTTATGAAGAATTATTTGTCAGTCGTCCTCCTCCTGCTCACTTCAACGCTTGCGTTTGCTCAGTCGCCAAAACTTTACGCCGAACTTGAGAAAGCAGCGAAAGCCATCGAGCCAAAAGTGATTGAATGGCGAAGACATTTCCATCAATATCCTGAGTTATCAAATCGTGAAGAAAAAACAGCGGAAAAAGTTGCCGCGCATCTGCGGTCTCTGGGTCTTGAGGTACAAACCGGTGTTGCGAAAACCGGTGTCGTGGGAATCTTAAAAGGTTCAAAGCCAGGGCCAGTGTTGGCGCTCCGCGCGGACATGGACGCGCTTCCTGTTACCGAAAGAAACGACCTGGCGTTCGCTTCTAAGGTAACAACCACGTTCAACGATAAAGAAACCGGCGTCATGCATGCATGTGGTCATGATGCGCATACCGCTATTCTGATGGGCGTTGCCGAAATACTTTCGAAGCACAGATCCCAAGTCAAAGGAACTGTAAAGTTTATTTTCCAGCCTGCTGAGGAAGGGCCTCCCGCTGGTGAGGAAGGTGGTGCCAGCCTGATGGTAAAAGAAGGTGTACTGGAGAATCCCAAGGTAAATGCAATCTTCGGCCTTCATGTGCGCGCTATTAGCGAGCTTGGGAAAATCGAATACAGGCCTATGGGACTGATGGCTGCTTCCGATTGGTTTACGATCAAGGTTCACGGAAAACAAGCGCACGGTGCGGCGCCTTGGTTGGGCGTTGATCCGATCGTTGTATCTGCGCAGATCATCAATGGACTGCAGACGATTGTTAGCCGACAAACAAAGTTGACGCAAGAGGCTGCCGTGATTTCTGTCGGAAGAATTAACGCTGGCATTCGCGAAAACATTATTCCCGAATATGCAGAAATGGCAGGAACCATCAGGACTCTTGATCGGGAGATGCAGAAGGAAATCCATGAAAGAATTCGCAGGACTGCATCGAAGATCGCGGAAAGCGCTGGAGCTACCGCTGAGGTTATTATCGTATCGAAGACTCCCGTTACCTACAATGATCCTGCGCTTACCGAAAGGATGACGCCAAGCCTGCATCGTGCGGTGGGTCGATCAAACGTTATTCGCATTAATGCCGACACTGGTGCCGAAGACTTCGCTTATTACCAGGAACAAGTTCCAGGGTTTTATTTCTTCGTTGGCGCGTGTCCTCCAGACACCGATCCTTCGAAAGCTCCATCTCATCACACGCCCGATTTTATGATGGATGAGGCAAGCATGTTGACGGGCATGAAGGCATTCCTTCATTTGACAGTCGATTTTCTAAATAGCAGGTAACGACTACTGGGGTAGTTAAAAAGGAGTAATTTGTTTAAAGAACATGGTTTTCAATCGTTTGTGTTTGTTTTTTAAACGATAACCACATTTAGGTGAAAACAACAAGTGAAGTTTCGCGTTTAACTGCAATATGAAACTTCACCTGGCTTTAATCTTCGTGCCCTTGTTCGTGGCAGGACAAGGCAATTCTATTCTTTCGGAGGAACCACTCATTACCTACGCGTCGATAAATAATTCACTGCTTCTGGAAAATACAGCAAGGGCTATTGGGGATTTCGAACGAATGCTTGCTGGTAGCGTTGACAAAACCAACATACAAAAACTTGCCGAGGATTATTTTGGTATGGCGCTTGCCCTCGCACTAAACGGAAATTATCGCGAGTCCATTTACTATCATCGGAAAGCGCTTAGAGCACATCGGAAAGCATACCACGAGAAATCGCTCGAGATGACCATTAATCTCGGTCTGACTTACCAGCTTGCCGGAAAAGACAAAAAAGCAAGACGCATTTTGGGGGAGCTATACAATCCTCCGGACGAGAATCACAACGCATCTTAACGTCTCGCAACGCCATTTAACTTCCATAATGGCCGCTTCATCTATCTGTTGATGTTTTTCTTAACCGAAAGGAAACCAACCAGCCTTATAATTTCGTTTATATGAATATGATAAAGGTCAGAATTCACAATTCTCAATCAAACATGCAACGGAGGTTTTGGGACAACCTGGTAATGATGACCGTGATTGGATTCATTTCCCTCCTCATTGTCATGTTTTCATGATTCAGCTTCCAGGCTGAGTCTTTACCGGAAGGATGATTGAAAATATTGTCCCGACGCCGGGTGTTGACGCTGCGCTGATATGTCCGTTGTGGTTTTCAACAATCTTTTTACAAAGCGCCAGTCCGATACCTGTTCCTTCGAATTTCTCACGCGTATTCAGTCGTTGAAAGATTGTGAAAATCTTGTCTGCGTACTCCTGCTCGAAGCCGATACCGTTGTCGGCGAATTTGATCTTCGCATAAACTTCCCCGGGTTTTAACTCCTGTCGCACCTGTCTTTCAGAAACGGATAACCATTCAGTTGTAATTGATATCTCCGGCCTGCGCGTTGAAAACTTGATCGAGTTATTGATCAGGTTCGCAAACAACTGATGTAATTGAAGCCGGTTGCCCATCATTGTCGGCAACTCATCGCAATGGATAATCGTGTCGGTCTGGCTGATCATCAATTCAAGATCCGACATCACATACTCAAGCACGATATTCAGGTCCACTTCAGAGAAACTTTCCTGCACCTGTGAAAGTCTCGAATACTCTAAAACGTCCTTGATCAGGGCAGACATTCTTCCGGCTGATGTTTCAACCTTCTCAAGGTATTTTGATGTCACAGCCTTGTCATCGTTGTCGCGGCGGATCAACTGGATGAATGTTTGAATTTTCCGCAAAGGTTCCTGCAAGTCGTGGCTGGCTACGTAGGCAAACTGTTCAAGCTCAGAGTTCTTTCGGACAAGCTCGAGATTCGTATGCCGGATCCTTTCCCTTGATTCAACAAGCTGCGTGATATTGTGAGCTGTCATCAGCACGGCGTAGACCTGGTTTGAAGCATCTCGCAGAGGAAGCATAAAGCTTTCGTAATACATCCCTGTAACGGAAGACTGGTATTCAGGATTGTGAACTGATTCGCCACGCAAAGCTCTGAACAGACCTTTGTTAGTGGTGGATCCTTTCGATAATGGCATTGCATCTTCGAGCCGTTTGCCAAGAACATCGGTTCGTGATATTCCGAATTCTTCTTCACACCGGTTATTGAACGAAATTATTCTTGTGTCTTTGTCAAAGACGGCGATCATTACCAGAGATGAATTGAGAATAGACTCCGCAAAATCGCGTTGCGATTTTAATTCGCTTGTGCGTTCGTTTACTTTCACCTCCAACTCCTGCGCCTGTTGTTCGGCCAGATGTCGCGCATCGAGAATTTCCTGGTTCTGTGTCTCGATATGTTGCATCATATTGTTGAACGCATCCGTCAGCACGCCAATCTCGTCGTCGGTCATTTTTGTTGCGCGCATCGAATAATCATTCTGCTTTGAAACGTGGATCGTAGTTTCAGCGAGTGAAATTATCGGTACTGCAATCTCTGCCTGGTATTTACGGGATAAAAGATAAGCGAGGAAAAAAGCGAGCGTCATGATTACACCAGCTATCACAGAATAAAGCAACAATCTTTCATACAGATCATTGATTGAACGATGGATGTAAACAATGCCGAGGTGTTTGTTGCCCTGATTGACGGATGTAAATATTTTAATTCCCGACGAAGTAAACGAAACTCCATTTCGAAGGGGTTTGCGCGGAAAGTCATTTTTGGTAAGCATGTCGGGGTAGATTGCAAAAACTTTTCCCGTAGAATCGTATAGCGCTGCCTTTTCAATATTGCGTGCCCCCTGCAACGCTTGTAAAATTTCCTGTGCATCGGCTTCGTCGTTAAATGCAAGGGAACCAGTCGAGTTTGCTGCAATAATATTGCTGATTCCTATCATTTGCTGTTCTGTCACCTGCCTGTAGGAAAAAAACTCATAGAACAGAAACGACGCGAATGTTAGCAGTAATACTGCTGCGCTTGTCACGAGCATGACGCGCATCAATTTCGAGCGGATGGAAGTATTCTGCTTTAACATTACTTTTTATGAATATCGGCTAATCGCAACAACTTTGAACTGATGACTAGTCCGGCATTGGTTGCGGCCTCCTGATTTATCTCAAGCTTGATTTTTTCATTTTGTTTGAAGAACCGGACAACCCCATAGTCCATAAAATCCTCGCTGTCACTTACCGTGAGAACAGGTTCGCCAGACAGCTTTTGAATATCCTTTGCATTCGTTTCGACATAAGATGGCGAAAGGAACAGCATGTGCGATTTTCCGACCTCTTCAATGTTAGCACCATGCTTCAGAATAACAGGGTGGCCTTTGATAGTCTCGTCTTTGAGTACTTCCGCCAGACTTGTTCCAAAAACATTGTCTCCCACCACGGCCACGATAAAAGGGTCTCCAGGTTCGCCGAGGCTTTCAGGTGGCCATTCAACAAAATGTAAAAAGTTATAGATAAACACCGCCTTAACCTGGTATTCATACGGTGTTTGACCCCGGCTTATTATTGAAGCAAAGGCAAAGCATAACATTAGTATACCTCTCCCAAACTTGAGACAGGCATTGATAGAACTGCGACTTGAAGCGTATTTAATTATAAACGCCATGTTATTCTTCCAAAAACATGTCTTGGAATACGGGTTGTATTCATTTCACTATGATACTTAGCGTATAAATTTTGTCCGACAAGGGCGAACTCAACTTTTTCGTATTCCCATGCCAGCCTTACATCGAAAGTGAAGTATTCGGGTACACGGGCGGTAGCAAAGCTGGCAGGAATATAGTCGAGGTAACGCGCAACGACATCGAAGTGGATATTTGCTGGTAAAGTAAGCATTGATTGAAGCCCCGCCATATGTGTTGCATCATTGCTGAGATAAGCAGGATCGTGCATTCTTCCGGGACTCGCGCGAAGATCCTTTCCAAAATAAGTGAAACCAGCGCGAATCCTCCATCGATCGGAGAGCTGATGAAAGCCTGAAAACTCGCCGCCCCACGTTTCGGCGACGCTGCCATTTTGAATCTGATAGGTATTCGTTCCAGGCAATGTTTCAACGCTATACAAGTCATGGTATTCGTTGTAAAAGCCAGCCAAAGACAAAGATGATTTCTTCGTTGGCTGTGATCTGAATCCAATTTCATAGGCATGCATTTTTTCTGATGTAAAATTTGGCCCTCCCGCAACGCTTAGTACTTCCGGTGGCTGCGGTTCAAGCGGGAGAAAGTAATCTACGTCGAAACGACTCGGCGCACGTACCGCGCGTGAGGCTGCTGCCCATAGCGTATGATTCGGGCTAACCGCAAATGCCAGGCGAACACTTGGCTGCACATCAAGACCAGAAAAAATGTTGTGCTGAAACTTCGATCCAACCGTGAACGTGACTTTACCGATTTCGATTTCGTCCTGAACAAAGGCACTATAAAGAGGCATGGTACGTTCCTCGGGTAAAAGACCTACATAGATTGTTCGGTTATAAAGCTCATCATGAACCAAACGATAACCTAAACCCCATAATAGCGTATTGTGAGCATTTATTACAAATCGGTGCTGAAAATCGATATCATACGTTTCGAGTTCATCCGCAACCCCGGCATCGTCTCGCCAATAGCGATCATAGTATGTTTGGAGGATAAGTTCTGATTTCTCAGAATAGGTATGCGTCCATCTGGCGAGCAGGTTTTGAGAATCGAATGGTGAACCTTCACCTGCGGTTTCGCGTACCCCTTTTTGAACGTCGCCTTGAATGGTCAAGTTGTCTTTCTTATTTTCATTCCAGTCTACGCGGAACCCTGCTTCAATGAAACCCCAGGCATCACCAGCGTCGGTTCCATCCGCCAGCGTAAAGCTTTTGCGGGTCAGTCGTTGGGCATATGCACGGTAATGCAATTTTTCGCTGATCGAAGACCCGTAGCGCGCTGCTATGAGGTCTTGATTATAAGTACCAAACGCCCCTGTAACGAACAGCCCATGTGTATCTTTCGCAGACTTAGTTATAATATTGATCACACCATTAACCGCGTTTACACCCCAGAGCGTACCGCCGGGCCCGCTGATGACTTCAATCCTGTCAACGTCTTCCAACAAAACATTTTGAAACTCCCATAACACGCCGCCAAAGAGCGGAGTGTAAACGGTTCGTCCGTCAATCAGCACCAATAGCTTATTGGCAAATACCGTATTAAATCCCCTTGTCCCAACGAGCCACGCACTTGATGTAAGCTGGGAAATTTGCAGGTTCGTCGCTAAGCGCAACGCTTCGGGTATTGTCGTTGCGCCTGATCTTTGAATTGCTTCATTTGTAATCACCTGAATCGCAGAAGCAACCTCACTCAAAAGCTGAGCACTTCGCGCTACCGATGTTACCTCAAGGCTCATCAGCTGTTCAATACTCAACGACTTAAGTTTTTTGATATCGCTCTGCGCATATCCATCATTGAAAACAAAAAGCATTGTCAGCGTCGCGAGGCACGCAATGCGGTTTACTTCAAACCGTGTTGAGCACATTTGATTATCATTTGTCAAAGCCATAACAGAAGTGGTGTGTTTGAATTCTCATTATAGCAAGTGGGATTCGGGGAATGTAAATATGACAAATTTTCCCAATTACCCGCGCGAAATTCCGCATGCCATTCAACAACTGACATTTTAAAATTTTTGAATGTTGGATTTTTCTTTAGCTTTGAACCGATAACTAACTAAATCAACTTATGAATAAGACTCTCTCTGCCTTTATGGGGGCACTGTGTGTGCTGTTCAGCATGCACCTCACCGCTCAGGAAAATTCACCAAAATGGAAGCTCGAACTAAAAAATAAGGCAAAATGGATGAAGATCCTGCCGAATGGTTCTGTACTCGTTACAACAAATAATGATCTGCATGTCGTTGATCCAATCACGCAAAAAATTGTGTGGACGCTCGAAGGCATTGGCAATGTAGAGCAAGAAGACTTTACTGAGATTGGCAACACGCCATTCGCCATGTTTGATAGCGAAAACCCGCTAAAGGGATTAAAGGCGCAAACAAATATTATCAATTTCACTAACGGCAGGGTTATCTACAATACCAAAGAAGAGAATCTGGTGATCCGTGAAAAAACACCATTGCTGGATCTGGGAGCTATTCTTCTCGAAGTGAAGCAGGACAAGAAAGCAATGTTAGTCCTTGTCGACATTGAAACAGGGCAAACGCGTTGGACACACGAACTGCCGGATCGCAAAATGGGAATCGGCATTGGCGCATTGAAACAGAGTCTGAAGTCGATGCTTGATGCAACGCCGGTTTCGGATCTGGACGGAAACATTCTTTTTCCTGATGACAAGATCCTGAAGCGAATCGATGGTGTCACTGGAAAATTGCTATGGCAAAGTGAAAATGAAAAGTCGGTCGGGCGTTTGAATTTTTCCAACGATGGCGCGGTCGTTTATGCTGGAGCCGGAAAAATAATGCGGGCACTCGCAATAAAAGATGGAAAGGATCTTTGGAAGGAGCCTGTAAAACTGCCGAGCGATTTCAGGATGCTCATCCCAACGTCTAACAATGAGATGTATGTGATAACAGAATATCATATCAACAGAATTTCGAACTCGATGGGTAACGATGTTTGGAAAAAGCCGTATACGATTCCGACGTCATTTCAGAATATCCAATTTACCCAGGACGGGCTGTTGATTTTTGGAAGCGACGACGAGCGCTCATCGTTCAGTCACATTTCGGCGTCAGGTGCATCATTGTGGAAGCGTGCTTATGAAACCGACCTGCCAGTTGCCAGCTATGAACTAACGTCCAAAGGGATTCTGTTTGCTAACGCAGAAGAGGCAAACATGATCGATCTGAAAACCGGCGATGACACCATCTGGAAGAAGCGCATTAAGCTAAAAGGTAGCCCCGTAACTTATGTTGACGATAAGCTGGCGCTGATTTATGCGGAGAAAAAATTATTCCGGGTTGATATGGAGACATTAAGCTATCAACAGTTAACAGAGGAAATTAACTTTAAAGGTAGCGATGAAGATGTTCAACAGATTGAGCTGGTCGCATCAGGTTATTTGTTGTCTTCACAGCAAAACATGACGCTGGTAACGCCTGATGGTTCGATCAAATATTCACTTTACTACAAGCCCGTATCCACGGGTGGAACTGCCGGAAAGATTCTTGGCACAGCTGCAAAGATTTATGCCACGGCAAACAGTTTGGAGATGACACAGGACCCAAATAATCCTAACACATACAACGTGCAACGGTCAAAGAAAGGAGACGCAATAGTTGGAGATATCAACGCGATCATCGCCAACAGAAAAAATTCCTTCGCAACGCAGGATTGCAACTACATCATGACAAAAATTGAGGACGGCGAAAATAAGCGTGTCGGGATGGTGAAGATTGACAAGGCTACCGGCGAGGAAAAAGGAAAGATCGTTCTTAACACGCAGGATCCGATCTATGAAGTCGACGAACCAACAGGACAGCTTATCGTAGTTTCGAACGGGCTTGCGTCCGGTTGCGAGGTCGCGTCGTTTGGCTTGTAAAAAGTATTAGGTTTATATGTATGAATCGGTGCCCCGAAAGGGCACCTTTTTTTTCTAATTTTCCTGGCTACTTTCCGTAGTGGACAAATGGAGCCCAGATGTTTGTTGCGGTGAATGCGGTGCCAAATTCACCGTTAATGAATTTGCGTTTCATGATATTGACAGCCTCATCATATGTTTTACCCTTGTTTTCCGTAAGATCATACAGGCCTGTCATGAAATGCATCGTTCCTTCATCGCTGACAGGCCAAAGAGATACGATTGCGCGATTGGCACCCCCAACGAGTAGCGATTGCGTGAGACCGGTCACGCCCTCCCCGCCATAGATTTTGCCGAGGCCGGTTTCGCAAGCACTAAGGATCGCCAATTCGGCATGCATATCAAGTTGTGAAATCTCAGGCGCTGTGAGGTAACCATCTTCGCTTCCCTGCATGGTTGGAAAAATGCACATCGCTACTCCGGATAATTGTGGGATTTGCGGAATGGCAAAACCGTGCGTAGCCAAGTGAACAATCTTGTAGTTCTTTAGTTCACCAGATGCAGCCATGGCTTTGATCTTATTCTCCGTCATTTGCTCACCGGTAAATACATCAACTGGTTCCTTAACCAATTTTGAAATTGTTTGTACCTCCGCCAATGTCCCGGGCAAATAATTCAACTGGCCGAAGCCAAGCGCGGCGTAGATTTCGCGCTGCGGTCTTTTGATAAACGTATTATATGCGGCTTGAGACTGCAGGGCCATCATCTTATCTACTCCTCTGATTCGCTCAGCAGTTTCGCGCATGTTCTGATAAATTGCACCTCCCATTGCGAGCAGTGCTTTTGGTTGATGCTGATAGTTTCTTCTACTAATAATAGTTTTCACTTCAGGACTTTGCGCATAACGAATATCAAGTCGTTCGACAAGGTATTTCGCGTCAGGACCGATGAGGGTTTCAAAAGGTAAAAAATTGAATATGCCATCGGGCATCATTATAACTTTTTTAATGCCATTGAGTCGTGACGCGATCGGCGCAATAAGAAGGTCATTATATGTTCGCAAAAACTCTCTTCGGATGGGCGCTATCGCGGCGTCGTTGCTTTGCAGTAATTCACGAGTAAGCTGCATCATATCATCTACGTCATTTTGCGACAACTGCGAAAAAGACGGTTCCTGCTGATTTACTGGCTTGTAGCCTGGTTTTTTTGCCGCCGAGCTTATACGATCTAAGTAACGTTGCTTGAGGGAGAGAAACACATCCGTCTGGTCGACTTGAACAGCGTAGGACTGGTTGCTAGTAACCAGGTGAATAATCATCTGTCCTGGTGCCATCTGAGAGTAGATTATAGTAGCTTCATCAGCCGCAAGCAGTGATTGATATTGCGCAAGATTTGTGAGGTTTCCCGCATCTTTTTTTCCCAATAGTTCTGCAAGCACCCTGCCTCGTTGTAGATTTTGTATTTCGAACAAACCTTCGCTATCACCAAGAGCTGTTAACGACGAAACAAGGAAGGAATAGCTTGCTTGGTTCTGACTCATGAAATTCAGCTTTAGTTCGCCATCAAGTTCATTTCGAATTTCTTCAGCCATGTCCACAGAGCGACGGAAAACTTTGACCGCATTCCGATGGTTGTTCGCTGCGTAATACATTGCCCCAAGATTATTGATCCGCGTTTGAGCTGTGATATAGTCCTTTTTCTGAAGTGCAAAATTCGTCGATTCGTTGGTAAGCGTAAATGCGCGGTCATACTGGCCCACTTTGAAAAAGTACATTGCATACATCGCCTTGGCGTCGGCGACAACCTCCGATAGGCCTGCGCTTGTTGCAATCTGAATTGCATTGTCAAAATTTTCGCGGGAACTGTTAATATCTGACTGAGTATTTCCGGTTTCATAACCCATGCCTAAGAACATATGTCCAAATGCCTTGAGTCTTGCATTAGTTACGCGGTCTGCTGCCTCGCATTGTGTGAGTAACTTCCCATATTGAATTACTTCGTCTCTTTTGTCCGCGCGTTCTGCTATACTGCGAACTAGGAACAAGAAAAACTGCCCTTTTTCCATTCCAAAAACAGCAGGAACAGCATTCGCGTGACGTACATAGGAACTCAGCAATGCATATATCTTTTGATCGTCAAAAGCATTGTAATAAAATTCCGCCATGCGCGTGGCAACAATAATCCGCGTCAGTGGGGAGATGACCCGATGCTTCGGCAACTCGGCCAATGCCAACTCAAAAGCTGCATAGGAAACCTGCGGATAGTTATAAAGGGCGAATAATTTTCCCACCTGAACAAGGACGAGTGCCTTGACGTAGCCATACGGTTCGGAAAAAACCGACTCTTTGATTGCAATCTCACATTCCTTCACTGAAGCTTCAAAATTTTGCTGCTGAGCATACTGCACAGCATTCGTGATTGCCTGGCCAACCCGCTGGAATGACTTGTCACGGTTTTCCGACAACTGGTGTACATTCTGCTTCAACTTTCGAAAGACTTCCGGATTAATCCCCGCGTTAATTAAATCATCACAATCCTTGAGGATATTATCCACGGCATCTGTCGTGATGGAAAGGAAGAAGTACGCTTTCAAGTACTGTTCCGCCTGCGGATCGTTTGTTGCCAGCAATACATAGGCTTTCGATAAATACGGAACATCGTATATCTGATCCAGCATTAACGCATTATCCGCATGAAGGGTCGCGTTCTGATAGTCTCCTCTGATTAGATAGCACCACGAAGCCATTATTTGACCATTCGTGTGCTCTGGCATCAATCGAAGAACTTCTTTAAACCCTTGCAATGCGGAACTGAAATCTTTTTGCTGAGAGAATTGATACGCCTCGGCAAAAATCCGATCAGCCTCTTCATTGTTTTGGGCATATGTTCGCAGCGAGCAACAAACCAAGATGAAGAGGGCGCAAGAAAAATAACGCATACAGATTGGAATTTATCTCCAATGTTAGGCAATCATGAAGTGAGGCTGAATCCGTGCAGGCCCTTAAAATCATATCCGTGCATAAGGGTATTTGCCGTAAGTGGGAGACGAGTGATCTTGCTTTATGAATGAAGAAGTACGCTCGCAAGGGCAAATCATTATGGCGGTGATCTATCTTGGACTTTCAATACCGATTGGATTGCTTTCGTTGGGTTTTCTTTTCAGCTATCCCGACGAGATCTGGTATCTGGGAATCCTGCTCGCAACCTCGTCCGGATTGCTTATCTATAGCGGGGCATTTCAGATACGAAAAGTAAGATCCAATCAACAAACGGATGCTTTAAAAATCGTGGAGCTCCACAAAAAGGTTTCTGTGCACCGGCATGAAGTTGCGAACGCTGCAGGCAGCAAACCCGGAACAAACCTGTCCTCCGAAACAATTCGGGACTTGTCTGAACAACCTATCCGTTGGGTCATCAATGCTGATACATGGAAAAGTTTCATTCGCATTGAGGGAAGATATCGAACGAATGAAACGATAATGCTTATCCTTGTCGGGACACTAATCTTTACCTATGTCTTGCATGGCGAGATGATCGATGGCTGGATTGCATCATTTGTTGTAGCTTTCATTTCATCCGCACTCCTTTTCGGATTACGTTTGAAATTAAAACAGGCCACACTGAATGGGGCTAGTTCCGCGCCTGTAGAACTAATTATTGACGACGAGAAAGCCTGTATCAACGGCAAGCTGTTTTACTTTCGAAATGACGAACGCCGGCTGCATCGCGTCAATCTTGTAACTAAACAAGGAATGACGATGCTTGAATTCACCTACAGCTGGATGACACGAAAAGGAAGAACGGAAGACTCTTTGTTGCTTCCGATACCTGACGACAAAAAGGAAGATGCCGAAGTAATCTTACGATACTTTACGTGAACAAAAAAGTCAAGCCCCATGCGGTTTTGTTGATTTTACCCTTCTGAATTGTGCTAAGCCTTCGGTCAGGATCCGCAGAGTATCCGATGTAGAACCGATTACTTTTTTCTGACTTTAAAAGATAAACGTAGAACAAAAAAAGGAGATGCCTCGAGCATCTCCAGTTAATGTACCCCGGGCGGGACTTGAACCCGCACAGCTATTACTAGCTATCCCGATTTATCGGAACGTGTCTATAAGCCACTCAAGATATTTCTGCTCTTTTTGGATTTAATTTCTCTTTCCCTGCGAATCGCCGAAACCTCGTCTGCAAATTCTTCCGTGTAAACTCTCGTCCACGGTCGATGAATTTTTGTTGATGTTACTTTTCCAGAATTATGCTGAATGAGCCTTCGGTCAGGATCCGCAGAGTATCCGATGTAGAACCGATTACTTTTTCACTTTAAAAGATAAACGTAGAACATAAAAAAGAGATGCCTCGAGCATCTCCAGTTAATGTACCCCGGGCGGGACTTGAACCCGCACAGCTATTACTAGCCACAGGATTTTAAGTCCTGCGTGTCTACCAATTCCACCACCAGGGCAAAAACAGATCAGAAAAACTTTCCAGAACTGCCTTAAAATAACAATCCCCTCCGTTCAGAGGGGTTTGTTGAGCGGGAAACGAGACTCGAACTCGCGACCCTCACCTTGGCAAGGTGATGCTCTACCAACTGAGCTACTCCCGCTTATTTTGCCTCTAGCTTTCGCTAAGGGACTGCAAATTTAATATCACGGTGTAAATTTCCAAATCCCGTAGGTTTTTTAATTGAAAACCATGGCTATCTACGAATGACTGATCAGACTGGCAGTTTCTGGCCTTCCAATTCCCTTTTCAGCTCTACCGCATGCCTTTTATTTCTTGAATATTTTATGTGCTTCGGCACGCCCTTTAAATCCCAGATCAGTCCGACGGCTGCAAGGCTTTTCAGGATGTAATATGTGATGTCGATCTCCCACCAAAAAAATCCCTGACGCGAAGCCGTTTCGTAGTAGTGGTGGTTGTTATGCCATCCTTCACCAAGCGTGAGCAGCGCCAGCCACAAGCTGTTTTTCGATTCGTCGTTTGACTCATAGCGCTGGAATCCAAACTTGTGCATGATAGAATTGATCGAAAATGTTCCATGATAAAGAATCACCGTGCTGAGGAAAAACCCAATAAATAATGTTGACAGTCCGTGATGCGTAAACATCAATAAAATGCTGCCGCCATTTACATATGCGCCAAGTGCCGTTACGACAATTGCCAGCATTACAGGTGGAACTAAGTAATGTTTGTTTAACCAAACAAGCTCCGGGTATTTCGCATAATCGCCGATCGTTTTAAAATCGGTTTTTTTAAAGTCCGGTCCCACGATCCAGCCAATGTGCGAATACCAGAAACCATAGATTTTCATCGAATGTGGATCAGCAGGTGTATCGCTATGGCGATGATGATGCCGGTGATGCGCAGCCCACCATAACGCCCCCTTTTGTGCGGACGTCTGCGCCATGAAAGCAATTATAAACTGAAACCAACGGGACGTATTGTATGAACGATGAGCAAAATAGCGATGATAACCGCCCGTTACCCAAAACATTCTGAACACATATAGGAATGCACACACGATCCAATCGAACAATGTGGCGCCGGTCCAGATAGCGGCTAACGGAATAAGGTGGACAACGGCAAACGCGATCTCCTGTTTAAGGATAGGTTTGCTTCTTGCTTCAGGATTTACAACAGTTTGACTCATGTCACGTTTCAACAGCAGAGGTCGAATTTACGTTCGCACACATCTGCCAGATTCTGAATGCGAACAAGCAGACAAAGGTCGGGTGTAAAAAGGAGAATCCGAACGGAACGTTAGGAAATTATCGGGATTCCATTTAAATGGTAGAATTCGAAGCTTGAATGCCTATTTAGCCAGCTGTTAACTATTCTGATTTCTTTAGCAGGCTTAATACTTCATTTAACTTAAGCAACGCCTCCACCGGGCTTATCGTGTTGATGTCAACTTTCAAAAGCATTTGTTGGATCTCGGCAAAGCGCGGATCACTTTCGAATAGACTCATCTGTGGCGTGGGTTTCGGAATTTCCTGGATCGCTTTCTTTTCGTTCTTATGCCTGTCCTTTTCCAGGAAATGAAGAATCTCATTTGCTCTGAATACAACTTTGTTTGGCATCCCTGCAAGCTGGGCAACGTGAATACCAAAGCTATGCTCGCTTCCACCTTCCTTCAACTTGCGCATGAAGATGATCTTGTCGGCAACTTCCTTCACCGAAACGTTGAAATTTTTTACCCGCGTGAGGTCTTCCTCCAGCTGGTTAAGCTCGTGGTAATGCGTTGCAAAAAGCGTCTTCGGCTTACAATCTTTCGAACCGTGATTATGAAGATATTCAACAATAGCCCATGCAATCGAAACACCATCGTAGGTACTCGTGCCACGACCAATCTCATCCATTAAGATCAAGCTGCGATGACTGAGGTTGTTAAGAATACTGGCGGTCTCGGTCATCTCAACCATAAAGGTTGATTCTCCGCGTGATAAGTTATCGGATGCGCCGACACGCGTGAAAATTTTATCAACGATGCCAATCGAAGCCGCTTCCGCGGGAACAAAGCTTCCGATCTGCGCAAGCAAAACAATCAATGCAGTCTGTCGCAGCAAAGCGGACTTACCTGCCATGTTGGGCCCCGTGATTATTAATACCTGTTGTTTTTCGCTGTCGAGGTAAATATCATTTGGGACATACGTTTCGCCGACGGGTAATTGTTTTTCGATCACAGGGTGTCGTCCCGCCTTGATGTCTACGACCAACGACTCATTGATTTCAGGCCTATGATATTTGTTTGCGCGCGCAACAGAAGCGAGCGATAGGAGGCAATCCAATTGTGCAATGACGCGGGCATTCTGCTGAATTTGTGGAATGAAGCCGGCTGCGTGATGTATCAACGCATTGAATATCCGCTGTTCAATGACAACAAGCTTTTCCTCTGCGTGAAGAATTTTCTCCTCGTAAACTTTTAGTTCTTCGGTGATGAAACGTTCGGCATTCGCGAGCGTTTGTTTACGGATCCAATCGGAGGGAACCTTATCTTTGTTTGCGTTGCTGACCTCCAGGTAATAACCGAAAACCTTGTTGTATGAAATCTTTAATGACGAAATTCCAGTGCGTTCAATCTCGCGTTTTTGTATTTGTAATAAGTAATCCTTTCCTGAAAAAGCGATCCGTTGCAATTCGTCCAGCTCCGCATCGACGCCTTCTTTGATAAGGCCACCCTGATTGCTATTGATTGAGACATCATCACGCAGTTCTTTTTCAATTTTTTCGAGCAGAAACTCACACGCATGAAGCTGATTCGCCAGCTTTTTCAATTCTGCCGATGAATGCTTTTGAAGCGTATCCCTTACCGGAACGATATTTCT
>Ga0196965_1000581_pt1 | contig 19140 bp, 17 predicted proteins | sample S1_20metaG_FD_148668 | JGI IMG/M metagenome (GOLD analysis project Ga0196965, IMG submission 148668) | Soil microbial communities from Anza Borrego desert, Southern California, United States - S1_20 | ecosystem: Environmental > Terrestrial > Soil > Desert | place: USA: California | collected... | reverse complement strand
AATGTAAAATACGAGTTCCATTTACTTGTACTATGACTTTATGAGGTGTTTGATTAATAGAAGCTAAATTGTTGTTATAGAGTTTCGAATACTCGTCAATAAGTTTATCTTGATAACAGAATGAAGAGTTAGAAAAAATTTGTTTTTGAAAAACATCAAGATTTGCGTTACTTTTTATGTAATCTCGAAAGCTTTGTAGAAAGTCTTTTGAGCATAGTTGTTTCTTAATTTCAGAATTACTCGCGTTTATAAAATCGGATAAAAAGTATGTGGGGTAAAATACCCATTATTCCTATTTGCTGTTAGTTTAGCATGGTTTGAAGGATTCATCGAATCGATCAATTTAAAAATTGTTTGTGTATAGGATAACCAATATTTAGAATACATAGTCATGCTATTAGCAGAGATTTTAATACATTCTTCTAAAATGTTAATAATGACTGATTTGGGTAATTTGTTATGGTCACTGTATAATATATAAGATAACATCTTTTTTATTCATGATGCTAATCAAAATTTAAAACGAGATCGGTAAAAAAATGCTGATTTTATTAGAAACGAATCAATCTTAGGGTTATTGCATTATGCATATGAAGACAATCTTAATTCGATGTAGCATTAGATCAAACTTTGAACATACTACTACATGTTCTATTGTCTATTTACTTGAAATTATATAAATGATTTAGGCGCCCAATGAAAAAAATAGTTTAATCTATAAGTCTTGTTTTGTTTGAATAAAACTTAATTAAATTACAAACTTTGTTTTATTGCTTTAATCTAATTCTTGTTTATAGATACGATATTGGGTAACAATTTTTCTACCATAAGTGGTAATTTGTCCGAACACCATTTTTCCATATTAACCTCCTCCTCTAAATTATGTTTTAGTAGAGGAACAACCACATCGATATCTAAGCCAGGCATTCGTTGAGCCATTTCAATAAGAGATTTATAAGCAACTATTTCAGAATACTCGATAACCATATCTTGTTTTATTCGCAGTAACTCTAATTCTTCTGGTAATGGATTGTCCTTGTTTTCATCTGAAAGTGATTTAACTGTATCTTGAATGGCTTTCTTTAACATGGTGGTCATAGGAGGCTTTAACTCCGGAAGATGGGCTTTGGCATCAGTGGGCTCTCCTCCAAGTTTGAATATAATCTGACTTAGTCTATTTTGCTGACTAATGGTTTCTTGCAAATGTTGTCTGAGTCTTTGTTGCAGTTCTGGAAAAGGAGTCTCTTCAATCCTCGAGTTTATCCTGTCTACAGCTGCGTTTTCAGCTGCATATACTTCGTTTATAAACTCCACAAATTTAGAATTAATGTCATTTTGTGTCATATGTATAAGATTATAACATCACATTTAACTGACAGTAAGTAAAAATGCATTATGGGTTTGCCATATAGGAAAATATAACAGTTGTAAGGATGTCAAAAAAAGATACAGTTACTATGATGATAACCTATTACTACAAATCCATTAATACAAGGTATAGTAATGCTACTTATTTAATCTATCAGTTATATAATTATATAATTGTATGAACGCAACAGTAAAATGTAAAAAATGTGGAAGGGATTTTAGGATACAGGGAACAGCATTCACATCAGAAGATTACCTAAAAACAGCACATTCTACAGGCTCAAAGACAGAGGAGAGATGTTCTCATTGTAGTTATATATCAACGTATGACATAAAAGAACTAGTTTGGGATTCCAAATGACCTTTATAAATAAAGGCATATGATATACATTGGAATCAAGCTAAGTGAAAACACATAATCAACCAACTGATGTATGTATCTGTATCTCAAAGCATAGGATCTCCATTAAATTAAACTAAAAAGATACTATAATAATCACAAGTATTACACACGCCGCTTAGTGAATCTATAGCAAGATATACAGTTGTTTAATTGTTATTGCTTTAAATATTCAGAATTATTTTTTCATCTATCCTGTGAAAATGATATGTTTGAGTCAATAGAGAATAAAGAGAAACATGAAGTTTATCTTTTTTACATAAAATTATAATCTAATTTTATAAATAGGAATATCAGTTATGGCAAACATAACACAAATACCATTTCTTATCAACAAGATATTAAAAATTACAATAATTAGTCATATCAGTTTAGATATTAAGGCCACGCATTATGAAAATGGTCAGGATCATAATTTTAAAAGTTTATTGTATAGGTTTATTACTCAGAGCTACTTCAGCAGCAGTTCAAGAGCTAATGTCAAGTACCGGTCCAAAATGAGGGGTAATGGAACATATGAGCCCAGGAGACACTCATTGTCTTTACTCCCCTTCTTTAGCATGCATGACTCTCTTGTATCGATAATTTGTTCTTCGGTGTATAGGCAGAGAAAAATATAATGCTTCATATTCTCTTCCCCTCTTGTCAGGTCAAAAATCAATGAAGAATGTTTTGAATCAATTAACAAAATAACCTCAATAATTAAAGAGACATGTACAACATAATTATGCAAGTAATGCTATATAAAATAAAGATACAGAAGAACTGAGGCTTTTTATATAATGCATAATACAAGTCTAAAATTATTCTTTTTGGTTTTGTTAAATATCAAGTTTCTTCTACGTAGTAGAGGTGACATTGCTAATGGCTATAATTCAAAGGTTAAGAAAGGGTCTAAACGAAAAAAGAATTTTAGGCAACAGTAATCGGTAAACAGAGCTTAACTTATAATGTTCAGTATATTTAGTTTCTTTTCTGAGGTGACTCTGACTTTTTGCTTAACTCACTTTTAACAACTTTACCTAATTGTTACTAATAACTGTACTAGGATAAACTTTATCTATACACTTTTGAGTAACCAAAACCCCATCCACATCTTCAGGACTGAGCATCACATATCCATTTCTAAGATGGTCTTCTAACAGCTGGTGTCTTAGCTGCGGGTTTGCCTCTATCAAAGCACTTTTCTTTTCCATCTCAATGTTACAAGCCTGCATAAAAGCCTCTATGTAAGGAATGTTTGTATCAGGATCATCTTTTGCCTTTTTTGCTAAAACATTAATGACTGCTGATTTTAAGTCATCACCAAATCCAGCAGAACTTATACTATCTATACTAGAAAATACTGATTAAAAAAATATATAAACTGTATATAGATGTATATTTGCTTATATAGATAGTTAAAGTTACCACACCGTCAAGGAAACTATGAGAATAATTGCCGATTCTAATTGACTACTTTAATTATTTTTAAATTAGTAGAAGACAAAAATAGAATTGAATTTTGAGCCGAGATAATATATAATCAATTCAGGTCACTATTTAGCAGCTATATTATTTGCTTAATACTTACAGTCAATAAAAAATATTGATATCCCTCTTGTCCCCTATTCTTTCGGAGATCTATTTATCCAGTATCTGCACAATTAATTTTCTTCGTACTAAGAATCATGGAAATCACGTAATATGAGCAATATCTGATATTAATATCACTTTGTAAAATTGTGTTCTGCCTGTCGCCTTCATCACCATCACCTTTACCATCACCATCGCTATACAGAGATCTTCTACTGAATTAAATAAAAACAAAAAAATTAATGGAGATAGAAAAGGGATTTTTGTTAAATGTATACTGCTAGATTAGCCGGTACCAGCATTTCCGCTATTACCTCCAGTATTGGATGTTGATGGTGTAGGAATTGCTGCACCCATGCCAGTTGATGTAGTCTTGTTTCCTTCTGAGGATGAATTGCTTTCATTGCCGCCGCCTGTTTCGTTAGCAGCATCAGACGAGTTACCTTGAGCATAAACAGAGGATGTCAATCCTAAAGTAGTTGCAAAAATTATAAACATTGCAGTACATACTAACTTGTTTTTCATTGTAACTTGATAAATAATATTATATTTAAACCTGATAAAACTATTCATCTTCTCAACATTTAATTATATTTTAGTTCAGTGAGATAAGGATTTATTGTTGTTTTTGATAATGTATGAGGTATTATATCATGGTATCCATTTCAATAGTCATGATGTATAACTACCATTTAGCTAACATCGCTCTTAGATTCTATCATGCAAAAAGAGGATCACAATATATCAATTTTGTTTATTATTTCAAAAAAAAAATATTGTTAATTGGCAATTTAAGTACTATTTATTGTTTGATCATACATTTGTATGATATGAAAAATATACAAAGGATATACATTATTGCCATAATGTCCATTGGGATGATGTTAGCAGTCACTATCAATACTACTGGTCACCAGGACGTCATTGCACAATCAGCAATAAACCAAACAAATGGACAAAATCAAGGTAATCAAACCAGTATGCTTGATTGTAAAGCTCTTAGTACACAAATAAGCAAAAGTGCGGTTCCAATTAATAATCCAAATAAGGATGTTTGTGATACAATTATTTTAAGAACAGATCCCTTAATTATAGGTCAAAATGGAACGATTCTAAATAAATTCCTAGTCATAAACTCTATAATAGAAACGATGCCTGCACCATCTAACCTTTCCTCTGCCGCTGGGGAAGGTAACACCAACAATAATTCCTCAAACCCAATGGTAGTGGTAATGGGCGAATTTGCATTATTGCAAGAAGAACTTAAGCCTGCTTTGATGTCTTTATCTAAAGCAAACCTGAATGTAACAGCAGTACATAACCATCCAATCCTTGAAAAACCTCCAATGATATTTGTACATTGGAACACAATGGGAAATCTAAATACAGTTATGGCTCAAGTTACGAATGTAGTAGCTGATTATCAGAAAATTCAGTTACAGTCAGGACCAAACCAGAATCAGGAAAATAATTCAACTGGAAATCCATTAGAACAGGTAGGCAAGACCCTGGGAGGAGCATTGGGATTAGATGGATAGAATAGTCTTCTTTTTTTGTATATAATCAAAAACACTAATTTTTTTGCAATGATAGTAATAGCTTAATTCACAGTATGCCGCCATATAGTATGTACAAACTATTAATCAAGTGCAAAAGAATTTTATGATTATTTAACCTTTTAATTAGATATTGCCATTCTTAGGGGGAGATTATATGGAAGAAATGAACTTGCAAATAAACCATTTGACCCATTTAATTAATAATATCAAGTCAAATTGAGTTACTAGAACAGCGTTCTTTTTTTATGCTAAAACGTAGTAATTAAGGTTTATGGAAATATGGCTTTCATAATTATTATGACTTATAAGATTCCCTGGTTGTGTATAATATAAGACGAGTTATCTATATTAAAGCAGCATTTAATCATACTATCATAATAACAGTATCGAAGATTAAGCCAATTCTCAGTACTGTCTAAAGATCGTATGTTACTTGGCTGGAACTGAATATGTTATGCAAATAGCATAATTTATCTTAGTAGTTAGTTCCAAAGGAAAATATCAGAATTTAATCTTTATATACTATTTGTCCTTCGCCTATTACTAATATGGGATAACTGGAGAATGAAAAAGGATCTCCATTCCAAACTATTAATGATGCTTTATAACCTGGCTTTACTTGGCCTATATTTTGTGCACCAATTATGTCAGCTGCTTCTGAAGTGATTTTCGAGATGGCATCTGGTTTTGACAGTCCAAAGCGCAACAAATGTCTCACTGTATAAAACATGTTTCTTTGTAAGATGATAGGATGATCACTCATGAGAGAAAATTTTGCACCCGATCTCAACAATAATTCAGCATTTCTCCAACTATTGTGCCTTAATTCATCTTTATTGGAAAAAGAGTCCATGGGTCCGTAAATAATGGGTATGGAATTTGCTTTCAATGCTTCAAAAATTTCGACCCTATGAACGTCAAGACAGTGATTGGCAACTACTTTTAAATCAAACTCTTTTACCAACTGAAGTAAAACCCTAACATCATCCTCTCTGTGCAAATGCATCATTACTTTGTACTTTTGATTTAAGATATCCATCAGGACTTCAGTTATGGGATCAACTTCATCTCGTTTCTTTGAACCTTCGTTTAGTAGGTTTTGAGTTTTCTTAGCCTTGATTAAATTTTCTCTTAGAAGTGATATTACACCCATGCGAGTTGAGGGCCTTTTTCCTTTCCAACTGGTAGTACTTCTTGGATGAAAGCCTAACGCAGCTTTTATTCCTATATCACCAACGTAAGCCTCATCAATATCTTTGGCAAAATTTCTTATAAGAACAATTTTTCCACCGATAATATTGCCACTACCAGGGAAAGCACCCGAATATAGGACCCCATGTTCTATCGACTCTTCAAACATTGGATCATCCATATAGATACTATGTAACGCATTTGCTAAGGGAGTAAAGGGATCCATTTGTTCATTTTCTTCGTATTGTCCACTGTATTCTGCCGAACGTTGTAAGCCAATATGACTATGTGAGTCAATAAAAGCGGGGGTTACAACAATATTATCACCTTCTGAAATTACTTCCCCATCGTCTTCCCTAGGCGTTTGAGAATTAACATATTTTATCGCATCTTTGTCAAAACCTATGGAAACATTTTTTCTTTCATTAATGCCATCATACAAATGAGCTGCTTTTATTATTTTTATCTCCTTATTACCTCATAGAAGTACACTTCTAGTCAATTTGAAGGAACATAGTATAAAAAGACAGACACATATACAAATTAAGTTATAGAATCAAAGCATATCCACCATTGATAGCAATCCAGTGGTCAGAATACTAAGAATAACTAATCTTTGCCCAAAGAAACACAGGATTGTCAACTCAGACTTTGTATAGTGAAGAGAATATATTTAATACTTATCCTAAACTTGGAATTATTCTCATCTTTTTTATTTCTCAGTTTTAATATGTTCCTTGAATATAGTGAGTCTATAATATCTTCTAGTATGGTTTTTTAACCAACTAATCTAGAGTGCTAAAATGTCCTCTGAATTAACTGTTTAACTATATAAGCAATTTATACAGTTATCCAATGCAACTAAATTGAATAAGAAATATAATCATCTCAATGATGTAAATAAAAATATTTCGATGTCTCGGCTGTCACCGTCGTCTAATAGTAAGAGAGTATCTATGATAGGTTGTGCTGCAGATGGCTGTTTGACCGATCCTATGGCTCAATGTCTTCGCTGTTTAATGTATTTTCTTGTTATGAGTACATACAATTATGTTTTCAAATTCATACAAACGGAATCGAAATAATTAGTCCAGTAAAGAATAGAACCAACATGATGTAGTCATTATTGAATTAAGACAGATCAATTTTCTTTCAAGCATTTTAGCCTAATCTATTCACACCATAGTATCGCAAAGCTGTTTTAATATTATAGATACAATAACATTCGAATTATCCTGTACACATATAATAGTATTGCATAAATAACCTAGTTCATTTATAAGTAAATCCTGTAAGAAATAGGAATACAGCCCCAAAACCAGTATTAGGTAACAAAGGCCATATTCATGCGATAAGTTGAATCACATTAAATGATACAAGCAAAAGCATAGAACGCCATTGAGACGATTATTGATGCCTTTGTTACTTGTTACATAGGTTTGTGAATATTTCACTTTTATTTCTTAGAAAATTATTAACAACATCTTTCCATTAGCCCGCGTATATAAACGATTGATGCTATCAGGGTCAATAGAATAGAGTCAAATGCAAATTGACAAACTAAGTTCTTGGAATGCAATTCATACAATTAATATATCCCATAATTTAAGAAAATGCAAATGCGATTTATTGTGTGCTTTTTGATGACTTTTACAATATTACTTACGGCCACAGGAAGTAACTCCATATTAGCAGGTGCTCAGCAATTCGGTTCTAACCAGGTAGATATCAAATGCCCTGTCGATGAAAGTATGTCCCACATACCAAATGAAACTGTTTATAATGATAATCAATCCGCAATGATACTTGACCCCATGAGAGAAAATTTGAGTCAAGTTGAATCCGGGGCAGCCGGCGAAGTTGGACCTCCAGGGCCACTCGGACTATTCTGACTCACTTTCTTAATGATAAAAAATTTATAATACGTAAATTGTTTTTACCTTCTTTCACTCTAACTATATTGTCATGGCGAAACTACTAACTTGGCCATATTGATACATTGAATAAGATGTGCTTGTTCTTCTTTAAGGATGGATTTTACTGTTGTATCTATTATTTATTGTTATTTTCATATTCCATACTATGGAAACTATCAAGATATCCTCAACTAAAGAAGGAACTAATAATCTTATAGATGAGAAAAGAGAGAAGGAAAGTAATACAAGTATTCATGACCAAATTTTTGATGTTGCAATAATAGGCGGAGGGTATGCAGGCTTGTCTGCGGCATTGCTATTAGGAAGGTATCTGCGACCCACTATTATTTTTGATGTTTTAAAGCATAAGAAATCTCGTTTACATGGTTATTTGGGATTTGAAAAATCCCAAATAGAAGAAGTGATGCAAAAATCAACGAATGATGTACTACAATATCGTTCTGTAAAAAGAGTAGAAGAGAGGGTTGAGAATGTTCAAAAGGACTATAATAACAACATTTTTTTAATAACAACCTCAGCAAAAAATAACGAAACAGATGATAATCTTAGCAAAGATAATACCATTAAAAGAAAAGCCAAAGCAAAATACCTTATTATTGCAACAGGGGTAATACATGTAAAGCCTAACATAAAGAATTTTGAAGAATTTCTTGGAAATGGTGTTTGGCACTGTCCACATTGTGATGGATTTGAAACTACCAATAAAAAACTAGTCATAATTGCATCAGATAACAAAAATAACCAGGCGTTAAAATATGCCAAAATATTTCTAGGCTGGACAAAAGACATTACTTTATTTTTCCAGCATTCGAAGGAAGGGAATGATGATGACAGTGGTAACACCATACAAGGACCACGGGGAGGCGACCATTTAACTGATGAACAAAAAAGCGAAGCAATGGATTTGGGTATTAATGTAATTGAAAATGACGATATAGCCGAAATTGTTTCTGATCCAAAAACAAATAAAATGAAAGGTATTCTATCAAAAAGAAACAAATTTTATGAAGCTGAGGTATTATTTTATCATCTAGGACAGATTATTCAAAATGATATTGCAAGCCAACTTGGATGTGAGCTCGATGAAGGATACGTAAAGGTAGATAAAAAGCAACAGACGACAGTTTCAAATGTTTATGCTGCAGGCGACTTGGATACAGATAGACATTATGCTATATTGGCTTCTGCAAGCGGAGCCTTGGCAGCAATATCCATATATGAGGATTTATTAAAAGAGGCAATCAGTACAACTAAAGAAGAAACAAAGTAATTAGATTTGATCTTAAAAGAAAGAGTATTGCAATATGCTTTCAATATGCTATGACTCTTACGACAAAACACTGAGGGCATTATAGGACAAAAATGTTCAAAATAAATTGTGATTTGGTCCAAATACAATAGATGCCAAAAGCATCGTGATAAACTCTTTTTTAGATTATCAAGTACAAAAACAGGGCTATCTGACAGGGGGTCAGATCCCATCCCCTTCCTTACATTAAATTTTAATGAGATATCTATTTCATAGTATTTGAGTCCTATTTTTATGGTGAAAATACCGCGGAAACCAATATCTATTACTGCCAATCCAAACTTTACAATAACTTGTTTGAATTGATGAAAGGTTCTTAAAGTTCTGACAGTCGTTTATCAAAGCTTTTCTTGATTCATCAGGATGTCTCCAATTCGAGGGCATCTTTATCTCACCAATATTTCTCGACAAAATTTATGTTTCCCTTTAAAATATAAGCAGGTGACATATATTCTCTGGAATATTCATCAATCTTATTAAATCAATTTCTTTAGATGTTTATACTGATCCGCTCACGGATGGTTTGGACTCGTAATATATCTATTACTAAACCCACCGGGCCCGCTTAAAATTAACAGACTTTAAAAAAATTTATTTGAAATCTCTTTTGGTAATACTGGATACATCTTAGCCAAATTATGAAAAAGAAATCCATCTCAAGAATTGGATTAAAATTGTTTAGTAAGACTCTTTGGGAGAGAGTTTAATACCAATTTATTCATTCTTGTTTATTTTGAGCATTTTACTTATACCACGACGAAATTCATGGCTTACTTTTTCGATTTGAAAAGATATCTGATTATTCATGCGGGTGTTAATATTATCGAGTAGCTTATCAAAGTAGTCGGGAAAAGTAGCATCAGGTTTTTGACATGGAAATATTCTTATCTCTTTGCGAGTAACACGTAAAAATTCCAATATAGAATTAAGATGAAAATGATAGTCAAACATGTTATGATAATAAAATAGCAAGTTAGAGCTTAATACCAGATCAAATGTTGCATTTCCAAATGGCAGTTTCGGAAGTATTGTGTATACATATCTATTTTTGTCAACCCTACCTTTTCTTGTCATTAATCTATCTAATTCATAATCTGAAATGAATTTTTTGAACGCATTGCTTCTTGATTCATAGAGATCTGTAATACTGGAATAGATGTTCCATTCATATAGATCAGAGACTTGAGAGAGTTGTTTTATCATGTAATCCAAGTCCTCTTTTCCTCGGTTTCTTAGCGTGTCTATATCATGCTCTTTGTATAACAAATCACATCCAATAACTTCCTTTAATTGATAATGACTAGACAAGGACTCCGCAACAAAAGAAGAAGCGCCAGAGGGACAATCTAACACTCTTAGACCTTTTAATTGGAAAGGATGCAAATTGAACATCGTCATATACTCGGAAAATGTCCTTCCTATGAAGACGACTCTATCTAAATTCAGAACACTTGGATCATTCAAAAAATCATTATCTTCTACTGGTCGATTCGACATGTACTAAGATTTTGTAAACTGTGTCATGCAATAAATGACTTTTGATAGCATTGGTCTGAACCTACGAAGAGGGACTGATATCGTCCTGAAGCGTACATTGGATTATCCTATTTCAGTCTTGATGTTATTAACGCTGCTAAGGATTCTCTTACTTCCATGGGTATATCAGATCCTTCACAACTACATAACCATACGAATCCTATTTGTTTGGCCGGATTAAACGCGATGAAGCTGCTATAACCATAAATTTCACCGCTGTGTTGGATAATTTCCTCACTAAGATTAGTATCTATAAACCATCCTAATCCAACATAACTTGTGCTCAAGCTCTTGTTGGAAGAAAATAGTTCAGCTGTGACTCGTGTTGCTGGAGGTTGTTGATATTCTGCTCTTATTAGATGAGTTTCTTGCAGTATGTCATTTATATTAGTTTTAATTAACCCCAGGTTAGCTGATAAATATTTCATCAAGTCATTGGCAGTCGAATACAATGCTCCCGCTGGTTGAAGTACTTCTGGAATGAATTCAAGGTCAATCTCTTTACCATCACTATGACCTTTTGCTAATCGAGAGTCAAGTAGGTCAGAATAGACTATACCAGTACTATTCATTGCAATTCCTGTACTATCCATTCCTAGAACATCTAATACCCTGTCTTTTACTAGATTTTCATACGGAATACCGGATTTTAGGGATAAGATATGACCCAAAAGTCCCAAACCAAAATCAGAATAATTAGCAAATGTACCTGGTTCCCTTTGAAGTGTAATGTTCGAAAGAAATCCATATACTTGTTCATTAGTATAGGTTTGGTTTCTAATCCAGCCTGTAGGAAAGTCAGGTAAACCTGAGGTATGAGTAGCTAAGTTTTCTAGAGTAATCATATGTCCATTGTATGTCGGTACTTTGATACTATCGGGAAGATACTTTTCAATTGGGTCATCTAGGTTTATCAAGCCACCTTTTACCATATCAACTAATAATGCAGTTGTAAAAGTCTTTGTAATAGAGCCAATATCAAAAATTGAATCTCCGTCTACATTCGTACCATTTACTTTAGACACGTTTCCATAACTATATACTTGTGTCCCATTTGGATTAATAATACCTATTACAGTGGATATGCTAGGCATATGCTTCTCGACTTGGTCTAAGAATACGTTAGGAGGCAACAATACATTTTCAGAAGGAGGAGAAGATAAAGAAGAAGAAGAAGAGGATGATTGAGCTGAAGTCTTGAATGATTCATTACTTAAAAAATAATTATCAGGATAAAAACTATACAACACTATTAAAATTAGTAATGCCGATACTATGTGAGAAGCCCTTAATATCAACAATTAACTAAAATCGTGCAACTATATATATATGATCAAATTCACTAGGTTTTAACTCCTTTCAAAACATCTTCTAACATTCATAGTAACCATTAATAGTAGACACTGTATAATTATGGAACTCACTTCAAGGGACTGATATCGTCTCGAAGCCCACCGGGCCCATTAAGGATTGAGCAAATACCGATGATTGAAACCCTACTACAAGAAGAGTCATCACGATAATTGCACTAATAGTAACGTTAGTTGTCACAATTGCCATTAGTATAAATAGGATATATAATGACAATACGATTCTAAGTATAGAAAAGGTATTTTTTGCAAAAAATAGATAGTAAGATAATTAACTTATTTGATTAAAGAACACTCGTATAATCGAAGGTACCCCAACCTGATAGCAGTGAAGATTCCAATAAAGAATTTAACATGATTTGATGTATTAAGTGAGTATCTGATTTATTGTAGTCCTACATGGCTTAAAGTTACGATTATTCATTCCAGTAACGGTTTTACCTTGTCTTTTCCAAAGAATCTATCGGTATTTTTGCGAGACCAAGTAGTTGTTAACTGTTATAGAATTTTACACTTGCTATATTCTAACACCTTCAATTTCAAGATGATCAATAAAATTTACTTATAATATCTTATTTGAAAATAATCATTAGTAACATTATTACAATATCAAATTAAATAATCTAAATATTATTATCTGGAATCAAGTCTTTGTGAATAAAAAAATTCAATTATCAATTTTGTCAATCTTTTTGGCAGCAGCTCTTATCGGTTCGGCAGTTGCTCTAGGAGACAACATGGCATATGCAGGTGGAAAAAAGAAAGTCAATGAATCAGAACAAGGAATAGGTCAAAATTCAACAACAGCTCAAGCAGCTTCCTGTGACGCTTTGGGAGGTACTAGAGCATCCTGTAATAACGTTGCATTGTCATTTAATCTAAATGACGGTAACAACGCAGCAGGTCAACAATAATCTCATCCATCTACATATTTTATTTAGATTATCGTTATTCCTAAATATTTTTCGAACCTTTACTTCTACTATCAAAATAAATAATACTCATTCTAATTGGATTCAAGTTTTATACCACGATATGGATCTATTTTAAATTTAGATCAAAAATAAATATAATTAACAATATACATATGTTTCTTGACTGCAGTATATTATCCACCTTTTTTTGAATAGCATTATTACATCAAATACTAATGTTCCATTGACTCTCCAGGTGTTTAAAAGTGGGCGGTAAACTTTAGAATGCATGAGGATCTTACGTAAGTTGAAAACCACGTAAGATCCTCTAAGTTTTGTCGGTGGGTGGAGTGTAATAAATCTATATCATTATATTATAAATGCCTAACTATTTTCCTCACTATAATAATATATTTATCCAAGAATACCATACAATATGCCCATCCATTTATACAATAATGACTATTTTTAATGCAGAATAGATTTGTTAATGCGATCTTTGGTATTATATAGTATTAGTCGGCTTATTATGTAAGACCTTTTATAGTTAACGGCGGCTGGAAAACCGGGGATATTAAAAACTTTTTTCGATAAATGATATTGAACTATTCACTCATAGTTCAACACCCATAACTCAATTTAGAATCAAGATTAGTGATTGTTACTCATAATCTGAGTATATTATATTTTTTAGACTCTACTACGAACATGATATGATATCGTAAATTTTGAAAAATTTATTCAAAACGTGTGTACTATTGACAACAAATAATATTGTTTTGGAGTAAGTAAAAGATTCTGAAATATTATTTGCTAATCGCAGACAAAATCTTTGGTAACAGATTATCAACCACCATAGGCATATTGTCTGTACACCATTTCTTCATATTCATTTCCTCCTCGAGGCTTTGCTTTAACAAGGGTATTATTTGCTCACTATTAAGATTGGGAATTCTTTTGGTCACTTCAATTAGAGCCTCATATGACACTATTTCTGAACCTTCAATAGTAACATCTTGTTTTATTTTCAAAAACTCCATTTCCTCGGGTAATGGATTGTCTTTTTTGTCATCGGTCACCGACTTTATAGTATCCTTGATGGTTTTCTTTAACATCATTGTTGATGGAGGATTTAACTCAGGCAGGTTGGCTTTAGAGTCTGTAGGTTTTTCTCCTAGTTGTGTTATTATTTGGCTTAATCGGTTTTGTTGATTGCGAGTTTCTTCTAAATGTTGTTGATATCTTTGTTTTATCTGTGAAAGAGGTGTTTCATCTATCCTTGATGTAATTCTATCTACAGCCGCGTTTTCTGCAGATAACGCTTCATTTAAGTATTCAACATATTTTGAATTGATGTCGTTTTGTGACATATCGGTACAAATGAAAAACATACAATTTAACTGCCAGCAATTTATCTGCGTATCTATTGATTGTTAATAATAGGGCGCACAAAAAACAGAGTAGAGAACTATAAGCCATTAATCTCTTAACCGACACCGTTTCAGAAAACCTAAAAACACCAAATTAACAGCAATACTGGCTTGTTAATGACGATCTTTTTGCTGATACTGGACCTAAGGTTACAGACAAATCTTTAACAATTTGTAATTATTAATAGTTTGTCAAACATAATCTATCATGACTGACGATTATACTTCAACTGTAAAAAGACAAGAGGATATACCGGGAATGCAAAAACAAGTAGATGTCAAAGATTATCCTTCATCAGTTGAATTAGCTGATATTTTAAAAGGTATTATTTATCCTGCAGATAAAAATACGATTCTAAATTCTGTAATTGGTAGAAATACAGATAAAAAGTTAACTGAATTGTTAGGACAAATAGAAGACAAGCCATACAATAACGCGTCAGAAGTTGTAACCGCAACGGGATTAGTTAAAAGAGAATAAAGATTTGCCATATAAACATTTGATAATATCTGGTATAGTTATTCGGTTAATTAGTTGTATCCCCCTAACGGCAAATGCAGAGAATATAAACACCCTTGTCTATCTTAAAGATGGTAAAAAGATTCAGGTCAAACCAAATACAAATTAGATTACTTGACTATTAAAACATTTGAAAATAATCCTGTGAGATATGAGGTTACTGAGGGTTCAAATATTATAGTCACTGATTCGGAAATTATAACTTCATACACCTTCAAAAGTCCCAATCCTCAAAACCCTGATGCGTTCACATTGATTCCAGTTAGAGAAACTTTTCTCATAACATCTGCGGATAACCAGAAACTCACCTTAAAGAATTCAATTCCATCTCTTGATATTTACACCGTTCCTCCAATATTTACAGAAACATCGTCTACTACTGCCCATCTAAACTTTACAATAAACTTGTTTGGTTTGGTTTGATTTGATAAAAAGCTCTTAAAGTTCTGACAGTCATTTATCAATTCTTTTCTTAATTTATCATGATGCCTTGAATCCGACGACATTCTTATCTCGTCAATATGTCTCCAAAATTGAGTATCTTTAGAATATAAGCAGGCAATCTATATTATTTGGAATATCCACCAATCTTGCTAATTCACTTTCTTTAAATATCGATACTCAATCGTTCGCTTGTGGATGGTTTGGACTTGTAAAATATCTCTGTTATTAAACCCACCGGGCCCGTTTATTAATTAATGTCAGCTATAAAGACTGAATTAATCCACAAAAATTTATTTAATTAACAGTTCCCATGTATCACATGGATCCGAAGCCCACTGAATTTTGATCTTGTCGTACGTTCCCATTCAATTCTTTGACCCTTTGAATATCTACTTTCGTATAGTTAGAGAATAGTTCATTCCTCATCCAGTTATCATTCACTAAATCTATCAGAAAAGCAATAAGGTTTCAATAAAGGTCTTGTTTCTTATGATGGTAATTACTTGACATCCTGTTATATAGGATGCCTTAGACCTTCTCATGTTTTTGTTTTCCTACAGGAGGTAAACTTATGGCATGATTGTAGCCTTATTACACCTCATTTGGATTATCACAGATCGTTGACCAGTGCTTCCTCCAAATAAAATAGCATAATTTGTACAACATAATATTTAACCCCTGGTCATATTGCTAATTTTAGTATTTATTGAACTGATCGTTGCAAAAGTTTTAGTTTAAAAATCCAAGCGCCATTGACATTGCAAATATTGATTTCAGTACACCATACAAATACTACTCAACCTGAATCACCTATGAGCGTTTCAATCCATTCATACATGCAGGTATTGCATTTATAACACGTGTAAAGGCTAATTTTCCGCTGAAGTCCTAATTGGAAATGACATAGTATAGGAAGGAATACAAGCACTATTGATAAATATTATATGCGAGTTTCAAAGTCGTCACTTTGGGACATGAATAATTAGGATACTAATTGAGAAATCAAAGGTATGAACATTTATTATCAATCATTAGACTCGGGTTTGAGAGTAGAAAATGATAATTTAGATCAAAAATAAATAATATTTCAACCATAAAACTATTGCACTCAGACTCTAATGAAAAATAGGCATGATTCCTTAGAGGAGAAAAATAGTAAAAGGCTACATTCATGTGATAAGTATCAGAAAGTACATCATGAATTTCGGTCATAATAATACCACATATCTTGTTATTTGGAAACCATGATGACGGAAAAAATACTAGATGGAGGGGGCTCAAATAGGTATTACTCATATTTAATCCACACCATCTATGTATCTTACCATTCTCTTGCAAGAAAAAGGTACAAAAGCACGAGAAAGTTCCCCATGCGAACTTCCAATTGATGCCTTTGTTGATTCGCTCTTTCTTCCATTCATTTATTTTGTTCATCTTATCAGTAATACTACTCAGTCAGGCCAATGTAGAATTGCTGACGAATTAAGATTATTATCATAAGAAGTTTGTACAAGATGTTTATCAGATCATGTTTTGCTTATTCTTATTGATGCACAGTCAATCAGAGAATTTTAGACTATTTTTCTGTGTAGAGAATCAAAGAAATAGATATTTGCCAGTTTACTTCACAGAAACTACTCAGATACATTTGGGTAAAGTTAGTAGGTACTCAATGTCTGACTAGTAGCCTGATTGTAAATTCTAAAACTATACTGATACATCCGGCAATTAATTTAAAAATGATACATTTATTATTACATTTCTAACCTCTGAAAGCCTTTTTCTTAATGTCATTATATTGATATTTACAGCCGAAGCAATTATTGCCTATGATATTTTTTGTCTATGCTTTCTCAAAATAGATCGGTAGGATCCAAAGGAATCAATTTTTTGTGTCTTGATAATGTCAAAATAGTCTCTATATTATTTTAATCACCTTCCAATTTTCATCGCGTATATCTATCTTATGCTAAATTACATTAGCGAAAGAAAATCTTGCAGTATAATTATTAAAAATAATTATGAATTGATTTGACATATGGTAATAATAATGACTGATGAACAAACCAAAGTCCATTATATAATAAACACCATTAGCAAAGCCCGATTCAGACTATTGATATTATCATTGTTGACTAGTTTCGGTCCAGTAATCCTGATAGATTTACTGGACGGTAAAGAAGCTCTCGGACAACATACGGTGATGGATAATGAGCCATTAAGAATTAATGTCCAAGTTACTAACAGTGGAGACATTAGTGAAATTGGATCCATTCATATCGTAGCAGATGAGACTGGAATATCTAAAAACTCGAATGATGTTTCCTTTGCCTCAGGCCAAACAATAATTCAATTATTTGAATTTAGTCTAAACGAAATACCTACTGGAACTGGTTTTAGTGTAGAGGTTGTCTATGGAGATGATCATTCAAAAAGAATTCATGGTATTAACTCTCAAACAAGCGAACCAGAAATTATTGACATAGTAATACCTTAACCCAAACCTTTTTACAAATTATTTACCAAGTAAATTAGATTTAGATAGAAACTAAAAACGTGCTAAATATGAGGCCTACAAGTGTAAATCCTTTGTATTTAATATAATCTACTTTATCTGATAGCCTGAGATTTTTATCCTGAACATTTTCTATGTTAGTTTGTCCTCCCATCAGAAAAAGCTTATCATCACTTATGTTTAACTTGTGCTTTATGGACTTGGCTGGAGCGCCTGCAACAATGTCTCTGTCTTCAACATCATGGATAACAGAACTTCCTGATCCTACTATCACGTTGTCTCCTACCTTTATTTTGTGCTTGATAGTGCTGTTAAGTCCAAGCCAGCAGTTATTTCCAATCCGAGTACTTCCACCTATTACAGTACCTGCAGTTACCTGTGTGTTCTTTCCTATATGGACATTGTGAGCAATGTGACACAGAGCATCAATTTTAGTTCCGTCTTCAATCACTGTATCCGAAATAGAACCTCGTGCTATGGAGCAGTTAGTAAAAATCTCAACATTGTTTCCTATTAACACTCTGCCACAATGTGGGAATTTCTCTAGTTCCAGACTTTCGTTGTCTCTCTCAAAAGCAAATCCCTCTTCCCCTATGATAGTACCTGCCTGGATAACACAATTGTTTCCAATTTGGGAGTTTCTCACTACTGCTCGGGAATCTATTGTGGTATTCTCTCCAACTATGCAATCCTCTCCGATTATAGCAAAATCGCCAATGTAGCAATCCTTACCAATTATAGCCGAATCTGCAACAATAGCATTATTAGATATTCCCTTTCTAATGTCCTTGTACTCTTTCATTAGTTTGGCTATTTTTATAAACGCAAGCCTTGGATTATCCACCATTACAAAGAGTTTTGGAACAATGTTGCTAGTTCCAAAGGTCTGGCTAATACTATCTGCAAGAGTCTTCTTACAAAGGATAATTCCGGATTTAGAATTTAATATAGACTCAAAACCCTCCTTATCATCTGAAGAACAAAAAGAGAGATCTCCAGCTAATCCCTTGTCAATTGGAGCGATATTATTTATTTGGATTCCTTCTTGCCCTATCAGACTGTAGTCGTTTCC
>Ga0196965_1000580_pt1 | contig 19163 bp, 11 predicted proteins | sample S1_20metaG_FD_148668 | JGI IMG/M metagenome (GOLD analysis project Ga0196965, IMG submission 148668) | Soil microbial communities from Anza Borrego desert, Southern California, United States - S1_20 | ecosystem: Environmental > Terrestrial > Soil > Desert | place: USA: California | collected... | reverse complement strand
AGTTTGCAAAACAGCATGAAGCCCCTGTCATTAAGATCTCAGCCGAGACGCAAATGATTGAATCCTCCCCTTACGCTAAATTAATGGTTAGCGATAATGGTATTGGATTCGATTCAGTGCACAATGCGGAGATCTTCAACACATTTACGCGCCTCCATTCCAAGACCAAATACGACGGCACCGGCTTAGGCCTCTCACTTGCGAGGAAGATCGTCCAAAGACATCACGGCACGATCGAAGCATTTGGCGAGAAAAATCAGGGTGCAACCTTCATCATTACACTTCCGATGAAACAACCCCACTAACTAGGGACGAGTGCGCCACCAAGACTACGGGGACTCTTATTGACAGAGCGTACAAGGCCAATTTAAAATTCACGCACTCAGAAGAATCTTGTTGATGTTGGCGTAGCTTTGCCAGCATGGGTACGATAACCTCGATGACAAACCTTCAGTACATTTTCGAACTTCTCGGAACGTTTTTCTTTGCAATCTCAGGTTCACTGGCAATTCAGGACGACCATGATGATCTTTTCGGCGCGGGGTTTATGGGTTTCGTTACCGCCATTGGTGGCGGTACGTTGCGCGATATCATGCTTGGAAGCTATCCACTCGTGTGGATCGGCGATATTAACTTCGTTTACGCAATCATTGCAGGCGTCACGACAGCCTACTTCTTCTTTAAATATCTGATCAGGTTGCCAAAAACCCTTTTCTTTTTCGATGCGCTCGGTATTTCCTTGTTTACAATCCTTGGGGTTGAGAAGGCGCTCAGCCTGAACGTTGGGCCTGTAATCGCCGCGCTGATGGGTATGTTCTCTGCAGTAATGGGCGGCGTAATCCGTGATGTACTGATCAACGCGAGACCCGTTCTTTTCCGGAAAGAAATATACGCCACGGCGTGTCTGGCCGGCGCGGTGTTGTATTTACTGCTTTATGATGCCGGCATCAGTCGCAATACAAATATTATCGTATGTGTAATGACTATTTTCCTGATCCGTGCCATTGCGATCCGGTACAAAATTGCATTGCCCAGTTTTGCGCGAAGGGGTTAACGAACTAAACCCTCAGTGAACCACGAAATGCCCTCGCCGCATAATAGGACTCAGCACCGTTGTGATAAAGGAATACATGGCCGTAACGGCGATCACAGAAGACCGCACCGCCCATATCTCTGATATCATCTGGAGTCTTTACCCAACTTGATGTTTTTGTGTCGAAGTCGCCGAGCTTCTGCAACTCCCGGTATTCCGCTTCCGTCAGCAGTTCAATCCCCATGGCAGATGCAAGTTCCATCGCACTGGCTTTTGGTTTATGTTCTTTCCTGGATTCAAGTGCATCCTGATCGTAACAAATACTTCGTCTGCCCTTTGGACTTTCAGTGGAACAATCGTAAAAGATGTATTCACCGGTTTTCTTATCGTAGCCAACTACATCTGGTTCGCCGCCAGTGATTTCCATTTCATTGAGCGACCAAAGCTTGTCATCATTTAATTCAAGTCTGGACTGCACTTGCGACCAATCAAGCTCCTTATGACGGTTATGATTCTTCGCGAAGCGGGTTTTTAAAACATGAAAAAGTTCTTTACGTTGTGCTTCGGACAACTTCTTCACTGATTTACTTTTTTTCACCATAACTCCAGATTGGATGAATGAAAGACCTATTAGTCCCAATTGTTGATCCTTAAAATAACATACTAGGCAGATACCGTGCAAGAATGTGCAGCGGTTTAATGGGCAGCGAAAATATTTGGGAAAAGCTTAATGACTGCTGTCAACAGTAGCTGGAAAGATTACACGAGAAATTATCATTTATTTGAAATGGCAACGTAATGGATGAGAACCATTGTAAAGTGCAACGCGGAGCTATTACCTGGTCTCCGGGATCACCGAGATGCTACCATCTCTTTCTAACACGGCGTACTTAACCTGGTTCATGCGTTCAAGACCATGCAGTGAACGCGCAGCCTCTAAAACATCCTGCTCATCTACCCTACTTTTTTTCATTCTCTTTTTCAAGGGCTTGCCATTTTCAACGATCACCAAAGGCGCCCCCTCACTGGCAATATGAAACCATTGTGAATGCTCCTTGATTTTTGAGAATATGTAGTCGGTGCCAACAAGTGTACATACCATAATAAAGCACGCCATCAGCGAGTAGTCTTCGCCAATGAGCGCGTCTGTTGTGGTTTCGCTAATGATCAGCAAAAGAATAGCATCGAATGTTGTGATCTCCGCCAGCGTGCGCTTTCCCATGATGCGGAAAACGATGAAGACAAAAAGATAAACAGCAAGGCCTCTGACAACCGGATTCATATTTTTAAGGAAAAATGAAGTGAGATAGTGAAAATGAATGACCATTCAGGTCTATTGATCCATTAAGCGTTCCCATTTTTCGCGGTACCATGTAAAAGGTTATACGCATATTCCCTTTTCCCTCGAAAGAATAATGCACTTTGTCCCTCTCAATTCTAGTTGAATTTGGCTCCGGTATGATAGACTCTACCCTAACATCTTTCAAGTACTGATTCGGGAAAGAAATTTCGGCGTCATTCGCCACATTAACCATAACAAATGAAAGCTCCATTCTTGCTTCATGCCTGTAAAATCGCTCATATTCGAGTAGTATATCTCCTTTCGCATCACTTCTTTTGCTTAAGATTCCGTCGCCGAATACCCCTAGCGCAGCTGCGACAACCAGACCGATAATAAAGACAATACCGAATTTCTGAACAATAAATCCTGTCTTGTGGGCGTCAAGATGCTCTTGTATCTCAAGATCCGTTTTAACAATTTCAAATGCCTTTTTAGTCATGTAATGGAGTCTTATTGATTAAGGGTTAAAAAATCGTACCGGCAATTAGACGACAATGTTGGGATTGCTCCGTTGATGAGTTACCCTGGCGAGGAATGTAAAATTGAAACTAATGCAACTATGATTAAGACAGAAAAGCAGAAGATGCTGGCTGGTGAGCTTTACAACGCGCTTGATAAAGAGCTGTCGGAGGACAGAATAAATACGCGCTTGTTGCTGAAGGAATTGAACGACTCGGCCGAAGATCAGGCGACACTTCGTGCGGAGATATTGAAGAGGTTGATTCCAACGGCGCCATCAAATCTTTGGATCCAACCTCCTTTCTTCTGTGATTACGGATACAATATGATTGTCGGCGAGAAGGTATTCTTCAACTTCAATTGCGTCGTACTTGATGTAACATACGTTAAGATCGGAAACCGGACAATGTTTGGCCCCAACGTTCAGATTTACACTGCAACGCATCCGATTGATCATCGCGAACGCGCATCCGGACTTGAATATGCCAAACCCATAACCATTGGTGAAGATGTTTGGGTTGGCGGGGGTACGATCATTTGTCCTGGTGTGGCCATCGGCGATAGAACGGTGCTTGGTGCAGGAAGCGTAGTTACGAAAGACATACCTTCAGATGTGTTTGCTGCAGGTAATCCCTGTAAAGTAATCAGGCAATTAACGTAGCGTCACCAAAGCGTCGACCGCTAAGGTAAGCGCGCCGGCTCACGAGCTGATATATAGGCACGTGAAGCCGTATGGCAATACTCCTATTTTCGTACTACCTGCTCCTCAGCAATCCTCTTCAGTTCCTGCAACGCCATCGGCCAGCCTTCATCAAACATTTTTCGCCATGCCGGTGTCGTGGCGATCAATACTGTGACTGTTGTATTGCCGTGATGCTCGCTGAACCTGTACTCTTCGGTAATGCCGACCCAGCCTTTGGCCATTTCAGAACTTCTGTCCTCTACGCCGCCCGGCAACAGCACTGCGATATGGTGTGCAAGTATGCGCTCATACGGCTTAACTTCAACAAGTTCGGCGAGCGTACCACTACCCTCCGGGCCAATAAATCGTATTCGTTCGCCTTGCCCCCACTTTCCTTCATATGACGAGTCTGGCCATGCCTTTGCAACCCACTGCTTATAAGTTTCTTTCTGCAACATTGTTTCCCAGACGGTTTTTGCTGATGCAGAAATGACGATCGTATATTCCAGATGTTCCATAAAATAGAATTTATGCTTTTCAATTTCTTTATGTCGGCTCCGCTCTGACAATACAAAGATGTAACACAGATTCAACTTCGAGGATCATTTAATGCGCCATCGTGCAGGGTAGTTTGCGACAAAGAATGTTTGAAGTATTTGCCTACAGGTGCATGTACAGCACTTTCTTAGTTGCCAGCTATTCGTCCTGCTGAGCCACAGAGATCAACTAGTGGAATTTGATACAAAGGAAAACAGATATCATAGATGCACTTTGGCATCAAAAGTACTTTTATTATATTTGCATCAAGGCGAGTATTCCGGTTCAACTGCGAATCTAAAGCAGCTTCATTGTTGTTTTTATTTGTGGGATTCGGGCGGCATGGGCTCAATTATGACGTTGTTATGAGCATGAAACATTTTGTGGAGAAGCAGTCGATCGTGCGGAAGATTTGGGGAAAGAGTGATACCATCCTTTTCATCTTCGCGGGCGCTTCGGCGGAGTTTGCATTAAATAAAGCAGTGGATTGGCTTTACTTTACCGGCCGCCTACCCGATGACCCATTGGGACGCCTTTTTTCAACAGTTGGTTATGCCCGCACAATTGTCTTCTCTGAAGAACACGCAGCCCTGCGCACAATCGATACGATGAGTGCGATACACGCCAACGTTGAGGCTAAGCGCGGGCAGCGTATCCCCGACTGGGCTTATCGCGACGTATTGTTCATGCTCATCGACTATTCAATCCGCGCATTTGAAATTCTGGAACGCAACATGACACGTGGCGAAAAGGACGAAGTCTTCCAGGTATTTAACAGGGTGGGAAAACGAATGGGTGTACAAGAACTTCCTGACACACTGGAAGCCTGGCAGAAAATGCGGCAGCACCACCTTGAACAAAATCTGCAACGCAGCGATTTTACAAACGATCTTTTCAAACAATACCGGAAACATCTCGGCCTATTTCGTTACCGCATTTTACTGGAGTCGCAAAAGCTTGTAGTGCCACACACCGTTCTGGAATTACTTGGTTTGCCAAAAATCTCATTGTTGTATCCCGTGCTTGCCGTTTATAAAATAAGCAGGCGCATAAAGGCCGACTGGCTGCTAAAATCCATTGTACTTCCTTCGAAATACAAGAAAGAAATTATCGCGCTAGATACGAATCGTTAGCAAATCAATCACACATCGACAAGCAGATATTCGCGCATCGACAGCAGCATTCGCGGCAACTACTCTTTCGCAAAGACGAGAATAGGCACTTTTGAGCTAAATGAAACCTCTGCCGAGTTGCTGTGCTGAAAAAGTTTATCGAACCATTTGCGTTTTTGGTTTGTAAACAAAACGCCCAGGGATGCGTTAGATTCTTTGAGATCTTCCTCAAAATTTTCAGCAAATGTCTGGTCTCCAAAGCCATCGAAAATAAACGACACACCCAGTTTCGTATGCGAGTTCTGAATCGTAAGAAGTCTCTTCCGCGTTTCAGGCTCTTGAAGTTTATCGGTGTAATGATATACATAAACATCACCTTTCACTGAAGTTGAAAACTCGCGAACACGCTTTATCTCTGATTTAAAATCGCCCAAATCGGACGCGTACAAGATGTTTGTGATAGGGGCTTTGCGGTACCCATTTGGAATCACGAAAACCGGAATGGGTGAAGTTGATAGAATTCCTGATGAATTGGTACCGATCACCCGTTTAAGTTTACCAGCACCGCGCGTAGCCATACAGATTGCCCTCGCGTCGGCAGCCACTGCATATTTCACCACACTTTTTCGCGGGTCGGCGCCACGCTCAACAACGCATTCATATTTTCCCTTCTTGATTTCAGTTTGGTCATAAACTTTCTCGACAAACGTCTTCAGGTATGCTGTCGTCTTATGAAGTTGATTGGTGACGTAGGTCTTAAATTGTGCATTTGTCCATCGCACTGGCTTGACGATCTCCATAGAATGATAGAATACGAGTGTGGCACCAGTTTGTGATGCCAGTTGAATGCCAAAACGAATTCCGGCTTTTGAGTTTCCAGAAAAGTCAGTAGGGACAATGATTTTGTTTTGCATAGGTGGTGGGATTTTGAGGATATCGAAAGTTAAACGCCAGCGCGGACGATTCAAAGCTTTACGTTGCCAATTTATTGACTCTAAAATACCCGGCATGTCCCGTGGCGAAAAGTTACGCAAACCTGGTGTTTTCTGGCGGAATCGCAATTAAAGTGTACCAAGTACACATAATATTGACTTCTGATCGCGACTTGATTTGAAAGGTTCTAACGAGACAGGTAGAACGTATTTGAAACGTTCGGCGATGTACAAAATAATTATCTGAAAAAGAACTTTGCACTTAAAAGTGCTTTTGAATATCTTTAACCCGGCAGCAATTAAAAAGTTTTTTCATCACATTGAAAACAAAGTCACCTCAAATATGACACTCAAGATCAACAACATCTCTAAAACTTATCCAAACGGCGTCCAGGCATTAAAGAACATCACACTTGACATTCCGAGCGGGATGTACGGTTTACTTGGACCCAATGGAGCGGGGAAATCGACCCTCATGCGCATATTAGCCACGTTGCAAGAACCCGACGAAGGTGAAATCCATCTGGGTTCGATTGATGTCGTTAAAGAAAAAGATGAAGTGCGCAAAACCCTTGGATACCTCCCGCAGGAATTTGGTGTCTATCCAAAGGTGAATGCTGAAAATTTGCTGGATCACTTTGCCATACTCAAGGGAATTACCACGCGTGCGGCACGGAAAGAGGTCGTTGAGGCACTCCTGCGAAAAACAAATCTATGGGATGTACGGAAACAAAAACTCGGAGGTTATTCCGGCGGCATGCGTCAGCGTTTTGGCGTTGCTGTTGCGTTGCTCGGTCAACCCAAGCTGATGATTGTGGATGAACCAACTGCAGGTTTGGATCCTGCAGAACGTGTGCGCTTTCTAAATCTTTTGAGCGAACTGGGTGAGAACAGCGTCGTTCTGCTGTCTACGCACATCGTTGAAGATGTAAGTGAACTTTGCACGCGAATGGCCATCATCAACAAAGGAGAGATCTTACATGAAGCAGAGCCTTTGGTTGCTATGCACACTTTAAAAGGACGGATCTGGCGCCGAGTCGTAAGTAAAGATTCTTTAAAACAGATAGAGCGTGAATACAATATCATTTCAACAAAACTTCTCGGCGGAAAAACAGTTGTCCATGTGTACAGCGAAAGTAATCCGTACGAAGGTTTCGCGGTGGTCGAACCTGACCTGGAAGATGTTTATTTCAGCGTGATGGCAGGCCATACAAGGAAAGATCTTAGTGTTTCGTAAACATCAGGCGCTCTATGAAGTTTCCGGAAATCTATCGCTTTGAGCTGAGGTATCAGTTCCGATACTTTTCAACGTGGCTCCTCCTCACATTATTTCTACTGTTCGGGTTTACGATACTGCGAATGGTGACACTTCCTGATGGAACCCACCTGAATGCACCCGCCACCATTGCTTTCTTTACCGTTATGGGAAGTGCGATATGGGTTGTAATAGGTGGAGTAGTCTCCGGCGATGCTGCAACCCGGGATATCCACACGCGAATGCATCCGCTCATGTACACAACGCCAATTAACAAAGTGAGCTACCTCGGAGCACGTTTTCTTGGTGCCTTATCTGTGAACACATTGCTTTTGCTAACCCTTTACGCGGGCTTCCTTCTCTCCTTCTACGGTCCCGGCGCGAAGACACAGTTTCTTGGTCCGTTTCGTTTGGCTTCATACTTGAGCAATTTTATTTTCATCGCCTTACCAACCGTGCTTGCGACTACCGCGATTCAATTCACGTCAGCCGCGCTGAGCCGACGCGCAATTGCAAGTTATATCGCTAGTATCGTGATCATCTTCTTCTCGCAGTTCGCCGGCACCACAGTCAGATTTGCGTTAGAATGGAAACTGGTTGGCGGTATGATGGATCTGCTTGGCACCAGTCTGATATCTGAAATTGAAGGCTGGACACCCGTTGATAAAAACACAAGGCTTGTTGCCTTAGAAGGTCCGTGGCTTTGGAACCGCATCGTCTGGTTCACAGTCGCACTTTCAGCGTTTGTATACGGATATTTCCGCTTCGATGTCGGTCACCATGTCACCAAAACTTTTAGTTTCAGTTTCATCCGGCATCGCCAAAAACAAACCAAAGCGGAAGCAGAGCAACAACAATCTCAATTCTCAAATCACAAACCTGAAACCTTAGGCGCTCTTATTGTTCCCGCATTCGGTTTTATCACAAACGTTCGACAAACCTGGGCAATCGCGGTGACATCTTTTGTAACAATTGCCAAAAGCAGAGGAGGGCTCACGTTCGTTGCTATCCTTGCCATCGGCACGGGCTTGTTTGCCACTGAATACATGCAGTGGTATGGCGTTCCATTTATTGCGCGAACGGAAGAAGTATTGAGAATATTAACCCCGCCATTAAGCAGTTTTAAAACGCAATGGATCGTCATTCCATTGCTCACCATCTTTTACGCGGGAGAACTGGTGTGGCGCGAGCGTGAAGCAGGAATTAATGAACTTTCAGACACAACGCCGGTACGCGAGTCGGTCATTTTTATCGGAAAATTCATAGGACTTGCGTTAATCATTATTACCTGGATGGGTTTCCTGATGGCCGCGGGAATCATAAACCAGTTGGTAATGGACTACCAGCCTGAAAGTTATTTGCATGAGATCGACGTTTATATAAAGGCACTCTTCGGTCTCCAGCTTTCAAACTACCTGCTCTTTGCACTGCTTGTTCTGGTTGTCCATGTTGTCATAAATCAAAAATACATCGGTCACATCGCGGCATTTGGCATCTACGGTTATATACTTTTCGCCTCGATGATCGGCATTGAACATCACCTTTTGATTTTCGCAGCTGATCCAGGCTGGTCATACGGCGACATGTCTGGATTTGGGCCGTTTGTCAAACCGTGGCTTTGGTTCAAATCATACTGGGCTTGTTGGGGATTTTTGTTGGCCGTCCTGGCCATGCTTTTCTGGGTGCGCAGTAAAGAAAGTGGACTTAGTTCCAGGCTATCTCTCGCACAGCATCGTTTCCCAAAGCACAAGATTGCTTTTCTGTCAGCAGTTGCGCTCTTGTTGATAACAGGTGGTTTCATTTTCTACAATACGAATGTGCTCAATCATTATACGAATAAAGAAGATCGCATGGCGATGCGTGCAGAATATGAACGGCGCTATGGTAAGTACGAAAGCGCAACGCACCCGGTATTGGCCGGAACCAAATTGCGCGTTGAGATTTATCCGGACGAGCAATCCGCTGAAATGCTGGTCACTTACTATCTTTTAAATCGTAGCAATAAAGCTATTGACTCGATTCATGTTTCGATGGTGCCAAATCTCGCTATCAGCAAAATATCCTTTGATCGAACAAGCAGCCCGGCAATTGTGGATGATAATCTCGGTTATCATATTTATTCGTTGAAAGAACCGATCGCGCCTGGAGACACTGCACAAATGAAGTTTCAGATTGACATCAGGGAACATGGTTTCAGCAATGATGGTGTAGATGCCTCCGTTGTATCGAATGGGAGCCACATTGATAGTAATGACTGGATGCCCATCATTGGCTTTCACGGGGATCGCAGGCTTCGCGACGAACGTGATCGCGGGAAGTATGGGCTGCCAGCGCGTCTGGCCAGACCATCAGTTTATGACATCGCCGCGCGTTACGACGTACGACATGCCGAGCCAATGAATTTCGAAGCTATCGTTGGAACCGCTGCAGATCAGACCGCAGTAGCGCCCGGAGAATTGAAACGCACGTGGAAAGAAGCTGACCGAAACTATTTTCATTTTGTTACAAATGCTCCAATCAGCAATCAATTCGCTGTGTTTTCCGCGAGGTATGCTGTTCGCGAATTGAAATGGACACCGGAAGAAACCACTGCGCGCCGACTACAAACTGACTCCGTCGCTGAATCAGCTTCAGTTGCGCAACCAGTGGCAATTCAGATCTTCCATCACCCGGCACATGATGAGAATATTGGCCGCATGATGAAAAGTGTCGAAGCGTCGCTTGCGTATTACTCGAACGAATTTGGCCCATATCCCTATACTCATTTCCGCGTGATCGAACGGCCGGGAGCGAGTCGCGGCATGCACGCCGAAGCGATGACGATCGATTACGCGAGTGGATATGCGCTGATGAACCCAACACAAGGCGGACTCGATCTTCCTTATCACATCATGGCGCATGAGGTAGCGCACCAGTGGTGGGGTTTTCATCTCGCGCCCGCAGCTGTGGAAGGTTCGGGCTTTTTGGTTGAAAGCTTTGCAACGTATTCTGCCATGCAGGTAGTAGAGGAATCGCTGGGCTATGAACATCTCATGCTGTATCTGTCACAAATGCGTCAGGAATATGAGGTGCCCCGATCCCATGCATCGCCTCCTTTGCTGCGATCGAACAATCGGTTCATGAACTACCGAAAGGGTCCCTTCGCATTATTTGCATTGAGGAACTACATCGGAAAAGATAGTGTCAATAATGCAATGCGCCGGATGCTTGCCAACTACTCACCAGCGCCCCCACTACCTACGACCCTCGATTTCTATCGTGAGTTGCAGTCTATTACGCCGGACTCGCTTCAATATCTCATTCATGATCTGTTTGCCGCGAACACATTTTGGGAACTCAGGACTATTGATGCTAACGCGAAAAAAACAGCGGAAAATTCGTGGCAGGTGGTGATTGAAGTAGAGGCTCATAAGATGACTGTTGACAGCATCGGCATAGAGACGAACATACCGATGAATGATTGGATTGAGATCGGCGTTTATGCACCACGACCATCAGTGAAATCACCGGCAAAGGTGTTATATCTGCAAAAGCATCGCATCCAATCAGGCCGACAGAAACTAGTTATCAACGTTTCCGAACTGCCAGCGCGAGCGGGCATTGATCCAAATCATTTGCTGATCGATCTCGATATGGATGACAATGCGAAAAAAATAAAAATTGAAGGCGTTTCTGAAAGCGAACCTAAACCTGATTTGATTTAACCCTGGATAGCATGTGTAGCAACGAATTCAATTATGAATCCATTGCCACACATGATGTTGTTAGTCAATCATAGCTCAGGGCTTACTCAAAAGTTACTTTCCGGATCTCGCTACCGAAGGAAGAAATATGTCTGATCAGATACAATCCCTGAAGTTTGTGTTGAGGACGGTAGGTTAGCTCATAATCACCTGGATTTGTCTCTCCAAGAAAGATCACGTCAATCACTCTGCCATTGACATCGAGCAGCTCAATCAGGTGGTTTGATGTTGTCCTGGCGTAATATTCAATTATTATATCGCCTTTGGACGGGTTTGGATGGACCGTCAATACACGTGAATACTTTCCTTCTTCTGCGTCGGTTATGCGCTGCATTACAGTAAGGGTAAACGATGTGGAGACAGTTCTTCCGCCTGGATCCGTTGCTACAACTGTGACGATAGTTTCTCCTGCTGTTAACAACTGCAGATAGAGAGAATCGTGGTCAATGCTTGCTTGTGCCACATCAGGATCGGATGTGTGGGTCGTGAACGTAAGTAAATCATCATCACTGAAATGAACAGCATTCGGCATTCTTAAATTCTCATCGCCCAAATACACAGCCACGTCATCGAATGCCGTAACCAACTCCGGTACGTCATCGAAGCCGTCGATGATGAGTACAAACACCTCTGTTGCAGAAGCACCGTGATTATCCGTGGCTGTCATAGTTATCGGAACTATTCCTTGTGCAATTGCTTTTACTTCCGCCTCACCACCTTCAAGCATTCGCACTGTTGCCAGCGTGCTGTCATCCGAAATAATTTGAAACGAAAGTCCTTCATTATCATAATCTGTGAAAACGTCGTTACCATTAATATTAATAACACTCTCAACGGTCGTCTCGACGGTTGAAATTGCATTGACGACAACAGGACGACGGTTTACATTGCTGACCGTGAGCCAAAACTTTTGCGCGCTGCCTAAGACTCCATCGGTAACCGTAACAGTCACCTCGTGCGTTCCACTTTGGTCATAGCCTGGATTGAATTCGAAGAACCCATCCTCGCTGATGGTCGCATTTACCAATGATTCGTCAAGAGCAAATGCTAAATTAACTGCGCGGGGATTTGTAGCCGCAAATTGAAACGCAAGTTCGCCTCCTTCGTCAACGATAACGGTATCTGACAGCGCTGCAGTAAATTCAAGTCCTGTAACGACGTTCATCGTAATGTTATAGGGAATTATGGGTTGCTGCGGATCATTCGTCAGGATGTTAACCACCTGCTCATACCGTCCTGTATCAAGATCTAAAGCATCTACCGTAACATCAAATGATTGCGTCGCACCTGGCAAAATGGTTATTGTCGATGGGGTGATATCTGTCACAAAAGACGGGGACGATGAAATTTCTATTGCAAGATTATTCTGGATGTAATCACCGTAGTTCGGAATAATCAAACCGCGCCAGCCATCGGCATCATCAATTCCAATTTCTCCATAACTGTCGCCAGTTGTTTGAAGATATTGATACTTAATTTTCCCTGAAGGGTAAAGAATAATTTGAAACGTATGACTGCCGTAGCCGCTATAATTAGGAATGTTTAAGTATGTGACTATAAAACGATCTGAGTTGCCATGATAAATGATCCTTGAATCATAATTGGGATATAAATCCCGGCCCAAAGCTGAAATCACGTTTGACGGGCTATAACCGCTGATTAAGTCAGGACTTGTAGAGGAGGCGCCCTGCTCATTGAAAGAAATATAACCGTTGGATGAAATATAAACGATGTCCTCGCTTACATCAAAGTATGGAAAATAAAAAGGAAGATAAGCGGACTGATAATCATCGTCACTCAAATAAATATCAGTTCCGGTACTGCTTATATCAATCCAGTCAAACACGGCACCATTAGGCTCATTGCTATCAATCCATTTATATCCGAACCCAAACTCGCCATCATCGCCGGCATCGGACGGTGTGTGTGAAGACATTTGGATAAAATCAGGTATTGTAATTTCCAGATCCCCTTCTCCATTATTGGAAACAGTGAATTGGGCAGTCTGCGTAGATTCCGTTAAGACAACCAATGAAAGTTCAGATGGACTGATCACGGCGATCGGGGCCGCGAGTCCAATGCCAAGTAGGGGAACCGTTACAATCGGATCAGTCTGATCGTTGGAACTAATGACGATTTCGCCGGTAATACTTCCCGCAGCAGAAGGTGCAAAAATAACCTGCAGCACAGCCCAGCCACCGGGTAAAATCACAGAGTCAGAGAGCCAGGAAATATAATTGGCACCCGCGCCAGATACCGAAGCCTCGAGTTCCAAAGCCTTAGTACCTTCATTGGAGATAAAAACGAAAGTAGAGTCAGCGAGCCCGACAAAAATTGGGTCGAATGTAATTTCATTCTGTGACAAGACGATCTCGGGCTGACCAATAACGTTTAGCCAGACTGGAACTACCTGGTGGTTGTTGAAAGGATCATTTCCTTCGAAATGGATATCGGCCCGATAAACTCCATCCAACAGGTACGTCGCATCAAAAGCAGATTGCACATTCATCGTTGCACCTGAAGAAATGCTGCCAGCATTTTGGCCAAGGTTTAGCCAATAGTATCCATCCGTCGTATCGGCAAGCGGTTCATTGCTGTCTTTTTGTTCCTTAAGATAATTTTGGAGCGCGTGTAATGCCGGTTTGTTCTTTGAAAGTGTCTGATCTTTACTCACAACCGCCATTTGTTGAGGATTGTACAACACGGACGCATTCCATGTCAAAGTGCTTAAGCCTGCCAAATTGCTAACGGTTATATCCTGGTTGACAATGTTTCCTGCATCTACAGTTACTTGAAGGCTATCTGGAATAATACTCATAGCCGGAGCTAGTACTGCTACACCGTGCAGCGAAACCTCAATCTCAGGATCTTTGGGATCGTTGGTTACAAGACGTAGTGTTTCGTCAAATACCCCTTCAGACGTAGGTGCAAAAACCACTGGAACCGAGACCTGAGAGAAAGGTTGTATTTCAAATGCCGCTTGATCGCTTGAGAAATTTGCGCTATTAGCAAAGTCCAGATTGACAGTTAAAGTGTCGGATCCATCATTTCTTATTGCGATGTCGATTGACGATTCCTCAATATCAGCGAACAAGGTATCGTAAACAATCGAGCTTGGATTAACCTCAATATCGGGCGACGGCGTAACTGTAAAAGTTACCGGGATTGTGACTACTTCGTTCGCGGGATCATTACTTGAAACAACAACCGAACCGGTGTACGTGCCGGCAGCTTTTCCTACGCTATTGAAAATTACGGGGACATTAACAGAGGTTCCTGTTGGAACTGTGATCCCTGGCGTACCTACAGCCAACCAGCTTGAATTGATGCCCATTGTATACATCAATGCATTTGCCATCAGCAATGCGCCATCAGTAGAAGGATCCCACATACCATAATACCGATCGCCTGAAACCGGGAACATTCCAAGATCAACTCTACTTTTTCCGTCAATTGTCCTTGTGACCACAAGCGGTGAGCCGTCTGTCCAGCTTGCAACCAATTCGGCACCGTCAACGAAAGTTGTCCCAGTAGGACGATAGCTCTGATCACCGCCATTAAATGAATTGACGTCATCCATGATCGGGCTGTTTTCATAATGTCCCAAATATTCTTTTTGCCCTGAGGTAAAAATACCCTCATCGATCACGTAATATTGATCAGCATACCATCTTCCGGATAGTTTGTATTCATCATAACCTGAAACTTCAAACATCGCCGAAACAACTCCACCGCCATTGTCAAAGTAGTCGGCCAGCACATTACCAAGCGTTTCGTTATCAGCATACGGATAATTATTGAAAATGAGCACCGCATCAAAAACTTCAACTTCGTCGAGTGTTGGTGTGTAGGCTGAAACATCGATATATGAAACTGAGGAGAACTTGCCGGTTTTGTATAATTTTTCTACAACGTCTTGAAGGTTATCAGGTGGTTCAGCACCAAGAACTGCCACATGACGCCCAGATGAAGAAGCTAGGCCTTTTGAGCCAGCAACAGCACCTTCTGCCTTGCGTGGTCCACTTGCAGGGAAACTTGGCCTACTCAGTACAACGCTATTCGGATTTATCTTTGCATTGATACCTTGAACTACACCATTAACAGAAGGTGAGGTGAAATCGTCCTGTGTTAAGGTTATACTCGCGCTTAAATCGGCACCGCCGGAATTACTAATTTCAACATAGAGCGTGTCAATGTTCCCAGTAGGCAGCGCATGGTACAATGAATCCGGAGCATAACCAATAATCGGCGGATAAGCACCTTCACCCGAGAACGTCACGAGAAGCACGCTATCCTGCGGATCGTTTGAGTATAACGTTACTATTTTTTGGTAAAGTGAATCTTCCTGAGGGGCAAATGTGAAGTCAACTATTTGCTCGCTTCCAGGTGCGATGAGCAACGAATCAAAACTCGCGATAAAGACAGAGTCGGTTCCAATATCGATTGTTAACCGAAGCGTGTCTGTGCCATCATTACCAATTACTAAACTACGGTTTGCTTGCGCCGAAATGAACACTTCACCGAAATCAACGGAGTCGCCTTCAAGTATGATCGATGAACTTCCTGTAACTGAAACCGTCAACGGAACACTCAGCTCCGGTACTAAGGGATCATTGCTTTCGACAAAAATGCTCGAGACGTATTGGCCCGTTACCAGGTCGTTTGAATTCAGATAGATCGGCACCTCCACGGTTGCACCTGATGGTGCACTGAAAGTCTGCTCCGGAAGCGTCACCCATTGATTAATATCGCTTAGCCAATCAATCACTTGATGGAGAAATAAATTGTTATCACCGGATAATGGGTCTGCTGCTATTTCATTAGCGAAGGCCAGAATCTTTCCTTGCTCAAAACGAGTTGCAACTGCATGCGGTCGGTTGAGGTCATCATTCATCAGCACGACCGATGTATCTACGGCAGTGTAAAACATGCCGTATGCCGATGAGTAAATGTTCGAGACTCCAACGGTGGTAGGGTGCTCAAATATGTCGTCTATCAGGGCGTCGTAGTAATCGACTGAATTGCAGGAAATGCCGGTACCTGAAAGAATTTCATTAATCGCGTATTGAGAATACATATCATCGCCGAGAATGAATATTGAATTCCCTGCACCAACAAAATTTCGAATATTAAGAATGTCCTGATCAGATATCGAAAGGTTTTGGTCATCAAGAAACAGTATTTGAATATCCTGAAGATTCGCCGTATCCAGAGAAGAAAGCTGGACAATTTGCGCGCCTCTCTCTGTTAATTGATCGGCAAAGTACTGGTAGCCGTCATAGGAATATAACGCCATACCAATTGTTACCCCTTCAAGTGACGGGCCTGAATAGGAAAAAGGTTTGATCAATACTTCTCTTTGTGTTTTTGAGTCCGGATCAGTAAAAACTGAATAAGCTCCTGAACTCGTTGAGGTTAAGGTTAATGGCTCGGCTGAATCAAAGTTGCTCAGCGATGTGGAGAATTCGAGGATGCCTTCACCTGTATTAGTTACGGACAGGAAAACTGTGTCTTGCTTCCCTGAAAACATGTGATGTACCAGTGTATCAGGATCGACGTCTATTGCCGGGGGCGCAGTTGTTGTAAACACAATTGTGTTGCTGATTGGCGAAATATTATTCGAATAATCAAAAGCCTTTATCGCAAAATAATAGGGCGTTGATTGCGCCAGCCCGGAAACCGTCAATTCCTCTTCGTCACCTGCTGCCTGGGGGGAGAAGCCGTGAGAATACGTATTGGCAGAATCAAAATTATTTTCATCGATAGGCGAATTCGAAAATTTAATAATGTAGCCGGATGCGACGCCTTCGTTGTTCGACGCGCCCGTTGCTGTCCATCGCAATGTTGCTTTATCAAATGACACATCCGCAAAGCTCAAATCTTCAATCGCTGCAGGAGGAATTGAATCTTCCTCATAAAGTGCGTTGAATGCATTGAGCCTTCCTGCCCCGAACATTCCAACGTATGACGGATTTTCTGCGTCGATGTTATCAGCAAAATGCGTTAATCGCTGTCGAACGCCGTCGGGTGTGATTCCAGGATAGTGAGATACGATCAATGCGGCAACTCCCGATACGTGGGGACATGCCATCGAGGTGCCAGACAGATATTCATAAGAGTTGCCAGGATAGGTTGAAAATACATTATTTCCAGGTGCTGCGATATCTACCCAGGTTCCATAATTTGAGAAATAAGCGATCTGATCGTTATGATCGGTTGCGGCAACAGCCAGAACCTTGTCGTAATATCCGGGATAATACAAGTCAGAGGAAGAACTGTTCCCTGCGGCAAAAATTACGATTCCACCCTGCATCGGGCCAATGGGATTTCCGTTCTGGTCATAACCCGCATTGGCGATAAAGTAGTCTATGGCATCCAGTACGGATTGTTCATAGACACCAGGCTCGGTATATCCCCAACTGTTTTGGGCGATCACCGCTCCATTATCAGCGGCATAGACAAAAGAAACATCAAATCCACCGACGCCGTACTCTGCAAAAACCTGGCATGTCATCAGACGGGCACCGTCTCCCGTTCCCGAACCACCAGCAACACCTGAGACACCGATTCCATTATTATTAACGGCCGCAACTGTGCCCGCAACATGGACGCCGTGATAATGACTCTCAATTTCACCGGATCCATACGCAAAATTATATCCGTGAATATCATCAACATAACCATTTCCATCGTCGTCATAACCCGGTGTGCCGGCAGATTCGGTTTGATTTACCCACATATTTTCCTGCAAATCAACATGGGTTGTTTCAACTCCGCCGTCTATTATTGCCACAATGACATTATCATCACCCGATTCAATATTCCACGCATGAAACAGACTGATATCAGCCCCGGCTGTGCCACCCGATTGACCAGTGTTATCGTAATGCCACTGCGACGAAATCTGTGGGTCGTTCACAGACAACACTGCTTGATCACCTGGAATAGCTTCAATCAATTTTTTTTCCAGGATCTGTTCGGCAATCTCGACCTCCGCCAGCTGCTGGTAGTCCTTAACTAAGCCGTTAAGACTTAGATTGGCGTTGTCAAAACCGATCTCATACCACAAGTGTAGTCCATGCCGGCGGTGTCTTTCTTCGTACTTTCCGGCGTACGGGAAAACACGCCGCATCTCTTTCGCACCTGATCGGTTGTTGATTACATCCAGCGCTGCAACATCGGTACGAATGCGGCCATTCGCATCCTTGCGCACCTTTTGTTCAATGCGCGCTGCGGCATTTTCTGAAAGTTTAACTCTGATTTTTTGATTGTGCTGGGCAGAAATTGGACCAGCAATAAGGATGAGAAGGGATACTCCCATTCCGAGCATCCGACGGAACATAGCCATTTAGGTAGTGAGGTTTTTTTTGCAAAAATACAGAAAACAGCCGCTTGGTAAAAAAAAAAGATAAAGTAGCAGCAAGAAGTCCGAAAAACCCGTTTTTTATAGGTAAACAAAGAGTTATCGGACTTGTGTACTTATGCGATAAACGTTTGAGTGAGGGAATTGCGTGTCGGAACAGTCATTCTCGAATCGACCTGGCCGTGGATGACAGGCGGAAGAAGTTAAAAAATTTAAAGTCTTGTTGAAAGTCAACCTGAACCGGACTTGATCTAGATTTCCGAAATGGATCTCATCCATTTTAAGCCTGCTTCGAAAATGAAAAAAAGTTAAGACAGGTTTACCACGACCTTACCCGTTGTTGTGCCGCCTTGAAATAACGCGAGTGCCTCCCCCATCTCTTCGAAACCAAAACGATGACCTACAATCGGTGCCGGCAATCGCAGCTTTTCAATTTCCGTCAGCATCTCTTTCATCAATTGGTGTTGATCATAAATCCAGATGAGGTTGAATCCCATCACCGACTTATTCGCTTTGATCATCGACAGCGGGTCAACACGAGGACGGAACAGGTAACGAAACAGCAGGCTGAGATAATTCGGTCGATGTGACGAGGGCGTGAACTGTGCAGACCCATAAGCAATCAATCGGCCCATTGGCGCAAGCACATCGTAGCTATCGTAAAAATACCTACCTCCTGTTGTCTCCAGTACCAGGTTTAACTGA
>Ga0196965_1000579_pt1 | contig 19187 bp, 14 predicted proteins | sample S1_20metaG_FD_148668 | JGI IMG/M metagenome (GOLD analysis project Ga0196965, IMG submission 148668) | Soil microbial communities from Anza Borrego desert, Southern California, United States - S1_20 | ecosystem: Environmental > Terrestrial > Soil > Desert | place: USA: California | collected... | reverse complement strand
GAGCCCGACGTTTTGCAAATCTACAAGGGCCTTAGATGCTATCGACAAAAACAAATGACCAAGCAGCATTCCCACGAAAGCACCGGCAAACGTAATGGAAATGCCTTCCAGGATCACCACAACAAATAGCTTGCGTTTGGTTGCTCCCATCGTGCGCATGATGGCCAGGTCATACCTGCGCTCCTTCAGCGCATTATAAAGGGCTATAAAAATGCTTAGCGCCGAAATGAAAATCAAAATCGCCGCGAACGCACTGATCATTTCTATTCCCGCTCCTAAAATTGAAAAAAGCCGGGCGGTTTCGAAAGCTGGAGATGCTGCCTGCATGCTCGACTGACTATTCACATATCGTGGAAGCTGAAGCGCGCCCATTGGCGAACGGTACTGAACCAGCAGAGACGTAATTTCTTTCAGGGAGTCATTTGCCGCTACCGACGGCACGAGACGTGACTTCTCAACGGATGTTGTATCCATAAGCGTGCGCCCACCATTCACGTGAACGTCATGCACTTTCCACACGCTTTCCACATTCGTCAGAATTAGATTATCAGCGACTGTGTTCGACCAGTCGAAAATTCCTTTAACGACAAAATGGTTTTCTTCATGAGAGTGCCCCTCCGCTGAAAGCCCATGCGTGCTGGAGAAATGATCGCCGACAGTCAGGTTCAACGTCGACGCAACTCGCGCGCCAACATTTACTTCCATATCGGTGGACCACCACGCGCCGGAGGCAAGTGTCAGATCATAAAGCTCTGTATAAGACCTGGTTGTCCCGATGATTCGGAATTCTTTATAACTATCACCAAGCGCAAGCGGAATGGCCTTTTTGATCAGGCGATGTTTCGAAATTCTTTCTGCCTCGGCAAGCTTAATATTTCCGGTTGGGAAATCGATGTGAAAGATGTTGCAAAGAATGAGTTGCAGCGGACTGCCTTTCGCGCCGATCACAAGGTCTATGCCTCTGCTGTTCTCTGTGATGCGATGCTCAAGTTGATTTCTAAAAAGGATCAATACTGTAATTACTGCAATGCCGAGACCCAACAATAAAATATTCAGGAATGTGTTGAGCGGCTTCGCGGCAAGGTATCGACCGAGCAATTTCAGCATATTCATACATGGTCGGGTTTAATGACAATCTCATTATGAATCATGTTCCGTACACGATGATCGTGTGTTGCAATCACGAGGCTGGCGTTAACTTCCGCTGCAGCATCAAGCAAAAGTTCGACCACGCGCTTGCAGTTGGCATCATCCAGGGCTGACGTTGGCTCATCAGCAAAAATCACCGATGGTTTATTCATCACGGCACGCGCGATCGCAACCCGTTGAACCTGTCCCTGACTTAGCGTTGAGATCTTCGCATCGCGCTTTTCAAACAATCCAATTTTGTTAAGCACAGCGTGTGCGTAATCGACGGAAGAGGATTCGCCAGCCAGGTAGGGCGCGAGCAATAAATTGTCCGTTACATTTAAAGCTGAGACCAGATGGTTTTTTTGAAAAATGAAACCGACGTGCTTTCCGCGAAAAGCATCGAATCGTGCGCCAGCCAGATCACGGTACGCTATCCCATTAACTGCAATATCACCATTCTGAATGCCGAGCAACCCACCGAGCAAATGAAGCATCGTTGTTTTCCCGCTGCCGCTTTCACCCAGTAAAAGACAATGTTTTCCCTGCTCGAGAATCAGATCCGGAAAGGACAAACGTTTTCCATTCGGATACTGGTATGATAAGTTTATGGATTGAATCATTTCAACAACAACTCCAAAAATACATAAATGAAATGATCTCCTTAAAGGACAACTGTTGCGCTATTTGTAATATGTCACTTCCACCCGGAACTTCGGATCGATAGCACCGAGCCTGTCGTATGCCGACTTTGAAACCCTGATTACAACTTTTTCGGTGAAGGCGGTTTCAGGCAGTTTGCCCATCACCCGAACGAACACCTCGCGGTTATTCATTTCATTTCTTACTTTCAGAATGGTGCCAACAGGCGCAGTGCGGTGAAGCGCGAGATATTTCCGGTTTCCCTCCGTTCCTTCAATCAACTCAGCTACACCGGATTCAACAACTTCATCACCACTTCTTACCGACTCAGAAATTTTGATGGTTTCTTTTGGTGTTTCCTTTACCAGCGTGTCCTTACCCGGCTGCGAAATTGTCTTAACCGGTTCGGTTACGGTAGTTGGATTCGTTACCTGCGTTATGGATTCTTTAGCCGTGCTTGCTGTGTTGACAGGTTGCTCTATGGTTGTTTCTTTTTGAACGCCAGGGGCTGAAACAATCAAAAGTTGTCCGACCTGAAGCTCGTTTCCGGAGAGATTATTCCATTCGCGTAATTGTTCGATTGAAATACCATACTGGCGCGTGATTGCATACATGGTTTCTTTTTCTGCGACAGTATGCGTCTTCTCCTTAGCGTTGATCACTTTCTTTTCCTTCACAGGGTCGGATGTAGCGGGTTTCTTCTTTACAACAAGTACTTGCCCGATGCTGAGATTATCATCCGAAATATTGTTCCATTGTTTGATCTCACTTGTTGATGCACCGTACATCTTTGCAATGGAGAACAATGTTTCTTTGGCTTGAACTGTGTGTGTTGTTCCCTTTGCTACAGTTACTTTTTGCTTCGGAGTGTATGGCACTTTGATTATCTGGCCGATATCAAGGCGTTTGTCTGCTCCAGCATTGTACTGCACGATCTCAGCGACGGGTGTTCCATATCGTCGGGAAATTGCGAAGAGTGTTTCCTTCTCATCCACTCTGTGCACGACGAACAACTTGCCATTAATGGTCTCTACTCCAACAGAATCCTGGGGCACCGGGGAGCTAAAAATCGAAAATCCAATTATCAGTAGTTTAATCATAAGAGCTTACAGCTTACCAACACGGTCTTATTTTTGACGAAAATTAAAAAACCCGAGAGCATGAAAAAAGAATCGACAGCTATTCCTTCCAGTCGTTCACCGAGTATTTCTTCAACACACACATCGCCCTCTCCATCTAATACCAACAAATAATTAGCCAAACTATTGCCTGTCAGATAATAAGAAATGATGACATACTCTTTGAATTCAAGGTATTCAATGACGTCAGAAGGTTCGAATCCAAATTTTACTTTGAGAAATGAATAGACAGTTTCAAAATTGGACGTCCCGCGCGTATAGCGGTGCGGCGTCATCACCTGCGTTTCGATTGAGCTTTCTCCAACAGGCAGCGTATCACTACTATCGCCGTCGGTCTTTTTAACCTGGATTTTCCTCGATAGCCGGGAGTCAAAACCATGTACTGCATTCGCGGTAAGTGTCAGAAATGAAAGGTTGTTTCTGAACCATAAAATTCTCTGATCCCTGAAGTTGTAGGCCATCAGGCTTTTGTTCTCGGGATTTTGCGGATTTGTATAAACGGTGAAGTAAAGTACATCGTCACCAGATGCGGTTAACGAAATCCACCAGCTTTCCTCAAATGTTATATTGCGCCAAAGAAAATTCTCAGCTTGCAGGTCGATAGCGCTGAATCGTACCTGCTTATTTGCCTGGTTACGTTCTTCGATAAAAATAATGTTTCCCAAAGGGTGCGCGATGATCTGCCAGATAACCTCATCAAACTGCCATGATGCTGAAGAGAGTTTTTGATGGGACTTTTTCGCTGACAACAGATTTTATAGATTTATAGTAACGTCCGAAGGTATGAAAAAAGTGTTCCTCATCTTGTTTTTCGCTTTTTGTTTCGGCGCAGCCAATGCGCAGGAAAAGAAAATAATGGTCATGGAGATCAAAAGCGAAATTGATCCTCCCATGAAACGATATGTGCAGCTTGCGCTTATGAACGCCAGGTCGATAAAGGCTGACCTTGTGATCATTGAAATGGATACATATGGTGGCGTTCTCACCGATGCCAAGGAAATTGTCGATCTGATCATGAACTTCAAGACGCCGGTTTGGGTGTTCATCAATTCGGATGCTGCGTCTGCCGGAGCCCTGATCTCAATTGCTTGTGACAGCATTTACATGGCACCAGGCGCGACTATTGGAGCTGCGACTGTGGTTGACGCTTCAGGCGAAAGAGCGCCTGATAAATATCAATCGTACATGCGGTCGATTATGCGGGCTACTGCTGAAGAAAATGGAAGAGACCCAAAAATTGCTGAAGGCATGGTGGACGAAGCTGTTGATCTTCCCGAGATCAAAACAGCAGGCCAGGTCATCACATTTTCAACATCCGAGGCGTTGAAGTACGGGTATTGTGAAGCGAAAGTGGAAAGCATCGAGGAGATCCTGCGAAGAAATAATCTGGCCGACGCGAAAATAGAACGATTCACGCTTGGCGCAGCAGATTCGATCATTGCATTCTTTTTAAATCCATTCATCTCCGGATTACTGATACTTTGCATCATTGGTGGTATTTACTTCGAAATGCAGACACCCGGTATTGGTTTCGCAGGGCTTGCCGCTCTCGTTGCACTTGTGCTATACCTCGTTCCGTATTACCTGAACGGGCTTGCGGCAAACTGGGAAATCATCGCGTTTTTTATTGGCATCGTCCTCATCGCCCTTGAAGTTTTTGTGATACCAGGCTTCGGCATTGCAGGAATATTTGGAATTGTGCTGGTAGTCGGATCGCTCGTGCTGATCATGCTGAACAATGATGCCTTCGATTTTCAATTTGTGAGAGCAAACGACATTTCGTACGCCCTGGCTGCCGCGTTGAGTGGCCTGCTCGGCGGAGGCATTCTGCTACTCGTTCTCGGATCAAAACTTCATAACACAAGATTTTACAGTAAAGTAGCGCTGACCACAACACAGAACAGTAGCAGTGGCTACAATGTGAATCCTGCAAGGGGCACGATGATCGGAAAGAAAGGTGTAAGCTTTACTGTATTACGGCCAAGTGGGAAGGTGATCATCGACGACAAGATCTATGATGCCTATACGCGCGGTGACTATATTGAGAAGGGTACTGGCATCGAAGTACTCGGCGAAGATGGAACGACGCTAAAAGTCAAAATCTCAGAATAGGTTCGCATTTATTTACTTTTTGTTTTAATAAGAAAATTGTGACAAGAATTGTAGGCCTCATACCAGCGCGTTTTGCATCCACACGTTTCCCAGGCAAACCTTTAGTTGACATTCAGGGAAAGAGCATGATTCAGCGCGTGTATGAACAGGCCAAAAAATCAAACTTACTTTCGTCAGTTATCGTCGCAACGGATGACACCCGCATCTTCGATCATGTAAAAAGTTTTGGTGGTGACGTGTGTATGACATCGGCAGATCATCCAAGCGGTACGGACCGTTGCGCCGAAGTTGTCGAAAAAATGAAACTGATTTGTGATGCCGTTGTAAACATACAAGGCGATGAACCTTTCATCAACCCGGCGCAGATTGATCTGCTTTGTTCATGTTTCACTGATCCCCGCACGGAACTCGCAACGCTGATAAAAAAAATTGAAAATGAAGATATCCTCTTCAGTGAGAATACCCCGAAGGTGATTGTTGATGGTGATCATTTCGCTATATATTTCTCGAGGCAAACCATTCCGTTTTTTCGTGGGGTTCCAAAGCAAGAATGGCTAAAGAAAGTAACGTACTATCAGCATATCGGAATTTACGGTTACCGAACTGATGCCTTAAGGAAGATTACGCACCTTGCTCCTTCATCACTGGAGAAAGCTGAGTCATTGGAGCAATTGCGATGGATAGAAAATGGTTTCAGGATTAAAACCGCCGTGACTGAATTTGAGACGATTGCAATCGATACGCCTGAGGATCTCAAAAAAATAATGACGTTTCAACGATGACTTGCCCCAACTGCCACTCGCCAAACACTGAAACGAAATTTTGTCCCTCGTGCGGACAACAATCCGAAGTTCATCGCTTATCGGTTTCGCATTTAATGCATGAACTCAATCATGCACTCACGCACACCGATAAAGGCTTTCTCCTGTTGATGAAGGATCTCGTTTTACGTCCGGGCCATGTAGCGAAGGAATACATCGAGGGAAAAAGGAAAAAATATTTCAACCCGCTGACTTTCCTTGTCATTACCAGTGCGATCGCAGCATACCTCTCCTATAAGGCTGGCTATTATCAGGCTTTCATTGGGCCTAACGGTAAAGCGCATAGGGTATATATGGAATCAATGGAATTAATGATCGAAAATTCAAAGTTGTTTGAACTGATTCTCATATTCCCATTAATTGCACTTTTCTCCTGGATCTTATTCCGCAGAAAAACATACAATTTCGCCGAGAACGCTGTACTGGCAGCGTTCATTCTCGGGGAAATGAATCTTGTAAAAGTGTGTATAGGGTTACCACTCTTCCTTCTATCAGGCCTCAGTGTTCAGACGATAGATAAAGTCTTTCACGTCATTATACTGGTTTATTTTGTGATCGCTTTCCGGCAATTTTTCCAGCAAAATATTTTCATCACGATCATTAAAACGGTTCTGCTGACGCTGGGATATATTGCAGGTTATTGGATCGCTATTATTTCATTTGTGATGATCAAAAACCTAATTCTGCACTAATATCATCCCAGTTGGTTTTATCGCAAGTTTTTGTGTGGCAAATTCTCTGATCTCCCTGTATACGGACTCGACATCTTTTGAAACAAGTGAACCACCGATCACGTGTGCGCCTGCCGTTGGTATGGCTTTCGCCACTTTCATATCTGCCGGCGTTGAAAGACGGTCGTGCATCTCCAGCATCGCGCTGACTTTCACTTCCGGATCCTGTTCATCTTCGTTCTTATAATAGTAAAGCGTCAACGTTGGCTGATGAATACGTTCAAATGTGCTGTTTGTCATTGTTGTCTCGACGAGCTCCTGCAATTCGACGACGGACTCAAGACGATACTTATTGTTCCAATATTGTGATTTTTCATTATTTGCTCCTGTCTCACGATACTTCCCTCCCATCACCATGCGTGCAATGTGCAAGCCCCACGGATCATTTAATAGAAAAGCAGCAGGGTTATTAATGGCGATGTTCGGGGAAAGATTTATCAATGCGTGAACCTTATCGGGATATTCGGCCGCGAGTTTCAACGCAACCGTTCCGCCCGTAGACGTGCTCATCAGGATCACTTTTTTACCAAGATTGTTTCCAATGGCAAGCGCCTGTTTTGCGCTTTCCCAGATTCGATCTGCTGTAAAGTACAATAAGCTTTCAGTCGTGTCGATACCATGATCAGCAAGACGTGAGAGATAAAGATTACATCCAAATTCCCGGGCAAAACGGATATGAACAGGATCTCCTTCTTTCTGGCTTGCGGAAAATCCGTGCAGGTAAACAATAGCAAATTCTGTTTTGGTATGAGCGCTATCGGCCCAAACTATTCTCGCATGATTATCAGGCTTAAGATTATGGCGGGATTCGTTTTCCGTAACAAGATTCTCCAGATCAACAGAGCCAGCCGAGACGTGGGGTAAAGCAGTGTTATATCGCGGCTTCTCTGGCGTTGACCCTACGAAATAAATTGCTGCTATTAGTATGAAAGGAAATGTGATTCTAACTGATCTGCGGAGGCTCATAAAAAAAGATTTCCTCTAATTTATGGAAGTTTCTCCAAACTTAAGCCGGCACGGATACGTCCGCTGCTGCGAAGGAAATCGTGAAACTTGTCCCTTTATCAAGTTCGCTCGTTACACGAATCGCTCCGTTATTCGTCTCGATAAATTCTTTTGTAAGAAGTAAGCCAATCCCGACGCCTTTTTCCTTATTCGTACCTGGCCGGGTAAAATGTGTTTGTGCATCAAACAATTTGTCTATATCCTCGCTACTCATCCCAATCCCCGAATCTTCTATCGTGATCTCATAAGTATTATCGACTAGAATCGCGTAGATAACTACACGACCGCCGGTTGGGTTAAACTTAATTGCATTTGCAAGCAGATTGCGGATAACAGATCCGAGGTGATTTCTGTCGACGTGGATAAAAACATTGTCGTCTACATGATTGATAAGTTCAATTCGCTTCGACGCTGCGTTCTCCCGAAAGAGCTTGAATTTCTCCTCCACGATCTGTCTAACGTTAACATTTGAAGGGAAGGGCTGAAGTCCCTTGAGTTGTGTTTGCGCCCACATCAGTAAGTTATCCAGATCGGCATGTACGGTGTCGAGATTGCGCTTTAGCACGATTGTGATGTTGACAAACTCCTGCTGCGTTAAGCCGGCAGTGCCTACCAGCTCCATCAATGCCTTAAGACTGGAAAGTGGACTTCTAAGATCGTGGCTGATCACAGAAAAAAGTTTATCCTTCGTTGCATTCAGATATCGAAGCTGCTGTGCCTGTCGTTCAATTGCATCATTTTTTTCTTCGAGACGGCGTTTCGATATCCATGTATAGCGGTAGTTATACACAAGCACTAAAGCCAATAGAATCAAAAGCGAAATACATCCTGTGTAAAAATACATCCATGCGCGCTGACTTTTGATTTCGCCCGTATGTGCCTGTGCTTCCGCGGTGAGAACATCTATCTGTGCCTGTTTTAATTCACTTTCAAACTTACTTTGTAAGAGCGCAATTTGCTGCTCCTGCTGTTTATTGTGCAATGAATCGTGCAGCTTGAGGTATCTTGACTGAAAGTCGTATGCGCGTGCTATATCATTTTTATACTTGTAGCTTTCTGACAATGCCTTATACGTCTGCGCAAGCAACTCTTTGTAGCTGAATTTTAAAGTCAATGAATGGTTGTCATGCAGGTAAGTCAGTGCTTTGTCGAATTCTCCAATCTGATTATGCACGACACCAACCCGGTTGAGAATTGACGAGTAAAGGTATGCATGCTTTTCGTCGCTAACGAGATTTAAGCCTTTGTGATAATTGTCAAGGGAACGTTTAAAATCGCCTTTGAGGACATCTATGTCGCCGAGGCAACGAAGTGCATATGCGTACAGGTAATCGTCTTGAACGTGTTTGGAAACTTCTAATGATCTTTTCATGTAGAATTCAGCTGAATCGACATTCGCGAGCTGGATATACCCATAAGAAATGTTGCTAAGACAACGCATCATCCCTCTAGAATCGCCATGACGAACATTGATGTTGTAGGCACGTTTCATGTTATCAATCCCAATGCTGAACTGATTGTGTTCATAATAAACCACCGCCATCGTTATAAGCGCGCGGCCAGCACCTGGTTCATTGCCTATTTTATTGTATATCCGCAACGCCCGGATGGATTGATCGTAGGCCTTACCATATTCACCCTTTCTATAAAAAACCCAGCCCGAATGTTCCAGCGCCTGCGCAATACCAAACTCATAGTTCAAAACCATAGCCAGCTTTAAGGCTTCGTCTGCCAGTTTCTCTGCCTTTTTGATTTCGGTATTTCTGATGTCGGAAACGAGCTCATTCAGCAACCACACTTTCGTGGTGTCGGCGGGAACAGAGTTGACGAGGCTTTCAAGACTATCGATTCTGCTCCGCTGAGCATGTGCTGTGAGGACAGAAATCAATATCAAAAAAGAGAGGAACCTGAATTGCACTCACGTTGGGGGTTAGAAATGCAACTACGAGATTAGCCGTAGCAATTACCATTCAAAAACTGATAAAAACCTACATACAGCTTACGCGGAGAATTCCGTCATCTACGCCTTTAATAATGTAAGGAACTGCTTGAGGTCACGCTCTTTCGACAGATTGAGGCGATGCGACTTCAAAATAGCACGTGCTTTTTGCTCATAGCTTCCTAGTTTTGGCAATATCTTTCTTGTGGATAGCCTGCACGAAATCAGATCATTTCCGTTGGCCAGATACAGATGCTCGCGAAGCATTTTACGGTTATCACGTGAGCCAACATCCATGGCTACATTATAATTTGCCGGAAGTATCTCGATGTAGAGATGCTTTACAACCTTCATACTGCTTGTGGTATCAGTAATAACAACACCTGAGATTGGTGTGCCGTCTATTGAATAGTTAGCGCCATTTTCAACAACGTCATGCCCCTGCAAAGCGCCCGTCATTATGACCTTATTTACGTCGCGAAGGTTTACATACTTGATAGAATTTTCACTTTTGACTTCTATCAGTTCCTGTTCAATCTCGATCCGAATCGATAACGGAGGAAGTCTATGCTTGTTGCGCAGAATGATTTGTCCGGGTAGCCACGATTCTGTCAGGTATGAGGAACCCAATGTCTTTGGTGAAGCGAGCGGGATCTCGGTTTTCCAGTTAGAAGCATTCCCGGTTATCGTCAGCGGATTAAACTCGGTTGTAAATTGTGCTTTGCAAATTGTTACTGAGAAAATAAAAAGTAATAGTGTCTGTTTCATATTTGTTTCAGAAAAAAAATGAGCCACACTTCCGCGTGGCTCATTAAGAAATTCTACCTGTTAATGTTCGTCTTCGGTGTATCCTGTTCGGGCATGGCCTGCAATAACATATTGTGTGCCCGGATCCCAATCAAACTCAACCTCAAAGTAGATACTATCTACTTGCACACCTGAACTTGACCGCCCTACGTCCGGAAGAATTTTGCCATTCTTAATAATGACCTCTCCGTCAGTGTACCGTTCGAGTACGGGTTCGTCGCCATTTGTAAACGAAAGGTTGCTAGCGTTAACGGCTACTTTTGCACGAAGCTCTGCAACGTCTCCGAAATCATCTACAAAGATTGAATCCGCTGAATTGGAAGCTGTGCTAGATGTAAGCATACGGAAATATCCGACATGGTATACGTCAACGAGTTCGCCGGATCCGTCATCGGCCAGCAGATGTACCCACCACTCATTGGACATTTCCATCAAAGGATTTTCACCCGGCTCAATCTCGTTCTCGCAGGAAGAGAGAAACAACAGTGATGCACCTAGAATTAAAAAATATAATTTTTTCATAATTGATTCATTTAATCTTTAACCCATGTCTTGATTGTATAGAACGGATCAGCTGGATCATCCAGAAAAATTCCAAAGGCCAGATCTGCGGCAACGGGCGATGCCGCGACCAGGTCGCCAGGAAAATGCACGTCCTCTCCCTGACTAACATCAAATGTTAACTTTGCGTACATAGGCAAACCAAATGGTGAATTTGGATCCGGTTCGATCGTTCCGGTGCCGTCCGCATTAATCAGAAAACGAACTGGAATATCAAGCGCTGTATGCGCATACAAATCAGAAGCTGAATAAACGCCATCCGCAAGCTTTGTGATCGTCATAACCTGAGTGCCATTAGTGGAAGTCCAGCCTCCTTCTAAGTCAAGTGTAGGCAGATTTTCCTCAAGCACAACAACAAGTCGGGTGGCAGTACCCGGGTAGCCGTCCTGGTTAATCGCAGAGTAGGTAATCGGATAGAAGCCTGGCGCGGAGGTATCGACGGTACCCGAAGTTGTAAATTCAATAGCTTCGCCTCCTTCTGTTACTGTTATCCCAGGTTCCGAATAAACATCACCTACATGATATGTAACCACATCACCATTTACCATTTCGAAAGTCGGATAGTATGTGATCCTGGACAGCCCTTCTGTTTCAAGGTCATTGTTACAACCAAAAAAGACTGTAGCAATTACTAAGTATAATAAGATTTTTTTCATGATCAGTTTAGTTTACGTCCCACCATACTGGTTCGAAAATCCCGCCTGCAGGTTGTTCCGGAGCATTTGGGTTATTCAATATTTCATCCTCAGGAATCAGCAACCTTATTGGATACTGCCCGTTGGCTGTCACCGCATCAACAGGGAATGCGAAAATCGGCGCGCCCGGCGCTGTCGGGTCATAGCCAGCCTCTCCCGGCGCAGAATCGCTGAAAGAAGGATATCCTGTTCTCAACATATCAAACCATGCTTCTATTGAATTTCCGCCAACTTGCGCGACCCATTTCTGCTCGATGATGGCCTCAACCTGTTCCTCAACACTTCCAGCAGTTGGAAACTCATAGTTACCACCAGCGGCGATAAATGACGAGCCATCCAGTCCATAGCGGGCAAAAGCAGCGAGTACACCGGCATCATACAGCGCCTTCGCATCCTCGTTACTGAAACCGCGTGCTGCAGCTTCTGCTCGCAGAAAAAACGATTCAGCGAGCGAAATGAAATACACAGGATCTTCAGCCAGAATTTCGGCCTCAGAAACTGTCTGAGAATTCAGTTCGGCGCCCGGCGTACTGCTTGTTCCCTGTCGCATTCCTTTAATCGCTCCTCCTGCCGTCGGCGTTAGGAAAAAAGGATCAAGGCGAGGATCGCTGTTAATCTGAAGAAAGTTCACCAGTGTCGTACTGGCTTTCAGGTTTGTTTTGGTATTCAGGTTTCTACGGTCTGACTCGTACAATGGATTGCCCCGATCAGGTTCGTCGTAATACCTGTTGATGCTCGCATCTTCTTGCAGAAACACCGCGCCCGAGTTTACCAATGCTGAGATCAGTGCGGTAGCCTTAGTAGGATCAGCATGTGAAAACCGCATCATCAATTTCAACTTCAGCGAATTTGCAAACCGTGTCCATTTGTCAACATTACCGTCAAACAACAAATCATTTGAACCAGGATTTACGTTGTTTAGGTTGTCAAAATCCTTCGACAATGCGTAGTCCAGTCTTGCGAGAAGTGTATCATATACGACTTCGCCCTCGTCCCAGTGCGGTGTGAAGTTGCTTTGTCCACCCTGCAATGCTTCTGTAACTGGCGCACCATCATAGAAGTCAACAATGAACTGGTATGCATATGCTTCAAGAACCTGGGCAATCAAGTAGTTCGTCCAGTTACCAGTGGCCTTTGACTTGTCTTTCACAAATTTCAGATCATTCAACGCTCCAGAATAGAGTTCGATGAAATCTGCTTCATGAAAATTCAGATTACTCACATCATAGTTATCGATGGCGATGTACTGAGAGGATGAGTTGTTCTGCGTATAGTGCTGGCTCCATATAGAGCCGGTAATCCGGTATGAGTTGCCAACACGGGATGCAATGGATTGCTGTGCCGCAGGGATAACCAATTGTGCATCTGCGTCTGCCGGGTTATTTGGGCTTGTGTTAATATCCAGATAATCCGAGCAGCCAAACACCAGCAGCATTGACAGCATTGAGATATATTTCAATTTTTTCATAGTCAAATAGTTTTAATTAAAGACCAAGTTTCAAGGTGAAGCCAAGGCTTCTAGCTGATGGTCCTGCTGCAAATTCACCAAACTCACCTGCAAGGTCATTACCAAACTGTGTTGCTTCAGGGTCAACCACATTGTTTTCAGTTGGTGTCCAGATCCACAAATTGCGGCCAACAATGCTTGCGCTGATATTGGTAAATGGTGTCTTAGACACAAGCGATGAAGGAAGGTTGTAAGCCAAAACAAGCTCTCTTACTTTCAGGTAAGTACGATCAAGAATGTGACGACGCTCCATAGCCGGGTTGTTGCTCGAGTTCCAGTAAGTGGAAACGTCAGACATATCGACCGGTACGTCGTTCTCAACGTAGCTTTCACCCACCTGGCGTACCGAGTTTGGTACAACGAAAGGTCTGCGATCATTGTAGAGTTCCAACGGATCATTTCCAACAAACATTGTTAACCGTTTTGTGTAGCTCCAGAACTTACCGCCGTCACGGTAGTCAACTGTACCACTCAAAGAGATGTTCTTGTATGTAAGTGAAGTGTTCAAACCTGTTACGAAGTTCGGGTTGATATTTCCAACCAAAGACTTCTCAGTTGACTGTACCGGGATACCGTTTGCGTTCACGACAATCCGACCCTGAGGATCGTACAGGTAGTCCGGCGCATAAAGGTCACCAATCGGACGGCCTTCGTTCAGTTTGAAATCAACACCGTAATTTCCGAACAGAACTACACCTTCAAGCTGCTCTGGAAGATCAAGAATCTTGTTGTTGTTCTTGGTGTAATTGATATTGATATCCCATCTGAAATCCTGTGTTTCAACCGGCGTGAGGCTTACAAGCAATTCAATACCCTTGTTCTGAACAAGACCCACGTTTGCGGTTTGAGTTGTGTAACCACTGGTAGATGCCACCGGTACGTTGAGGATCTGTCCATCTGAACGTTTATCGTAGAATGACACATTCAGTCCAACCTTGTTATTAAGCAATTTAAATTCTCCACCGAATTCGAATTCGGTTGAGATCTCAGGTTGCAGATTCTGATTACCGATCCGATTGTTGACTTCAAACGCATTCACACCGTCGAATGGGAACTTCAATGTTCCAAAATTGTTGAATATCTGGGCTTGCGCGAGTGTCGAATTGACGAGATAGGGCTGTGCATCGTTACCCGTCTGTCCCCAACTCATACGCAGCTTACCAAAGTTCAGAACCGAATTTTCCATACCCAAGGCTTCAGTGAAAACGAAGCTCGTGTTCACCGCAGGATACATAAAGCTTTGATTAGCCTTTGGTAATGTTGAAGACCAGTCGTTACGAACGGTTGCTGTTAAAAACAGATAATCTTTATAACCAAGTTCTGCCTGCGCATACAAACCTATCAGTCTTCTCAAAGTCGAGTTCATACCAATAATCGGTGCTGAAGACGAGTTAGAGATATCATAAAATCCGGGGATATCCAAACCAACAACCTGTGTGGTCTGTGCGCGGAAAGAGCGTTCATTTACGTTCAAACCACCAAGCGTACTAAGTGTAAGTGAAGAGTTAAGATTTACGAAACTATTCAGCAACAATGAATGGTCTATTTCAGTAGCAAGAATTGAACCCTCATTCACCGTTCCAGGTGTCGGACTAACCGTTTGATTTGGCGACCCTGGGGTTGGTGTTGTTTTCGCTGTCCACTCTTTTACCTTTGAGCTCGCCACGTCCGCACCAACTCTATAAGTAAGGTTTATCCATTCATTGAAGTTGTAAGTAAAACCAAGCTTTCCGTAGATACGGTTCTCACCGAACTGGTTTCCATTCTCATTAATAGAGAAATATGGATTCTGCGCATAACGGGTGTGGAAACCATCGATGTTGTTGAACTTGTTTTTGTAATCCTTAAAGTCCACGATACTCATATCGCGCGGCATCTGGATGATCTCCTGAAACATCGTTGGTGCATTTCCACCCTGCCCTGTTGCAACTGCATCTATGTCTTTACGCACATAGTTCATCGAGATATCTGAGGTAAGCTTTTTGGATTTAAGGGTTGAGCGAACGCTGAAATTGTGGCGTTTCATCTGATCCGCATCGCCTGGAATAAATCCATCAGCGGAAATGTTGCCATAATTAAAATAATAAGTAGCAGCATCGCTTCCGCCTGACACAGTCAATGAATTGTTCAGATTGTATCCGGTTTCATAGAAGTCCTTAAGATTGTCTGGTTGCCCTGTGAAAGGCTTCAACTGTTGAGAATTATCAACCACATTACCCCATCTTCTCACGGTACCATCCAGTCTAGGCCCCCATGATCCGTTCTCATCAAGCAGGTGATCGCTGCTCCATCCCTGACCAAAAGTATTCTGCAATTCAGGCAGCTTTAGTGGCCTGTTAAAAGTTGCCGAAGTGATGAGATCAACGGTAGGCTTACTTCCTGACTTACCTCTTTTTGTTGTAATGATGATCGCACCATTCGCAGCGCGTGATCCATACAAGGCTGTGGCTGCAGCGCTTTTCAATATCGATATGGATTCGATATCATCAGGAGCGATATCATTAGCCCTGTTACCATAGTCAACAGTGTTGTTAAAATTGTCGCCGGCTGCGTTGAACAGGTTAACGTTTGCGGCGTTGTTGATCGGCACACCATCGACAATGTACAGCGGCTGGTTATTCCCACCGATAGAAGAATAACCTCTTAGGATAACACGTGAAGAAGCACCTGGCGCACCCGAGTTTTGCGAGATCGTAAGACCTGCAACCTTTCCCTGCAATGATGTCATCAGGTCGTTGGTACGTCCTTTTGTTGCCTCTTCATTCTCCACCGTGGTGGTTGAGTATCCGATGGTTTTTGTCTGGCGCACGTTACCCTGTGCAGTCACAACAACTTCGCCGAGCTGTGTGACATCATCCTCCATTTGAACATCGATCAGCGTTCTTTCATTTACGGAAACCTCTTGCGTGAGCAATCCGATAAAAGAAAAGATCAACGTTCCGCCGGACGACGGAATTGACAGCGTATACTTTCCATCGCTGTCGGTTACTGTTCCATTTGTTGTTCCTTTCACCACAATATTGACACCGGGCAAAGGAGAACCATCCCTTGATGATGTGACCTTTCCACTCACAGTGCGATCCTGCGCCTGTGTTGTGGTTAGTGTCACGCAAAGGATAAGGCAGATTAATAGTAAAAACTTCCTCATACTTTTTGGTTGATGTTAAAATTCGAACTCCACCTTTTCAAAAAAGATGTTGATCAAAACTCCAAAAAGCGTTACCTAAAAGAATGACTTCAATTGAGGTATAATTCGACGCACGTCATACCCCATAGATTGGTAGGCCGGCGGTTGGAAGAATAGATGTTCCAAGGTTTCATGTTTAAGGTTTTAAGTTGCCAAACGACTGGCGACCGATATCGAACGGTTTTGTTTCCTTTTGAACAGGAAGCGTTCTCCCATCGGCTTTATAACTTAATATCCGGCGCATATTGTTTTGGCACGGAAATCGTAATGGGGCCGGTGCAAACTCCTTTTATGATATACAACTACTTTAAAACTGCCATCCGCGCACTGATCCGCAATAAGGTATTCACTTTTATCAACATGTTTGGCCTCGTGCTGGGTATTGCATTTAGTACGATGCTGTACACATACGTCAGCAATGAATTATCGTACGATTCATTTCACCAGAAATCTGACAGAACGTACAGAGTACTTACTCTCGACAAATCTGTACCCGACAATATCCGGACGTACGGAAGCACAACTCCCCCGATGGGTGCTGAACTTGTAAGCTCGTTTCCAGAAGTGGAAGAGATGACCCGTCTGTTTAAATTCTCTGGTCAGGTAGTCGTGGAAATTGCGGACGCAAAGTTTAGTGAACGTAGTTGGTTCACGACAGAAGATACCAACTTTTTCGATGTATTCGATTTTGAATTTATAGCGGGCGATAAATTGACAGCACTTAAAGAACCATTTTCAGTCGTATTGCCCGAGTCAGTAGCAAAACGATATTTCGGTGAAGAAAACGCTCTCGGAAAAAACATTAAGCTGCAAGAGATTGGAGAAGTCAGGGTAACCGGAATCATCAAAGACATTCCCAAAAATTCGCATCTCCAGTTCGATTTGCTGTTTTCAAAAATTCTCGTCGACGACGAATGGAAGGCCTATTTAAATGACTGGCAGGAGTTCGACGCATTTACATACGTGGTTTTAAAAGAAGAAAACTCAATCAATCAGGTAGAAGCGAATATTCCAGCGTTGACAGAGAAACACTGGGGTGAAGACATGAAATCCGTTGGCGTTGCTTTTCAACCGATTAAAGATATTCATCTGTACTCAACTGATATTCAATCCGGTGTAGAACAGGAGCATGGTCAGCTTTCGTACGTATATATCTTTTCCAGCATGGCTATATTCCTGCTGGTTATCGCGGCCATCAATTATATAAACCTGACAACGTCGAAGGCGTCATCACGCGCGAAAGAAATTGGTATCCGCAAGGTATCCGGCGCGTTTAAAACACAACTCATCTTTCAGTTTTTAACAGAGGCGTTCGTAATCACCTTTGTGTCCATGCTGCTGGCCATTGTCATGATGAACTTGTGTTTCCCGTACTTCAACTCCATAACGGGAAAGAATTTTGAACTTTCGTTTACCACAATCGGTGAGTTCATGCCAGCACTGCTTCTAATTACATTGATCATCGGCATTATCGCAGGAAGCTATCCGGCTTTTTACCTGTCGAAATTAAAACCAGTCGCTACGTTAAAAGGGTCGACTGTCTTTGCACAGAACAAATTCAATCTTCGCACAACGCTTGTAGTTTTTCAATTCACGCTAACCATTGTCCTGATCATTTCCACCATCGTCATCGGTAACCAGTTGAGTTTCATTCAAACGAAAAACATTGGTTTCAACAAAGACCAAATGATGGTCATTGACATTAACAGCGGTTCGGTTCGCCGGCAGTTTCAGGCGATGAAGAATGAGTTCGCCAAGATCGCAGGCGTGCAACATGTTGCTGTTTCATCGCGCGTGCCTGGCGAATGGAAAAACATTCGCAACGTCTACGTTAGAAATCCAAATGACGTAAAGGCAAAAACGGATTCGCTCCAAACGTATTTTATGGGGTTTGATGAGGACATGTTGTCCACATACCAATTTCAACTCGATGCAGGTAGCTTTTTCTCAGGAAACAGTGAAGCTGATTCTATGAATGTGGTGATCAACGCGTCGGCTGCGGAAGCAATGAATCTCGAAAATCCGATTGGCAGTGTACTTCGCATCAACACGCGCAATGGTTACTGGACACCGAAAGTAATTGGTGTGCTCGAGGATTTTAACTTTCAATCACTGCATCAGAAAATTGCCCCCATCATTATCGGCTATCGAAACAACCCGATTCAATCGATCGACTACTTCTCCCTAAAGATATCGGGCGACACACAAAAGCTGATCGACGAAGCAACAAAGGTCTGCGAGAAGTTTGACCCTGAAACACCCATCGAGTATCACTTTCTTTCTGAGCAACTAAACAGCTTTTATGCATCAGAAAAAAAGGCAGGCATGATCTTCCGGATGGCTGGTGCGCTGAGCATTGTTGTAGCATGCCTCGGTCTTCTTGGATTAACGACTTATCATCTTGAACGCAAAACAAAAGAGCTCGGCATTCGGAAAATACTAGGCGCGGGTTCGATGAATTTATTTTTCATGATCTCGCTGTCATTCGCGCGACAGCTATTACTTGCATTTGTGATAGCCTGTCCGTTGGCCTGGTATGGAATGCGCGAATGGCTGAATGCTTTTGAGTATCGTATCCCGTTGACTGCAGGCGTATTTATACTGGCTGGCTTCATCGTGATGCTGCTTGCCCTTCTTACCGTAAGCTACCAGTCAATAAAAGCAGCGATGTTTAATCCGATAGATTCGCTGAGGACGGAATAAATTCAAAGTTTAAAGTTCATAAGGTTAAAAGTTCCATTATTGTTCAATGCTCTTAAGTTGAAAGTTGAAGATTAATCCATCATCCCGCGACTGCATCTTTTCTATCAGGTGCGGGTCTACTCTGCGGAGTAAGGCTTCGGATTGCAGTGATTTACATAGTAAGGAAGCCTGAGTGTCGAAGGCAACTTTGCGGTCGTGTATTTTCGATTT
>Ga0196965_1000578_pt1 | contig 19233 bp, 21 predicted proteins | sample S1_20metaG_FD_148668 | JGI IMG/M metagenome (GOLD analysis project Ga0196965, IMG submission 148668) | Soil microbial communities from Anza Borrego desert, Southern California, United States - S1_20 | ecosystem: Environmental > Terrestrial > Soil > Desert | place: USA: California | collected... | reverse complement strand
TCATGGCGGCGGCTACGGCGGTGGTTACGGAGGCGGCTACGGTGCGGGCTACGGCTACGGCTATATGTGCTGCGCGACGGTCACCATCGTCGAGACCGTGGTTGAGACCGACGGCTCCAGCTCCTACGAAGTGATCGAGGAAGAGGTGGTGCAGCAGCGCGCCCGCCGCGTCCATCGCCGCCCCCCGCCGCGCCGCCCGATCCGCGGCGAGCGCGGCTGATCGTCAGCCGAGCTCCGGCGCCTCGTCGGCGAGGCCGCCGGGAACGATGACGAGCGGGCAGGGAAGGCTGCCCGCCACCGTGCCGGCGAAATGGCTGACCAGGGGCCCTGGCGAGCCCTCGGCGGCCGCACCGAGGACCAGAGCCGTGATCTCGCGGTCCTCCTTGAGAAGGTCGGCGATCAGCTTCACCGGCTCGCCTTCCCTGACCAGGACGGAAGGACGGATCCCCGCCTCTTCCGCGATCGCGCCGGAGGCCTGCAGCACCGCCGCTTCGGCGCGCAGCCGGGCCTCCTCCTCGATGGCCGCCTGGACTCCGCCCCACTGGACGAACTCCTGCGGCGGGATGACCGCGAGGATGACGATCCCGAGCCCGGTGCGCGCCGCGCGCCGCGCCGCCCAGCGCAGCGCCACCGCCCCTTCGGCGGTATCGTCCATCACGACCAGATAGGACCGCATCTACACCCCTTTTGATCACCACGCTGCGCCAGATGCCGCGCCCGCGCAACCCTCGCCCTTGACCATCGGCACGGCTTTGGGGTTGAGGCGTTCGGACGGCAGCGAGGAAGACCCGATGGCCATAGAGTTGAAGATGCCGGCCCTCTCCCCGACCATGGAGGAGGGGACGCTCGCGAAATGGCTGGTCAAGGAAGGCGACACGGTCGCCGCCGGCGACGTCCTCGCCGAGATCGAGACCGACAAGGCGACGATGGAGTTCGAAGCCGTCGACGAGGGGACGATCGCGAAGATCCTGGTCGCCGAGGGCACCGACGCGGTGAAGGTCGGCACCGTGATCGCGCTCATCGCGGGCGAAGGCGAGGACGCGTCCGCCGCCGCCGCGCCCGCACCGGCTCCGGCGCCGGCCGAGACTCCCGCTGCCGCCCCGCCGCCGGCCGCCGCTTCGAAGGGCATCAACCCGGTCCAGCATTCCGAGCTCGCCCCCCCCAGGGCCGAGGGCGGGGCGCGCGTCAAGGCGAGCCCGCTCGCCCGCCGCCTTGCCGGGCAGCAAGGGGTCGACCTCGCTTCGCTGACCGGCTCCGGCCCCGGCGGGCGTATCGTCAAGGCGGATGTCGAGGGCAGGGGCGCTGAGGCTGCTCCCGCTGCGGCACCGGCACCGACACCGGCGGCGGCCCCCGCGCCCGCACCGGCGGCTGCCGTGGCGATCCCCGACATCCCGCACGATGCGACCAAGCTCTCCAACATCCGGAAGACGATCGCGCGCCGCCTCACCGAGTCGAAGCAGCAGGTCCCGCACATCTACCTCACCGTCGACATCCGCCTCGACGCCCTGCTCAAGCTGCGCGCCGAGCTCAACGCCAGCCTCGAGAGCCGCGGCGTCAAGCTCTCGGTCAACGACATGCTGATCAAGGCGCTCGCCGCCGCGCTCATCGAGGTGCCGAGCTGCAACGTCATGTACACGCCCACCGAGCTGATCAGCTTCAAGCGCGCCGACGTCTCGGTCGCGGTCTCGACGCCGACCGGCCTGATCACGCCGATCATCGCCGGCGCCGAAGCCAAGAGCCTCAGCGCGATCTCGGCCGAGATGAAGGACCTCGCCGCCCGCGCCCGCGACGGCAAGCTCCAGCCGCACGAATATCAGGGCGGGACGGCGAGCCTCTCGAACATGGGGATGTACGGCATCTCGGTCTTCTCGGCGGTGATCAACCCGCCGCAGGGGATGATCATGGCGATCGGCGCGGGCGAGAAGCGCCCGTGGGTGGTCGACGGCGCCCTCCAGGTCGCGACGATCATGAGTGCCACCGGCAGCTTCGACCACCGCGCCATCGACGGCGCCGACGGCGCGCAGCTGATGCAGGCCTTCAAGCGCCTGGTCGAGCAGCCGCTGGGGATGCTGGCCTAGATGACTGTCGACACTCCCTTCCCCTCTCCCATTTCGGGAGAGGGAGGGGCCCGCCCGCGCAGCGGGTGGGAGGGTGAGGGCACCTCGCCGACGCGCAAAGGGCTGCTCGCCCGCGCCAGGTGGATGCGTGGGCATCCCACGGAAGCGGAGAAGCGCCTCTGGTCCTTCCTGCGCGACCGGCGCCTTGCCGCCTTCAAGTTCCGCCGCCAGCAGGTGATCGAGCCTTACATCGTCGATTTCGGCTGCCTGGCAAGCCGGCTGATCATCGAAGCCGACGGCTCCCAGCACGCCGACAACAAGGACGACGTGCGCCGCGACGCATATCTGCGCGCGCAGGGTTTTCGCATCCTCCGCGTCTGGAACAATCAGGTCCTCCGTGAAGGCAAGTCGGTCGCGGCCGCGATCTTCGCCGCACTTGAACTCCCTCACCCTCCCACCGCTTCGCGGCGGGTCCAGTTGTGGGGTGAACAGCACCCCGTGCTGTTCAGGCCATGCCGGGGGCATGGCCGACCCCATCAACTCTCTCCCGAAATGGGAGAGGGGTCTGGAGCGCTCCATGGCTGATACGTTCGACCTCATCGTGCTGGGCTCCGGCCCCGGCGGCTATGTCGCTGCGATCCGGGCGAGCCAGCTCGGCATGAAGGTCGCGATCGTCGAGCGCGAGAAGCTCGGCGGGATCTGCCTCAACTGGGGGTGCATTCCGACCAAGGCTTTGCTGCGCACGTCCGAGATCAACCACTACCTCACTCACGCCTCCGCCTACGGGCTCGGTGCGGAGAAATTGTCGTTCGACCTCGCGAAGATCGTCGAGCGCTCGCGCAAGGTCGCCGGCCAATTGAACGCCGGCGTCAAGGGGCTGATGAAGAAGAACAGGGTGACGGTCGTCGAGGGCGAAGGGAAGCTCGCCGGCAAGGGGAAGCTTCAGGTCGGCGACCGGACGCTCGAGGCGAAGCACATCGTCATCGCCACCGGAGCCCGCGCCCGCGATTTGCCCTTTGCCAAGGCCGACGGCGAGCGGATCTGGACCTACCGGCACGCGATGGTGCCCAAGGTCATGCCGACCAGGTTGCTGGTGATCGGATCGGGCGCGATCGGGGTCGAGTTCGCCAGCTTCTATTCGGACATGGGCGCCGAGGTCACCATCGTCGAGATGCTGGAGCGCATCCTCCCCGTCGAGGACGAGGACGTCTCCGCCTTCGTCCACAAGGCGCTCGCCAAGCAGGGGATGAAGCTGCACGTCTCGTCGGGGGTGGAGAAATTGGAGACGGCGCCGGATGGGGTGAAGGCGACCTTGAAGGGCGGCGCCGTCGAGAGCTTCTCGCACGCCATCGTCGCGATCGGGATCGTGCCGAACACGGAGAATATCGGCCTGGAGGCGCTGGGCGTGAAGACCGACCGCGGCCATATCGCCGTCGACGGCTACGGCCGCACCAACGTCGAGGGCATTTACGCGATCGGCGACGTCACCGGCCCGCCCTGGCTCGCCCACAAAGCGAGCCACGAGGGCGTCGTCTGCGTCGAGGCGATAGTGGGGACAGTTACTGGTAACTGTCCCCTTCCGCACCCGTTCGAGACATGGAACATCCCCGGCTGCACTTATTCGCGCCCGCAGGTCGCGTCCGTGGGCTTGACCGAGGCGAAGGCGAAGGCGGAGGGCCGCGAGGTCAAGGTCGGCAAGTTCCCCTTCATCGGCAACGGCAAGGCGATCGCATTGGGCGAGGCCGAGGGCTTCGTGAAGACGGTGTTCGACGCCGAGACGGGGGAATTATTGGGCGCCCACATGGTCGGGGCGGAGGTTACCGAGCTGATCCAGGGCTATGCGATCGCGCGACAGCTCGAGACGACCGAGGAGGACCTGATGCACACAATCTTCCCGCACCCGACGCTCAGCGAGATGATGCACGAGAGCGTGCTCGATGCGTACGGGCGGGCGCTGCATTATTGATGCTGAGGAGGCTCAGGAAGCTGCAATGCTGCTTTTGCGGCGAGCGCATCCCGGGCGGCGACCTGGAGGCCGTGTCCATCACGTTTCGAGGGGCGTGGTCCGGACCGGACGAAGTCGCTCAAGACATGTTCGCCCACGGACGCTGCACGAGGGACAAATTCGCCCCGCTCCTCGATCCGGGCGTGCCTTTCGACACGGAGACGTTCCGCTCCTGATTTGCGCATCGGAGCGTGACGACCCTTGTGGGGGCCCTGCCTTGGCAGGGTTCACGCGGAGGCGCGGAGGCGTGGAGCGGGACCAGCCTCTGGCTGGTGGAGGGGTAGAAGCGCTCCCACCGCGTCTGCGACAAGGGAAAGCTTAACCTTGCAACGGGTTTCGTTTATGCTCGGCGAGCCTGTTCACGTTCGGGGGAGACGAAATGGCCACACTTTTTCAGGTGCAGCCCGAGCCTCCGAAAACCGAGCCTTATCAGCGATCGCGGTTAGACTCTCTCTCCGTCGGGGTAGGCATTTTCAGTGTCAGCGGAAACGCGACGGAAGAGGTCGACCGGCTACTCCCCGTGGGCTTCGCGAGCCATGAATCGCGCCGAACGACTTCCGAGGCGGTCGCCGACGACGTTCTGGAGGGAAGATCCTTTTCGATCGAATATACGCCTTTCGATCTTCAGCAGCTCAGCGCCGCACAAGGTTTCATCCTACCGCCGGAGCTTGCTCAACACGGCTATCGGAAACTTTTCTGGCTCGACGTGCCGGAAGTGAGATTCGCGACCGTGATGTGGCGACTCGCCGGGTCCATCCCCTCTGGCAGCTCCGCGACGCTGCCCAAGGCACGGCTGAGCGGCTATCTCGGAGCGACGTGGCTGCAAGACATCTCAGCTCGCCGACTGGTCGACACGGCGACGACGCCGTGCGTCCACCCGTGCAATCCGCCGCAGCAATGCCGGCAGACCGGCTGCTACTGCAACCGCGAACTGCATATGTGCGTCTGAAACGGGGTAGATAGGATGCTTGGCCGAGCGCTGGGTTGGTCGGTCGCTATCGCCTTCGCGGCCGCCCTGACCTATGGATTCTACTCGGTTTGGGAGGCGCATGTCCGTGCCTCCATCTCGGGCGCCGACCTTCCGGGCAGTGAAGCCCGCCTCATCATCGCCGCGATCCTGGCCTCCGGTCTGACCTTGGGGGCGACCGCGTTGAGCTGGTGGGATCGGCGCAAAAGCCTGCGCAACGAACGGCAGAAAAAGGGCTTCGAGCTCCGCACCGAGGCCGCGTTTGAAATGTGGGGAGCAGCGACGACGGCCTACCGTTTGCTCAGCAAGGCCGAAACCGGCGGCTTCAGCCGCAACAAGGCGGAGACCATTCAGAAGGCGTTGGTCGAAGCGGAGCGAAACACGCTTCTTTTCGAAGGCGATCTCATTTCGGCGTTCCAGGCCTTTTGGCAAGCGACCGACGCCCTGTCGGAGGCGATGCTCGCCGCCCGCGCCGATCAGGCTTCCGTATGGAAGGACGGGATCAAGCGATATGCGGACAAATATAACGAGCTCAAGGGACTCCTGAGCAGCGAACTCAAAGAGTAGCAAGGTTCTGCGGGCGGCAATCACGTGACCGTCACTGCCGTTGGAACCGTCGCCCGCTTCCCCTGAGTGCGGGCGGGGACGGCCGCTGGCGACCGTCCCCGCACGTGGCGGCAGGCTCAGCTGGCGACGAGCGCGAGGCCGACCCGCCCCTCGCCGGAATGGGTCATCGTGCCGCTGAAGGACTGGCCGCCGTCGCCGGAGCTGAGCATGACTGTCGCGGCCCCGACAGGTGTCGGGGGGACAAACGTCGGTCTTCTCCCGGCGCGTACGCGGCTGCTAGCTCCGGCGCATCGACGGAGGAGGTTCGCAATGAGCAATACGGTGATGCGCGCGGGAATCGGCGGGGCGCTTCTGCTCGGCCTGTCGCAGCTCGGCGGGGAGGCGGCGGTCGCGCAGCAGGTTTCCGGCGGGCGCTACGGGGCGATCGGGCGGGACGCGGAATCCGTGCTGCTGCTCGACCAGCAGGAAGGGATCATCTACCGCTGCCCGACCAATTATGTCAGCCGCTGCTACCGGCAGAGCTCGGTGACGTGAGGGGGGTGCGTTAGCCGAACTTTCACCGCTTCGCGCTAGGAGGGGACAGTCACTAGTGACTGTCCCTACGGAGGCGATGGCATTGCGGGTGTTCGGGGAGGAGGCGGCGGCGACGTTCGGCGAAGTCTATCCGGACCGGCCGGCGAAGCTGGCGCACGCGCTGGCGGGCCATCCCTTGCTGGAGATCGACGCGCTGGCGCGGCTGGCCGAGCGGATCCGGCCGCGCGACCTCGAGCATAATGCGGCGACCGATTTGCCGCTCGGTATCTCCTACGCGGACACCCCTTCGAACGGCCTCAGCGTCCACGACACCATCGCGCGGATCGACGAATGCGGCTCGTGGGTGCTGCTGAAGCAGGTGCAGCAGGACCCGCTCTACCGCGACCTGATGCACGACGTGCTCGGCGAGCTCGAGCCGCGGATCGAGCCGGTCACCGGCGAGATGCTGAAGCCGGTCGCCTTCGTCTTCATCTCCTCGCCCGACGCGGTGACGCCGCTCCATTTCGATCCGGAATACAATATCCTGTTCCAGGTCCGCGGCACCAAGACGATGACCCTGTTCCCGGCGAGCGACGGCGAGATCGTCACCCAGCATTTCCGCGAAACCTATTATGGCGGCGGGCCGCGCAACCTGCCCTGGCGCGAGGATTTCGCCGAGCGCGGCACCGCGATCCACATCGGCCCCGGAGAGGGGATCTACGTGCCGATCCTCGCGCCGCACTGGGTAAAGACCCATGGCGCCGTCTCGGTGTCGCTGTCGCTGACCTGGCGATCGCTGTGGAGCTTCCACCAGGAGGACGCGCACCGCTTCAACAGCCGGCTGAGAAGGCTCGGGCTGAACCCGGCGCCGCCGCGGCCCTTTCCGCGCGGCAATCTGGCGAAATCGGTGATCCAGCGCGCGCTCGCCAAGGTCGAGCGCAGGCTCGGCGCGGGCTGATAGGGGACAGTCACTAGTGACTGTCCCCGACGACAGGATCAGACGAAGACGTAGCCCGGATCGACGATCGGCCCGTAATTCGGGTTGATCACGTAGCCGAGGTCCCCGAACGAGGCGGCGCTCATCTCGGTGAAGTAGTTCGCGCCCGCGTTGATGTAGCCGGTCATCAGCTCGTTGCCGAACGTCTCTTCGTCCCAGTGCGAGCCGGCGGTGCCGGAGCCGCCGTCCTGCTCGACCGGGATGCCGCCCACGCCGCCCATGTCGTGATATTCGGCGTTCGCGCGCGAGCCCGTGAACAGGCCGTTGGAGACCAGGCCGAGCCGGCTCCAGATCGAGCCGAAGCCGAGGCTGTGGCCCATCTCGTGAATGACGACGTCGGCGAAGACGTCGAGACCCATGTTGTTGACGTCGTCGATGTCGAACTTCATCGTCGCCGTGGCCGGAAGCGAGCCGGTGGTCCTGACCGAGGTCGGGCCGGCCTGGCCGAGGATGCCGTTGACGCCGTCGATCGGGCCGAGCTCCGCGGTGATCAGGATGTCGTCGACCGTCTTGACGCCGCCCTTGGTGCGCACCGACACGTTCGGGATCTCGCCGACGATGAGCTGGGTGAGCGAGTCGGCCGAGCTCACGAAGATGTTGTACAGGTCCTGGGTCCAGGTGCCCACAAACTCGATCGTGATGTTGTAGCCGGCCGAGGCCGTGGCCGGGCCGCTGGTATAAGGCGCGAAGGTCGTGCCGCCGCCGCCGCCGCTGCCGCCGCCGCCGCCGCCCTTGGCGGAGGAGAAGCCGACCTCGGACGCGTGGAGGATGTGCGTCAGGTCGACGCCGATCACCTCGTGCGTGGTTTCCGGCAGCTCAGGCTTCAGGTCGAGACCGCGCGGATGGCCGCGGCCGAAGCCTGAATTGCCGTTCTCGCTCTCGTAATCGGTGAAGTCGAATTCTCTTCTAGCCATGACATGCTCCCCATTTTACGCAACCGGCACCCCGCCTGTCGCAATCATTGGAGGCGGCAACTTAACGGAACGGCGGGGCCTGGCAAGCCCTTGTTTCATCGGTAAATTCTTGGGCAACCACGAATTGCTGGCGGCCCTTCGCGAATAGCCTCGCGTCCCTGAAAACCGCGCTTTTCCGCACGCTCCGCCTCTTCGGGGGGCTTCGAAACGGTAGAAACAACAAAGGCGCGGCAGCGGCACAGCGCCGAAACGCGGCGCGCCTAATCGAGCGCCAACGGCCAATCACGGCCGATGGGAGGGGCGGGGACCACCGCCGCGCAGACGATGAACCAGGCCCTGATTCGCACCACCCTTGCCGCCGCCGGCGCCCTCATGCTGGCGCTGCCGCCGATCGGCCTCGCCTTCGCCGCCCAGGGCGCCGGGGCGGAGCCGGCTGCGCTCGCCGCCGCCCCGGCCGCGGCGCCCGCTCCGGCGCCGGGCGTGGCAGCGCCGCCCGCGCCCGCGCCGAACCCCGTGGTCGCCGAGGCCGAGTCGCTCGATCCCGGCGAGTTCGTCTGGCGGCCGGAGCTCGCCCCGGCCGGGCCGGTCGAGATCGTGGTCAGCATCCCGCTGCAGCGCGCCTACGTCTATCGCGGCGGAGCGCTGATCGGCGTGACGACGGTCTCGACGGGCCGGCGCGGGCACGCGACTCCGGTCGGCCGCTTCTCGATCACCCAGAAGCGGCGCGAGCATTATTCCAATCTCTACAACAATGCGCCGATGCCGTTCATGCAGCGCCTCACCAACGACGGCATCGCGCTCCATGCCGGCCAGATCCCCGGCTACCCGGCCTCGCACGGCTGCGTCCGCCTGCCGCTCGCCTTCGCCCGCCATTTGTTCGGCGTCACCCAGGTCGGCGTCGCCGTCCACATCGTGGCTTCCTCGCCGGCGCCGACAGAGGCCCTCGCGATGGTCCGCGGCACCAGCGCCTATGCCGGGATGGGCGGCCCGGTCGAAGACTCGGCGAACTGACTAGGCGCGGCGTCCCGCGACCTCAGCCGCGGACGCAGTCGCCGCCGGTCTCGACCTGGAGGGTGGCGTGGCCGATGCCGAAGCGTTCGGCGATGCCCTGCGCGCAGTCGCTGAGGAAGAGGTCGCCGGGGAAGCCGCCCGGCATGACGAGATGGGCGGTGAGCGCGAATTCGGTCGTGCTCATCGGCCAGATGTGGAGGTCGTGGATGCGCTCCACTCCGGGCAGCGCGACGAGATGCGCCTCGACCTCGTCGGGATCGATGCCGCGCGGCACGCCGGCGAGCGCCATGGTCAGCGATTCCCGAAGCAGATCGTAGCCGCCGATGAAGATGATCGCGGCGACGATCAGGCTGGTCACCGGGTCGATCCACACCTGCCCGGTCAGGGCGATGGCGATGCCGGCGACGACGACGCCGGCCGAGACCAGGGCGTCGGCGACCATGTGGAGATAGGCGCCGCGCACGTTGATGTCGCTGCGCCGGCCGCGGACGAACATCAAGGCGGTGGCGCCGTTGACCAGGATTCCGGCGGCCGCGACGATTGTCACCGTTCCCGCTTCGACCAGATCCGGGATGATCAGCCGCACCACCGCATGATAGAAGATGAAGCAGACGGCGATCAGCAGCACGACCGCATTGCCGAGCGCGGCGAGGATCGAGGCGGCGCGGAAGCCGTAGCTGAAGCGCCGGCTCGGCGGCCTCTTCGCCAGGATCGCCGCGACCCAGGCGGCGATAAGGCCGAGCACGTCGGAGAGATTGTGCCCGGCGTCGGCGAGCAGGGCCATCGAGTTGGCCATGAAGCCGTAGAAGGCCTCGATTCCGACGAAAGCCAGGTTGAGCGCGATGCCGATCGCGAAGGCGCGGCCGTAATCCGTGCCGTGGCCGTGATGATGGCCGTGATGGTGGCCATGCCCGTGACCGTGGCCGCCATGATGATGATGGTGGGGCAAGTCGGGCTCCGCGGCTTCGATCGGGAACAGCTACACTCTTATCCGGCGCGGCTTCAACGGCGCCGCGCCTTAACCTGCCATTAGGCACGGCGGCGATAGCCTCGCTTCGCTTCGAGGGGGAGAAGCCGATGAACAAGGTGCGCTACAGCCGCGCAAGGCTGATCGGCATGGCGGCCTTGATGCTGCTTGCGACGATGGCGTTCATCTGGCTGTTCGGCAACGCCGACGCGGTCGCCGGCTCGCGCCGCGGGCGCTTCTTCGCAACCGCCCTCGGCCACGGCGTCGTCCTGCCGCTGCTGATCGCGCTGACCGGCTTCGTCGGCTGCCGCGCCGCCGCGATGGCGATGGGGACGCTGGAGGCGATCGAGTTTCAGGGTTCGGCCCTGTTCGTCACCGGCATATGGGGCCGCAAGCGGATCGCCTGGTCGAACCTCGACGCCTTGGTCCTCGAAAATGCCGGCGGCCAGCAGCAGCTCGCCTTCAGGACGCGCGGCGGCGGCCTGTTCGGGCGCACCGCGGCCCGGGTCCCGCTCGGCCTCACCGAGATCCATAGCTCGCGCGTCGAGGAGCTGATGGACGTCATCTCGCGCCAGCGCGACCTCGCCTGCGCCGGGCGCCGCGAAGAGGTCGAGGCCCCGGCCGCCGCCGAGAGCTTCGACGCCGACGCCGCCATGGCCCGCTACCTCGCCCGCAAGGCCGCGGGGGAGGCGAGCCAGCCGCCGGGCGCCCAGGCCGCTCCGGCCGCGCCGCAGCTCCCGCCCCGCCCGAGCTTCGGCCGCAAGGGCCTCTGAGGGGACGCGCCGGATCTACGGCCCGCCCGGGTGAGCGAAAAGGCGCTGCCCGACATCCTGCGGCAGCCGGTGCAGTGGCAGATTCCGGTGAGCAAGGGCGGCTTCGTCACGCGCAGCCGCACCGCGCCGCAGCGGCAGCCGCCCTCCCAGGGCAGGTCCCATCCGTCCATCGCCGCGCCTCCTCGGCCAGATGCTTTCGATGTGCCTTCGGATAGCGTTGCCGCTGCGCGGCGATCAAGCGTAAGGGAGCGCGATGCGCCTCCTGATGCCGCTGCTGCTGCTCCTGTTCGCCGCGCCGGGCGCGGCGCAGGCGCCGTCCGCGGCCGATTACCGGGCGGACGCGCTCTCGATCGAGCGGCTGATCGCCGAGAATTACGCTTATCCCGAGCGCTTCCCCGGCGGGGCGGTCCCGCTCTCGCCGACGCTTCGCGCCGAGGCGGCTCGGGTCTCGGACCAGCCGTCATTGCTGCGCTACGCCGAGCGCGCCTTGCTCGCGCTCGCCGACCATCACGCGATCACCGGCGCCTCGTTCGCCGACAGCTGGGCGGTGGTGCCGAGCTATGCCGACCTCTGGATCGAGCCGGACGCCGCCGGCCGCCTCGTCGTCGAGGCGGTGCGGGCGGACTCGCCGGCGGAGCGGGCAGGGGTCCGCCCCGGCGACCGGTTGGAGGCGGCCGGCGGCGTGCCGATCGCGGCGGCGATCGCCGCCTTCTGGCGGGACGTCGGCGTCGCACCGGAGCCGTGGCGCGCGGGCTTCGCGGCGCGGGTGCTCGCCGCCGGCCGCCGCAACGCGCCCCGCCGGCTGACCTTCAGCCGCGGCGGCCGCACGATGCCGGTCGAGCTTCCCAGCCTCTACGCCGCCCCGCAGGCCGACCGTCCGCCGGTGACCGCGACCCGCGACGGCCGCACGCTGCGCATCCGCTTCAACAATTCGCTGGGCGACGACGCCACCGTCGCGGCCTTCGACGCGGCGATGGCCGGCGCGCGGCGGGGCGACCGCATCGTCATCGATTTGACCGACACGCCGGGCGGCGGCAACACGACGGTCGCGCGCGCCGTGCTCGGCTGGTTCGTCGACCGGCCCGCCTTCTACCAGGTTCACAATCTCGCCGGCGAGCAGCGCCGGACCGGCATCGCCCGGCAATGGGTGGAGCAGGTGCTGCCGCGTCCCGGCAAGCGGCATCGCGGGCCGGTGACGGTCGAGGTCGGCCGCTGGACCGGCAGCATGGGCGAGGGCCTGGCGCTCGGCTTTGACGCGATCGGCGCCGACGTGGTCGGCACCCGCATGGCCGGCCTGCTCGGCGCGATCTACGATTACCGGCTCGAGCATTCGGGCCTGGTGCTGAAGCTCCCCACCGAGCGGCTCAGCCACGTCGACGGCACCCCGCGCGAGGCGTTCGTCCCGCGCCGTCGGCGGCGCTAGAAAGCAGTTTTACCCCGCGGCGCTGACCGACTGTCTCACAGGCGCGTGATCCGCGGCGTCGGCCGCTGCGGCTTGACCGCCAGCTCGGTCAGCGCCCAGACCATCGCGTCCGCCCGGTCCGGGCTCTGCCCTGGTCCGCAATATCCACCGCCGTAGATCAGCCCGGCGAGCTCGTCCTCCAGCGCGGGGAAGCGCCCGGCCAGCCGCGCCCGGCCGTTCTCGAACGCGACCATCACCGGCTCCGCGCGCGCCGCTTTGCCGTCGGCGGCATGGACGAGGGTGACCGGCAGCCCGGCATCGGCGCCGCGCAGCACCGTCTCGACCATCCTTCCGCCGTTGTTCGCTTCCGCGATCACCCGGTGCGCGCGCCACGCCTCGGCGGCGGAGGCGACCTTGCTCGCCCAGCCTTCCGGCCCCATCCCGGTGACGCTTAGATCGGCGAGCACATAAGAGATGCCGTCCCCGCCGAGGCCGCATACGACGATCCCGCACGTTCCCTCGGCGCTCGCCGGCGGATCGACCCCGACGACAATTCGGGGACAGTTACTAGTAACTGTCCCCACCTGACCCCCTATTCGGGGACAGTTACTAGTAACTGTCCCCACCTGACCCCCTGTCCCCACTGTCCCCGCCTCCACCCGGCTCCGCTCGATCAGCGCGCGCGACCACAGGGCGCCCTCGAGATCGTCGAGCAGCACGCCCTCCAGCTCCTGCCGCCCGAAGCGCGTGCCGCCATGCGCCTCTTCGACCGCCTCGATGAAGTCCTCGGCGACGTAAGGGTTGGCCCGGCTCGCCCCGCCGCTTTCCACTGTTGCGCGATCGGCGCGCAGCCGTTTCAGCAGCGGCACGGGCCGCGGCGTCGTCGTCACGATCGCCCGCGGGCGCTCGCCGCGCCGCAGGCCCAGCCGAAGGTTGTTCCAGGCCGCCTCGGCGCGCTTCCACTTGGCGAGCTCGTCGCACCAGGCGAGGTCGTGCTCGGGCCCGCGCAGGCTCTCCGGATTGGCCGCCGAATAGAGCCGCGCCTCCGCGCCGCTCGCGAAGACGAGCCGGCGGAGCGACGGCAGCCACCGCATGGCGGCCCGCTCGTCCCCCCGCGCCACCGCGAGCAGCCCGCTCGGCCCCTCGACCATCACCGCCCGCGCTTCGTCCGCGGTCGCGCCGACGAGGGCGATCGCGGCGCCCGGATTCGCGCGCGCGAAGGCCGAGACATATTCCGCTCCCGCCCGGGTCTTGCCGAAGCCGCGCCCGGCCAGCATGAGCCATTGCCGCCACCCCGCCTGTCCCGAGCCTGTCGAAGGATCCGGCGGCATCTGCCCTTCCCGGACCCAGCTCCCCCAGTCGGCGTCGAAGACGAGCGCGTCCGCCTCGGCCATATTGTCGACGAGCAGCCGAACGTCTTCCTCGTTCAGCGTCTCCAGCGCCGCCAGCGCCTCGTGCTTCACCCGAGCTCTCCGCCGCCGCGCGGAAGGACAGGGACAGCATAGATTCGGCTCTCTCCGGGAGCGGGCGAGGCGTGGCGCGGCCCGCTAGATGTATACTGTCCCTGTCTTTCCAGCCGCACCGTCCTCACTCGCCTTGCTCGCGCCGCCGCCGCTCCTCGCGCAGGCGGTGCTTCTTGAGCGCCGTCACCTTGCGGACGATCCGCGCGCGCACCTCCTCGGCGGGGGGCAGCGCGGCGGTCCGCTTGTGCCGGCCGTTCTTTCCGTCGCGCCGCCACTTGAGGAAGCGTATCGCGAGATCGGGGTCGAAGGGCACCGCCGCCGCCGCCGCCGCCTCCTCCGCGCCGGCGGTCTCGGCTCCGTCCCGGTCGTCCGCATCCTCGGACCAGTTGGTGCCGAGGCAGGCGACCCGGAATTCCAGCACCACCTCCGCCTCGTCGAGCGTCTCCTCCATGCGCCGCGCGAAGCCGGGCCATTCGCGCCGCCGCTTCCACACCGCCTCCTTGCTGACCTCCGCCGCCCGCGCCGAGGCGGCGACATTGCCGCATTCGCGCAGCACGTCGAAGAAAAGCTCCTCCTTGCGCTTGCTCCAGCGCCGCCTTCCCTGCGCCTGGATTTTCAGCCGTCCGTCGGCGCCGCGCCGGATGCTCTCGAACGCCGCCTCGTTCGTCCCGTCGAGCGGACTTTCGGCGCCCGCCAGCCGACGCTGCGACTCCCGCTTGGCCTGGACGCATTCGGCTTCGAACTCGGGATGGCGTTGCCGGTAACGGCGCGCGCCGCCGTCGGTGATCCCCGCCGCCCGAGCCGCCGACGCGTAGTTTCCCGTGCGCCGCAGGTCCTCGAGATACACCTCGCGTCTGGCCGCCTTGAACTGCCGCCTCTTCTTGCCTCGTTTCCGCTCCGCCATCCTGCCCCTCCGCACCCGAATCGCCGAAGAGAACAGAACCAGACCGAATCCTACAATGCAACCCCACCTCACCAAATTGGGAAAACGGGGACAGTTACCGGTAACTGTCCCCACTTGGGGAAAACGGGGACAGTTACCGGTAACTGTCCCCACTTGCGCTTTACGATGACGATCTGGCGAAGTTTGCGCTTTTCATATAATCTCGTCCGATGCCCCGTCTCGCCCGCACCGTCGTCCCGGGAGCGCCTCACCACGTGACCCAGCGCGGCAACCGGCGGCAGCCGACCTTCTTCTCGGACGCGGATTATGCGCTCTACCTCGGGCTGCTGCGCTACTGGTGCTCGAAAGCGCGGACGCAGGTCTGGGCCTGGTGCCTGATGCCCAATCACGTCCATCTCATCCTCGTCCCCGCGCACGAGGACGGCCTGCGCGCCGCTCTGGGCCCGGCGCACCGCCGATATACCTGGGAGATCAACCAGCGGGAGGGCTGGCGCGGGCATTTGTGGCAGAGCCGCTTCGCCTCGTTCCCGATGGCGGAGGCCCATGTCCACGCATGCCTGCGCTATGTCGAGCTCAATCCGGTGCGGGCGCGGCTGGCGGCGCGCCCGGAGGACTGGCGCTGGTCGAGCGCACGCGCGCATCTCGGCCTCGGCTGGGACGAGCTGACCGACCTCGCGGCTGCGCGCGAGCGGATCGACGACTGGGCCGCCTTCCTCGCGCAAGGCCTCGACGACGGCGACCGCGACTCGATCCGCGCCGCAGAGCTGAGCGGCCGCCTCATCACGAAACAAGGTGGGGACAGTCACCGGTAACTGTCCCCAGTCTCCCCGAGGAGGGCACGACATGACAAGTGGGGACAGTTACCGGTAACTGTCCCCGAGGCTTCGGTCTACGCACGAACCTTGTTGTCATTCTCGTGCTTGGCCGGCTCGGGCTGACCCGCCTTGATCGTAGCTTCGTAAGCGCGGGTTGTCCCTGTTTTCCCCGACGGGGGGCAGTGCGGCGGTCCGCTTGTTCCGAGAACGTCGCGTTCTCGTTCGGTCGTATCCCGATCCTCTGCGCTCACCCGTCGTCAACACCCCCGTTGACCCCTCGTCCCCTCGCCGCTATAGGCCGCCTCGCCCGCGGAGCCTCGCGTTCCTGGAGCGGGCACAGAGCTTGAACATTGCCGCTGCGATCGCATCGAGCCGGGGGCTGGAAGGCACCCGGGTTTTTTGCGCTTTTTGCGCCTCGGCAAAGTAACTGAAACAAGGTGAAGGGCTTCATGCCGACGATCAACCAGCTGATCCGCAAGGGTCGCGAGCCGCAGAAGGCGAAGAGCAAGGTTCCCGCGATGGAGCAGAACCCGCAGAAGCGCGGCGTCTGCACCCGGGTCTACACGACCACCCCGAAGAAGCCGAACTCGGCGCTGAGGAAGGTCGCCAAGGTCCGCCTCACCAACCAGCGCGAGGTGATCAGCTACATCCCCGGCGAAGGCCACAACCTCCAGGAGCACAGCGTCGTCCTGATCCGCGGCGGCCGCGTCCGCGATCTTCCCGGCGTGCGCTACCACGTCCTGCGCGGCGTGCTCGACACCCAGGGCGTCAAGGACCGCCGCCAGTCCCGCTCCAAATACGGCGCCAAGCGCCCGAAATAAGCAATCGGGGACAGTTACCGGTAACTGTCCCCGAACAGTAAGCAGATGGGGACAGTTACCGGTAACTGTCCCCGAACAGTAAGCCCCGGACGGGTTCCGGACCAGGCTGAAGAGAAAGGAAGAGACTATGTCCCGCCGCCGCCGCCCGGAGAAGCGCGAAGTGCTGCCCGATCCCCGCTTCGGGGACGTCACCCTGACCAAGTTCATGAACTCGGTCATGCTCGACGGCAAGAAGTCGGTCGCCGAGGGCATCGTCTACGGCGCGCTCGACACGATCGAGGCCCGCGCCAAGCGCGACCCGATCCAGATCTTCCACGATGCGCTGAACAACGTGAAGCCCGGCATCGAGGTGAGGAGCCGCCGCGTCGGCGGCGCCACCTACCAGGTGCCGGTCGAGGTCCGCCCCGAGCGCGCCCAGGCGCTGGCGATCCGCTGGCTGATCAACGCAGCGCGCTCGCGCGGCGAGAACACGATGTCGGCGCGCCTCTCGGGCGAGCTGATGGACGCGGCCAACAATCGCGGCAACTCGGTCAAGAAGCGCGAGGACACGCACCGCATGGCGGAAGCCAATCGCGCCTTCTCGCATTATCGCTGGTAGTCACTATATCGGCGGCAGCGCGGCCTAGGGCTTCGCTCCCCGCTCCTGGAGTTTCCTGACATGGCCCGCAGCCATCCGCTCGACCGTTACCGCAATATCGGCATCATGGCGCATATCGACGCCGGCAAGACGACGACGACCGAGCGCATCCTCTATTATACCGGCAAGTCCTACAAGATCGGCGAGGTCCACGAGGGCACCGCCACCATGGACTGGATGGAGCAGGAGCAGGAGCGCGGGATCACGATCACGTCGGCCGCCACCACCTGCTTCTGGAACGACCATCGGATCAACATCATCGACACGCCGGGCCACGTCGACTTCACCATCGAGGTCGAGCGTTCGCTGCGCGTGCTCGACGGCGCGGTCGCCTGCTTCGACGGGGTCGCGGGCGTCGAGCCGCAGTCCGAGACCGTCTGGCGCCAGGCCGAGAAGTACAAGGTCCCGCGGATGTGCTTCGTCAACAAGCTCGACCGCACGGGCGCCAATTTCGAGATGTGCGTCGGGATGATCAAGGACCGCCTCGGCGCCCGCCCGGCCGTCCTCTATCTGCCGATCGGCATCGAGAGCCAGTTCAAGGGCCTCGTCGACCTGGTCGAGAACCGGGCGATCATCTGGCTCGACGAGTCGCTCGGCGCCAAGTTCGAATATCGCGAGATCCCGGACGACCTCAAGGACGCCGCCGCGGCCGCCCGCATGGAGCTGGTCGAGATGGCCGTCGAGCAGGACGACGAGGTGATGGAGGCCTATCTCGGCGGCGATGAGCCCGACGCGGCGACGCTGAAGAAGCTGATCCGCAAGGGGACGCTCAACTTCTCGTTCGTGCCGGTGCTGTGCGGCTCCGCGTTCAAGAACAAGGGCGTCCAGCCCCTGCTCGACGCGGTCGTCGACTATCTTCCGAGCCCGCTCGACATCCCGCCGGTCGAAGGCCTGACGCTCGACGGCGAGTCGACCGAGCCGCGGCCCGCCAGCGACGACGCCCCCTTCGCGGCGCTCGCCTTCAAGATCATGAACGACCCCTTCGTCGGCACCCTGACCTTCGCCCGCATCTATTCGGGCAAGCTCGAAAGCGCCTCCCAGGTGCTGAACTCGGTCAAGGACAAGAAGGAGAAGGTCGGGCGCATGCTGCTGATGCACGCGAACGACCGCGAGGACATCCAGGTCGCCTATGCGGGCGACATCGTCGCCCTCGCCGGCCTCAAGGACACCACGACCGGCGACACGCTCTGCGCGCAGAACGCGCCGATCATCCTCGAGCGGATGGAGTTCCCGGACCCCGTCATCGAGGTGGCGGTCGAGCCCAAGACCAAGGCGGACCAGGAGAAGATGGGCGTCGCGTTGAACCGCCTCGCCCGCGAGGACCCGTCGTTCCGCGTCTCTTCGGACAATGAGAGCGGCCAGACCATCATCAAGGGGATGGGCGAGCTTCACCTCGAGATCCTGGTCGACCGCATGAAGCGCGAGTTCAAGGTCGAGGCCAATGTCGGCGCGCCGCAGGTCGCCTATCGCGAATATCTGAAGCGGCCGGTCGAGCTCACCTACACCCACAAGAAGCAGTCGGGCGGCTCCGGCCAGTTCGCCGAGGTGAAGGTGAAGCTGAGCCCGGGCGAGCGCGGATCGGGCTTTCAGTTCATCGACTCGATCAAGGGCGGCAACGTGCCCAGGGAATATATCCCCTCGGTCGAGAAGGGCATGCGCGAGACCGCCGAGACCGGATCGCTGATCGGCTTCCCGATCATCGATTTCTCGGTCGAGCTGATCGACGGCAAGTATCACGACGTCGATTCCTCGGCGCTCGCCTTCGAGATCTGCGCCCGCGGCGCGATGCGCGAGGGCGCGCAGAAGGCCGGCATCACCTTGCTGGAGCCGATCATGAAGGTCGAGGTGGTGACTCCGGAGGATTATCTCGGCGACGTCATCGGCGACATCAACAGCCGGCGCGGGCAGATCCAGGGCACCGACAGCCGCGGCAACGCGCAGGTGGTCGAGGCGATGGTGCCGCTGGCCAACATGTTCGGCTACGTCAACGAGCTGCGCTCCTTCTCGCAGGGGAGGGCGCAATACACCATGCAATTCTCCCACTACGACGAAGTCCCCGCCAACGTCGCCGAAGAGGTCAAGGCGAAGCTGGCATAAGGCCCGGTTTACGGTTATGGGCGCGTCCGAACCGGTGGCCGCGCCCCGGTCAGAAATCTGATAAGAAGGTAGGAAGACAATGGCGAAAGCTAAGTTCGAGCGGACGAAGCCGCACTGCAACATCGGCACCATCGGTCACGTCGACCACGGCAAGACGTCGCTGACTGCGGCGATCACCAAGGTCCTCGCCAAGACGGGCGGCGCGACCTACACGAGCTATGCCAATATCGACAAGGCTCCCGAGGAGCGCGAGCGCGGCATCACCATCTCGACCGCCCACGTCGAATATGAGACCGAGGCGCGCCACTACGCCCACGTCGACT
>Ga0196965_1000577_pt1 | contig 19263 bp, 19 predicted proteins | sample S1_20metaG_FD_148668 | JGI IMG/M metagenome (GOLD analysis project Ga0196965, IMG submission 148668) | Soil microbial communities from Anza Borrego desert, Southern California, United States - S1_20 | ecosystem: Environmental > Terrestrial > Soil > Desert | place: USA: California | collected... | reverse complement strand
ACAGAGGCACATAATTATCATTTACCCTACGCTACCGATAATATCCAATGTGATTATGTGGCAGCAGAATCTGCTCGAAAGGCTTGGGAAAAAGGGGCAAAAGTGGTTGTGTTACCTACCATTCCATTTGGTGTTAACACCGGCCAGCTTGATATTACCTTGGACATCAACATGAACCCAAGTACTCAGTTTGCTATATTAAAGGACGTAACACAAGTGTTATCAAAACAGAATATTCCAAAACTCATCATTATGAATGGTCATGGCGGCAATGATTTTAAACAGATGACTAGAGAGTTGCAAGCCATGTTTCCCAATGTGTTTATTTGTACAATGAGTTGGTTTAAAGCAATAGACTGGAATAAATATTTTACAGAACCGGGTGATCATGCTGGCGCTATGGAAACAAGCGCGATGATGCATATTGTACCGGATCTTGTGTTGCCTTTAGAAGAAGCAGGAGACGGAGCTGAAAGAAAATTCAAGATTGAAGGGTTGAAAAAAGGATGGGTGTGGGCTCAGAGAGAATGGAGTAAAATAAGCAAAGATACAGGAGTGGGGAATCCAAAAGAATCTACTGCCGAAAAAGGGAAAGTTTACCTGGAGGCTGTTACCACAGCTATTTCATCCTTTATTGTTGATTTAGGAAAAGCAGATACCAGGGATTTGTATGAATAATTCAGCTCTTATTTTTTCGGGAGAGGGAAAGAAATTCTTCGTGAAGCTTAAGTACCTGTGGAATTACAAGGTTTTTTTCATCATTGTAAATAATATAGTCAGATAAGGCTCTTCGCTGTTCATCTGTCATTTGTTTGGCTATAATGCCTCGTATTTCCTCGGACTTTCTAAAAGGATCCCGTTTCAATATCCTTGAGATCCGAAGCTCTTCCGGCGCTTCTACGGTTACAATTTTGTCCAGGGCTTTATATGAACCGGATTCGAAAAGTAGAGCCGCTTCTTTTACAATATATCCGGTTTTAGAAGGCGTATTTTCAGCCCAGTAACTATAATCTTGACCTACCCTCGGATGAACTAATGAATTAAGGATTTTTACCTTTTCACTATCATTAAAAACCTGAGCGGCCAGGTAATCCCTGTTAATCTCCTTTTTTTCATTGTAGGATTGCGCTCCAAACTTTTCAATTATTTGCTTTCTTAAAACTTCATCATTAGCAAGAATCCACTTGGCTCTCGAATCTGCATCATAGATAGGAGCGCCCAGTTCATAAAAAATTTTGCAGATCGTGCTTTTGCCTGAGCCGATTCCACCCGTTACGCCTATTTGTAAAAGTTTTTTCCCCATTGATTGATAGATTTAAAGGTAGAAGAGGTGAATATATTTCTGCAATCTAAACGATCTCCTTTCAAATCCTTTATTATATCAACGCATTGAACTTGGATTTTCCTGCTCTTTCCTGATTTTTTTTGGCTTTTTATTCAGGATGGAATCTATATTGTTTTTGATTGAGTCATTTACTCTTCTGGCTGAGTCTAAATTTATGACGGGAGGTTTGGGAGTGGGCGCAACTTTAAAGGATACCCTCACATTTTTTCTGTCATAATTGATCAGATTGCTTACTTCAAAAATCTTAACTTCCTCATCAAAATTCTCATCGATATTGTTTTGAGGGATTGTTAAAAAAAGTGTGTCACCAAGTTCACTTAAAAGTGATTCTGGCCCTTCAACCAATACCTTTGAAGGTTCTATAGAAATTGGTGATATTATTGACAGATCCTGGTTCAGGGAGACTTTGGAGCCATCAACATATACCGTTTGTTCTTTTATAATTCTTCTTTCAAAATTCACCCAAATGGTATCTTTTAAAAGATAATTTACTTTTATTCCGTTTAATTGGTCCACTACAAGCGGAAGTAAGTTCCTGGAAGTGATTACTTTAGTCTTAAGCGGCTTTTCGATCCGAATAGTGACAGGTTCTATATCAAACCAAAAAGTCTTTCTTAATAAATTCCATCCATACCCAGAAACATGCATACTAATTTTCTTGGGAAGCGGAGAGACTAAAACCAATGAAGAATCATTGTAGATAAATTTGACAGGATAGGAAATATTTGCGGAATGATCCCGGTTCATTGCATTAAAGAACCAGAAAATTAGTGCTGCTATTAGGCAGAATACCACAATTTTTAAATCTCCTCCTCCATCGCTTTTGAAAGGCGAATAAAGCCAATGTAATATATTCTTTATCGTACGCAATAGAGGAGGTGTTTAAATTTGTCAGGAAGCGGCTGTAGTTGCCGGTGCAGATTGTAGCTTTTTCGTAGCCTCCAATGAAATGGATGTTTTGTCAAACTTAAGCTTCACGCCTTTGTCCACTTCTAAAGTTATAGAATCATCATCCTGGGCAATCACCCTTCCATGTATTCCTCCGATGGTGACCACAAGGTCACCCCTTTTTATTTCTTCCCTGAATTTCTTTTGATCCTTGGTTTTCTTTTGCTGTGGCCTGATCATAAAGAAATAAACGATTATGATCATCCCTCCAATAATAAAGAGGTTCCCAATCATTGGGTTTGGAGAGCCTTGCGCTTGCAATAAAATGGTATACATAGTAAGTTTTAATTATTTTGGTTAATTCTTAACTGGCCCTTTTGAATCTTTGGCTTCAATTACTGTGGTAATGTTTACAGTTGTCAGCGTTGGATTTGTATTGGCAGTAATTGATACAGTTTTATTCTGAGGACCGGTTTTGCCTGCGCTATTAAATTCTACGTCTATTTTGCCAGATTTTCCGGGAGCAATAGGCTCATGGGGCCAGTTTGGAACAGTACATCCGCAAGACGCCGAAGCATTTTGAATAATTAAAGGAGCCTCGCCTGTATTGGTGAATTCAAAGGTATGTCTTACTTTTTCTCCTTCCTGTATGGTTCCAAAATCATAAGATTTCTCCTTAAAAGTAATTACTGGTAAAGGGCCTTTTGGTTCTGTATCGGAAGAAACGATATTTTCATTATTTGCGCCTACGGAAGTTTCAGTAGCTACTTTTTCTTCTAATTGATTTACTCTTTCTTCTAATTCCTTGTTGTTGGATTTACAGCTTGCGAAAAAAAGTGCAGTGGCTGCAAGTAAGTATGTGAATTTCATCGTTTATGTTTTATTTAAAAATTGCATTAATTCCTTTTCAGAATTTTTTAGAAAACCAGTATTGTTACTTCTTAGTTTTTATTTGTCCAATCAGGTCTTCTACATCCCCTAAAAGCTTTTCAGCTCTCTCTTTGGCATCGTTTACCACTCTTTCTCCTTCTGACCGGGCAGAGGTTAAGGTCGTATCTTTTCCTTCTACAATAGCTTCAATATATTCTTTTAACAGATCTCTGTATTTTGTGAGTTTATAGCTTAACCTGTCACGGGTGTTTTTGCCCCTATCCGGAGCATAAAGGACTCCTACGGTTAATCCTGCTGTTATTCCGGCCAAAAACGCAATTAATGTGCTTGTTCCTTTGCTCATGAGTTCTTTAATTTATTTGTTGTCTATTAAACCTCTTCCACTTTTTTTAATTATACCTTTTGCAAGTAATTCATTAGAAATTGAATCCAATAAGCCATTGATAAACTGTCGGCTTTTAGGAGTGCTATATCTCTTTGCAATCTCCAGGTATTCATTTATGGTTACTTTTATAGGAATTCCCGGAAAAGTAATCATTTCTGTCAGCGCCATTTTTATAATTATTTTGTCCAGCAAGGCTATTCTTTCAATATCCCAGTTGGCCGCTTTACCAGAAATAGATTGCTCTAACTCCTCTTCTTTTAAAATGGTATTTTTAAAAAGACTCACAAAAAATTCCTTCTCCTCGTCCCAGTCTTCTTCTTTTGTAAACAACTCTAATTCATATTCATTATTATTTTCTGATAAAGACTTGATAGTTTTTGTAATCATTCCCTTCAAAATTTCTTTATCTTCTTCCCATCTCACGCCCAACTCTTCGAAATAAGTCTCGAAAGTTTTCACCTTAAAAATAATATTTTTAAATAAATGAGCTAATATTTTTTTGTCTTCTTCAGGGTCAGGGTCCGTTAATTCTGAATATTTTATAAATTCTTCATCCTTCTTAACAATTTCCAAATACCATTCATTTATTTTTTCCGAGAAATTTCCCCAACCTATATTCTTTTTTCCACTTTCCTTATTCAAAGCCTCGTTTTCAGCTAAAGCCTGAATAAACCTGTTGTTATTTAAATTTTTTCCAAACGGGGCGTTTTTCTTGATATACTTTTGCTCCTGTTTTGAATCGTTTTGTTCTGCAGTTTTTGCGATTTGAAATGGAAGCAGAAGTAATAGAAGGTATATATTTTCGACTTTTTCAAGCTCCATTACCATGTTTTTTGTAAAAAAATCCAGGTCCTTCCTTACCAGATTATTATATAAGGCAATAGAGTCAGATGCTGCATCGCGGGCTTCGCTCTTTTCCTCCTTACTTATTGCATTAATTTCTTTGTTGAAATATTGTTCGAAGTAGGTGCTTGCAATTTTTTTGTTTTCATCGATCACACTTTGAGGTGGTAATTCCATTACTTCAAATCCAGGAGTGAGCTTTTCTTCAATCAAACCCATTGCCACATGATAATCAGACTTTTTACATTGAAGAAATGCATATATAGTCTGCATGGCTTTAATTCTTAGCGATCTTCTATTTAACATTATGATAAAGAACGAACTCTTTTTTTTGAAAGTTTACTTTTGAAATCTTTAATGTAGGCATCAATTTATTAAGAAATATTATTTTTGCCGTTTAATAATCAGGTCGCAAAAATAGGCGTAAATCGCAGATAATTCAATTTTAAATATACAAATACACATAATTAAAGATTAGTGAAGGAGCTTGCATACTTAAATAAGTATTTTTTAAAATATAAATTCTATTTTATAATGGGAACTGTATTTGTAATAGTATCTAATCTTTTCACCATTATTCCGGCCCAGGTTACGCGTATTGCAATAGACTATATTATTCAGTCTACTGAATTTTACGGAATAGTTAAACCATTTAATTCTTCTCATCTTTTATACGATCAGATTATACATTCCCTTTTTATTTTAGGAATAATACTGATTGCATTGGCTCTTCTACGAGGTATATTCATGTATTTCATGCGGCAGACTTTAATAGTAATGTCCAGGCTGATAGAATATGATTTGAAAAATGAACTGTATCACCATTATCAATCTTTGCCGCTGAGTTTTTACAGACGAAATAATACCGGAGATCTGATGGCAAGGATTTCAGAGGATGTCAGCAGGGTAAGGATGTACCTGGGGCCTGCGATAATGTATTCACTAAACCTTTCCGTAACTTTTATAATGGTAATCTCCTCTATGTTTTCGGTGAGTACAAGGCTTTCAATTTTTGTGCTTTTGCCTTTGCCACTGCTTTCCATAAGTATTTATTATGTAAATAACCTGATAAACAAGCGATCCGAAGAAATCCAGAAGAGCCTTTCAAGTTTATCTACTTTTGTGCAGGAAGCATTTTCAGGCATAAGAGTGCTAAAAGCATTTGTAAGAGAAGATGATTTTGGAAGGAAGTTCGAAATAGAAAGCGAAAGATACAGGACAAAATCGCTGAGGTTAACATTTGTAGATGCTTTATTTAACCCGTTAATCCTCGCTTTGATAGGTTTAAGCACAATAATCACGGTATATGTGGGAGGTATTGAAGTGATAAAAGGGAACATTACTCCAGGTATTATTGCGGAATTTATTATTTACGTAAACCTTTTGACCTGGCCAGTCACCAGTCTCGGCTGGGTAACCAGTATTATCCAAAGGGCTGCGGCCTCTCAAAAGAGGATAAATGAATTTTTGAAACATAAAACAACAATTGTATCTGAAAAAAGTATTGTAGCTCCGCTTAAAGGTGATATCGAGTTTAGGAATGTGAGCTTTGTGTATCCTGATTCAGGAATAAAAGCACTTTCAAACATCAATTTTAAAATTAAGGCAGGAGAAACTATTGCAGTAGTCGGATCTACAGGTTCGGGTAAAAGTACGCTTGCCAACCTTTTAACGAGAATGTATGATCCTACCGCAGGCGAAGTTGTCGTTGATGCCATTAATATTAAAGATTTCAATGTTTCCTCATTCAGGGGACAAATAGGTTTTGTGCCGCAGGATGTATTTCTTTTTTCTGAAACCATCAGAAACAATATAGCCTTTGGTGCGGGTGCTGTTTCAGAACAGGATATAATTCAGGCAGCCAAAGACTCGGACCTTTACAATACAATTAAAAATTTCCCTGAAGGGTTCGATACTAAATTGGGGGAGAGAGGCATAACATTATCAGGGGGACAAAAACAACGGTTGTCTATTGCAAGGGCAATTGTCAGAGACCCAAAAATATTGATTCTGGATGATTGCCTTTCTGCGGTAGATACAAAGACGGAAAACTCGATTCTTAATAATCTTAAAGAAATAATGATGGATCGCACTTCGGTTATTATTAGCCACCGGGCTTCCAGTGTTAAGTTAGCCGACCGGATAATTGTGCTCGAAGATGGCAGAATAATTGAACAAGGCACTCATGAAGAATTAATGGATCTCAAAGGCAGCTACAAAGAACTTTATGAAAGGCAATTGCTTGCTGAAGAAGCGTAATGGTAATGTGGTATTTAGTCCTGAGTCTTTAGTATTGAGTAGCGGCGCCATTACTCAATACTAAAGACTTCCACTATCTATTTAAAATAATCCTAAAGGTAGTTCCTTTGCCAACCTCAGAGCTTTTAATATAAATTTTCCCGTCATGGTAAATTTCCACGATCCGTTTAACCAGTGTTAAACCCAATCCCCATCCCCGTTGACGGGTACTGAAGCCAGGCAGGAATACCTTTTTTATGTTTGTTTTTGAGATGCCTTTACCCGTATCCGTCACGTCAATAAAAACTCTTTTTTGGGCGCCTTGAATAATGTTGATGGTAATGGAACCGGCTCCTCCCATAGCATCTACCGCATTTTTTATGAGATTTTCTATTACCCACTCAAACAAAGGAGGGTTAAGTTTTGCAGTAGTACTTTTGTTCAGGGCATTAATGGAGAATTTAACCTTATTAGAAACCCGCTTTTCAAGGTATGAAATAGAGCTTTCTATTACAGTAAATACATTTTCATTTTTTAACACAGGTACCGAGCCAATACTTGAAAAACGCGCCGTGATCATTTCCAACCTATGAATATCCTTATCGAGCTCTTCTATAATTTCAGGCGGAAACTTTTCATCCGACCGGAAATATTCCAGCCATGCCATTAGGGAACTAAGTGGAGTGCCGAGCTGATGGGCGGTTTCTTTTGCAAGACCGATCCATACTCTGTTTTGTTCTGAAGACCTGGAATAGTTAAAAGCCATGTAAGCCAAAAAAACAAACATGCCTATAATGGTCAGTTGTACATAAGGATAGTATTTGAGCTGAGTAAGCAAGTCTGAATTACGGTAGTAAATATAGTTAGGCTCGCCGCCTCCAAAGTCGACTTCAATAGGCTCATGATCGATCATTGTGCTTAGTTCCTCTTTCAGATATTCCATGTTTTCCTTATTAGCAAATCCGTCTCCAATAGAAAGATTCCGAAATGTAGTAGGAACATGATTGTAGTCGGTCAGAATTACAGGAATGGAGTTGTTTGCCGTAATAATTTCCTGAATAAGAAAAGATAAATTGTCACTCAGGTCGGAGCTGATAGAATATTTTAAGGCATTTGCATATAATTCTATGGTTTTTCTTTCCCTGTCTGCAAGCTGTTTCACTATAATATTGGTATAAAACAAAGACGCGCCACCTATAACTACTGCTATAATCAACAATACCGCTTTGACCCTTGACTTATTCTCGTAAATTTTCATTGTTAGGAGGTTTGGGGAATGAGGTTGGAGGTTCGGGGAAATTCACCGGGAACGACTTGCTTAATTCCTTTAAATCGTTGTTCATTCTCATAGGATTTGATGATGTACTCCCTTAATTATCAAATAAGCACATTAGCTAATTATCGCATCATTGCTTCATTTATGATTTAAAACTCAAAATTTAACATTTCTCTAATCATCGCATTAACTAATTGCACATAATATATCCTTTTGCCTTATTAAAAAGAAAATTATTACATTTAGTATAGTTTATTGTACAAATATTTAAAATTATGCCCTAATTTTGCAGCCTGATTAATCAGGGATGCACAATCAATTTAGAGCAATAAGTCTGTCATATAAAAAAGCCCCTCTCCCCATAAGAGAAACGCTGGCATTGAATGAGGCGAGTTGCAAAAGATTTATCAATACACTCAAGAACTTTACTCCAGCTACAGATATTCTTGTTCTTTCAACATGTAACCGAACTGAGGTTTATTATTCTTCGGACCAAAGTTATAGCACTGAAATAATTAAGTTGCTGGCCATAGAAAAAGGTCTGGCAGTTTCAAAAGAACTTGAAGACTATTTTACAATCATTGAGGATCACGTTTCAGCCATTGAACATTTATTTAATGTTTCTATTGGTTTGGATGCGCAAGTGGTTGGTGATCTTCAAATAATCAATCAGGTGAAAAATGCCTATCAAATTGCAGCAGACTTGGATGTAGCAGGACCATTTCTGCACAGATTGATGCACACCATTTTCTTTACCAACAAACGAATAGTCCAGGAAACTTCTTTTAGAGATGGCGCAGCATCTGTTTCATATGCTACGGTCGAATTAGTCGAAGCATTGACAGCTGATAGAAAAGATCCTAAAATCCTCGTTTTAGGTTTAGGCGAAATAGGGGCGGATGTAGTAAGAAATTTCCAGAACACCTCTATTAAAGATATTCATGTTACTAATAGAACAATTGAGAAAGCCAAAATTTTAGCAGAAGAATGTTCTATCAATGTAATTCCTTTTGAAAATGTATGGGATGAAGTGAAAGATGCAGATGTTATTATTTCATCTGTCAATGCTTCTGAGCCTTTCATTACTAAAGAAATCCTTAATTCCCTGAACCTTTTGAACTACAAATTTCTTATCGACCTTTCCGTTCCGAGAAGTATCGAAAGAACCGTTGAAGATATTCCGGGGATTTTGCTTTATAATATTGACCAGATTCAAAGCAAGGCATCAGAGGCGCTTGAAAAAAGAATCGCTTCCATTCCGAAAGTTCAGTCAATTATTTCTGAAGCCATCAGTGAATTTCAAGACTGGTCAAAAGAAATGATTGTTTCCCCTACCATAAACAAACTAAAGAATGCTTTAGAGCAAATCAGGCAGGAAGAGATCTCCAGGTATGTCAAAAACCTGAATGAGGATGAAGCAAAAAAGGTGGAAACCATTACTAAGAACATAATGCAGAAAATAATAAAACTTCCTGTTCTTCAATTAAAAGCTGCCTGCAAAAGAGGAGAAGCAGAAACCCTGATTGATGTCCTAAATGATCTTTTTGACTTAGAAAAGAAGTCGGATAAAGTAGATAAATAATTTTAGCGCAAGGTCAAGGCAATTAGCCTTTTCATTTTTTCAAGATCTTTCCTTAATCCCTACAAAGACCCTGGTCGGCCACACTGGAAGTTAACAGCCGGTCGCTAATCAAATCCAATCACGCTGCTCTTTATTTCTTTTTCAACTTTACGGCTTGATTTCCGATATTCTTGATAAAAGTGGGGAGACCGTTACCCGGAATGAGGAGTTTTTTAATTAACCTCTGCCAATTTCATTGATGAATTTTTTGAAACACTTAATCCGATGAGTATTCTTAATGCATTGTTATCAGAGGATTACAGCATGTTATTATTCCGGCAGTTTAATAAATGGCATCTTATTTAAAGTAGCAATTGTTATAAACGCTTCCATTTAGGGGTTAAATCCTGGACGTGGTTAAAAAACACTAAAGCTATGAAAACAATAATAACCATAACATTTACGCTGCTGGTATTTATACATTCAATTACTATAGGTGCTTCGCATAAATCAAAAAAACTGAAAGTTATCTATAATAGAAAGTATGTACATATCCGTGACTATACTATTGTAAAAGCAACGGTATATTATCCCGAAGCTGCTCAGTGTGATTCTACTTTCTGGCAAACTGCAGATATGAGTATTATCGATACCACCAATGCTATTAAACATAAATGGATTGCCGTGTCGCAGGACTTACTCAAAATAAAGGGCGGTAAGTATCAATATGGAGATAAGGTGAAAATAGAAGGGATCGGAAGATTAAGCGGCATTTTTACAATCAGGGATTGCATGAACAGAAGGTTTAAAAACCGGATAGACTTATTGGTGGGCAAGCAAAATAAGCATTTACACTATAAAAGCTGGAATAAAGTTAAAATGACTAAATTATAAATCTCATTTGCATGCGAATTTCCCTGCTTTGAAATATGCAGGGAAATTCAGCGCAAAATCATAAGTGATTTTAGGTAAAATTAACAAGTCTAAATTCTCGATCTCGCTTGGGGGCATTCCAAAGAGCACTTATTCTTTTTACTTCTTGCGGATAAACAACTTATTTAAAATTCTAAATTCCTTCAATTTCATATCATAAATAAGCACATCATCTTTGTGTTCCTTCCGTTGAATTATTTATAAATTCTACGGAGATGAAAACAATTGTTATATTTTGCTTTTTAATTCTGTATGCCTTTTTTGGGTATGCTCAGGAGCGTGATGAAATGCTGGGTAAACCGGAAGAAACTGAAAGTGGCCAGATAAAAACGGATACTTCGACAAACCGAACCATAACAGGCTCAGCATATGGGGCGCCTGAAGAAGAAATTAATGAAGCAGATTCTATAAAAACCCAACTTTCAGATACAGTAATTATAGAGCCACCTGCTCGAAAAAAAGAAGAATAAGCCTGGTGAAAGTTTAATTTTATATTGGTTTTAGATTTTTAATACACAATACTTAAGGAAAGCTTTTTGTTATATATTAAAATACTTAAAGTCTTATATTTACACCTTCATAGTTCTAATAAGTGTCTAAAAACTCCATGGATAATAATCTAAGTGTTGACAAAATCAAGTCCTACAGCGCTGATTTTGCTGATACCATTTGTAACAGCTTTTTTAAAACTCATAAGAAAGTTACAGGGAATGATATTCTTTCCATAACGCCTGTGAAACAGGTCAATTTTTTTGTACTTAAAAATCTTTTTGATGTTTGGGAAAAGGAAAGTGAGAAACTCAAAAGCAATTATTTTGACTATGAAAACACTTCTGTAAAGAGTGCACTGCAGGATTTTTTAAATGTGCTTTCTCAGAATATTTCCATTTCCAGGTATGAATTCGAACCATTGCTCAGCCAAGCAGTTCAGGAAGCCCTCCTGCTTATAATTTCTCCTTATGAATTCTACAGGACGGAGTTTAGTTCATGGAAAGGTGAGATTCCTATAGGACGACTGAAAAAATTTGGAAAGTACATTCATATAAATAAACATCTCATAGATACGCTGATCACCAGGATTGAAAGTAAGGACTTTGGAGACTTAGACGTTAAGAAAGTGCTTTTTATTTTTGATGAGGTTTGTGAGAAATCTACAGATTCTCCTGAAGATACAGACCAGTATCTGAATTTGTTAAGCAAAGTAAAGCAGGCATCAGCGGATGATTTTTATGAAAAGGTGGAGGCTGCACCAGTTTACCATAATGAGAAGAAAGAGTCGGAAATGCAGGAGCAAAAAAAGATTCTTGCAGAAACTTTTTTGATGAATACTCCCACATTAAACGAAAGGTTTGGTGCAGAGAAGAAGGTAACTTTAGCAGAGAAACTACAAAAGGGGAAAATTCAGAGCATTAAAGCTTCCATTCCGATCAATCAGAAATTTATTTATATAAATAATCTGTTTGGAGGAAATATCCAGGATTTTGCTGCTGCAGTCGATGAAATTGACCTCTCACCGACTTTTGATGAGGCTAAAAATTTGATTCATTCAAGATTGGTATCAAAATTCAAATGGGATACCCGCAGCGAAGTTTTTAAGGATTTTCTCGATACAATCGAAAGAAAGTATTTGTAGTTCTCTTATTCCATATTACTCAACTTTGGGGGCGGAAGGTTCTTAAATTTAACACCTTCAGCCACACTTCCTTTCCGGTTTTGCTTTTCATAAAGTTCTTCTGCTTTTTCCTGAGGGATTATTTGTAGTTCCGAATATGTGGTTTTGCCTGTAATTAAAGGAAAGCCCGCCACTCTTGAAGTATCTGAGCATTGTACACAAGTTTTTGCATGTGGCAATGCTTTCAGTCTTAACTCAGGAATATCATTTCCGCATTTTATGCACTTCATATTGTGAAGATACTGTAAAAGAAGGTAAAAGGAATATGCACCTAATGGGTTTGAGGTATGAGGTTCGAGGAAGCGCACCGCGAATCTTTTGTTTTATCATCCAAATTCAAAGGACTTTTGTGATGCTTCTTTTAAATTATCACATTAGCACATCATCAAATTAGCACATTTTTTTTATTAAATCCTTTCGGTAATTAAACATTGGTTCAGTTATCTGAAGTGCTTTTTCAAGAAGATCTTTTTCTATAGTGAAGGGAGAACCTGCAGAAAAAGGAGGAGCCGGATTGTATTCAAGTTGTAGCTGAATGATTTTTGCCATACTTTCCCCTCCAATTAGTGATGTTAATATTAGCCCGAAATCAATACCCGCGGTGACACCTCCGCCCGTTACTCTGTTTCCGTCTATTACTACCCTTTCTTCCAAAGTCTCTACGCCAAACATTCTCAGTAATTCCAATGACCTCCAATGCGTGGTTGCTTTATATCCCTTTAATAATCCTGCAGCTGCGAGTAATAAAGCGCCAGTGCAGACTGAAGTTACATACTTTGCATTTTCACCTTGTTTTTTAAGAAAATCAAGGAAGTTTTGATTGGTTAACAGAGGATTTATGCCTTTGCCTCCGGGGACAAAGATTATATCTAAGGCAGGGCTTTGCTCGAGCGTTAGGCCTGCTTTTAAGCATAATCCTCCTTCTGCTTTTATCAATTCTGTGGTTTCCCCGATAACATATACCTCAAAACAACCCGCTTTGATAAATACATCATAAGGCCCGGTAAAATCCAGAATTGTCAGGTCAGGAAAAAGCAGCATGCCTACCTTTAGTTTTCCCATTCAATTATTTTTTATTCTGTGATGAGGCAACTTTATCTCTTCGCTCTTTTAATTCTCTCCAGGTGGTGAGCACTATTCCATTATCTTCGATATACTTTTTGAGTTCGGGGGCCGTCATTGCCAGCAGGTCTGCTTTTCTGGTATTTCCCGAGTCTGTGATATGCGGAAAGACTTCAGTTGGATTGGTACAATGCATTAAAACCATGGTTATTCCAGGTTGGGCAGATTTTAAGACATCAATATACTTTTCTACCTTCCAGTTCTTTAAATTCTCATCGCTGTCTTTTAAGTTTTCCGGGAATTTCCAGTCATAGCTTGTATAATGCAGGTCATCCACTACTGGTAAACCACTATCCCAGATTTGTTTACCAATGGCAGCCAGTTGATTTTGAACAGGTTGAATGTTAATTTTTCTATTTTCAACCGATTTACCTTGAGATTTAAGTAAGGCGATAGAATCATTTTTCACCTTTTCCATTAAAAAGTAATTGTTGCCCCCTGAAAACAGAACTGGTATTTTTTCCTGCATCCCTACTTTAATATAGCGTTCAAGAAACTCCGGCGTTGCCATTAAAGTACCCATGTGGCTATCCAAATGCGTTGGATCAAAACCCATCTTTCTTGCTCTGGCAAGTTGTGCCCTGATCTCAGCTTCAACTTCATCTGCCGAAGCATTTTTAACTACTCCGCCTACGGTTGGATACATTGCACCTTCCTCATCTACCAAGCCTGGTGAGGAGGTTATCCCTGTAAGTGGTCCCCATCTGTAATCTTCCCATTCTGAGGTCAAAGTCAGGTGAAGTCCGGCATCTACAGTTGGATGAGCTTTTAGATATTTTACCATGCCGGGAATCCAGGGACAAGGCATCATTAAACTTACTGAAGTGGCCACGCCCTTTTCCATTGCTTCAATTGCTCCCTGGTTGGAATCAAACGACATGCCTGCATCATCCACATGAAAGATGATCACTTTCTGGCCTTTTTCCCAGCCTAGTTTTTCTGCATATGTTTCATTATCCTGGCCCTTAACGAAAGATGCGGTAAGAAGAATTATAGAAATGATGATAAACGGTTTTTTTAGAATTTCCATATTTGATTTTAAATTTTAGCCAAAATAAATACAAGTCCGATTGCCTGTCAATGACGTAAAAAATTATGACTTTTCAAAAACAGACTTAACAGCGTGTGTCTTTTGAAATCTTGTTTCAAAGCCTTTACAATAAGTCTTTCATTACTTCATTATTTATAGTAAAATTAAAGCTCAAATCAATCTTTTCATCGGATAACCCGATAACTTTGCCGCAATATTAAAAATTCATGATTAGAATATATTTTGTAGTTATCCTCTCTCTTCTTTCTTTTTCCATACAGGCCCAGAAAAAAAAATCCAAACTAAGCATCTTTCAAAAGGAAGAAATTTATGGTGTTAAATCAGGTAGACGAACCATTATAAAACCTGCTTTTTCAGAAATACGGCTGGAAGATAACGGACTAATAGCCGTGAAAGATACCGTAGGGAAATGGGGGTATTTTGACGGAAAAGGAAATACCATTATCTCACCTCGCTTTATTGAAACATTGCCTTTTGATAATAACCAGGCAATGGTCAAAAAGGAAGACGGCTGGGGTATTATAAATCAGGAAGGACAATTCTTGTTAAAACCTTTCTATAAAAAAATTGAAAAGCAAGAGCAGAATGTGTTTAAGGTACAACCTTTTCATGATGTTATTGTTTTTAACGCTGCCAAAGACACGGTAACTACTTTTTTGACAGATTCGGTCACCAAGCTTTCAAATGAACTTTATGCTTATTTCCTTGATGGAAAATGCGGAATAGTAGATACTGCCGGAAATAAATTTTCATTGCCACTTTATGACAGCATTGGAAAGTACGAAGGAGTAAATGCAATTGCAATTCAGGAAAACAAATGGGGGGTAATAAACAATTACGGCCAGGAAATTTTACCCACTTATTACGATTCGGCCGTGATTGATTCGACAGGGCTGATAAGGACAAAAATTATTGAGGGTGGTGAGGAAAAATGGTTTATGTTTTCAGATAAGGGCCTTCAATTAACTACATCCCCGTATTCTTTTATCGATAAGACCAATAGTGAATCTATTTTCATTTTTAAGAAGGATAAGGCATTTGGGCTTATGGATATTGAAGGGAAAGAAATTCAAAGTTCCGTATTTCAAGATTTCAAATGGGTGAGAAATGGGTATTTGTTAAGGACTAAAGATGGAGAGGGATTGTTGAATCTGACGGGAGAATGGGCCTATCTGCCCTTTGCTGATTCCATAAAGGTATTGTCAGGCAATTATGTAATCTATTCAATAAATGGTGTAAATCATTTATTAGATCCTGATGGCAGGGAAGCTTTTTGCAGCCGCAACCAATTGTTGCCTCTGCAGGAAGAACTTGTTATCACCGTAGATAAAGGAAAATTTGGGCGGGTTGATTTTAACGGCAAAGAAATATTAGCGCCTGTTTATGATTCTATTTCTTCCCTGGGAAAAGACAGTGTGCTCATCGTGTTTAGCGACAAGCAGATAGGGTTATATAATTTTTACAGGGATTCACTTATAGGACCAAATAAGAGGATTCAGGAGATATTTCCTTTAAGCGAAGGTTTTTATGGAGTAAAAATTAACGGAAAATATGGTTTTGTGGATGGGCTTGGAAGGATAAGGATAGCCAACAGATACGACGGCATAGGTCGGTTTATTGAAGGAATGGCGCCGGTAAAATTGTTAGGTAGATGGGGATATATAGATAAAGCAGAAAAGTTAAGAATTCAACCCCTTTTTGACCAGGTTAGTGATTTTGAAGACGGAATTGCAATAGTTAAAAAAGATGGACTATATGGCCTGATCGACAAAAAGGGATCATTGGTCACTCCATTTAAATACGATGAAATAGAAAGAACTAAGGAAGGATATTTTATTTCCAAAAAGAAAAACAGCAGGAATGAGGTACTTAAAGGCGTGATAAGTCCTGAAGGGAGGGAAAGGATCTTTGCCAAATATGAGGACTTAAAGATTAATTCGGACGGCAATGCAATAGTGAAAAAGTTTGATAAATATGGAGTTGTAAATCTAAATGACTTGATCCTGTTATCTTTTGTGTTTGATAAAATTGAATACGATGAACATTCAAAAAATTATATTACAATAAGACAAAAACCTGCAGAGGTTGTTACTATTCCTGTGGAATAAAAAAGGGCCGATTAACATGGGCCCTTCTTGTTTTTTTAAAAAATGTTTTTTACTGTATTTCAACCGTAGATAAATCGGTCGTTTTGCCAAGATTTACAATTACATTCTCGATTGTTTTTGGAGTAAACCCTTCTTTGGGAAGGAATACCACTTTGTAAGTTCCCGGATACAGCCCTCTTATCATAAACTTCCCCGCTTCATCAGAATGTGTGCTCACCGAATCTGTTCCTGTAATGGCTACTACAGTTGGTGATGATTCTGTTGGGGCTACTGTTCCGGCAATTACGCCAGTTTCAGCTTCAGCCACCGCTCTTATTACAGGCTTTAAGTTATATCCGTTTGCAGTTTTAACGATTGACCGGCTTGCATCAAAATCAAGCAACAACCTGTAGATAACGCCTTCTACCAAATCAGCATTAATTTTCAGTTTTAGCCCTGATTGTTGAGCGCTTGGCGTTTTTAATGGAATCACTTCCCCATCTACTTTCACTGAATTGTTTTCTCCAAGGATCAATCGGATTTGAGAAACTTTCCCTGTAGGCACGTTCATGCTGGCAAGTAAAGTATCTTTTCCGTTAGTGAAATCAAGAAGGTTGTAAACGCCAGTTTTTACGTTTGCAAGAGATACCCAACCTCCTTCATTTTCCGAAGAATTAATTTCAATGGACTTGATGTCTATATTCACTTCTTCAAAATCTCCCGGAGCATCGGTTAGTCTTACTTCAAATCTGGTTTTTGATTCTTCATTCGTGCAGGAAAAGGTAATCACCGCAAAGAATAACAGAAGAATACTCAGTAAGTGTGTTTTTTTCTTTCTCATAGTTGTTTTGGTTTAATCAGAATTATGAACTTTCAATTTGCCCATAAATTGTGTTAGGCAAAATTCGGTTTTTTATCGTACAATTCGGCGAAATGTAACAAAGAGGACTTACGAGAAAAATTATTTCTGTGTAATAAAAATCATTCTTTCGGACGTGTGCGGATCAAAATTGTTTAGGTGGTAATCACCGAAAAAATCAATTACTTTCAACTGAGCTGCTTCAAAATATTTCAGGAAGTCACTTTGTGTTATGCTTTTAACTTTTTCCTGAAAACGATAATCCTTCCCATTGTCATGAAATGAAATATATTTACTGATAAAACCTCCTTCTACTTTCTTTTCTATTATAAACTCTATCCCTTCTATCGTTTTTCGCTCATAAGGTATAAGGTTTTCTATTACTTTTTGCGTATTAAAAAAATCAATTACAAACTTTCCGCCTGGCTTTAAAGCCTTTGATGCAGCCTGAATAGCCATTTTATTTTCACCTGCTTTTTCAAAATAACCAAAGCTGGTAAAAATGTTTAATACATGATCGAATTCTTCAATTGCAAAGACATTTCTCATGTCATGTACAAAAAAATTTAATTTTTCATCTCCAAACCTTCTGGTGAATCGATTCGCAAAGGCAATACTATCAGGCGAAAGATCTATTCCTGTAACATCATATCCTGACTTATGAAGATAAATGGCATGCCGTCCTTTACCACAAGCAAGGTCCAGGACATTATCCTCAGGGTTTATTGGGAGGTACTTAATTAAATGATCTATAAAATGCTCAGCCTCATGATGATCTCTGTTTTTATACAAAATATGATAATAAGGCGAATCAAACCACTCTCCAAACCACTCTTTAGGTGCAATCATTTAAAAATCTATTTCAATGCTATTATGTCTCAGAAAATTCTAGACCGTTATGAAGACTTAGTCTTCCTGTCAAAATTTGCCTCAAAAATAAGTTATATTTACAATTATCTTTTTAAATAATAAAAAAGGGAGAAGTAATGCGTGAAGATTACCTGCAACCTGACAAGGATCATCTGAATTCTGTAGAAAAGGAGTTTGAGAAAGCGCTCCGACCCTTATCTTTCGCCGATTTTGCCGGTCAGGATAAAATTGTTGAAAACTTGAAAATTTTCGTGGAGGCGGCCAAGCTTAGAGGAGAATCGCTGGATCACGTGTTACTGCATGGTCCTCCTGGTCTAGGTAAAACTACTTTATCGAGTATTGTTGCCAATGAGTTAGGCTCAGGAATTAAAATAACTTCCGGTCCTGTATTGGACAAACCAAGTGATCTTGCTGGTCTGTTAACCAACCTTGAGCAAAATGATGTTCTTTTTATAGATGAAATTCATCGACTGAATCCCATTGTGGAAGAATATTTATATTCTGCAATGGAGGATTTCCGAATCGATATCATGCTGGATTCGGGGCCAAATGCGCGAACTGTGCAAATTGGGTTGAGTCCCTTTACCTTAATCGGAGCAACCACCCGTGCAGGACTATTGACTTCACCTTTGAGAGCAAGATTTGGTATTAATGCACGACTGGAATATTATGATGCAAAGTTGCTTTCTTCCATTATAAAACGTTCAGCTAAAATTTTAAATACACCTATAGAAAATGATGCTGCTTTTGAAATTGCAAGAAGAAGCAGGGGAACTCCCAGAATAGCAAATAACTTATTAAGAAGGACAAGGGACTTTGCGCAGATCAAGGGAAACGGAACAATTACTGTGGCAATAGCCCAGATGGCTCTAACCGCCCTTGAGGTAGACCAAAACGGGTTGGATGAAATGGATAACAGGATTCTTCAAACAATTATAAATAAATTCAAGGGAGGCCCGGTTGGATTGAGTACAATAGCGACCGCTTGTGGTGAGGAAGCGGAAACAATTGAGGAAGTATATGAACCTTTTTTAATTCAGGAAGGCTATATAAAGAGGACTTCCAGGGGAAGGGAAGCCACAGATCTTGCCTACAGGCATCTTAAAATAGTTCCTCCTTCAAGGGTCGGCAATCTGTTCGATTGAGTTATTAAAAGCATTCAAAAAGAGCACGCGCAACTGGATATGAAACCTGCTAAAATTTTATTTTTGTCTTCCAACTTCCATCTTCCCACTCCCAACT
>Ga0196965_1000576_pt1 | contig 19304 bp, 16 predicted proteins | sample S1_20metaG_FD_148668 | JGI IMG/M metagenome (GOLD analysis project Ga0196965, IMG submission 148668) | Soil microbial communities from Anza Borrego desert, Southern California, United States - S1_20 | ecosystem: Environmental > Terrestrial > Soil > Desert | place: USA: California | collected... | reverse complement strand
GACGGCGGGCAGGTGTTCACCGACTTCCTGCAGATCGACGCCTCGATCAACCCCGGCAACTCGGGGGGCCCGCTGGTGAACCTCGCCGGCGAGGTGATCGGCGTCAACACCGCGATCATCCAGGGGGCGAACGGCATCGGCTTCGCCATCCCCGCCGACCGGGCGCGCCGGGTGGTGGACGAGCTGCTGCGCTTCGGCGAGCTGCGCCCCGTGTGGACGGGGGCCCGGTTGGTGACCGTCGACCCGGAGATGGCGCGGCGCGCCGGCCTGCCGGTGCCGAGGGGCGCGGCGGTGCTCAAGGTCTATCCGGACTCGCCGGCGACGGCGGCCGGCCTGCGCGAGCAGGACGTCATCGTCGGCGTCAACGGTCGCCCCGCGGCGAGCCGCGAGGAGGTGGCCACGGCGCTCTACACGGTGACTCCCGGCACGCCGGTGCGTCTCGACGTCCGCCGCGGCGAGCAGACGCTGCAGCTCACCCTGCGGGCGGTGCAGCCGCCGGAGCGTCTCGGGATGGAGCTCCTGCGCGTGGGGGTCGGCCTGGTGACCGAGGAGAGCCGCAACGGCTTGGTGGTCCAGCGGGTGATCGCCGGCTCCGAGGCGGCCGAACGGGGGCTGCGGCCGGGGGACGTGGTGCTCGGGGCCAACGGCCAGCGGGCGCGCACCCACGACGAGCTGAGCCGCGAGGTGCTGCGCGGCATCGAGCGCGGCGGGCTGCTCCTCGCCGTCCAGCGCGGCAGGTACGTCTACAACATCGGCTTCCCGCTGTAGGGAGGTGAGGGAAAGCAGGGACACAGGGCGTTCTCCTCTGCGTGACGCGAAGTGAATCGCAACCAGAGGAGAACGATCCGATGTCCCAGTCCAAACTCGCGGCTCCGCAGTTGGTGATCAATAGCCGCATGATTTATTCGAGCTGGATCCCGGCGGACCCCAAGGCCGCCGCGGCGCTGCTTCCGGACCGCCTGACCCCGGCGGCCAACGGTGCCATCTACATGAATCAGTACGTCGTCGATTCGGAGGAGCAGACCTCCGGCTTCGGCGCCTACTCGCTGACCTACATGGGCCTCGACCTGGGCAACGTGACGGCGCCGGACGGCGTCACCCCGGGCCGGTTTTTCACCAACTATTTCAACTCGTCCGAGATCATGCGCGAGTACGTCCGCGAGCGCGGCGTGCCGGCGACGCCGGGCACGACCACGGTCGAGGTGCACGGCCACGAGCTGGAGGCGACGACCTTCGTGGACGGTGTCGCGATCATCCGCACCCGGGCGCGGGTGGGCAAGAAGGTCGGCGTCGTGGCGCGGGGACATCTCACCTATGTCACGCAGCTCGACGGTAAGCTCATCGCCGGCAACTACGCCTACATCGGCGAGCTGGTCGATCCCTTCGAGCTGCAGTCGGTGGAGTTCCTCACCAAGGACCATCCGGCCTGGGCGTTGCGGCCGGCCCAGCCGCTGCAGGTGGTGACCGGCTCGTCCTGGTTCGCCCCGCGCGACTCCTTCGTCTACCCCGGCGGCGAGCGCGAAATCTGATCCATTCCTCAGGAAGGGAGCCCCACCGGCGCCCTGCCGGAGGTCTCCAGCAGGCGCTCGACCCCCTCGGGGTCGAGCGCCTGGCAGAGCAGGAAGCCCTGGCCGTAGTCGCAGTGCATCGCCTTGAGACGGGAGAGCTGCCCCTCCGTCTCCACCCCCTCCGCCACCACCTTCATCCGCAGGCTGTGCGCCAGACCCACGACGGCGCGGACGATCTCGTCCTTCTCGCCGTCAGGCCCCATGCCGCGGATGAACGACCGATCGATTTTCAGGATGTTCACCGGGAACTGCTGGAGCGAGCTCAACGACGAGTAGCCGGTCCCGAAGTCGTCGACGCACAGGCCGATCTCCAGCGCCTTCAGATGCCGCAGCAGGTCCGCGGCGGCCTCCGGGTTCTCGAGGATCGAGCTTTCGGTGATCTCCAGCCGCACGCTCGGCGCCGGCAGGCCCGTGCGGTGGAGGATCAGGCGGATCTGCTCGATGAGATCGGTCTGCAGGAGCTGGCGCCGCGACAGGTTGACGTTGATCGCCAGCGGCGGATCGGACGGATACTCCTGCTGCCACCGGTGTAGCGCCTCGCAGGCTTCGGTGAGCACCCAGCGGCCGATGGGGAGGATCAGCCCGGTCTCCTCCGCGACGTGGATGAACTGATCGGGGGGGACGAGGCCCCAGGCCGGATGCCACCAGCGCACCAGCGCCTCGAAGCCGGTCAAGCGGCCGTCCGGCAGCGAGATGATCGGCTGGTACTGGACCCGGAAGCTCTGCTCCTGCACGGCGCGCCGCAGGTCGGTCTCGAGGCGCAGCCGGTCGAGGGCCGCGAGATGGAGCTCCTCGCTGAAGACCTCGTGCCGGGCCCGGCCGAGCGCCTTCGCCCGGTACATCGCGGCGTCGGCGTCGCGCAGGATCTCCTCCGGCCGCTCGTAGGCCGCCTTGCCGAAGGCGATGCCGATGCTGGAGCTGATGAAGATCTCGTTGCCGCCGAGCTGGATCGGCGCGGCCAGCCGCTCCTCCACCTGCTCCGTCAGCCGGTCGACGTCCGACAGGTCGCGGATGTCGTCGAGCAGGATCGCGAACTCGTCGCCGCCGAGCCGCGCGACGGTGTCGCCCGGCCGCACGCAGGCCTCCAGCCGGCGGGCGACGGTGACCAGCGTCTGGTCGCCGCTCAGGTGGCCGAGGCTGTCGTTGATCAGCTTGAAACGGTCCAAGTCGAAGAACAGCACCGCGAAGTGGTACGCCGGCCGCCGCTTCGCCCGTACCAGCGACAGCCCCAGCCGGTCGAGGAAGAGGGCGCGGTTGGCGAGGTCGGTCAGCGGGTCGTGGAAGGCGTCGTGGAAGAGCTGGTCCTCGGCCTTGCGGCGCTCCTGGACCTCCTGCTCCAGCGCCCGCGTCCGCTCGTGCACCCGCTCCTCCAGGCGCCGGTTCGAGTCGACCAGGAAATGGGAGACGTGGATGGCGACCAGGGTCATGACCAGGGTCGACAGCACGAAGAAGAGGACCGCCACCCGGTCGGTCAGCTCGGAGACCCGCTGCAGCTCCTGGCTCGCCCGTGCCACCCGCCGCCGCTCCTCCAGCTCCCATCGCGGCAGGAGCTCCGACACCTGGCGGCTCAGGGGGTCCGAGCGTAGCGACAGCTCGGCGATCGCCCTCCCGCTGTCCACGCCGAAGCTCTCGTAGGCCCGCGCCCAGGACGCGGTGAGCTCCCGGGCGTCCGCGGCGACCCGGTCGGCGAGCGGCGTGGAGCTGCCGGGGATCGCCCGCACCTGGGCGATCCCGGAGTGGATCCGGCGCAGGCGGGCGGCGAAGGCCTCCCGCGCCTCGTCGGTCACCGGCCCCTGCTCGCTGAGGAATCCTCCGGCCAAAAGCGCGACTTCCCGGCGGGCGTCTCCCAGATGCCGGCCGATGCCGTTGATCAGGAGCTGCCGCTCGACCGCGTTCTGCAGCTCCGCGAGGCTCTCGGCCCGCGAGCGCTCGCCCCAGAACCGCACTCCGATGTTGAGGAAGAAGAAGATCAGGATCGCCAGCAGGGCCCCGAGCAAGCGTCTCTGCATGGCCATCGGCACCGGTCAGCCCGAGGTCCTCAGCGGGTAACCGGCCTCGTCGGGGCGTTTGCCGTCGATCCGCAAGACCTTCACACCCCGGGGCACCCGGCTCAGCCGGATCAGGGCGATGGCGCCCGGGATCTCGCGGACGAGGCCCGCCGTGATCTCGGGAGAGCCGGTGATCTTGGGGGTGACCTGCGTGCCGTCGTCGAGCAGCTTGTTGAACCAGTGGTGCTGGTACTGGTCCTCGCTCCGGCGGCCCAGGATGTCGTTCAGGAGGACTTTCCGTTCCGGGGAGTCGCGTGGCGGGGTCAGCAGGGTGATCATCCGGTCGCTCACCCAGGCCCGGCGTTCACCCAGGAAGATCCGCCGCAGCTCGGGGAGGCTCAGGTCGTCGACCGCCACCCGCTCGTGAACGATGACCGCGATCGGCTCCTCGACGTTGGCCGTGCGGGCGCCGACCTCTGCCGGGAGGAGCCCGACGAGGACGGTGAGGAGCGCCACGCTCCAGCCGCAGGTAAGTCCGGTCCGCAGCATCGTTCGACCCAATCAAGCAAAGATCCACCAGATCCGGCCAGGGGGCCGGGCCCGACTACGTGTCCTTTAACGGTCCTGCAAGATCGGGGCCGCCAGCCCACCAGGGTGCCCGATGACAGGGGGCGCCGGTTCGGGCAGGATATCCGGCGATGCCGAAGCGAGAGCCCACCCCGCGCAGCGCCTTCGACGCGGCCTACTACCACCGGTTCTATGGCGATCCGCGTACGCGGGTGGCCGACCCGGAGAGCTGCGCGGCGCTGGCGGGCTTCGTCTTCTCCTATCTCCAGTACATGGGGGTTCCCGTCGAGCGGGTGCTGGATATCGGCTGCGGCGTCGGGCTGTGGCGGCAGGAGGTGCTCCGGCGTTACCCCGCGGCGCGCTACGTCGGCGTCGAGAAGAGCGACCACGCCTGCCGCGAGCACGGCTGGGAGAAGGGGTGCGTCACCGACTACCGGGCGGAGGAGCGTTTCGACCTGGTCATCTGCCAGGGGGTGCTGCCGTATCTCGACGACGCCGGGGCGGAGGCGGCGATCCGCAACCTCCCCAACCTCGTCCGGTCGGCCCTCTACCTCGAGGTCCTCACCCGGGAGGACTGGGAACGCAACTGCGACCAGCGGGTGACCGACGGCAGGGTCCACCTGCGGAGCGCCGCCTGGTACCGGGAGCGGCTGCGGCGCGACTTCCTGGCCTGCGGGGGCGGCCTCTTCCTGCGCAAGGGCACGCCGGTGGCGCTCTTCGAGCTGGAGTACCTGGCGTAGAATGTCGCGTCAGCCAAAGCGAGAGAGCTACAGCGAGTGAGCACCCCACGAGATCCCGAGACGGGAGGAGGCCCGCGCAGCCGGCGGCTGCCGGTCTGGCCCGTCGCCTTCGCCGTCTACCTCTTCCATGCCCTGCTCTTCGGGGGGTGGATCGTGGACGACGCGGGAATCTCGTTCGTCTATGCCCGCAACCTCGCCCAGGGCCATGGTCTGGTCTCCCAGCCGGGGCTGGCGCCGGTCGAAGGCTACTCGAACTTCCTCTGGGTGCTGCTGCTGACCCCGCCCCTGCTCCTGCACCTCTTCCACCCGGTCTGGACGCCCAAGCTGCTGAGCCTGGGTCTGGCGGCGGGCACCTTCTTCCTGCTCGACCGCTCCCTGACCCGCCTCTCCGGGGGGAGCCGCGGCCTCTCCTGGATGACGCTGCTGCTGCTCGCGGTGTGCACGCCATTCGTGATCTGGACGGTATCCGGGCTGGAGAACCCGCTCACCGTCTTCCTCGCCGTCGCGCTGTTCTGGATCCTGGTGACGGAGCGCCGGGAGGAGGCGCCGTTGCCTTCATCGGCGGGGCGCTGGGCGCTGCTGGCGGGAGCCGTGGCGGCCGGGCTCGCGATGACCCGGCCCGACGGGGTCGTCTATGCCGCCCTCTATCCGCTGCTCACTCCGCGATGGGGCAGGCAGAGCGTCCTGACATCCCTGCGGTCCGGCGCCGGCCGCGCCGCCCTCTCGATCGGCGTCTTCGCCCTGCTCTTCGGCGCCTTCCTGGGCTTCCGGGTGCTCTACTTCGGGGACCTCTACCCGAATACCTACTACGCCAAGGGCAGCCCTTCACCGGTGGCCCTGCTGCCGCTGCTGACCTTCCAGCCGCCGGCCGTGGCCAAGCTGTTCACCCTGATGTACGGCTTCGCCGGCACCTGGGGCGGGCTGCTGCTCGTGGCGCTCGGGGCCGCGACGGCGTTCCTCGCCGGCCGCCGGCGCTTCCATTGGGGACACGCCGCCCTGCTGGCCTTCTCCGGCCTGGCCGTGTTCGTCTACATCGTCCTCCCCCACGACTGGATGCCGGAGTATCGCTTCGCCACGCCGCTCTTCCCTTTCTTCTATTCCTACGTCGTGCTGCTGGCCGCGAGCCTGGGCGGGGAGCTCTTCGCCGAGCCCTCACGGCGGCACCTTGCGGCGCTGGCGGGCGGCATCCTGGCCGTGGGGCTCAGCCTGGTCTCCTTCGCCAGCCGTTCCGTTCTCTTCGCCGCGGCGCCCACCGTCCCCTTCGCCGAGACGGTGGAGGACTACGGCCTGCGCTACAACCGGTACGCCGACCTGCTGGGGGTGAGGGAGGGCTCGCTCCTGGTTCCCGACGTGGGCGGGACGCTCTGGGCCTCGCGCCTGCGGATCTACGACCTCGGGGCCCTGTGCGACCGCACCATCGCCCGGACTCGGGGCGTGGACCAGCAGGCCTTCTACGACTACGTCTTCGCGCAGGCGAGGCCGACGTTCATCCACAGCCACAACTACTGGACGGTGGTCTCGGCGCTGGAGCTGGACCCGCGCTTCCGGCGTGACTACGTGCCCATCTTCGAGTACGACGAGCCGCATGGCCGGCAGCGGCTCGGCCACGATTACCACTCCGGCGACTGGGTGCGGCGAGAGGTGGCTCAGGGGCGCGAGGCGGAGCTCCTGGCGATCGGCGCGGACCTCGAAGAGCAGTACCGGCGGCGCCTCGCCAGCCGGGCCCGGGAGGCCTCCGCGCCGGACGGCCCGCTGGATCCGCTCTCACCCCCTTGACGAGATCATGGGCGGCAACCTCTGGCTGGACCTGCTGGCGGCCCTCCTGCCCGCGTCCGAGCGGGGCGGCCTCATCCGCCGCGGCGCCGCCCCGGAGAGGTGGTCGCTGCTCCTCGGCCTGGTGGAGCTCTTCGTCGGCACTACGTGGCTCATCTCGAACGCCCTCGATTCGTTCCAGGGGATGTCCGACGCAACCGCCACCTATCTGATGGAACAGGTGGACCCGGCGCAGTTCGAGCAGGCCAAGGTGGTCATCACCTCGGGCGGCCCTCTCATCTGGCTGACCTGGGCGGTCCGGCCCACCACCTGGCTCCTCGCCAGCATCCCGGCCACGGGGGTGGCGCGCCTGGTGGCGTTCGCCGTCAGCCGCGAGACGGTGGGGGAGCCGCTGGTCTGGCTGGCCCTGCGGCCGTTCCAGGGGGCCGGCCATCTCCTCCGGCTCCTCCGCAAGCGCCTCCGTTTCGGCCCCGTGCGGCCCGACCGGATCGTGCTCGAGCCGGGCTATGACCTGGCGGTGCTGAGCTGCCGGCCGAAGCCCGACTGGAACGAGAGGGTGACGATCGAGATCGCCGGCCGTTTCTATTGGCTGCGGCACTGCGAGGAGAGGCAGGACGGGGGCTGGTGGGTCCATGCCCACTGCCTGGAGGAGGCCGGTCCGCACGAGGTCTTCCGCGGCCTCGTCCGCTACGAGCCACCCGCCACGGCCCGCCGGCTCCTGGCGCGCCGCTGACGCACCATCGCCGCCGCACTCACCCTCCTTCCATGCAGGCATTGCTAATGCTATGCTTCAAGAAAGGAGGATTCACCTCATGAAGAAGACGCTTCGCTGCTTTGCGTTGGCGGGAGTGATCGGTATGTCGGCCTGGCTGTCTTTCCCTGCCACGGCCCATGCCTTCATCTCCTGCGAGGAGTACGAGGACGAGCGCTTTTGCTATGACCCGAGCGGCACCCACTGGCTCTGTACGTGGGCCTCTACGGGGACTCCCGGGCTCTGCGTCTGCGATTTCGGCCGCTGGTTCTGCTGGTAAGAGGCGGTCTCACGCTCCCATGAACCGACGGGAGGCTCTCCGCAGCCTCCCGTCGCTCGCACCCCTCCCGCGGCCACCCGCCGATGAAGAGCCTTTGAGAGGACCCCCGCCTGGACTGGATGTAGGGGAGGGGCAGGCCTAATCTTGAACGATTCCAGAAAATCCGTCATGCTCCCCGCATGTCCACGGCCAAGACCCACGAGATCCTCCTGAGGGAGGCGGGGCTGCGGGTGACGCGGCCCCGGGTGGCCGTGCTCGACGCGGTGCGGCGGCACCCGCACACCGACACCGAGTCGATCATCGCGGCGGTCCGGGCCGATCTCGGCGAGGTCTCCCACCAGGCCGTGTACGACGTCCTGCGCGCCCTGACGACGGCGGGCCTGCTCCGGCGGATCCAGCCGGCGGGGACCCAGGCCCGGTACGAGGCGCGGGTGGGCGACAACCACCACCACGTCATCTGCCGGTCGTGCGGGGTCATCGCCGACGTCGACTGCGCGACGGGCGAGGCGCCGTGCCTGACCGCGTCCGACGACCACGGCTTCAGGATCGACGAGGCCGAGGTCATCTACTGGGGCCTTTGTCCCGACTGCAGCAAGGCTCCGTGAACCCAACAAGATTCAGTGAGACAGGAGAAGGATCGACCGTGAGCGTGTCCGAGAGCGAAAATCCAGCAATCCCAGCACCGACCCCGAAGGCGCACCGGCCGCGCAGCAACAAGGACTGGTGGCCGAACCAGCTCGACCTCAATGTCCTGCACCAGCACCACCCGCGGGGCAACCCGCTGGGCGACGGCTTCGACTACGCCGCGGCGTTCGCCGGCGTGGACGTCGAGGAGCTCAAGCGCGACATCATCCAGGTCATGACGACCTCGCAGGACTGGTGGCCCGCCGACTTCGGCCACTACGGCCCGCTGTTCATCCGGATGAGCTGGCACGCCGCCGGCACCTACCGCATCGAGGACGGCCGCGGCGGCGGCGGTGACGGCGCCCAGCGCTTCGCCCCCCTCAACAGCTGGCCCGACAACGCCAACCTCGACAAGGCCCGCCGTCTGCTCTGGCCGGTCAAGAAGAAGTACGGCCAGAGCGTCTCGTGGGCCGACCTGCTGGTCTTCGCCGGCAACTGCGCCATGGAGTCGATGGGCTTCAAGACCTTCGGCTTCGGCTTCGGCCGCGAGGACATCTGGGAGCCCGAGGAGATCTTCTGGGGCCCCGAGGACGCCTGGCTCGGCGACGAGCGCTACAGCGGCGACCGCGAGCTCGCCGGTGCGCTCGGCGCGGTCCAGATGGGGCTGATCTACGTCAACCCCGAGGGCCCCAACGGCAAGCCCGACCCGCTGGCCGCCGCGCGCGACATCCGCGAGACCTTCCGCCGGATGGCGATGAACGACGAGGAGACCGTCGCGCTGATCGCCGGTGGCCACTCCTTCGGCAAGACCCACGGCGCGGCCTCGGCCAAGCACGTCGGCCCCGAGCCGGAGGGCTGCCCCATCCACAGCATGGGGTTGGGCTGGAAGAACTCCTACCGCACCGGCAAGGGCCCGGACACCATCACCTCCGGCCTCGAGGTCACCTGGACCAAGACGCCGACGCAGTGGAGCAACAACTTCTTCGAGAACCTCTTCGCCCACGAGTGGGAGCTCGTGGAGAGCCCCGCGGGCGCCAAGCAGTGGGTGGCCAAGGACGGCGAGGAGATCATCCCCGACCCGTTCGACCCGGCGAAGAAGCACCGCCCGACCATGCTGACGACCGACCTCGCGCTCCGCATGGACCCGTCGTACGGGAAGATCTCGCGCCGCTTCCTGGAGAACCCGGACGAGTTCGCGCTCGCCTTCGCCAAGGCCTGGTACAAGCTGCTGCACCGTGACATGGGCCCGGTCTCCCGCTACCTCGGCCCCTGGGTCCCCGAGCCCCAGATCTGGCAGGACCCCGTACCGGCCGTCGACCACCCGCTGGTCGACGCGGCGGACGTCGCCGCGCTCAAGGAGAAGCTGCTCGCCTCCGGCCTGACCGTCCAGCAACTGGTGCTCACCGCCTGGGCCTCGGCCGCCAGCTTCCGCGGCACCGACATGCGCGGCGGCGCGAACGGCGCCCGTATCCGGCTGGCCCCGCAACGCGACTGGGAGGTCAACGAGCCGGCCGAGCTGGCCACGGTGCTCGCGACCCTCGAGGAGATCCGGGAGGAGTTCAACGGCACCCAGCCGGGCGGCAAGAAGATCTCGATGGCCGACCTGATCGTGCTCGGCGGCTGCGCCGGAGTGAAGAAGGCGGCGAAGGATGCCGGCTTCGACGTCGGCGTGCCGTTCACGCCGGGCCGCACCGACGCCACGCAGGAGCAGACGGACGCCGACTCCTTCACCGTCCTCGAGCCGCGGGCCGACGGGTTCCGCAACTACGTGCGCGCGGGCCAGTCGCTGTCGCCGGAGACGCTGCTGCTCGACCGGGCGAACATGCTCACCCTCTCCGCGCCGGAGATGACCGTCCTAGTCGGCGGCATGCGGGCGCTCGGCGCCAACACCGGCCGCACCCGTCATGGCGTCTTCACCGACCGTCCGGGCGTGCTGACCAACGACTTCTTCGTGAAGCTGCTGGAGCCGGGCACGGACTGGCAGGAGTCCGGGGAGGATCACGTCTACGTAGGGCGCGACCAGGCCACCGGCGAGACGAAGTGGACCGCCACCGCGGTCGACCTCATCTTCGGCACCAACTCCCAGCTCCGTGCCATCGCCGAGGTCTACGCCAGCGACGACGCGAAGAGGAAGTTCGTCGACGACTTCGTCGCCGCCTGGGTCAAGGTCATGGACCTCGACCGGTTCGACGTCCGCCGCTGACCCCCCTGCCCCAACCGCCATTCTGACCCGGGTCCTGCCGGACCCGGGTCAGAGCAGGCCGGCTCCTTCCCCCGCGCTGGCGCACCTTGTCTTCATGAGGTCTCTATAAGGAGGTTCGACCCTTGAAGAAAACGCTTCGCTGTCTCGGTCTGGCCGGTATCCTCGGGCTCACCCTCTGGGTGTCGCAGCCCCAGCCCGCTCACGCCCTTCCCGCCTGCGCGTTCCTCCAGCGGCAGCCCTGCTGGCCGCTGAACTCCAAGGTCGCCTGCAGTTGGGAGGAGGAGGGGCTCTCGGGTACCTGTCACTGCATGCTCCAGGGCTGGATCTGCGTGATCCAGTTCTCCTGAGGGTGCACGCCTCTGACACCTTCAGATTTCAAGGAGATTCCACTCATGAAGAAAACGCTTCGCTGTCTCGGTCTGGCCGGTATCCTCGGGCTCACCCTCTGGGTGTCGCAGCCCCAGCCGGCTCACGCCCTTCCCACCTGCGAGTCTCTCCAGTTTCAGGACTGCCGGCCCTTCAACTCGACGACCCCCTGCGTCTGGGCGTCCAGCGGGTCGCAGTCGACCTGCTGGTGCTATTTCCTGCGCGGCTGGATCTGCCTCCAGTCGCTGGACCAGACGTAGGCCGTCGCGCCAGGTGTCGCATCCAGCCCGGAGAGGTGGTCACAGGCTGTGACCACCTCTCCTCCTGAGCCCTGAAGGGAGGGGAGGAGCAGGACTACCGGAAGACGTCGGCGAGAGGCACGGTCATTCCTGGGAGGAGCGGCGTGGTGAGCGTTTCCCGGGCCGTGAGCTCCCCGGTGAGCTCGAAGGCCTCCTGTCGCAGCCTGTACACCCGCACGCGTTCGCGCCGCGGGTCGACCAGCCAGTACTCCCGTATGCCGAAGCGCTCGAACAGCTCCAGCTTGACCTCCTCGTCCACCTTGCGGGTGCCGTCGGACAGAATCTCGGCCACGAGGTCCGGGGCCCCCTGGATGTTCCTCTCCGTCAGGATGGCCGCCCGCTCCCTGGAGACGAAGACCAGATCGGGCTGGACGACGTCGTGCCGGGAGAGGAGGACATCGACGGGTGCCACATAGACTCGGCCGAGGCCGCGCTCCTTGACGAACGCCCGGAGCAGAGTCGCCAGGGCGAGGAGGACATCCTGATGTTTGAGGAAAGGCGCCGCCGACACCCAATGCTCTCCGTCGATGATCTCGTGCCGCAGCCCGTCCTCGGGGAAGAGGAGGTAGTCGTCATAGGTGAGCCGGACGGAGCGGTCGTGGAGAGCCATGGCGTGCCTCCTGTGGAGCCAACTCATGCTACCACGCCTCCCGGCGTTCCGCCCTCCGGCGCTTCGGACCTGAAGCCGGGAACATAGCACACCCATCCGAGAGAAACCGGCCCTCGAGAGAGGCCTGGAGGAAGGGCTCCTCCCCGAAGAGCTCATCCAAGTACAATTGATGAGGACTTGAGAGGCCCGGATCAAGGGGCCTCCGGGGAGGAATTCCAGTGCCTGCAGTTCCCTATCTTGAGATCCCTCAAGACGTGCTGGACTCGGCTCGTCTGACGATTGACCAGTTGCGGACGGAGCTGGGCGGTCCATCTCTACGAACAGGGACGTCTCTCGGTTGGCAAGGCCCATGAGCTGGCCGGTCTCTCCCTCTGGGAATTCCGCCAGATCCTGGGATCTCGCCGTATCGCTCCCCATCTCGACGCCGAGGACCTGGAGCAAGACCTCGAGACGCTACGTGAGCTTCGCGGCTGATGATCGTCGTCAGCAACACCTCTCCCCTGACAAACCTCGCCGCCATCCATCAGTTCGGGTTGCTGCAGAAGCTCTTCGGAGAAATCCGTATCGCCGAAGGCGTATGGCGAGAGCTCAACGCAGGAAGCCACCGCCACCCCGGCAGCCGGGAGGTCGAGAGAGCGGCGTGGATCCGCCGCCACGCGGTTGGCAACAAAGCCCTCGTGACGGCACTACGGCGAGACCTCGACTTGGGTGAAGCCGAAACGCTGGTGCTGGCTCTCGAGCTCAGGGCGAATCTGGTTCTCGTCGACGAGCAGGAAGGTCGCAACATGGCCTCCCAGCTCGGTCTCCGACCGGAGAGTTATCTCGCCGGAGATAAGCTTCAGCCGTGATCAGCGAAGCCTGGCGCGCTCGACACAAGCTTAGCGGGGCCATTCCAAGCTTATCCGGGCTGACTTAGCGTTACTTGACGCGGGGTAAGCTTGGCGGGCTCGAGCTGAGCTTATCTGGAACCAGCCAAGCTTAACGGAGTCGGGATAACGCTCTCCGCGGCGAGGTAAGCTTCGCGGATCTGAGATAAGCGTAGATCGGACGAGATAGCGTTATCTGGGCCAGGCTAAGCTCAGCGGGAGCCCGTTAAGCTTAGCTGGGGCGAGCTAACGCTATTTGAGGCGGGCTAAGCTTAGCGGGACCGACGGAAGCTTAGCTGAGCCCGGGCGGGGCGGCGCCGCCCACCCGGGCTCAGGACCGTTCAAGGCACCGAGACCGGGATCCTTGTGGTGATCGGCCGGTTGGCGTTGTCGAGTTGGATGCCGTTATGGCCGGTGCTGAACCGACCTTCGGCATTACTGACCGTCATCAGCCAGGCTTGCGCGTAAGGGTCCTGGTAGGGGGTCAACTTGGAGTGCTGGAGGTTCAGGTACACCCAGCCGAAGTCGAACGGTGCGAGGAGGTCCTCGGCCACGTTGACGCGCTGCGCCTCGTTCGGGATCCTGACACAGTTCGGAGCACCCGCTGGGCAGGTGGTGTTCTGCTGCACCGGATTCTCCTCCTCGTCGAACACCACGATTTGAGCCGCATCCAGCGGATACCACGCCGCCGGGCCAGCCGCCGAGCACGAGTAACCGGCCGCTGCCTGGTTGCCCTCGCGCCACACCAGGAAGTCCGTGCCGCCGTTGAACGCGCCGCCGTTGGTGTAACGGGCTGCCAGCGTCGTCGGCAGGGGCTCGCGGAAATCGCCTCCACCGTAGCGGCCATAGAAGGTGTGGTCACCCGCCCCGAAGCAGGTCGAGCAGGCCTCGATGTGCACCAGCGTCTCGCTCTGGGCGAAGTTCTGGCCCGAGTGGACGTAGGAGTAGTCGCCCCACAGCACGTTCTGCGCCGTCAGCAGGGCGGTGTAGCCCGGCGATGACGGGAACAGCAGGTTGCAGGCGTTGACCGTGTCAATTGTCACGTAGCCGCGCGCGATACCGTCGCGGATCCGGGCGCCGGCACAGTTGCCGGTGGCCGGCGACTGGTTGCCGGTGAACCAGGCTCGGAGGTGGGCACGGAACGAAGCGCTGACCGCCGGGTTGGCGTAGGGCAGCACACCCGTGCACGAAGCGAAGTTGATGTCCTGCGACGCCACTCCCTTGTTGCTGATGGTGTCGGCCGGATCCTGGCCGGCCGACGCTGTGATCGACAGGTTGCCGTTGACGAAGATGTCGCGCAGGTTGATCGTCTGCACGTCAAAGCCCGTCAGGTAGATGTCGTAGTCGATGGCCGGGACCGACTGATCGGTCCACAGGGTGACGTGGGCCAGCACGGCCTTGTCTGAAGCGTTGTTGACGGAGAACAGCGTGGTGACCCCGTTCGCGTCGTCGAGGTCGACCTCGAAATAGGGCAAGAGCAAAGTCGCCGCGGGCACGTCGTCGATCCTTCCGATTCCAACGGTGGTGACCGGGGGGGGCGTCGTGTCCGTGCAGTTCGTGTCCGAATCGAAGACCGAGTGGAAGATGTTCGCCGGGGTGTAGCGATGGTACGAGTACGCCTCCGCCAGGCAGTTGGACGTGCCCTGGACGCTCGCCGTGGCGTTGCTCGAGATGTTGGTACCGGTCCGCGGAGACTCCTGGACGACGATGTCGACGTTGCCGTTGGCGGCCGCCCGGGCGTAGGCGGAAGCGTAGGTCTCCGCCTCATAGGCGCAGTCACTGTTGAAGTAGGCCGAAGCGGTGGCGCCGGCGCCGGCCGGGGTCAGGGGGTAGGCATCGGCGCTGGCTCCGCGATTGACCATGCACTTGTCCATGACACTCGACAGCGGCTCGTCCCGAGATGCCTTCAGATCCTCCCGAAGTCTGGAGAGCTTCTGCTGCAGAGACTGGATTCCCCGCCGAATATCCTCCTTCGGGTAGGCCCGGTACTCCCGGCTCAGGAGCTCCAGCCGGCTCTCGAGCTCTTGGATAGCCCGTCTCGATGCCGCGGGACCGATGGCGAACGTCTCGACGCGACCGCCCTCCCCCTGGCGCTGCACAACGCCGGTGACCACGGGCTTCCAGCCCTCCCGTACCATCGAGGCCAGAAGGTCCTCAGCGCTCCGGTCATCCGGCTGTGCGAGAGCCGATGCGCCCGGAGCGAGCATCGCGAGGAGAAGGGCAGGGCAGATCCAGCGGAGCTTTGACTTCATGAAACCTCCTTACTGCACGAAATCGAACCGACCCGCTGGCCACAGCGGCCAAGCGAGTCGATGGATAGTACATAAGGAGAGACTAAAAACAGAAGGTGCGGAGCCCAGGACGAGGCCTTCGAGTTCCTCATCGTCCCGCACGGCAACCTGTTGACTTCCGCCTAGATCTGCTTCTACAATCTCCGCATCAAGTCGTAGCAGGACACGCCCGGAGAGCGCGCGGCTCCGCGAAAGCTTCCAGGCGTGGGATTCAAAACGTCGTACGGCAGGACGTGGCCCGGCAGGGAGCCGAGTCGGCCCAGAAGTGAGCTGGTAACTCACGACCGGGCCTGGCCACGACACAAGGACTGGAGTTCCTTATGCATGGTTGTGACGATGGTACCAGTGTGTCCGAAGGCCCCCACCATCCCAACGCGTTCACCGCTCGTTTTCTGGCCCGGTTGGGCGAGAGGGACGAGCCGCTCACGGCCGGTGAGGCCGCGGTGGCGGGTCCGTGGCGGATCGAGGCGATCCCCGGCAGGGGCTTCGGCCTCTTCCGGGTCGGCCAGAGTCTCGTCCGCGGCTTTCGGCCAGCGGCGGTCTGCACCTCCCGCTGGGTGGCCCTGGCGTTCGCGGCGATGCTCCCCGGCACGGGGCGGGATCCCCTGCTCCGCCTCGGCAAGGAGGCGGACGCGGAGGGTCTCTATCCCGTGACGCTGGACACCGGCGAGGTCGTGGCGGGTCTCGAGGTCTTCGACGACACCCTGATCGAGCACGTCAACGCGCTCATCCATCTGTTGCAGGCCCCGCTCTCTCTGGCGAACGCCCTCGACGCCGCGGGCGCGGAAGCTCTCGGCAGTTGCGGGAGCATCCTCGACGAGCGGGCACACGTGTGACCAGTCGGGGAGGCGGAGGGACCCGGACCTCCGCCTCCCGGCTGTCCTCCTGTCGGACGGAGGAATCCTCAGGGGCGCGGCCTTGGATACGGCGACGCCCCGTCACAATTCAGTTGTCAATGAACCCGTAGCGTTGAGGGACGGCTCCTCAGTGCTACGGAGCCATTCCTGAACGCTTCGCTGCCATCCCTCAGTACTTCGCCGCGATCCCTCGACACTTCGCCGTCATCCCTCAAGGCTGAGGGATGGCCCCGGAGCGTTGAGGGAGGACTCCTCAGAGTTGAGGGAACGCTCCTCACTGCTTCGCCGCCGTTCCTCAGTGCTCCGGAGCCGCGGCGTACTACTCCGCCGCCGCTCCTCAACGTTGAGGAGCGGCCCCTCAGTGTTCCGGGATGCCTCCTCAACACTTCGCCGTCGTTCCTCACTACTTTGCGGCGGTCCCTCAGTGCTCCGGAGTCGTCCCTCAGCACTGAGGGACGGCTCCTCAACACTGAGGGGCCGCTCCGAAGTGTTGAGGAGCCGCGGCGAAGCATTGAGGAATGGCTCCGGAATGTCCGCCGCTGCTGCCTGGCTAGCAGAGGCGTGGAGTAGAATCTACAAGGAAGACGGCGGATGTGTCAATACAGTCTATCTATGTGACGAATATGGTAGTCTTGGTGAGACGGCAGGGCAACCGGGGTGAGGTGACGCCTGTTTGTCGGCTCTTTGACAATTGACGTTCACTGTTCGACCGCGGCGCTAGGGACGGGGCGCCGCGTCGGACGCTTTCTTCAGGAGGGGACCGTCAAGGTCCAGAGGGGGAACTGAAAAGCCTCAATCCACCCGCAGCACCGCCAGGAAGGCCTCCTGCGGGATGTCGACGCGGCCGACGCGCTTCATCCGCTTCTTGCCTTCCTTCTGCTTCTCGATCAGCTTGCGCTTGCGGGTGATGTCGCCGCCGTAGCACTTGGCGATGACGTTCTTCGAGATGGCGCGCACGGTTTCGCGGGCGATGACCCGCGCGCCGATCGCCGCCTGGAGCACCACCTCGAAGAGCTGGCGGGGGATCAGCTCCTTCATCTTCTCGACCAGCACCTTGCCGCGGGCGTAGGCCTTGTCCCGGTGGACGATCAGCGACAGGGCGTCGACCGGATCGCCGTTGACCAGGATGTCCAGCTTCACCAGCTCGCTGCGCCGGTAGCCGCTCATCGAGTAGTCGAAGGAGGCGTAGCCGCGCGAGACCGACTTCAAGCGGTCGTAGAAGTCGTGGATCACCTCGGCGAGCGGGAAGTCGTACTCGATCAGCACCCGGTCCGTGGTCATGAAGTTGAGGCTCCGCTGCTCGCCGCGGCGTTCCTCGGCCAGGGCCAGGATGCCGCCGACGTATTCCGAACGGGTGATGATCGTCGCCTGGATGTACGGCTCCTCCAGGTAGTCGAGCCGCCCCGGCGCCGGCAGCTTCGAGGGGCTGTCCACCTCGACGCAGTCGCCGTCCGTGGTGTGCGCCCGGTAGCGCACCCCCGGCGCGGTGGTGATCAGGTCGAGGTTGAACTCCCGCTCGAGACGCGCCTGGATGATCTCCATGTGGAGGAGGCCCAGGAAGCCGCAGCGGAAGCCGAAGCCCAGGGCGCCCGAGCTCTCCGGCTCGAAGGAGAAGGAGGCGTCGTTCAGGCGCAGCTTCTCGACCGCGTCGCGCAGGTCCTCGTAGTCGTCCGCCGACACCGGGTAGAGGCCGGCGAAGACCATCGGCTTGACCTCCTGGAAGCCCGGGTAGGCGGCGGCCGCCGGACGCGCCGCGTGCGTCACGGTGTCGCCGATCTGGGCCAGGAGCAGGTCCTTGATGCCGGCATAGAAGAAGCCGGCCTCGCCTACCGAGAGCGACTCGACCGTCCCCGGCTTGGGATTGAAGATCCCCACCTCGTCCACCTCATAGGCCCGGCGCGACGACATGAACTGGATCTTCTCCCCCTTACGCAGCGTGCCGTCGACGATCCGCACCATGCAGGCGACCCCCCGGTACGGGTCGTACCAGGAGTCGAAGAGCAGCGCCTTGAGCGGCGCCTCGGGGTCCCCCTGCGGCGCCGGGATGTCGGTCACCACCCGCTCGAGCACGTCGTCGATCCCCAGCCCCGCCTTGGCCGAGGCCAGGACGGCGTCGTGGGCATCGATGCCGATGACGTTCTCGATCTGCTCCTTGACCCGGTCGGGGTCGGCCGCCGGCAGGTCGATCTTGTTGATCACCGGCACGATGGCGAGGTTGGCGTTGACCGCAAGGTAGGCGTTGGCCAGGGTCTGCGCCTCGACCCCCTGCGCCGCGTCGACCACCAGGACCGCCCCCTCGCAGGCGGCGAGGCTGCGCGAGACCTCGTAGGCGAAGTCCACGTGGCCGGGCGTGTCGATGAGGTTGAGCTGATAGGTCTCGCCGTCCCGCGCCTTGTAGAAGAGACGGACGGCGCGCGCCTTGATGGTGATCCCGCGCTCCCGCTCCAGGTCCATGTCGTCGAGGAGCTGGTCCATCATGTCCCGGTCGGCCACCGCCCCGGTCCGCTGCAGGATGCGGTCCGCCAGGGTCGACTTGCCGTGGTCGATATGGGCGATGATGGAGAAGTTGCGGATGCGCTCGTGCGGTGCCATGCGTCTCTCTCTGTTCGGGGATTTCGGCAAGGCTGGGCGGCCGGGCCGGTTGCCGCGCGTACTCTAACAAGACGGAGCGGAGGGGGAAGTATATTCCCCTCCGCCCCGAATCCGGACGGTCAGGCGGCCGCCCTCTCCTCTTCCAGGTCCTCCGCCCCGGGCTCGGGGGACGAGCCCTGGGCGGTGGAGATGAGGGCGACGCCGGTGACGATCACCGCCGCGGCGCCCAGCATGCCGGCGGTCAGCGGCTCGCCCGCGAAGGCCCAGCCGAGGAAGACGGCCACCACCGGGTTGACGTACGCGTAGGTCGAGGCGAGCACCGGCCGGGCGTTGCGCATCAGCCAGGAGTAGCAGGTGAAGGCGATGAGGCCCCCGATCACCAGATAGCCCAGAGCGAGGAGCGAGCGGAGGGAGATCTGGCCGACATCGATCCGCCCCGGCTCCCCGGTGATCGCGCTCACGGCCAGCAGCACCACCCCGCCCATCAGCATCTGCATGCCCGAGGTGAGGATCGGGGATTCGGGCAGCGCCGCCCGCCGGGCATAGAGCGAGCCCCAGGCCCAGGAGAACGAGGCGGCCGCCAGGACCACCGCGCCCACCGGATCGATGCCGCCGCCGCCGGGCCGGATCAGGAAGACCAGGCCGGCGAGGCCCAGGCCCAGGCCGGCCAGGACCCGCGGGCCGGGCTTGGCGCCGCCCGGTGCCAGCCAGAGGAGCAGCACGATCCACAGCGGCTCGGTGGCGACCATCAGAGCCGCCAGCCCGGAGTCCACCCGGTGCTCGGCCCAGACCACGCCGCCGTTGCCGACGGCGAGGAGCAGGACGCCGACCACCGTCGCCGGCCACCACTGCGCCGGCTTGGGACGGGGGACGCCGCCCGCGCGGGCCATGCCGTAGAGGATCAGGCCCGAGAGGACGAAGCGCACGCC
>Ga0196965_1000575_pt1 | contig 19304 bp, 16 predicted proteins | sample S1_20metaG_FD_148668 | JGI IMG/M metagenome (GOLD analysis project Ga0196965, IMG submission 148668) | Soil microbial communities from Anza Borrego desert, Southern California, United States - S1_20 | ecosystem: Environmental > Terrestrial > Soil > Desert | place: USA: California | collected... | reverse complement strand
CTGCAGTATCACCAGCCGTTCGAGAGGCCGGTTTGAAAAGCGTAAGTATTGACGCGGAGTATGAGTGGATATTAGAGACACTCAAAAAAGTTGATTTCAATAAAAGTAAAGCTGCGAAGTTGCTGAAAATCGACAGGAAGACGCTTTACAACAAGATCAAACAGTATAAAGACCTGAATAACCAGGAACTTTAAATCTAAATCAGACAGCAACACCAGCGTTGCACGAAAGGGAATAGTCTCTTTGGTGCAAACGCTGTTTAGCCGGACAGCTAAACAGTCTGTCGTCATTTTTTGTTGAACGACTGTGCGGATGAAGAAGCAATTAACATTGGATGAGTCAGTCATTCGAGATACGGAGGACTTACTACAATACGGAACATGGGTTTACGATGTATCCACGAAAGATGTTTCATGGACACCGGGCATATATAAACTGCTCGGCTACAACGAGGGTCTTGTAAAGCCTTCACTTGACTTCTTCATGTCGCATGTTTTGGAGGAGTATCGCGCAAACCTTATGAGTATTCTCCAGGCACCTGCCGATCAACGTGAATTCGATTTTACTTTTGATGTGCGAACATACAATGACGAAATTAAAACCGTCTCATCGAAAGGAAAAATTATTCGGGACGAAACAGGCGCTATGTCTGGACTGGTGGGCATATTGAAGGATATTTCCGAAATACGACAGTTCCAGGTCGCACAAGAAAAAGCACTACGGGATCTTAACAGAACAAATAAAGAACTCGAGGAATTTGCCTATGTAGCGTCGCATGACCTTCAAGAGCCATTGAGAAAGATAACGATGTTTACGGAACGGTTAAAAGCCAAGTACGGAACCAATCTTGACCAGGATGGACACGTATTTATGAGTCGTATTCTTGTGTCAACTGAAAACATGAAGGTACTCATTGATAATTTGCTCGAGTTTTCAAGGACGAGCCGCTCATCGCGAGACTTCGTCGTGATCGACTTGAATTTAATTTTGCAGGAAGTGATTGCGAGCCTGGAAATAAAGATTGAGGAGAGCAGGGCGAAAATTCGCGTTCATGAATTACCAACACTCGAGGCAATCCCAACGGAAATGCTTCAGCTTTTTACAAATCTTTTGTCAAATGCAATTAAGTTTCGCGCAAGCGAACAAGCCCCGGTCATTACTATCAGTAGCATTGCGGCAAGCGCTGACCAGGTGAAGCAAATGCAGCTTGATACAAAGAAACGTTATCACCTGATTTCCATCACCGACAATGGAATCGGGTTTGAGCCTGCCTATGAAGAGCGAATCTTTCAGATATTCCAACGACTTCACGGAAAATCCGAATATCCGGGATCCGGGATTGGCCTTGCTATCTGCAAAAAAATAGCTGATAATCACGGTGGCGTAATCCGTGCGCAGGGAATGCCAGGAAAGGGCTCTGTGTTTTCGGTTATACTGCCGGAAAAGCAATAACTTAATGAATCAGTCTTCACCCGCTATGCAACCCGTCCGGATCCTTGTTATCGATGATGATGAGGATGACTATATCCTTACCAGTGCTTTTATTCAAGGCATCGAGGATCAGACCTTTGAAATCGGTTGGTGTTATTCCTACAAGGACGCGCTTGACATAATAGGGAGAAAGGAATATGATCTTTATTTTGTCGACTACCGTCTGGGCGCAAAAACCGGTATTGATCTATTACGCGAAGCCTGTTCGATCAACTGTGAAGAACCGATCATTCTGTTGACCGGTAAAGGGAATTCAGCCATCGACAAGCAGGCGATGGAAATGGGAGCAGTCGATTATCTTGTAAAGTCGGAATTGACAACTGAAAAGCTCGAACGATGCATTCGCTACTCGCTGGAACGCGCGGTGACCCTGAAGGCATTGAAAGCAAATGAACGAAAGTATCGTAATATCTTTGAGAAATCTAAAGAAGCAGTTTTTACAACAACTGAAACCTTATTGCTGAAAGATGTTAACGAATCGATGTCTAATCTAATCGGCGCGGAAAAAGAAAAAATTCTTGGAACCAGTCTTTATGAAATCATTGAAGGCGAACACTTTCATCACGCAATTCGCGAACAACTTGCGATAAAGGGCGAAGTGAATGATCTGGAGGTAGAGATCTACAATACCAAAGGGAAAAAACGAAATTGCATCCTGTTTCTCTCACTGGAAAAAGATAGTCACGATGACCGATATCTTCAGGGCATTTTACACGACATTACTAATCAAAAGAAAACTGAGCGCGCCACATTACTTGCAGAAAAGCTGGCTGCAACGGGAAGATTGGTGCGCACGCTTGCTCATGAGGTTCGCAATCCGCTCAGCAACATTCATATGTCGTTGGAGCAACTAACAGGCATCACCAAGCCAGATGATAAAATCTATCTTGATATCATTGAACGCAACGGAAAAAGGATCAACGACCTGATCACCGAGCTGCTGACCTCTTCGAGACCTACAGAGATTGTATTTAAGAAGGTGCCGCTTCAAACAATCATTGACGAAACAATAAGCGCCGCGTTGGATCGTCTCACGCTAAAGCAGATTAAACTTCACGTTAACTATCCAGATCTCGCATGTTACATTAATGGCGACAAGGAGAAGCTTAAGATCGCGTTTCTTAACATTATAATAAATGCAATTGAAGCAATCAACCACCCAAATGGAGAGCTGCATCTGCACGTTATTCACAATGAAGAAAACTATTCGGTTGAAATAACAGATAATGGTTGTGGTATTCCACCGGAAAATCTTTCGAAGTTATTTGAGCCGTATTTCACTTCTAAACGTAACGGAATTGGCTTAGGTCTTGCGTCGACCCTTAATATTCTGCAATCGCATAACGCAGTGGTTGAAGTGAAATCCAAGGTGTCGATTGGCACTACGTTTATTGTTACTTTCAACCAGGCCGAACAAATTTCTGCTTGATCCTCTAATCACCTTCGCGCTCAGCTTCCCCGATAGGTTGGTCGTTACCGGCGTTCGTGATTTGCCGCTGCTCATCCTGATTCGTAACAGGTCTGCTGATCTTGTCTGAAGGATCGTCATCGTGCGCATCGTCATCGGGTTTCCTCTCAACGGATTTGCCGGCATTTACGTCAATTTTATTTCGATTCGTTTTTCTTTCAGGCCCATGGCGCTTTATCGGGCCGGCAGGTTTTTCTGGTCGTATCATAACATCGCTTTTAACTACTGTGAAAATTTGAATGCCTATTCTATGCGAAGCGGCTGTTAAGCTATCACAGCGGCAGTTAAGCCGGAAGGAACGCGCAATACCGATTAAATAGGCTGTATAACTTTTTGCTGAAATGTTTCAAATATGTTTTGATTACTTTTCGTATATGAGAAAGGCACTTATTCTCGTTGCGGAAGATGACCTGGACGACCGGTTTATTCTTAATAATGCTTTCCAGGAGGCCGGCGATACAGAAGAGCTTGTTTTTGTTGAAAATGGTGTGGATCTCTTGCAATTCCTTCAGGGGAGGAACGATGGGAATTATCCTGAACTTATTCTTCTGGATCTTAATATGCCTAAAAAGAATGGCAAGGAGACGCTAAACGAGCTTAAGACTCACCCGTTGTATAAAAAAATTCCTGTGATTGTTTACACTACCACGAGAAATGAAGCTGAAATTAAGGCTTGCTACGAAATCGGGGCAAATACCTACATCGTAAAGCCTTCCACGTTTGATGAAGTAAAAAGTGTTGTTGCGAACATCCGCAACTATTGGCTTTCTACTCTCAAAGGTGCAATGAAGATTTAGCACTTTTTGACGTGAACCGCGAAACAATAGTGCTGATTATAACAGGTAGCACAGTGGTGAAAAGGATATTGGATTTTCGGAATAATAATCTGATTGTAAAATGGGTAACGGTGGTCAGCGCCATTCTAAGTAGTTGTTGCTGTTGGGAAGAAGTTTCAAAAATTTGCGTGATTACTTTACTTGCAGCAAGGGCAGGTTGGATTTCTTTTTCAAAGTCCAGCTTGAATTCATCGACGTTGTGACGTATAATACTTTTTTGCTTGTGGATTGATTGCTCAAGATGTTTCTTCTCAAGGAGAAGTTCGCTGTAGTTTGATATGATGCGCGGATCACTCATAAATGCGTTTGATCACCAGGTTTCTGATAAAAGGAAACACGACGTTTTTCCGAATCGCAAGCATCAGAATGATAAGTATAACGAAGAATGTTGCCACAATCGCGTATCCTGCGAACACACTATTAAGTTTCTCTCCCAGAAACCATCCGAACCCGAGGCCCAGGAAAAATAATGTGAACATCAAAAGAAATATTATGATTGTCGCTGTGATACTAACAGCCGCAGCATTCGATGCTTTTTCAGTGGCTGTTACAATTGCAAGCCTGTAATATAGGTCGAGCAGCTCGCCAATGTCGTCCGTTAATGTTTTTGCTTTGTGTCGGATATACCTGATTTTTTCTTTGCCAGGTAAGGAGGCTGAATTTTCGCGAGCAGCGTTCATGGTTGGGAGCTTCAGGTAAAGGTGGACTGTCTCATTTTTTGAGTATGAGACAGTCAGCCTCTTACATTCTTTCTCTTGCAGTGTCGTAGCCTTCGTTGCTTGTTTCCTCTTCCGCCAGATCCTGGTTCTGGTTGGCAACGCTTGATTTCAGATTGTTAAGCTGTTCCTTTCCGCTAGCCAAAAGTTGATTCAATTGGTTAGACCAGTCACCTGCAGATTCTGAAAGTTTTCTGCGTAAATCACTTCCTTTTTCAGGAGCTAAGAGCATCCCGACAATCGCACCAGCTGCCGCAGCGCCAATCACCGCTAACAGTACTTTGCTTGTTGAGTTCATAATTGTTGTATTTAATTAAATTAAAGGTTTGTATGGAATGGATGCTTAAAAAAACTGTACCTGTAACAGCATTACGCGCCATCGCTGCACGTACTCCAGGATTTTTATTTCTTTTGCAAAACCTTTTCTTATAATTCACGATTATTACAAGAGGAATCCGGCTGTTTATGATCAGAAAAAAAGTGGTTGTTGTCGATGATGAAAAAGACTTATGTGATCTGATCAAGCGTTTTTTACTGGATCTCAGTCCGGAATATGAAGTGCACATGGCACATAACCTTTCTGACGGGCTCGATTTGATCGAAAAAGTGAAACCGGAGGTGTTGTTTATTGATAACAATCTGCCCGATGGCCTTGGTTGGGAACAACTTGACAACATTCACGTGCTTGTTCCGAAATGCAAAATAAACCTAATTAGCGCCTCGCAATACCTCCCCGGTGATCTGATGAACCGCACGTATCCGCTTACGCTGATTGAAAAGCCGCTTCGGTTAAATCATTTGAAAGATTACCTTTGAAAGGCGACTAGTTCTCGCTTAAGCCTTCTTTCTTCTCGCGCTTTTGTTTTTTTCGTTCTTCGCGTTTTTCTCTGCGGCGCTCGCGTCTTTCTTCTTTTTTGCTTTTTGGCTCTTCAGTAATCGTCTCAGTTTTTTCTGAAGTCGTCGATGCAGTTCTTCGCTCATCTGAAGGGTCGTCAATTTCCGATGCAGTTGCGATCAAAGCGTTGCTGAAAATATTCCATAGTGCAGGAAGAAATGGGGAGTCTGAGGATTGTACATCTCCGTCAATGATTACCCTTGTTGCAAACTGATTATTTCGCTGTTGTAACGCAGCTTCCTGAATAAGACTTGCAAAGCTGACCCATAGTCCCTCAACCTGTTCAATACGATCCTGCTGCGATCCAATTGTGAGGTCGGTAAAGATTGGTTTTAGGAAACCAGTAATGTTCCCTTCGAAGCTTGATATTTCGCCGAAGAGATTGAAACTCCCATTTTCAATACTGATGGCCATTTTCCTTCCAAGCAATTTGTTTAATGCCTCCATTTTCACTTTTTCAAATCGAACGTCCATGTCCATTTGTGGAAAGTTGGAAGCCAGATTTAGCTTCACTGCAACATTGAGCTGTCCATTGCCGATCGATAGAGCCTGTACATAGACACGCGAAGGCAACTCATCTTTTGAGTTATCCATCTCATTCGCATTTAGATTCAACGCATCCATCTGTACGTTCTGTAGCAATGTTATCTGGGTTGTGCTATCACGATAGGTTATTTGACCGCCATTGATACGTATGCGACTGATTGCCAGAGGTGATAGTTTGCCTGTAGTCGCAAGCCAGTCTGTTCTTGTTGAAGTGTAGCCTGAACCGTGATCGGAAATTCTTAGATGAGGTTCGTGGAAGATAACTTCACTTCCAAAATTCCCTTTGAATACAGACGGCCAGTCAATGGTGATCTCTGTCATTGGGATCTCCGCAAGGGGGCGGTTCTTGTCAGCATTATTGCGATAAATCCGAATGGTGTCGATGGTATACGTGCTGGTGAAAAGGTGAACATCAACATCATGCGCGCTGCCGCGATAGCCGTCCAGCTGATTGATAACACTGTTCACATAGCGCGTAATGATGTAGGGGAGGGCAAGCCGGAAACAAACCAACAACACTAATACAACCAACACAACGCGCCATGTTTTATTCACCTTCGAATACATGGCACTTACTTTCTATCAATTAGTTAGAATAAATAAGCGTGCCGCATTAATCGGAGCCTTCATCATTTCCCTTTAGTGCGTCGAGTAGCTTGCTGTCTTCGAGCTTGTCGACATTGTAGGCTGACTTGAGTCCGGAAGCGACAGACTTCCACCAATAGTTGAAGATGTATTTTTCAAGAACCCTGTCATTGCCAATGGTGCCGCGTCTTTTTTCTTTCGGTGTTTTGTGGTCCATATCCTTCTTCACAATGAATGTATTCACAATGAAAGTTTTGAATCCGTCCTTTCGTTTTTCATTGTGATTTCCCTTTTTTCCATCGTCTTTATCCTTAAAAGTTATGAGCTTGAGGTTGTCATAGAACAGCTCGATTTCGCCACCTGCGTGTTCATTGTTTGCAGAAAAAGCAAAGGTGAGCTTGTTAAGATGGCCATGTTCAACCCGTACACCGGCAACTGGTTCAAGCATTTTGTTAAGCGTTGACAGATTGATATTGGTGATTTTTCCGGTGACTTTATGCTTTACTCTTGGATCATGCGGAAAAGTAGCGTGTAACTGAACATTCCCTTGTCCCATGAATGTGCTTTCTGCTGAAAGGTATGTTTCCCCCTTCTTTCCATTGGTGTTATCGACATTCCTGATAAGGGCAAAGAGGTTGTCGAATTTTACGTGACCGCTCGAATCGGCGTCTTCGGCAAACTCCTCGTAAACGACGCGACTTTTATTCAGGACAATCGAGTCGACTTTTAGTCCAAAAAATAAACTGTTGAGTTGTTCGATTGGGAGCGGCTTATACACGTCCTTCATCGGGATACGTTTATCGCGAAATGCTTTCAGGAATAGCTGCGTTGTAATCTTACGGGCGATAAGGAAAGTTGTGTCCCCGGTGTTGATTCGCAGGCCGTACATATTGACGTAAGGAATCATTCCTTCGAAGCGATCAGTTTGAAAGCCGACCTTCCTGCCAAATTCTATCTTGCCAAAATGTGGATGTATTGTAAGTGTGTCGAGCCGAAAAATATTCGAATCCCTATGCGCGTAAATGCGTTGGATTTTGAAGGTATAAAAATCGTCTGGCCTAACAATCCGAATGCTGTCGCTTTGCATTTCTTTAAATCTGAAAACTGTTGGCTCGGCATCGGAAAAAGCGAGCGCAAATTCGCTCATTGAAATATTAGCGTTGTAACGTGCGATGTAAGAGCAATTCTCGATGCTGGCGCGTTCAATCACCAGATCAGGAAGAGAAAGCTGCTCAATGTTTATCGCGAACGTCGAACGCTCCCGCGCTACGGTGTCTTTCAGAAAGAAGTTGTCATAAATTGAAAGCTTAGGCGAGTCCAACCGCAGCAGACTGAATTGCAGGATTCGTCTAAAGAGCAGGTTCGGCACATCAAATCCTTCTGCCCGGATGTAATGCGCCGAAAGGAATTGTCCAGAGGCACATAGCGCTGTGTCAATGTCACGCTTTACGGATAACTTAAACACTTCGATCACATTCTCATCCCAGTCTACTCTTATCGAGTCGTATTCGACGATATAGCCTTCGTCGCGAAGCGCGTAGAGTTGTTCTTCTACTTTGGAATGAAGCACCGTGACAAATAGTGAGCGCCCTGCAATCCAGCCGACGGCCAGCGCAGCAAGAATCACAAAAAGTGTAATCAGTAGTCGGATATTCCCTTTAGTCATGACGACTTACTATGTAAAGAATAGTGCCGCTGAACGTGGTTACGATTGGTTGAAGCATTAAACAAAATGGACTGTTACTACCGCTCAATTGCGGGAGCATTTGTATCTTGTAATACATTCAATGGAAACTAAACCCGACAAATACTACCGACGGCTGCTTATCATCGACGATGACGTTGAAGATCAGGAGATCTTTATGGAGGCCTTGCGCGAGGTGGATCGGGACATAGTGTGCTTCGCAGCGACCAGTGGAGAAGAAGCGTTTCGACAAATCGAGTCAGATATTGTTTTGTTGCCAGATCTGATTTTCCTCGACATGAATATGCCAAAACAAAATGGCAAGCAGGTGTTGCACGACATCAAGACGGGCCGCAATCTGCGGCTGGTTCCGGTGATTATGTACTCAACATCGTTTGCGCCGCGAGATATTGAAGAGATTAAACATTTGGGGGCGGTCCATCATTTACTGAAACCGTCGAGGTTTGAGGATCTCTGCTCCGCATTGACAAAAGTATTGTCTACTAATTGGAGCGACCGGCCGGTTGGTGATTAATTACTTTGGGCATACGAAACCGATTCTACCTTTGATTGCAGCGGCAATGAGATAATGAAAGTCGAGCCTTCGTTAACTTTACTTCGTGCAGAGATATAGCCTTTGTGTTGTTCAACTATCTTTTTACATAATGCCAGGCCGATGCCTGTTCCCTCGAATTCAGAATTGTGGTGTAATCGCTTAAACATGGCAAATATTTCTTCGGCATATTTCTGGTCGAAACCAATGCCATTGTCCTGGATCATTATTTTACAGTAACGGTCTTTGCCATCCCTGCCGCGACCATTAACAACGTTTATCTCATGCGAGACGCGGATGAGGGGTTTCGTATCCCTTTTGCTGTATTTTAGAGCATTTCCGATCAGGTTTTGAAATAGCGGCTTCATCAATCCCGGATTAACTGTTAGGACAGGAATCTGGTCGATTGTAATCGAAGCGCCCTTGGATTGAATTTCTTCTTCAAGATCGGTCAACACATCACTTAGGAGCTGATTAATATCAGTTTCAACGAAACCTCCCTTGTCAACTGCTATTTTTGAGAACGTTAGAATATCCGTGATCAGGCTTTGCATGCGTTCAGCAGCCTTTTGAATACGTGAAATATTTGTCTTGCCGTCTTCATCGAGAATATTAAGGTATTTCAGATGTAGCCTGTCACTGAACATTCTGATCTTGCGCAAAGGCTCCTGAAGATCGTGGGACGCCATGAATGCAAACCGGTCGAGGTCTTTGTTAGCGGATTCAAGGCTTGCTATGTTTTCAAGCAACTGGCGGTTGAGCTGTTTTATTTTTTCTTCAGATGCTTTGCGTTCCTTAACCTCAAGCTCCAGGTTTCTATTGATAGCGACGAGGCGTTGTTCCTGGGCAATCAATTGTCTGTTCTTCTTATAAAGATCGATGAGAACTGAAACCTTTGCACGCAGTACGCCCGGGTTGATAGGCTTATAGATATAGTCAACGGCACCTGCCTGGTATCCCCTGAAAATATTGTCATCGCCAAAATTGTTGGCCGTGATGAAGATGATGGGAATGTGTTTTAATTTTTCACGCTCATAGATCAATGAAGCTGTCTCGAACCCGTTAAGATTCGGCATCTTGACATCCATGAGGATCATGGCAAAGTCATATTCATTCAATAGGATTTTCAGCGCCTGTCTTCCTGAATTGGCCTTAATGAATGTATAGCCATCGGGCTCCAGGATGGTTTCGATGGATAGGAGGTTATCCTCGCGGTCATCTACAAGTAAGATCTTTGGCTGCATGCCTTCAATTTGCAATTTCAGACTTCAAATTTCAAATAAATTAAATCTGAAACTTGAAATCTGAAATGTAAACCTCAATTTATTTATTTACAAAACCACAATCTCATTAACGATAGAAGCTGATCTATCTTAACCGGCTTGGTGATATAATCAGACGCACCAGCATCTATACACTTCTGTCGGTCGCCTTTCATCGCTTTCGCGGTCACTGCGATGATTGGCAACGAACTATTCTTGTGTTCGCGCCGGATCTTTTGCGTTGTTTCATATCCGTCCATCTCAGGCATCATGATATCCATCAACACCATTTCGATCTTGTTGTTCTCATTCAGTGTCTGAATGGCTTCTTTACCGGATTCAGCGGTGATTACATTGATATTGTAACGTTCAAACACCGTTGTCAGCGCAAAGAGGTTACGAACATCATCATCAACAACGAGTACCGTCTTGTTTGTAAGGATGTCTTCCTTGCTGCGGATGTTCTCGATGATCTTTCGCTTTTCAGGGATGAGATCGCGGTGTGCAATGTGAAGATGCGTGATTGTTTCTTCCAACAGGTGTTCGATGGAGTTCACACCCTTCAATAACACTGTGTTAGAGTTCTGATTGATTTGTGAAAGCTCATGCTTACTGAAATCTTTCGCCGAATACACGATAACAGGTGTTAGCTTCTTCTTGGTCTTGCTGACTTTTTGTACAAGCTCAGGGCCGGAGATATCCGGAAGGGTGTAATCGAGAATGATACAATCGAAGTCCATTTGTTCCATCTTTTCAAATGCATCCTTTCCGGTTGTTGCGATGTGAACATGCAGGTCTTCTGCTTTCAGGATCTTCGCGATTTGTGACGAGTCGATTTCGTTGTCCTCGACAACAAGCACGTTCTTTTCTTTCTTTTCGTTGAACTCCACGATATCAGCGAATAGCTCATCCAACGCGTCGTTATCCAGCGGTTTCAGGAGGAAGCTTCTTGCTCCGCGTTTCAATGCAAGCACACGATTTTCTTCTCCCGAGATTACGTGAATCGGAATATGCCGGTAATTCAAATCATTTCTCAGAAGATCGATGACCTTCCAGCCGCTCGTATCCGGAAGTTTGACGTCCAATGTCATGGCTATCGGGTTGAAGCGGTTGATAAAGTCGAATACTTCAAGATAGTTTGTTGCAACTACTGCCTTCAGGTTCAGCGTGTGGGCTTTGTCAATAATAATCTTACTGAAGCGCAGATCGTCCTCAACAATAAGCACAACCTGATCGCTGGTTTGAACATTGTTGCGATCATCGCCGGCCTCGTTAATCATTTCATTCACGATTTCCATCCCGGTCCGGTTTTCGACACCTTCGTTTGTGATCTTCAATGATCCAAGTAAAGTGTTCAGGTCCTGATCTTCAGTTGCAAAATGCTGAATTGCCTTAATGCTGTCAGGCGCTCTGTCCTTTGATGATGTGATCGGCTTGCCCCCGATCGGCAGATACAACGTGAAGATGCTACCTTCTCCCGGTAAGCTTTCGAGTTCAATCGTACCACCAAGAAGTTCTGCAAGCCCGCGACTGATCGACAACCCAAGGCCAGTTCCACCATATTTACGCGAGGTTGAACCTTCTGCCTGCTGGAAGGCTTCGAAAATGATCATCTGCTTATCTTGTGGAATTCCGATACCAGTATCCTTGATGGAGAATCCGATAACTTTTTTGGCATGATCCAGGTTCGGGTTGCCTGCTTTCCACGTATTCTTCGATTCAAAGATCTTGAGGCTGACCTCACCTTTTTCTGTAAACTTGAAGGCGTTCGACAAGAGGTTTTTGAGAATCTGGTTGAGTCGTTGAATATCGGTTTCCAGTGATGAAGGGAGATCTGAACCGATGTCGATATGAAACTTGAGATTGCGTGCTTCTGAGATCGGACGGAACGTTGTTTCAACAAATCCGGATATTTCAGAAATATGAACGGGTGCAATATTCGTCGATATAAATCCAGACTCGATCTTTGAAAGGTCAAGAATGTCATTGATCAGGTTGATAAGGTCATCACCACAAGAGTGAATCGTCTTGGCATACCGCACCTGCTTTTCCGTCAGGTTACCCTCGATATTCTCGTACAGTTGTTGTGCGAGGATCAGCAGCGAATTCAATGGCGTACGTAATTCGTGCGACATGTTCGCAAGGAACTCAGACTTGTACTTCGACGTAAGCTGCAGCTGTTCTGCCTTTTCTTCCAGCGAACGGCGCGCTTCCTCGACTTCCTTGTTCTTTGCTTCCACTTCTTCTTTCTGTTTTACAAGAAGGAGCGCCTTGTCCTGAAGCTCGTCATTTGTTCTGCGAAGCTCGTCCTGCTGGATCTTCAATTCGCTCGCGAGTGACTGAGATTGCGTCAGAAGCTCTTCTGTACGCGTGTTCGTTTCGATTGTATTCAATACAATTCCGATGGACTCTGTCAACTGGTTGAGGAAGTCCTGGTGAGTTTCGCTGAACGCGTCAAGGGAAGCGAGCTCGATTACAGCTTTCACGTCATTCTCGAATAGCACTGGAAGGATAATCAGGTTTGCCGGTTTAGCCTTTCCCAATCCGGAGTTAACCTTAATATAGTTGTTTGGAACATTTGTCAGGAGAATTCTTTCTTTTTCAAACGCACACTGTCCCACGAGGCCTTCACCAATTGCAAATTCCTTTGGAATGCTTTTCTCTTCCTTGTATGCATACGCCGAGAACAGTGTAAGTTTTTTCTCCGGCGATTCGTCATCCTGGTTAAGGATATAGAATGCACCATAATGCGCATTGACAACCTGCGCGAGTTCAGAAAGAATGCGTTTGGTTACTGTGTTGAGGTCTTTTTGTCCCTGCAACATCTGTGTAAACTTCGCAAGGTTGGACTTCAGCCAGTCTTGTTCCTGATTCCGCAGTGTTGTTGCTCTCAGGTTCGCGATCATTTGATTGATCGTATCTTTCAAGGCTTCAACCTCACCTTTCGCTTCAACGCGGATCATTCGTGTTAAATCACCTTTTGTTACGGCACTTGCTACTTCGGAGATCGAACGAACCTGCGTAGTAAGATTTTGTGCGAGCTGATTTACGTTTTCTGTTAGATTTTTCCAGATACCGGAAGCGCCAGGCACCGACGCCTGACCACCGAGTTTACCCTCCACACCAACTTCGCGTGCAACGGTCGTTACCTGATCCGCGAATAACGCGAGGGTATCGATCATTTCGTTGATGGTTTCTGTTAACAGCGCAACTTCACCTTTAGCATTAATAACAAGTTTCTGACGAAGGTTACCGGAGGCAACAGCTGTTACAACTTTTGCGATACCCCGAACCTGCGACGTCAGGTTGGAAGCCATCATGTTTACCGAATCGGTAAGATCTTTCCATGTACCACCAACACCTTTCACATCCGCCTGCCCGCCGAGTTTTCCTTCAGTACCAACTTCGCGTGCAACGCGTGTTACCTCGTACGCGAAGGAGTTCAACTGCTCCACCATTGTATTGATCGTATTCTTCAAATCAAGGATTTCTCCTTTTACATCGATCGCAACAGTTTTTGACAAGTCACCGGAAGCCACGGCCTTTGTTACCTGTGCGATGTTCCGCACCTGCGCTGTGAGGTTACCTGTCATTTGATTTACGGAGTCGGTAAGATCTTTCCACGTTCCGGCAACACCCGGCACGAACGCCTGTCCGCCGAGCTTTCCGTCTGTTCCTACCTCACGGGCAACGCGCGTTACTTCAGAAGCAAAGCCGCGAAGCTGATCCACCATCGTATTCAATGTTTCTTTTAACTGGAGGATCTCGCCGCGAACGTCAACGGTGATCTTCTTCGACAAGTCACCGTTTGCCACCGCGATTGCAACGTCCGCAATGTTTCGCACCTGCGCTGTCAGGTTACCCGCCATTTGGTTCACGGAGTCAGTAAGATCTTTCCATGTACCGGCAACACCCGGAACATTCGCCTGTCCACCAAGTTTTCCTTCTGTTCCCACTTCACGTGCTACGCGGGTCACTTCGGAAGCAAAACCGCGCAACTGATCCACCATCGTGTTGATCGTATTTTTCAATTCGAGGATCTCGCCTTTTACATCCACTGTGATTTTTCGCGACAAGTCACCATTCGCAACGGCCGTTGTTACTTCTGCGATATTCCGAACCTGGGAGGTGAGGTTCGAGGCCATTTTATTTACTGAATCTGTCAGATCCTTCCATGTACCGGCAACGCCGGGAACGTCGGCCTGACCGCCAAGCTTACCTTCGGAGCCTACTTCGCGTGCCACACGTGTTACTTCGGAACCAAACGAATTCAGCTGATCCACCATCGTGTTGATCGTATTCTTCAGTTCGAGAATTTCTCCTTTCACGTCCACGGTAATTTTCCGGGACAAATCTCCTTTCGCCACGGCAGTCGTTACCTCAGCAATGTTTCGCACCTGGCCAGTAAGGTTCGACGCCATTTGATTAACCGAATCAGTAAGGTCTTTCCAAACACCACCGACGCCAATTACAGTTGCTTGTCCGCCGAGCTTTCCTTCGGACCCCACTTCACGCGCCACGCGCGTTACTTCTGATGCGAATGAGTTGAGCTGATCCACCATTGTGTTGATCGTGTTCTTCAACTCGAGAATTTCGCCCTGTACGTCCACCGTAATCTTACGCGACAAGTCACCGTTTGCAACCGCGGTTGTGACCTCAGCGATATTTCGAACCTGAGACGTCAGGTTACCCGCCATTTTGTTCACAGAGTCGGTCAAGTCTTTCCATGTACCGCCAACACCGGGCACATCAGCCTGTCCGCCAAGCTTTCCTTCTGATCCAACTTCACGCGCCACACGTGTTACTTCAGATGCAAATGAGTTGAGCTGATCCACCATTGTGTTGATCGTATCTTTTAACTCGGCAATTTCACCTTTCACATCCACCGTGATCTTGCGGCTCAGGTCGCCCCGCGCAACGGCTGTCGTTACCTGTGCAATGTTTCGTACCTGGCCAGTCAGATTTGAAGCCATCTGGTTCACAGAATCGGTAAGATCTTTCCATACACCTCCGACACCTTTCACAGTAGCCTGTCCGCCAAGTTTACCTTCAGACCCTACTTCTTTTGCTACACGTGTTACTTCAGAGGCGAATGAGTTAAGCTGATCCACCATTGTGTTGATGGTGTCTTTCAGTTCAAGGATTTCGCCGCGTACATCCACTGTAATTTTACGGCTGAGGTCACCGCGGGCAACAGCAGTTGTTACCTGTGCGATGTTTCGTACCTGACCCGTGAGGTTCGAAGCCATTTGGTTCACAGAATCAGTGAGATCCTTCCATACACCACCAACGCCTTTTACGGTTGCTTGTCCGCCGAGCTTGCCTTCCGAACCCACTTCGCGCGCCACACGTGTTACTTCAGCTGAGAAAGAGTTCAGCTGATCCACCATTGTGTTGATCGTATTTTTTAATTCAAGGATTTCTCCCTTAACGTCCACCGTGATTTTTTTGGAGAGGTCACCACGTGCTACCGCTGTTGTTACTTCAGCAATGTTACGCACCTGGCCGGTCAGATTCGAAGCCATCTGGTTCACAGAATCCGTGAGATCTTTCCAGGTTCCAGCGACACCTTTTACCTGTGCCTGTCCGCCAAGACGTCCTTCGGTACCTACTTCAAGGGCAACACGTGTTACCTCGGAGGAGAAGGAGTTGAGCTGATCCACCATCGTGTTGATCGTATTCTTCAACTCGAGGATTTCTCCCTTTACGTCCACCGTGATCTTTTTAGAAAGGTCACCTTTCGCAACCGCTGTTGTTACTTCCGCAATGTTTCGAACCTGTGCTGTCAGGTTACTACCCATCGTATTCACCGAGTCAGTCAGATCTTTCCAAACACCGGCAACGCCCTTCACTTTCGCCTGACCACCAAGTTTTCCTTCCGAACCCACTTCACGTGCCACGCGTGTTACCTCCATGGAGAACAGGTTTAGCTGCTTCACCATGTCGTTTACTTCCTTCGCGATCTGCGCAAATTCACCCTGCAGTGTGTGACCACCGATTTCGAGCGGCATTTGTTGGGAAAGATTTCCCTTCGCTACCGAAGAAATTACGTTTGCTATCTGGATTGTCGGGTGTACAAGATCGGAGATGAGCACGTTGATGGATTCAACCCCGGTGCTCCAGCTACCACGTGCATTTGGAATCTCAATACGTTGATTTAGTTTTCCCTGTTTGCCTATAATGTGGCCTCCGCGTGTAAACTCGAACATCATCTTTTCATTCATGGAGATGATCTCGTTGAGTGTATCACAGATTTTACCGCTGAGCCCAATCTGGTCGAATGGCATGCGTGCAGTGAAATCTCCGTTTTTAACATCGGTCAAAACTTTCAGGAGTTCGCGGTGATCGAGGACACCGGAAAATTGCTGGTATTGCGCCTGCTCAAGTTGCGGGTGGATAAGTGCCTCTTTTTTGGCCCTGCTCTTCTTTTCTGGCAGAACCTCGACTGCGGTGGAGCCACTGCCGTTTTTGTGAACACCATTTCCTTCAGCTGCCGCGGGTTTGTTAGGCTTCTTTCTCATAGTGGGTGCGTATTGTAAGTGTTTACTCTAAAAACATTAAAACTTTGTCGGTTATTCAGCAATGACGCCATTGTTGAAAATAATCTACAAAACGATAGAAAAGTCATGAAAGTGATATAATAAAAACATCATGCCAACACATTTTGCTTTAAAAAGCCAGCAGATGTCTTTTGGAGGGGGCAGCGCAGGTAGGATGAGGATGCAAATCTACATCCAACACAACGGTGGGGTGGCTCAACCCGAAATAAATCAACAAAGGCTGATTTCTGATAGTTCATATCAGCGGAGACAGAGACCTTATATAACAGACTCGATGAGTCCAACCACCTTTGTTAACAAACAGCCAGACTTAAAACAAATCAAAGTTTACCGATAGCTCCCAACGTTTCGTTACATAACGCCCTCAGCCATGATGGTAGTTTCATCGTTAAGCCAGATTAAAATCTCAACTTTGAGTCACCATGCTTGTGGCTTCTTTTTCCAGCACGCTGAAATAATAATTAATTTGACTATTAGAAAATAATGCAAACAATCGCCTTGCGAAGCAAAGAACCAATTGTTTAAATTTACCTATAACTAAAACATACTAGCTATGGCAAAAGGAGAAGATCGCCGCAAAGAAGACAAGAAAAAACCGCTGAAAACACTCAAAGAAAAAAGAGCGGAGAAGCGGGACAAGAAAGCCGGCAAAGGCTAATCTTACAAAAGCTGTCAAAAAAGGACAGCTTTTTTATTTTTGAATTATCGCCGATTCGCTCCGATTGCATTGAGCCCCATCATACTCCATCTCAATAGTAGCGTGTTCGATCAACAGGTGATGCAACGTATGACGCACTTCTGATTTTATTTTTTCAAGCTCACTCGCCGATGTCTGCACCGAAATGACTACGTGAAGTGTGACTACGTGATGTTGCCCATCCAACGTCCAGAAATGCATATCGTGAATTCCGGTTACTCCTGGGATTTCCAGAAGCTGACGGGTTACTTCCTCTTCGTTAACGCTCTCGGGTTTTTGTTGCAGGAAAATCTTTAACGTGCTTCGCAGGGTTTTGTAAACGTTCCATAATATGAAGGCGGCTATCGCGAGCGAAAGAATTGGATCCAAAAGGGGTACGTCGTAGAAGTGCATTACAATACTCCCGATCAATACGGCAACCCAGCCTAAAACATCCTCAAGCAAATGTAGCGAGACAGCCTTTTCATTGAGGGAGTGGCCGCGTTGGAGGCGCAACATTGCCACACCATTCACAACAATTCCCAGCACTGCGAGGAATAACATTCCGGTGGCGTCGGGTTCGACCGGATCAAATAAACGTTTTACTGATTGCTGGATAATGAAGACAGAGCTTACGATCAGCACCATGCTGTTAATAAATGCTCCCAACAGGCCGAACCTCCGGTAACCGTAGTTGTATTGCTGATCCCGTTTTTTTGCTGACTTCTTGTGAAAGTAATAGCTCAGCCCAAGAGAGAGACTGTCACCCAGATCATGAACAGCATCCGAAATAATAGCCATGCTATTGGTAAGAAAGCCGCCAATCAATTCAACAATAACGAACAATGAGTTTAGAATGAGCGCGACAAGGATATTACTACCATTGTCAGATTGGTTGGGATGGTGATGCGTGTGATGATCGTGGTTATGCCCCATGGATTAAGCCGAATATCGGTTCTAACAGAGGGAAAAGAAAGTTTTTTTCGCTAAAATGGACGAGTGAAACCCGACATTATGAAAAGACGCAGATTTCTTGAACAAACTTCAATCGCAGTTATGGGACTTCCACTTTACATCACTGGATGTAATGAGAAGAAAGAAACAAGCGTGACGAAAGACGAAAAGGATCTCAACGACTTTGCACTCAATGAAGCAACAATCGCGATACTTCAGCAATACCAGGAAAAAGGTACTTATACTTCGCGCCAGCTTGTCGAAATGTATTCGCGACGAATACAACTGATCGACGTTGACAAGGAAGGCCCTGCATTAAACAGTATTATCGAAATGAATCCCGATGCAGCCGTCATTGCCGGCCAAATGGATGATGAACGAAAGGCTGGAAAAACCCGTGGACCACTGCATGGAATACCTGTGATACTGAAGGACAACCTCGATACCGCTGATGCGATGATGACGACTGCGGGCTCCATTGCGTTGCGTGGTAATTATGCATCGAAGGATGCATTCATCGTTAAGAAACTGCGTGACGCCGGAGCGGTAATTCTTGCGAAAGCAAACCTCAGTGAATGGGCCAACTTCAGGTCTACACGCTCGAGTAGCGGATGGAGCAGCAGGGGAGGGCAGACTAAAAATCCTTATGTGCTTGACCGGAATCCATGTGGCTCGAGCTCAGGCTCCGGTGTTGCTGTATCTGCAAATCTGTGTGCAATTGCAATCGGAACTGAAACGAACGGCTCGATTGCCTGTCCGTCTGCCGTGAATGGGATCGTTGGGATAAAGCCAACGGTGGGGTTGTGGAGCCGCGCAGGAATAATTCCCATTTCCGCGACGCAGGATACAGCGGGGCCAATGACACGCACCGTAGCTGACGCGGCTGTCGTACTCAGTCTGTTGGCGGGAACTGATCCGTCAGATCCGGCAACGAAAAACATCGATGAAAAGAATGACGATTACACAAAATTTTTGGTTGCGGATGGATTAAAAGATAAGCGCATTGGAATCGAAAAAAGTTTTATCAGGGCGCATGAAAAAGTTGACGCGGAACTACAAAAAGCGCTCGCTCAAATGC
>Ga0196965_1000574_pt1 | contig 19323 bp, 19 predicted proteins | sample S1_20metaG_FD_148668 | JGI IMG/M metagenome (GOLD analysis project Ga0196965, IMG submission 148668) | Soil microbial communities from Anza Borrego desert, Southern California, United States - S1_20 | ecosystem: Environmental > Terrestrial > Soil > Desert | place: USA: California | collected... | reverse complement strand
GGCAGATTGATTAGCTGAACCACCACTGCTGGCAGATTGATTAGCTGAACCACCACTGCTGGCAGATTGATTAGCTGAACCACCACTGCTGGCAGATTGGTTTGCTTCATTACCACCCATCACGCCGGAGGTCAAATTATTAAAAGCTTGACCAATCTGATCAATTATATTTTGTCCATATGCCACTTGAGAAATCGGGATAAATAGCACTGTAAGCAGCAATAAATACAAATATTTCATTAAAGTGTCTTGCACATCATAATTTAAATAGTTGTACTTAATTCCAAATTTGGAAAATACTTTTATTCTATTGATTAAAGCATTTTAAAGATCCAGAGAAAATTTTATCTCATATCATGACCCGGTAGATTCCACTTTTTAAAAAGATTGAACTTTTGATTAATCAGAGATATTTTTCTGTGCAATAATTTTTGTCGGTTTAACTTTGATTATCAATTCTCCTGCCACAGCATTTCTTTTTCCGTATTTTTCAGCATTTTCCTTCCCCATGTATCGTTCAGCGATTCGAGTTGTATAACTTAAAAGATCCTCTTGTTTGGGAGTTGGATCTATTTCAACAACGCCATTAATGATTACGAAAGAATAGGGAGGTTTTTGATCATCAATACATAAGCATATTTGAGGATTAGAAAGTAAATGTTTTGCCTTAAGAGACTTATTAGAGGTTGTAAAAGTTATCACAATATCATTAGCGGTTTTGCTATAATCTATATCAATTACAAACCAAACAGGAGCTACGTGAGGTTTACCCCCAAGACTAGAGGTAGAAACTTTTGCAGTCATTGTTCCACTAGTTAGAAAATTAAAAGTTTCGTTTTGAGTCATTTGTGTCATTTATAAACTACCTATAGTATCTGGATCATTAAAAATTTGATCACAAAGAATTCAAGTCAAATAATTTATAACAGCATAATATGAACAAATGTGAATTTTTCCGAAGTACACACGAAACTAGATTTTATTTAATGACATCTTAAATCGTGTTTTGATATTTATAAAATGAGCTCTATTTAGACAAGTTAAATTTTTTTTACTATAATGTTTTACGAAGGGAACATATTAAATTGAACTTTAGAGTAATTTAACAAATTTATGTGTACTAGTAACAATCTATTGAATAAATTAGAAAAAATCTTACTCTACAAAACTTAAGCAGATAAATTCGATTTTAAAGTGCAGGAATATGTATCCAAACTATGATATAATTAATTTCAATTATACAATACGACTATAATGAGTAACATAACAAAAACACATAAAGTTGGAATATTTGTAATGTTTATTGCTGCAGCCCTAATTGGTTCAGTAGTAGCATTTGGCGATAACTATGCATATGCTGGCGGAAAAAACAAGAAACACAATGATGCAGAGCAAGAAATCGAACAAGAGCAAGAAAACGAGCAAAATGCACAATGTGTATCTGGCGAATTCACAATAGCTGGATGTAACAATATCGGCCTATTATTCCAAAATAACGAAGGCAACTTGGCTTTAGGCCAACAATAAATTTTTTTTTATATTTTTGTGCAGTTATTAATTGAAGATTTTACTTACATCTCCATTTATTAATTCATAAATATATTATAAAGCCCGTCGTTTGTATTATTGGAATAACTCCATATTTCAATATTGGTGTTCAATTTTCTAAAAGATCCTTTCAAATTTCCCTCCAAGTGACTAAACAGTTTTTGGCCAATCACCATATGATCGGATTCCGCGAGAGAAGTCATCTTAACAGCTACACTAATCGTATATCCTATAAGATCCAAATGTGGCATTTTTAATGTTGTTTTCTCAAACTCATAAATATCAATTCCATATTGTACTATAGCTACTTCTCCATAATCCATTCCCACCCTTACCTTAAGTTCAGGATAATCATATTGATTTAATATGGGATTTATCCCTTCTTTTATCACTTTGATCATAGTAGATGCACAACTAATCACGTTACTAAACTGAAGAGATGTAAAACTATTACTATTAGTTTTGAATTTTTCCGTTTTTTCTTCTGTAGTTTTTTCATTCTCTGCAGACTGTTCTTTGTTTTCAATATCTTCTACTACAAAAAATGCTAAGACTGCATCACCAATATATTTTAGTACGTATCCACCATACATAGCTATAATCTTTGTCATTTCCTGAGCAAAAACTCTAATTATTGTTGTCAACCGGTCTATAGGTAAGGTTAAAGACATTTTGGTAGATCCTACCAAATCAATATGTAACATGACTAACTTTAACTTAGATTCAGCGTACTGCTCTAAAATGCTCTGTGTTTCTTTAACTATTATGTTAAGTTCTGGTTTTGACTTTAAAGCATTCCAGGTTCTAATTTGGGACTCTTTAATGATTGCACTAACGTCTATGATCGCATCCAGATAAAACTTGTTCATAAGATAACTTGATAAATTGCTCTTGCTATTCCTTACTTGCTTATTTTTCTCCTTTTCTATAATGTCTTTAACAATAGCTTCGTCAATGTCTAATTCAAGAGATATAATTTCTGGATCGATTCCCGAATTATATAGATTTAATATCGTATTTTTTTGATTTGGTCCTTCAGCCAACTTAATCCCTGACATATACTATTTTTTTACAAAATATAAACATGGTATGACGTTAAACTTTACGATTTATTTCATTATGAGTTATCTAATCTAATCAAAAGATAATCCTAGAATTGTTCTATTTTATCTTTTATTTTTTATGATATTGTGATTGATTAGTACGTCCATCCTTCTGAAATTCCGTTCCACCATGAGCGATACCTGCTGACGTCTCTACCAATTTCTTCTTTAATCCTAATTTCTACAGAATAAAACATATTTTCCATTGCATCCACCCCTCCATCCTGATAAAGTTCTTTTCCAATTTTTATCGCGCGTTGTTTCTTTGATTCTAATTCGTCTGCTGTAGAATTTTGTAAATAAAAAGTAAAAATATTAATTAGTTCTTCCTCTAAATATGCATCCAATTATTGGTTTTATGTTTCTCTTATATTTTATTTTTATTTTATAATATATCAACTAAAGGTTATTCATTTTATCATTTGATCAAAAGTATAAGAAATTGTACATGCGACAGGACCGCCGATACTTCAATAAAAATTAAAACTAAATTTCTTCATATGCCAAGATAATTTGTGACTTGATGTTTTGTAATTCATCAGAATTATGGATGATGTACTCTTTTGCAGATTCCTTTCTATTCCTTCTTACTAAAACTACTAAATCTTTTGTTCTTGGATAAATATCTAAAAAATATCTAAATGTCAATGATTTTGCATAAACAATTCTATGAGGTCGTATTTCCTCAATTACTTTATCTCCGAGGGTAAATACAAATTCTCTTATATTTATCAACATGGTTTTCATTTCATCGTTGCGATTTACTAAATGATTTTCAAATGAAAGGCCTGAATTATCTGAATGAAAGCCAAAGCTACTCATGTCTAATTACAGATTCACATTTAGGTTATTTAATAGTTTAATCTTCTTTAATAATAACATATTTTTTCAAAAAGATTAGGATAAGCCACTTTTCTATCATACAATGACCTTGGTATTCAAAACCTAGAGAGCCGCATGAGAACACATATGATGACAAGGTAATAGTGGTTAAATAAGCATCCAGCTCTATTAATCAAAGCGTCAGTATATTGCAGGCCCAATTCAAAACAACCCTCTTAATATTATAGAGATTTAACGTTTCTGGTAACGACTTATTTCTTGAGAATAAAAAAAGGATAATGATGACAATACCAAAGCATAAATATAGATATTACATCTTTTGGCTGGCATGTCTAAATTTCATTTATGTTGGTTGATTGTATACAAACATTTTAAGAACATAATTCTGATAGGATTTCAACGATAATGCATACAAAGTGCATGTTTTTTTCTAAACTCAGGGTTACGCTCTGAAATACATTTTCTTAATGTTATTAATTAAAGACTTTTCTTTCCATCAATCCAAAAATAAGACTATTGATTAAGGTTAACTGCGATTCGTTGATTACTAATTGAATTGATCTATATCATCTATTAATCCTTTGATGACCAGAATGTACCTCGCCTATGCCTCCACTTTAAGTAGTTATTAATAATTTTTTTATGATCAAATCCAAATACGTGTTTTTCAATAGATTCTAAATCTAACCAAACGATGTCAGATGCGTCATCACCTGCTATTGCTTCGACGTCCTTCGAACTTTCTATCTCTCCTACAAAAACAGTAGTCATGATATGTTTTCGTGGATCTCTGTTAGGATCAGAGTATACGCCTAATATATCTAATAATCTAATCTCTAAACTTGTTTCCTCTCTAATTTCTCGTTTCGCTGCTTCTTCCACAGTTTCGCCTTCATTTACAAATCCCCCGGGAAGGACCATCATATTCTTAAATGGATCTTTTTTTCTCTTGATAAGTAAAATTTTTGATCCCTTTTGAATGATTGTATCAACAGTAGGAGTAGGATTTTTGTATTGTTTAGTATTCATCAGTTATAGTGTAAGGGCACGCTAAGATATAGAACCTTGCTTCTTAAACCTTTATTTATAAGAAATTTGTTTTAGAAATTATCTTCAAGTTAAAAATTCATATAATAATACGAACTAGTCAAGAGATCCATAACAAGGCTCAGTTTTACAATAAAATCTTTAATGATTAGACAATTATCAAATGTTCTTGTATTCTTTCCAAATGCCTTCGATTATAACCCTTAGATTTTCTAATGTTATTGGTTTTTGAATTAACCTGTCTATTTTTATATTGGGATTCAAATTTTGAATAATTTCATTTTCTGTTATGTTATAAGCAGATATCATAATGACTCTTATCTTAGGGTTAATGTCTTTAAACCTGTTTATAATTTCGTAACCGCTAATAGATGGCATACGCATGTCTGTAATGACAAGGCAATATTTTTCTGAATTTTTTGTAAACTCTTTGAGTGCTAAAATTGGATCATCAAAAGTGGTAATTTCCATTCCATCTATTTCAAGACCGCTCTTGTATACAAATAACAAATCTTTCTCATCATCAATTATCATTAATTGATTGGCAGAATTCTGAGATGATTTGTCGTTTGCATTATAACTCAATATTAAATTTAATAATATTCGATATAAAAGGTTTTAAAATTATTTCATCTAATGGAAACAACCAATTGGTTATGACTTGGTTCTGAAGTTATCTAGTTTTCAAATACTTTTGCCTTCAAAAAGTACATACAGTTAGGTTTAGATGGAAATCGTTCTCGGTTGTTATTTTTTTAATATATTATTTATAGAATAGAATACAATATCTGTTATTTTTGATGGTCTCTCCAGGATATTTTGATATTGGGTTTAAACTAGATCAAATGACAGATCGAATCTATATTAGTTGAATAATTAGAGGACACTTAAATACCTATACTGTCTTATGGTTACATGACCAAACCAAACTGAAAAGGCTTCGACGTGGCCTTTACGTTACTAAGTGAATCCTGTTTACTGATTTGTTCACTTAATATTTATTTATATATTTAGCATCAAGTGCCGGTGATTAAATACTACTTTTCTTCGACTTCTAATTTAGTCAACTAGATAACAATATACCTCTACTATAAAATGCCTAACAATCCAATTTATAGATATTTATCGGAGCCCTTGAGGGGCTCTAATCATGCATGCCCTTGAAGCATTCATGAAAGAACTTTAAGTTAATCTCCCTCTAACCTATTTATGGATTTCTATACAATTTTGCATATTGAAATATCTTTTTCGGTTTGAGTTAGCTTTACTTTAACAATTACTTTAGTAATTCTAATCCTGTTTGTCTTTCTTTTAGTTTAAAAGCAATAAATCTTGTTAAGTAATATTTAATATCCGAGTGCAAATTCATGTTAGTTAGAGTTTATTTTTATAGGGAAGATAATGCCGAGATGATGTATAACCTGAAAAAAGTAAGTCGTACTGCACTTGACACAATCTATGAACTGGTATGGGAGGTTGAGTTTAAAAACATCTTAAATCCTGGCAGAATTTGGATGAGGTTTATGAACGAAGAGAATCCTTTTGGTGTGTCTTTAAAATGGAGTAGACATCATTCAAAGATGGCTTTCGGAGATATTATTCAAATTGCAGACGATTTTTATATGGTTGTCAATATCGGAGTTAAACGGATCCAAGTAGTCGACTAAAATTGGCCCGATGCATTGTTATTGGTTCTAAATTTTTGTAAAGTTAGATCAATACTAAATACTGTAATTTTAAAAATTGGTCTTTCCATCTTTTCTTTTATCATAAGATGTCTTGCTCTCCTTCCTCATTTTCCTCCTCCATGAAATAACACGTCCGATATACAATCATAGTATTCTATGCTGTGACAAATATACGTACAACTATCTCTAATTGAATCAACCGACCAACTAAGACTAAATGACAAGCTTATATTCACTTTGTAACCCAAAGTTAAAAATATAATTCCACAGAGATATCCATATGAGTTGCTAACTTCGATAAAAAAAATAGTTAATAATCCCTCTTTTAACCATTTTATAACAATAATCATCTTAATACAAGCCGCTGTTTTGGTATTAGAAACGATTCCAGCTTTTGCTGGATATAATACAATTCTTGAGTCGATCAGCACAATCGTACTAATTGTATATATTATTGAAGCAGCCTTAAAAATTTCTGCCTCTTATCCTAAATTTTCTTTTTATTTCAAGAATGGTTGGAATATACTAGATTTTTCAATTATTGTGTTATCCTTAATCCCTCTTAGTGGTGGATACTCTACTATTGCTCGACTAATACGACTGCTTAGGGTAACACGACTTACAAACAGGTCAAAGGAAATGTCTATTGTAGTAATGACTGTGATCAAATCAATACCTAGTATGGTAAATATATTTTTGCTACTATCTTTACTATTCTTTATGTATGGTATTGCAGGATACCATTTATTTGGTGCAACGGATCCTGACCATTGGGGTTCCCTACCTAGAGCCGTTATAACATTGTTTCAGATACTAACACTAGAAGGCTGGGTGGAGGTTATGGCTCCTGTAACTCATTCCAATAGTTTCAATATTGTTTTCTTTGTAAGCTTTATAGTGATAGGAACGTTTATAGTGATTAATATTTTTGTAGCAGTAATTGTGAGAAAATCCGAAGAAGCATACAAAGCATTGGAAGAGGAAATAAGGAATCCAGCTACACAAAAAGAGATCTTATCTGAAATAAAGGAAATAAGAAAAAAAATCGACGAGCTGGAGTCTCGTTTATCTAATTGATATGCGCAGAATAGTAAATACCTTTAACCATAATATTATGGATGAAGATTCCGATTCAGCAGAAAAAATTAAAAACCTCTAACTTTATGAAAGTGGTAACTTAAAAAAAATTTATTGTTGGCCTAAAACGTTGTTGCCACTATTTACCTGATTTTGGAAGCTTTCGTTATCACAAGATACGATTGCATCCTTGCCTGAAACACATTGTGCATTTTGGTTTGAGGTTTGTGATTGACCGATACCTTGGTTAGCTGTGTTTCCACCTTTACCACTACCACCTTGCTGACCTACTGCATTGCTACCACTATTTGCTTGGTTTTGAGTGCTTGTGTTACTGCATGAATTGCTCAATGAACCACCAGCTACACATTGTGCATTTTGGTTTGAGGTTTGTGATTGACCGATACCTTGGTTAGCTGTGTTTCCACCTTTACCACTACCACTCTGTGCTGCTGCATTATTTCCACTATTTGCTTGGTTTTGAGTGCTTGTGTTGTTGCATGAATCAGCCACATTTCCACCAGCTACACATTGTGCATTTTGGTTTGAGGTTTGTGATTGACCGATACCTTGGTTAGCTGTGTTTCCACCTTTACCACTACCGCCTTGCTGACCTACTGCATTGCTACCACTATTTGCTTGGTTTTGAGTGCTTGTGTTGTTACAAGAGTTTGCAGTGTTACCACCAGCTACACATTGTGCATTTTGGTTTGAGGTTTGTGATTGACCGATACCTTGGTTAGCTGTGTTTCCACCTTTACCACTACCGCCTTGCTGTGCTGCTGCATTATTTCCACTATTTGCTTGGTTTTGAGTATTTTGGTTATTACCCGAGCCCTTAGTATCGCCTCCAGAAACTACACCACTGTTTTGGTTTGAGGTTTGTGATTGACCGATACCTTGGTTAGCTGTGTTTCCACCTTTACCACTACCGCCTTTACCACTACCACTACCACCACTCTGTGCTAGGGCGTTGTTTCCACTATTTGCTTGGTTTTGTGCATTAAGGTTATTGCATGAAACAAATGTTCCTGTCCCTGAAACACATAATGCATTTTGTTTTGAGGTTTGTGCTTGACTGATTGCTTGGTTGGCTGTGTTAGCTCCACTACCACTGCCGCCTTGCTGGGCTAGGGCGTTGTTTCCACTATTTGCTTGGTTTTGTGCATTAAGGTTATTGCATGAAATCAAAGTTCCTGTTCCTGAAACACAGACACCAAGCTGGGTAGAAGACTGTGCCTGACTGATTGCTTGGTTTGCCGTATTACCTTGTGCAAAGACACTCATGTTCACAACCGTGGGGCCGACTAACAGTAATATTGAAAAAGTTATTACTATCATAATCGGCACCGGAATATTTTTTTTGTTATTTAGTTTATTTTGAATAATTGAATTATTCACAACTTTACTGATCTGATTAAGTATATTTAATTTGCTATGATATTGCAATACTCTAATATTCTAATAATTATAGAATTAAATCTTGTGTCTTGAACAAATGTATTTAGATGTCAAGTGTTATGGATTTATCATAAGTTTAATATATTAAATAAAAGCATCGATAACATGCAAAGTAGGCATGACAAGAGTAATTTGATTAGAAATTCTAATGCTATTAAATCTACTATTAATAGTGATGATGTTTATGAAATATTGCTAAATATCCCTGTCGGTATGGTTTCCACTTATGGAGATCTTGCTAAAGCACTCGGAAATCCTGCAGCGTCACGTCAAGTAGGAAAAATCCTAAGTAAAAACCCAAATCCAATTGTAGTGCCATGTCATAGAGTAGTAAAGGCGGATGGAAAATTGGGAGGATATGCCTTTGGAACTTCAAAGAAAAAAAAATTGTTAGAAGACGAAGGTATACTTTTTGCAAAAGATCTTAAAATAGGTCAATTTAACAAAATCAGATATTATCCACAAAATAAATCAAAAAGTTCAAATCCTTATACGTAGGTTTGCTTTTCAAAAAAAAAGAATTCAAACTGTCTCTAATTCTATAACTCTTTTTGATACTCCTTTAACTTTTTTCTTAAGATCGGTTTGTATTCCTTTAGTATATTCATCCTCAGCTTGCAAGGTAGAGAACCTCTTGATTTGTGTAAACGGATCCTATTTAACCTGGGAATATCATCATAGTTAAATGATAGCCCATTCTTTCATCTCAAAGTCTTTTTATTTTTTGTGATGTTATAAAAGAACAATCTAAAATTCGGATAGCCAATACTATATAGGCAAGACTATTTCACGTCAGCTCCTAGGAAACAAGTACAGAAAGTATCAACTTTAAATCGGATATACAAGTTTGATGGTTTTGAAAAAATCAAGTAGTAGGTACAAATAATTGTACGTTATTATTTACAGTATCAGCGACGTATACTTCGTCGCTAGGGCCTATGGTAATACTTTCAGGTTTGGCAAACTGCCCTATGCCCACTCCTTCTGAACCGAATTCTGATATATAAGTCCCATTTTTAGAAAATAGTTGAACTCTATGATTATCCGAGTCTGTTACATACACATTTTGAAGACTGTCAAAGGCAATTACTGCAGGATGATTAAATTCCCCTGCATCTGCTCCTTTGGATCCCCACTGTGTTAGAAAGGTCCCATTATTTGAAAAAACCTGGATACGATTATTCCAATAATCGGGTACATATACATTATCCTGTTCATCTACTGCTACATCCCAAGGCATATCAAATTGACCAGGTCCACTTCCACTTCCTCCCCAAGAGTCAATAAAAGTCCCATTATTTGAGAACTTTTGTATGTTGTCGAGATCTCTATCAGATACAAATACATTTCCCATAGAATCTATGGCAATACCATGTGGATGCAGAAAGTGTCTTTCTCCGTTAGGATCATTTCCCCAGGTATTAATAATTGTGCCGTTGTCAGAGAGCACAATAGTTCGGCGGTTATTTTGATCCGTTAAATAAAAATTTCCGTATTTATCGATTTCACTACTGTGAGGATGATTTAGAGAATGGTTATTTATAGTCAAATTGCGCCATGCTGTGATAAAGTTTCCATTTTTATCATACTTTTTTATCTCATCAGATTGGATATCATTTACGTATAAATTGCCTTGAATGTCAGTTATAACACCTTCAGGTTGAAATATCTGTGTAGAATTTAGCATATCAGTCTGTGGAGAAATTATTTTAACAAATTTAAAATTCAACGCTTTAATTAAAGGATCATCATCAATAGTAGTAGAATAGGAGATATATGAAGCAAAGAATATAGGATTTAAAATGACCACTAAGAAGAGAATCGACAAATTACAGAATGAAAAAATACGTAAAACATCTCTACTTTTATGAGTAGGCATCTTAAAATTAAAAACAATTTTGGATTTAGAATAAAATTTTACCATATAGTATCAAGCTACCAGAATATAATAAAAAAGATTATATTGAATTTAGCTCGCGTTCAAGTAATTAAATAACCGATCAGTTCATCATTTAGATAATAAACAATTGAGATCCAGGTCTATAGCATAGATATTCAGAAATGAAAGTATAATATGGCATGTTTTTGTATGCTAATGTATTAACAAAGAAATAACAATTTATTTATGCCAAACATCTTAATCAGTATTAATACAAGGGATTCATCATGAGAAAAGAATCATTCTTTAGTTTTTTTACGGCCAATAATTCAGTAATTATTGTAGCCATCCTAATTATAATTATCCCTCTTTCATTATTTTTCTACTTACAACAAGAAACAGAGAGCAGTATAAGAACCAGCATATTTGAACAACAAAAACAAAATCAAATAGATGCAAGTAAGGCCATTGCTACACATTTACAATCAGACATACAATTGATAGAGTCAAGACTACAAGCTTTAGCTATCTCTCCTACCATTAGAGACGGAGATTTTACATCTAATGTAACTACGAGATTACTAAAAGAATCCTACAAGACAATAAATTCTACTACCCCCGTAGATAGATTATTCTTACTTAATAAAGATAGTATTACGGTATTGGATATTTCTCCACCAGGTACTCAAAACTATACAGGTATAAATTTTTCATTTAGAGATTGGGTAAATCAAACAAGAGACACATTGTCCCCGGTCATTTCTAATGTCTTTTTAGGAATAGATGATAAAAACAGAATCGCAATGACATACCCCATTGTAATTTCCAACGCAAGTGGATCTTTTTATAATGGTTTAGTGGGTGTATTAATCCCAACTGCCGAATTCTTTAATTTCTATGGTAATACTTACGATATTCAATCACAATACCTAGCGGTATTAGACAATAAATCGACAGTTTTAGTCCACCCAATACATTCATTGGTAGGCAAGCCATTTTTTGGAGAGTATACACAAAATCTTACAGGTTACAATGAAGATTTAAATAATTTGATTAGAACCGTTATTTCAGGACAGCCTGCAACTTTAATATACGAATTTGTAAACGGGGAAAGATTGAACTCAGGATATCCTGTATATATTGAGGATGTTCCTAAATATTCGGTTTTTGTTGTTACACCAACTTCTTTTATTTATTCAACAATAAACAACATAATTGAAAAAGAAAGACTTCAAATGCTATCACTAATAATAGGGATAATCGCTGCAGTACTATTATTAATACTATATCTAAATAGGGTAAACAAAACGCTTAATAAAGCTGTAATAAAGAGAACATTTGAACTGCAAGATGCAAATACAAAACTAGAGTCAGCAAATCGACATATTAAAGTTCATGATGATATGCAAAAAGAATTTATAAACATGGCCGCTCATGAATTGAGAAATCCTGTTCAATCGTTATTGGGATTTTCAGATATCTTAAAAAAATTAAATCATCGAAATGGGGATAGCAAGATTGCTCAGCAATACAGAGATGCTATTGAGGCAATAAGCAGAAGTAGTAAAAGACTCAAAAGATTAGTAGACATCATATTTGATGTTTCACAGTTAGACAATAATTTATTGACATTAAATAGAGAATCGATTGATTTAAAGAACATAATGCAAGATACGTTAAACAACTATCAGAATCAAAGAATACTCTATGAGAGCAAATACAATAGCAAAGCAGATAATAAAGATAGATCCAACCTACAGGTTATTGATTTTGACTATTCCAAGTATCTCAATGGTTGTAAAATGGTTAAAGTAGATAAAACTTATCTGGGTCAAGTTATAACGAACTTGATAGATAATGCCATAGAATTTACTCAAAACGAAGGCAAAGTAAAAATAAAAATTGATAAAACCGCCGACGAAAGTAAAGCAATAGTTACCATAAGTGATAATGGATATGGAATTCATCCGGATATTTTACCTCTTCTGTTTACTAAGTATGTTAAAAAATCAAGAGGTGGAGCAGGACTTAGTTTGTATATATCCAAGAAGATAATTGAGGCTCATGGTGGAGAGATCTGGGCTAAAAATAATGATAATGGAAAGGGCGCAACTTTTGGCTTTAGTCTGCCTCTATATGATTAATTGCATTTACTATAACATATTATTACAAATTATAACATTTTAGGACTAATGATCTCAATGAAATGGTTGTATATAGATAAAGTACACTTTTAATTAGTTATTTTTTTTGATCTTATTAGTCATTTTTGAGATACCTAAATATCAGTCTCATTCTGATGTAGTATCTTTAGCAATCTTTTTGTTATAATATTTTTTCCGATCCTCAGTTAAATAATAATATAATAACAATTCAAATCAAGAGTTTGTCTACTTCCTTTTCAATCTCTTCTAGTATAAAGTCTAGGTCTTTTTTCAAATTATTCAATTCGTCTATAGAAAGGTTACTTATTTCTATACCATTATAATAATATCTCTGTGATCCTACTATCGAGTCAGGTAGTTCGACTTTGAACAAAGGACTTTTCTTGATAGAACTAGCAGATAGTGTTTCTACTTTATTTTTTATCTTTGACTTAGAATATTTATTATCATGGATATCATCGCCTTTATTGGAAGCAGGAAAAATCATTATTTCTGATGAATAAATCGATATCTTATTAAAATCAATGTCTAAAGCTTGTTTTACCTCTGAAATAATTTTCTGACGTTGATTATAGTTTTTATTAATTTTCTTATTTATTCTGTTTCTTAAATCCTTCAATTACATAAAAAAACCATCTAATTTTTTATAAATCTTTAACACAAATTACCACCGACTGAATTTTGCTGCGATGACAATCACAGTTAAATTAGGATTTGTTTTAATGATGAGTCCTTTCAAAAATATCGATAATATAACTTCAAATACTGTTTTTATGTTTCTTAAATGTTCTTGGAGACTCTTACTTTTTATTTGGCAGGAAAAAGGTTTTGTCTATCACCAAATAAGTGAATATCAAAAGATTAAATAATATTAATAAATTGTTGTGATAAGCAAAAGGTTATTTACAGATTAGAGTCTTACTAATTTTTTGGAAAGTAAAATTGACATACCTATTGAAGCGACTGAGAACATTAGAGCGGTAAAAAATATTAGTTCAAATGAAAAGGATGAGGGTATTGATTCAGATATTCCTTGCATATTTACTGATGTTTGATTAGTTTGCATATACATAGCAGCTAAGGCTGGACCAATTGATGAACCAATTATCCGCAGCATAGTACTAATACCCATTGTCACTCCAGTAAATTCAATTGTAGTAGACAGAATAGTTACGTTTACTGCTCCAACAGATGCTAGGGATAAACCAGTAGACAACACAGCTAGGCCTATGGAAATGAAAATTTCGGTAGAATGTAATAAGAGTAAGATTGAAAATCCAACAGCTGTTAATATGGTTCCTACTATAATAGGTTTGATGGATCCCATCTTTGAGATAATAAACCCCGAGGTGGGACCAAAGATTAACAAGACTATCGCAAATGGGAGTTGTATGATACCTGTGCTGACTGCATTCTCAGCAAAACCTATGGGCTCTGGACTTTGTACTAAAATAGGAATGGTCTGAAAAACCATAAACATAGATAACCCTACAATCATGATAATCATGTTAGATAGTAATATTGAGGGCTTGAGAAAAATTCGAAAATCAATTAGTGGATATTTACTTCTCCTCTCCTGATAAACAAACAAGGTAAGAGAGAATATTCCGATTATCAAAAATGGTATGATCTGGCTTACAGATGAATCACGGTCAAAAGAATTAACTTCGAACGTATTTTCGCGCTGCTCCTCAGTTGTTGGAGTCTGCAAATAAGTCAGTGATAGCAGGAAACAAACAATCGTAATAGCCAGCAAGATAGATCCTTTTATGTCTAATTGAGAATAGAACCGCCTATTCTTCTGTGACGATGTATCGATAGGGAAGTTATGTTCTATACGAGTCTCGATTGTCTTACTCTGGTTTTTACTAGCAAAAATATTAGTCTCTGAAATATGAACATATCTGCGGATCATCCAAATTAGAAGGATAGATATAGGTATTATGGTGAAAAAGGTCATCCTCCAACCATATTCATGTATAATTAATCCTCCAATGGATAATCCTATAACTGAACCTGCTGCAAACATCGATGTAATAATACCAGTAGTAATGGAAATCCGCTCCCTTGGAAACTGATCTCTAATAATACTAAATGCAATGGGAAACATCCCTAACCCAATGCCTTGGATCGTTCTCGCAATTATCATAGTAAGAAAATCACTAGCCAGTCCGCCCATAAAAACACCAATTGTATATATGGTCATGATAATAAGCAGAATCTTCTTTCTTCCGTATATATCTGATAACTTTCCAGCAATAGGGGTAATAACGGCCCCAGCAATCAAATAAGAAGTTAGTATCCAAGAAGATAGTCCATATGAAACATTAAAGTCGTTTATAAGGATAGGAAGTGCAGGTATCAGCATAGTTTCTGCATACATTGCCATTGTGGCTAAACAACTAAGAATTATCAGTATTTTCCAAGGATGAGATATCTTTATAGGATTTTTGTGACCAGATGTAATTCTTTTCATTTTTCAAAAATCAACTGGCAAGAACATATTTTTCATTGGTACTATAGTATAGTATAGTATAGCATTACTATTATTTAGTTGAATTATTAATTTCCTTGACATATATATTAGGATTGGATTCCTCTGCTAAGGTGCTCTTAATTCTGGGCTCCCCCAAGGAACTAACATTATAGAAACTCTGTAAATTAAGCCACATTTTTTCTAAAGTATTTCTTGTTACCAAGACCTCATTCTCTGACAAGTTATTTAAACAAATTCTTTTTATCCGGGCCACGCATTCGGTGGTATCATTAAGGAACCCATGAGATTTCTCAGTTAGATATATTCTGTTAATCCTACGGTCTTTTTTATCAATTTTTCTAATCACCAATTCGTCTTTTTCTAATTTGTCGATAATAGGGATAAGGGTGGGACTCTCCAATACCAGTTTGTCAGCTATCTCTTTTTGGGTTAGACCTTGATCACTATTAGCTAGGATTATCAATACCTTCCACTGTCCAAAAGTAATCTCGAATTTTCTACGCAGTTCTTGATCGATTACATTGATCAGAGATTTACCTATTCTGTTTATTATAAATCCAATGCTATTTTGATAATCGTATTTAATCATATAGAACTAATAAATAACCTACTAATTAATTGTATATAAATGAATAGTTAACATATTTTAGAGCAACGTTTAGGCATTCAAGTTCAACAGTAGATCATCATGCACTTGCTTCTTTTTCTTTTTCTTCTTTCTTTAAAAGAATAATTTTTTTGAGATTTTCTATACCATATCCTGTTTTCGAAGAGATAGCCATTTTATCGATCGAATTTTCCATATAACTCATGATTTCTTGTATCTTCGAAGGGTCAGCAGCATCAGTTTTGGATAAAATAATTAAAAGTTTTGATTTATCGACTTTAAGCTCCTTTAATACGTTCCAACTACTTGAATACTTTACACCAATATCATTCAGGTCCTCCGAAGAGTCAATTAAAAACAATATCAAATCAGCTTCAAGAGATTCTTCTAATGTAGACTTGAATGCCTCGATCATGTAATGAGGAAGCCGGCTAATAAAACCCACTGTATCGACTATTAAAATATTCTTTGCATCTTCATTATCCTTTGAATATTGCGATACATTAAGAGATCTAGTAGTTGTTGAGAGTGTTGTAAAAAGGCTTGCAGAAGTTTCCTTACTCTCTTTAGAAAGAAGGTTAAATAATGTGGTCTTTCCCGAACTAGTATAGCCAACCAAAGAAACAATGAACATTCCTTTGCGTAGTCTCTGTTTTCTATATTCTTGTCTTTTTAGATGAGCGTCATAAAGTTTTTCCTTGATAAAAGACATTTGACGCTTCAAGTCACGGAATTGTACGTCAACTATATATTCACCCATTCCTCCTTTTCCAGCTCGTTCACTACTCTTGCTCATTAGTTTAGCCTTTTCCCGAATTTGAGGCATCTTATACTGCACTTCGGCTAATTGGATTTGGAGCTTTGATTCATTTGTAGTTGCCTTTGAATAAAACAGATCGAGAATTAGTCTTTCTCTATCTATCACAGGGGTATTTAAAAGGCCCTCTAAATTGAATAATTGTCTGGCGCTAAGATGCTCATCGACAATTATTTTTTCTATATCTGATACTTGAGAAACAAATTGCTTTATTTCCTCAGCCTTACCTGCTCCCATTCCATACTTTGTTCGGTTTAGGTATTTTTGAGTAAAAATCTTTGATACTCGATGATTTGGCATGGATTCAATCAAACTTTTAGCTTCTTCTATGGCAAAATTTTCTGGATAAGTGACTAAAATTACATTATGTTGATTCAAATTAATAACTTTACTAAGAGTCTTTATTCATATTAACATTGCAGTATCAAAGAGATCCTCCTGAATTAATTAAAATATCGCATCTGAATATTTGGAAGATTGAAATAGTTTAATCTAACATAAATCAAGTATAGAATTTCCACATTAGGATATTAATGAATAATTGGTAAAAATTTTTCGCACATCCTCTGCGAAATATTCTGAAAAAGATAATTTAGGTATTTAAGACTGAAAGATATGATATCGATAATTTAAGGACATTATTCTACAGATTTAAAAAATGGAGTTATAACTAGACCCAAAAAGGATTTTAAACGCCTATCTCAGAGGCAAGCTTCATCATTTTCTTTCCCTCTTTTGTTAACTTGTTGTAAGTTCTATTTTTGACAGTGCTTCTTTCCACTAATCCCTTGTCAGCTGCTTTGAGCAGTAACTTGTGGCCATACCCATATGCTCCGAGTTTTTTCAACAAATCCCTTGTTGAATACTCTTTTTCTCCAATTGATTTTATTAGTTTGATCAATGCTCGTTCTTCTATCATGATTTTTATTAAATTTGCATCTCGCATACAAATAGGAACAAGCATTAGGTATTTATTAGTTACCTTTTTTGGCAACAAATACAAGAATATAATATAAAATTACGGCAGAAGGACCATTATAATAGTCAGATGTTAACATTTACTTTACAATATGAGCTCGATCAACACTTGAGAGAGAATCAAATTTTGAATTAAAATCTCAAGTTGTGTCCCCACTAACGAACGGTGCTTGGAATGATCCTGAAATTCAAAATGTGAACTACAGTGAGATAAAACATATAGATTATTTATTATGCTAATTATAATAATCAATGTTATCATTCTATGTTTCTAAAACGAATAATTAAACTACTGTTGGAGGATAGGCTAAGTACGACTAAGAATTTAGTCAGACAGACGGGCAAACAGGTTCTGATATTTTCCCATCCTCAGGTAATCGATATCAAAGGTTAAATCGTTCAAAAAGAAAGAATCCAACCGCCTCGCATAAATCTCTTCTGGGCGCCTTGCTACTTCTATTAGTTACTTGTCTAAGGAAAACTCTAATATTCTTTTTAAAGTGACAGATATAGTTTATTGCATTATAATGACGTTATTCTATAGAAAAAATCGGTGGGATAAATACTACAAATGCATCAGTAGTTATTTGTCCAATACATTTAGAGAAATGCCTACTAGCCTATCGTATAAACCGAGTCTTAACCATTGACATATATATAATATTTTTAGTGATATCAACAACGGAAAGAGAAATGCTCTTCAAGACCTATAGCAAATATAGAACATAATCCATAGTTTAATAAAAGAGTTTTAAATGCAAAATTGAGCTTTTGATGGAAGGATAATGAGAAAGATAAGGGTAGGGTTGGGATAAGATAATAAACAGATAACATCTCATCAAAGAAGGTGTTTGTATATATTATAATCATGCTAACATAATAGTTCTATACAATTTTTATATTCTAAAATAGTGGAGACTATTGAAATATTCATTCTCATTTAATAGAGATCCTTTTTATTTGCCCATAATGGCTTTTCATACTCTCTTTTGTTGCGGTGAATGCAACTTTTGGATAATTATCACAAAATATTATTTACATCTTTATTTTCTATATTCTTTGATAGTAGTAGAGCAGGCATTATTTTGAATATATGCGGAGTATAATCAGTAAGACTATCAATTCCCTTTTTATGGTAGCTCTTCATATTTTTACTTAGTCTCTTCCTCTAGTCTTTGTCTTTTTGTTTATCATTTTTTTCATGTATAAAGACATCTCTACATGAAATTATCTGCGAATCGTCTTGTTCAACGTGAACACATCTATTAAAACGGACGGATTTGTTATTTGCATGTCAGGTAATGAGAATTACAAATTCTTACCTGTCATTTGATCTCACAAGATTTCAATATGATAGTAATCCTACCTAAACGCGGATATTATATGGATAAACGGTTTTCTAGAGATTCTTGAGCATTTATTGATAACAAATATCGATCTCTATTATGACTGGCGATTAGTATAGTTAATCTTCTTGCTGGATGAAATTATTATTTAGTGGTTTTTGAAAATATAAATCAAAAAATTAAAAGCATTGAATCTTTGAAATGAAATAGAGAATTAATTTATCTCAAGTTCCTTAATTTTCTCTTCGACTCCTTGTACTTCCTTTT
>Ga0196965_1000572_pt1 | contig 19438 bp, 19 predicted proteins | sample S1_20metaG_FD_148668 | JGI IMG/M metagenome (GOLD analysis project Ga0196965, IMG submission 148668) | Soil microbial communities from Anza Borrego desert, Southern California, United States - S1_20 | ecosystem: Environmental > Terrestrial > Soil > Desert | place: USA: California | collected... | reverse complement strand
CCACGATAGTTTTTGATTATATCCTCCATGAAAAATGTGTCTTCAGCTGGTCTATACATCCAATCTATTTCTATACAATTTTCAGTTAAAAGTCTACATAGAAAATAGTGTGCACATGATTTTTTTACATATTGATGACAGCAACAAATAATGCGTTTGAATTAGCCAATTTATTAAATCAAAAAAAATTAAGGAACGTATATCATCAAAATGCGATTGTAAATTTCTGATCTTTAATTCAAGTTCCGAGGTAAGATTAGCATTAACTAGATAATCTCAATTACTCCTTTCATTTCAGGATGAAAAGAACAATAATAAGTATAATTGCCAGTCTTATTGCTTGCTATCCCCGTTACAAAATCTTGTTCGGTAGTAAGGTATGCAGTATTTATGCCTAGATCCTCGGAAATAAAATCATGCTTTACAAAATCTTTATTTAAGACTATAAGCTTGGTTGGTTGATTGGAATTAACATGTAAAGTAGGATTAGTTTGATTAAATGCATTATTTTGAGCCACTAGCAATATAGAATCATTTGATTTTTGGATGTTCTTTTCGCGAGGAGTATTTAGTAAATTACCAATGCCCCATAGAGACCCAACAATTAAGAATGAAATAACTATTATAGCAATAATATTATGTAACAATTATAGATATTATTAATTTCACATCATTAATAAATATCTTCAAAAGGTAGCATTTTGATATAATCATTATATCCAACCAGTTGTTTCTGACAACAGAATATCGAGTTTATATAAATTAATACCAGACTTCAGGGTTTTCCTTTAAAATATCTAATAGATAAGTCAAGGCCGTATTGTCATACTTTTGAAGAGTTTTAAAGATAAAAGATGATGGATCTGTATGACACATCTTCCCATGGTTATTAAGAATATATCTTTTAAAAATTAGCATAATATCATCGATAGTATCTATATCTGTTTTTAAAGTACTGTAGTCAAATATTTTAATAGCTGCTCCCTTCTCCATAGTTCTTTTAATATGATTAAAAAAGCTATTATCATCATAGCTGGTTTCAATAACCGTATGAGGTTTTCTCAACAGGATATTCGTGCCATCATATCGGTAAGATGGCACAACACAAATTCCCTCGTCAAATTTTTTAGAGTAATGGATAATTTCTCTTATGGATGACGTCTCAAGTAACGGAATATCGATAGGAATCACGATAGAATTATCGAAATTGTTTCTGATTATATATGCATCAGCAAGTGATACTGCATTATTTACCCCTGCACTTTTGCCCTCTTTGATTATTAAGGATTTATCTTTTATATTATCTGCAATATCGATTGATTCATTTGTGATTAGGATAATTTGACACCGCTCAAGCTCGGATAATCTTTTTATCAAATCGTTGACCAAGTGATGACAAAGGCTTTTCCGTTGTTGCAAATCAAGAAACCTGCTTAGGCGAGTCTTACTTTTTTCAAAACTCTTTATAGGAACTATTATTGCAGTGCTTAAATCAGACAACCATATAACCTCGTCAATAGAATTTAGAAATAATGTATCTAGCCAACGATAATTCCTTCGTAGAATTTTTCATAATTATATCACCAAAATAAAAATTTATTTGAGGAAAAACACTTTTTATCTTTTCTTCGATTTCAATTCTGTCCACTTTGTCAAATATCATATTAGTGGCTATTTTCGAATAAAAATTAATCACACCTTTCAAATCGGGTTGTATATTTTTTGCCTTCAAATAGTTTTCACTGGGACCGCTTATAGCTTTATTAGAAACGAGAGGTGAAACCATCACTATCTTGTCTCTAAACTTATGCATAATATTTTTCATTCCAGGTATGCCGATAATCGGTCCAATGCTTGATATTGGATTTCCTGGCGCTATAACAATTAATTTAGATTGTTCAAGCATCTGAATACACTCCAAGCTAGGCTTAGATTTCTTAATATTCTTATAAAATATATCCTTTAGATCTAATAATCCTCTATATTTGATCCAGTATTCCTGTAAATGCATAGTTCTATTATCATTCGTTAGCATATTCGTTTCATAGTGATCATCTGAAGCAGGCAATATTGGAATAGAAAGCCCATATTGTTTGGATAAAATACAGGTGATCTCAGATAAACTCTTGCCATTTTTTAGTAAACTGGTCCTTATTATATGAGTAGTCAGATCTTTGTCACCGAGATTAAACCAAGTATCCATACCACTAAGCGATTTCATATGATTCAAAAAATTGAAAGTATCTTTTTTGATACCCCATCCCTTATTTGTATCTAAGTTATTACTTAGGCCATAGATTATAGTATCAATATCGGGACATATGTATAATCCATAATGCCAAAAATTATCGGCAACATTTGAAATAACTCCAATATCTTTAAATTGGTTATATAAGCCTCTAACCAATTTTACAGAACCCGTTCCCCCTGCTAAAATAGTAATCAATGGATAATGTAGTTACCCTATGGCATTTTTTATTTTTGTTTCTATCCCCCAGCGAAATAATTAGTAAATATTTTTTAAAATTAAAAAAATATGAATAGAAATTTTGATTTAATTATATTGGATTCATTTTGAATTCTTTTAATTGAGCAAAATTTCAATAAGATTATAAACAGGGAAATTGGAATTCAAATTTATTGAAATTAAGTTCTCTAGATTATGTAGTCTTGTTGTCTGCAATCGTAATTTTTGGCGGAATTTTTAATCAAGGCTTTGCAGTACAATTGGAAGCCGGAATTTCTCCATCAAAAAATGCTGCTGACGCAACATTTACTGGAGACAGAATAATAACATTGAGATATCCTGCTAACAGCACATTAGCTCAAATGTTAGACGGAAATAAAAATTCAATTTCATTTTCACTAAATACTTCAGATAGCAGCAATGGCCTGTCCGCGGTATTAGATGAGATAAATCAATACCTATTATCTCAAAAACAAAGTTTGGTCGAGTTTGCAAATGGTACTCTCGAATATCGTGCAACAGTCAATGGTGGACCTACCACTGCAACATTTTCTTACCAAGTTGAATTGCATCCAGCCATCACTAACTTGGTTACAGAATCCAATGGAACTTCGTCCGCTGTACTTGATATTGATTGGAGAGGCATGGTGTTGGAGGAGCCTCTGATTGTAACAACTCCAGAGTACGGGCAAATTGATATTAATCATCCAATAGGTGGTCTAGAGAAGATAGCACCAGAGGTTGCTACAAAAATACAGAATACAACTATATCAGAAGCATTTAACACTCCCATTTTAGATTTTGAAGAATTTGGAGTATCCATGAATAATTGGCACTTTTTGTTTGATGCTACAGGAGCTCAAGCTGGAGCAGCTGGATTTGGATTCTCAGTTACCGAAGGAGGTTCAGAAATAGTTTCCATCTATTCTCTTGGTGAAAGCAGTTTTAGAGAAGGAACACATACAGTAAAAGAAACCACCGGATCAGCAGAGATCGACGGAGTTACTGTAAACGTTAATGGCTTGACTGCACCTCCGAGTGGACAAATACAGATTGGTGGATTCTCTCAAGTTCAACAGGGAGGATCCGGAGGCACAGAGCATCTCTTTGTTTCTTCTGAGGCACCTCAAGGCATTGCTACCTCAACAGGAGGCTTTCCCATCCAAGTATTGTTAGTTTTTGGAGCAATGATGGCAGGTGTAGCAGTCCTTGTGTTAGTAAAGGCACGAAAATAAGCTGTCCTATTTCTTTCTTTTAATTTTTCTTTAGAAAGTTTCTTTTTTTTATCTTGTACTCATATTCTCATTCTGTAAATAAAAGGTCCCTATATCTTCTATCGTGTTAACGGTAATTACATTAGGTCGACGTAATAGCTCGCTAGAAAACCTAGATCTGCCTATTCCTAAGACCTCCTTGTCTTTGTTTAGTATTATCACGATCTGATTATCTTTTATTTTTTTATAACAAGAAATAACTGAATTTCCCATAATATCTCTTCCAAAGCAAACTAGGTTTGCTGCCTTTTCGTTGATTATAACATATGGAAATTCCAGAGATCTATTCCTATGGTTATTCAAAATAATTTCTGCAAAATTTAATCCTGGTGCAAATTTCTTGTTACTAATTATGCCTATTTGTAGGCCCATCAAAATTGGACTTGATTCCATAAAATTATTTGCATTTTTAAAAGATGGAGAGCAAAGATAGACTTTTAGTTGATTTGATCCATTAAGATGATTTTGAAGTTTTTTCTTACTATTGACCTTAGGTAAAATTTTGAAATCTAAGAAACGAGGTTTGTTTTGAACGTCTTGGTCCTTTATCTGTAAACCACCCTTTTTTGGATTAATTGATGGTGATGGAGTTGCAACAATTAATTTTTCTTTACCATATAATTCAAAAATACCCCAAGTTGAAAATGATCTTTTTAGTATAGTCTCTTCGACATGGTTTGGAAGTCTATAACGCACTAGTATCAAACACCTTTCTTATTTTTGCAATAAAAAACCCATTAGTATCATGATAGTGTGGATAGAACCTCTTTGTTTGATTCATTTGTTCAATGAATTCATATTTATGGAATCTTGTCAGCCCTTTTGAGCCAAATCTAATAGGTTCAATTCTAGCACCCTTGAAATTATTGACCAAATATTGAATCACCATTTCATTTTCTTCCGGCGCGAATGAGCAAGTGCTATATACCATTAAACCACCTGGTTTTAGAACGGTGAATCCAGCAGTAATCATTTTTTTCTGCCGATCACTGCAGATTTCTAAATCCTTTAAAGTTCTACTTTTTTTTCTTGATATATCTTTTTGAATAATGCCTTCGCATGTACATGGAGCATCAAGAAGTACTCTATCAAATCCAATTCCTAACTTTTGTACTTCCTCAGATTTCATATTAAAAACCATAGTATTTTTCACAAAACACCTAGACAAATTAAATATGAGGGAGGAAAGTCTCTGGGGGTTAGATTCACATGCTATTATCATTCCACTATTGTGTAGTTTTTGAGCAATGTAGGTTGTTTTTCCACCAGGTGCCGCAGCCATATCTAATACAACCAAGTCATCTGCGTACGGAATGTCTAATTCATTTACTGCTACACATGAACTTAAATCCTGAATATAGTAATATCCTCTCAAATATTCGATTGTTGATCCTATACTTGGTAATTTATTAGGCTTCGGCTCTTCTTCATTTACTTTAAGGGAAGGTTTACAGTGACGATTTTTATCATCTTCTATTTCAGGTATATTTTTTTGAGTAGAATTACGTGTTGTTGGATAGTGGGATAGTGGGATTAATACTTCAAACACTTCATCTAATATAGTATCTTTTAATTGGAATCCTTTAGAAACTAATCTTTTTTTTAGTATAGTAGGATTAATCTTCAATGTATTTGTGCGTATATAAGTATGTAGATTTTCTTTGTTATCAATATAGTCTAAGAGGTTCTCAGGATCAGGTATATAATTTAAGAATCTGGATATCATCCATTCATTATAACCATATTTTTTAGATAATTTTCTTGATTGTTCATTGCTTGGAAAGAGGACTGGACAGTTTAAATCATCATCTCTTATCATCTTAATATGAGTACATCAATATTTAATGCAATTAGTTCTTTATTTGTTATTGTTTAAAAAGAGGGATTCAAACTAGAGTTTACGATGTTTGAATCCCTCTAATTGTGTCCTAGTAGTAACCCTCCTTTTGTTTTAGGCAAGATTCAGCTAAGCAGCCTACCTGAGTATTAATACGGGGTTTTACTCTGTTTGGCCTTTCTCCACCTGGGGCGACAGTTTCACTTCAAGCTGAAATCACTCAGATTATCAATCATCATCGCTTTCGATTTCAGCTGAATACTTTTCTATTTCGTTGCCAGAAGTCTCCTTCTAATTATCGCTAATTCAGGTACCCGTGATGAGGGAGGAGTTTCCTCTTCGTAATAATGAAGTAACTTGCTCGCTAGCTCACAAATCAAAATATTCCAAATCGATTTATTAATCTTCTCGAATTTACTACCCTCTGCTAAATTTTATTGATGACAGATATAGAAAATAGGATTTATCGAGTGTTTGAGTTTTTCTAGATATAGTCAAAACGTCAAATTAATAGGATATGTATCGGTCCATTGACTTACCAGTTACCTTTCTGGTTTCTAAAGATAGGTGCCCATAAGGATAATCAAATAAAAAAATTTGGAAAATATTCTCTTTCAATAACTTTGATCTCATCTTCGCCTCTAGCGTTTGAATAATCTTCCAAAATTTCTGAATTGAGTTCAATAAATGTATGACCCCATCTAAATTTATTTAAAATGTCTTTTGACTTAGATTTAAAGCCCATGATATATAGAGCAGCCGATATAGCTTCTACTGTTGAAAGCATCCCTAATTTAGCATAATTAGTTGGATTCCCAGCCAATAGAGCTGGAAGTTTTCTATTGTTAAAATGCTTTTTTGGAGACTGGATTACTTTTGAAGCAAGCTTCCATGAACAATCAATAGCACAAATTCCCTTAAAGATACTATTATCATTATATGTAAGAAGTTTATCAGCATAAGGATTTAATACTACAAAAGTGGCAGGAATTCTCCTTACCTCAGAAGCTAGACGAAATTTAACCAGTCTTGAAGCTGTACATTTGTTGGGGTCATCCTGTCTATACATCAAAACAGCTAAATCACAATTAACTCCACCTGATTCATTCATCTTTTAATTTTTCTTTCTCTTCTTGTTTATCCTTTTTACTTCCCTGAACAAAGGAAAAGATTAACAGGCCAGCTATGATTGCCATTATAAAATAATTCACTGGTGGTTTTAACACCTGAGGTATTATCCCTATCTGTGGAATAGTATAAACTACTTTTCCGACATAATTTTCCTGAGTTATTGGAAAATCTATGCCAGGAATCGAACATTCATTAGCGTCACCTTTCGTTAATATTGTTTTTTCTTGTATCACTTCGTTAATAGCAATGGGTGCACAAAGGAGTACATCGCCAGTTAAATTATTACCATTTTCTATAATGGCTGAAACTCTATGGACAATAGTTTTATTTTCTTCACTTGGATCAGGGGCCTTAAATACGATTATGTCTCCTATGTTTGCGCTAGCAAAAGAAGTGTTGTTGTCTTTTGCCCACACTATTATAAGATCATTTACATTCAATACCGGAATCATGCTGCCACTTGCTACTACATAGAAGGGGTTGGAGTCTGCGAGAATAGTTCTAATAGATATAAAGGCTATAGCAAATATAACAACGATTATAATAATTATCTTGATATCCTTTCTCTTGTTATCCTTATTCCTTGTTGACAACTTGTAATAAGTGAATTGGAATTTGAACCTTACATAAACATTCTGTTTGCCATATTTATATAAATTAACTCAAAAGTGATACTGAGAGGTTTTTCCTTCTAATATGCCCTTGCGAAGACAGCAATTTGATTGGCTTCTTGTCGACAACTTATACAATGTTTCAGAATATCTTGTGCAGTTTCATTTCCAATTTGAATAGGCATATCTTTAATATCAAAAGGAATAACTCTGATATCGGCACCAGTTTCTTCTTTAATTTTGACTTCACACTCTTCTTTTCCACACCACCGCGTTACCAAGAAACCGCCCTGACCGGCATCTAATAATGATTTGAATTCTTCGATGCTTTCTAATACTCGTATTCTATCTTTAAGAAATTCTAGAGCATTCCTGTACAAATCAGATTGCAACGCTTGAAATATTATTTCTATTTCTTTTGAGATAGTGGTAACAGGAATAACGGTCTTTTTTCTATTATCTCTTCTAACTATCTCTACAGTATTTTTTTCAATATCACGCTGTCCAATATTGATTCGAATTGGGACACCTTTCATTTCCCACTCATTATATTTCCACCCAGCAGTAAATTCATCGCGTTCATCTACATATACTCTGTATCCCAGTGAAGTTAGTTTGTCTTTGAGGTCATTAGCATGTTTTTTGACTATCTCTTGATTTAGATCCTTATATATTGGGATTATGATAATTTGAATTGGAGCTATAATAGGAGGTAAGATCAATCCCTTGTCGTCTCCATGTACCATGATTAATGCTCCAATCAATCTCCACGATATTCCCCACGATGTTTGCCAAACATACTCTTCTGTGTTATTGCTATTAAGAAACTTGATTTCGAACGGCTTGGAAAAATTCCTACCAAGATTGTGGGAAGTCCCAAGTTGAAGAGCTTTACCATCAGGCATCATTCCCTCTAACGTAGTAGTATAATCAGCTCCAACGAATTTTTCTTTATTACTTTTAAATCCTGAAAGAGTAGGTATTGAAAGAACGTTTTCAATAAAATCTTTGTAGATTGATAAGATCTTAATGACTTGGTCTTTAGCTCCCTCATTATCAACGTGAGCGGTATGGCCTTCTTGCCATAAAAACTCAGAATTTCTAATGAATGGTTTGGTAGATTTTATTTCTGCTCTCAGTGCAGTATTCCAAAAATTGATTTTTAATGGGAGATCTCGATAGCTAGATATCCATTTTGGGAATATTGAATATAAAAGCGCCTCGGAAGTTGGTCTTAATGCCAATCTTTCATTGAGAGGTGCATCACCTGAATAAGTAACCCAGAAAACCTCAGGATTAAACCCTTTAAAGTGCTTTTCCTCTTTGTTCAACAAACCTTCCGGTATAAGGCAAGGCAAAAATCCATTGACATGGCCAGTTTCTTTGAATTTTGAATCCAAATAATCTTTTATTAATTCCCATATAGCATAGCCATACGGTCTAACAATTATGAATCCCTTGGCTGAAATGTAATCAGCCAATCCAGATTTTTCTACTAGTTGTGAATACCATTCACTAAAGTCTTCATCTTTTTTAACGGTTAGGCCAAATTCTTTATTGATCTTTTTACTCAATTAATCAAAAGATAGCTATAATTTTCTATTTATGAAGCTTGTGTCAATTGGATATAATTCTATATCCATCCGCATAATCTGTTACTTACTCTAGAGGATCACCCTTACAATGTACTACACCGCTTATCCTACTATGAAAATTGCTACAAACATAGCATTCGACAAATCCAAGTTCTTTATTGAATACTGGACAATCTACTGATTCAAGTTTCATTCTCTTTAACATTTTTGGGCTGACACCCTTTAGTTTTAATTTTCCTTTCTCATCCATCATTCCAGAGCTCTTTAACTCCGTTTTGGCTCTATCGCTAATCTTAAGGGATTTTTCTACTTGTTTAATTGGAACTTCGTATTTTGTTTCGGGTGTTTCACTCATCTCTAATTAAGTTCTATTTACGGCATAATTATTTATAAAAATTCTTTTTTCAAAACGTCGCATGTCTGGATGTCTATTGTATAGTGTTAAAAGAGAAAAGGCTTTTAAAAACAGCGGTGATTGTGGTATAGTCAGAATCTTTATCCTCCTAACCTCAAGATCCTACAACTTTATTATCTATAAATAATTCATAAAGCTGTTTGAAAACATATGTAATGTCCAAGAAAGATACGGAAAGAATATTGAAAATTCTTGAGAAAAATTGGGTAAAAGTTTCCATGCCAAAAATAAAGAATGTAAAGATAATTGAAATTGAAGAAAACAAGAATATCTTAGTTATTGATACTCTGATCGCGATTTTCACGGTTAATGATCAAATTTTGCCATTTTTAGGAAAAACTGAAATCCTCGATAAATTTCCGGCTGTTACGGTAGACTCTGGTTCCATAAGATTCATTTGTAATGGCGCAAAGGTCTTAAGACCAGGTATTGTCAATTTTGATCCCTTTAAAAAAGATGACATAGTTGTAGTAAAAGACGAAAAGTATAAAAAATATCTAGCAGTTGGAACAGCAATAGAGGACAGTTTACACGCCCAAAGTATGCCAAAAGGACCCATCATAAATAACATTCATTATGTAGGCGACAAGTTTTGGAATGCTTTCAAAGAAATTTCCTTTCGATTATAAAATAGCTTTTAATAATTCTGCTTATCTTTATCTTTATATACCCAATCCAATTTTAAAATGACATGCTTACGGGAAAAATGACAGCGACTTGGCTAATCCTTCTAACAATAGCAGGATGTGCTGCAGTTCCAGTTTTGTTAATCTATTATACCACCGTACATCCATTTATAGAAACTCAGCCGCCCAAATTGACATTAGTTTTGATCGATCAGGTGCCCCAGGTGCTATCTTTAGGATTAAGCAGCGTCGCCAATCTTTGAATATTTCAATGTCTATCGGTCAGTAAAAGTTAATAATTTTGTCAACAAATCCTTAACATTTGTTTAAATAACAAAAGACTTTAAGCTTAATATATCTTGACTATGGAACTAAAGGTTCACCCTTCATTTTTTAGAGAGTTTGCCACCAAGACCTGGATTTCTCCCTATGAAATAGTTCGTGAATTAATTGAAAATGCCTTTGATGAGGATGCAACAAACGTTATAGTTACGCTATTAAATAATGGAAATATCATAATAGAAGACAATGCAGGAATGAATTCTGACTCCATGGATAAATTTTTGATTTTAGGCTCTCCACATAAAGCAGAAGAAACATTATCACCAAATCTCAAAAGATTAAGGACTGGGAGATATGGTACTGGTAGATTGTCATTTTTAACATCCTTTGATCGAATGAAGATAAAGACTCGTAAGGATGGTTTTAGTAAATCTATTATTATAGATGGAAGCACATTAGAAGAACTGATTAATGGACATGCAAAGTTAAGTGAGATAAAAGAATCTAAACTAAATAGAAATGGAACTGAAATCCTCTTAATAGGTTCAAAAATTACCATCGACATAAACAAGCTTACAAAAGAAATAAAAAAATTATCAATATTAAAATATCCACTATTTGAAGTATACGTAAAATCTACAGAAAGTTTCAAAGAATGGGACTTGACCAATTCACAGATTATAAGATCGCCTGATATTCAAGGCTATAAACTCGACGTTAATTTAACAAATCCGAGAGTTACTGGAGAAATAGTTATAGCACGAAGACCCCTAGGTCCTGATGAAAAGGGCATAGCAATAATGGTTGGCAATCACGTAGTTTTGAGAAGCACTTTTGGATTTGAAAATAAATTAAGTAGAGTTACAGGATATGTTAAATGTGATGATCTAACATCGAGATTTGCAGACAAATCAGCATTAATTGAAAATGACATTTATCATAATTTTAATCAAAGTGTAAAATCTTTTATCGTTGATCAAGTCTTGCCTAGTTTAACAGAATATGAAGATGTTCTAATTACAAGAGAAGAGTCAAAAATCTATAAAGAAATTGACAAAGTAATGGGACAAGCAGTATTGGAAACTCTAGAACCCGTAGAAGAAATACAAGGGTTTGAATCAGTCGAGGTAACTTCATCAGTGGGTGAGAATGAAATTGCAAGTCCTATCAATGGTTCTGAACAACGTCAAGATAATAGATATGCATCTTTGGATTCAGACAAGAAGGACCAAAACGGTAGGACTGACATTGAGGATAAACAAAGTAATTCGTATAATATAGGAAACTCTTCTGGATTCGACAGCCAAGTACGATCAACACACACATCCCCCTCTGCATCAAGCTCTAGTATAAGTAATCTACAGAATGAAGAAAAATTGGATACTCAAAATGACGTTGGATATCCAAATACGGCAACAGATGAAGTATCCTCAAATAGATATGCTAGCAGGGATTCCAGTGTTGACTCCTCGGATAATAATAATAATGTTTACCTCTCTTCGACATCAGAACAATTAACTGCAAACGACAACAGTCTAATAAAAAAAACTGTTAGAAAACCCATTTTAAAGAAAACCTTTACCCTCAAAAAAATAGGATATAAAGTAGTTCCTTATGAAGACGAAACAGACCCCAGGTATAGTTTTACGAATGAAAATATTGTTTTTGTGAACAAAGCTCATTCTACCTATAAAGTGGAGGCTGAGAGAGGGGATGAATTTCTTTTTAGACATATTACGAATATTGTTGCAGAAGTGGTAGTAGGATCAAAGTATCCAGAGGCCAAGGATATATTAGAAATTCAAAACAAATTGATCTCTGAAGCTATAAAAATACATGATTATTCAATGTTGAAAAAGTGATTAACATATCAATATAGAAACGACTAAATCTAACTCTTTTTTTTAAATTATTAAATGGCTTTTCAATTTATGCCCGGAGCAACAGCGGTAGGTATTACATATAATGATGGGGTACTATTGGCTGCTGAGAAGAGAGTTTCATATGGCAATTTTGTAGTTAATAAAAATACTAAAAAAACATTTAATGTTACTGATCATGTTGGTGCTGCATGTGCAGGCATGGTTGCGGATATGCAAGTACTTGTTAGACAAGTAAGCGCATTATCAAAAATAAGAAAACTAGAGACTCGACGTAACGTTGAACCAAATTCAGTGGCAAAATTAATGTCGGTGATAATGTTTGAAAGAAGATATTTTCCCCTCTTAACCCAAGTGGTCGTCGGAGGAATTACAACTGGAAAACCAGAAATTTATACACTTGATCCCTTGGGGTCGGTCTTACCCGACAGATACGCAGCTGTTGGAACTGGAGCGGAAATGGCTCTCGGAGTTATGGACGCCGACTACTCTGAAGGCATGGACGAGGAAAAAGCAACAAATTTGGCATTAAAGTCAATAAGATCATCCATTCAGAGAGATTCTGCAAGTGGCGATGGGATAGATATATTAATAATTAATAAGAGCGGAAAGAGTGAAAATTCTTATCCCGTCCAATAACTGCAATTAATAAATATTTTTGATTCTCTAGATTGAGTTACACTTTGTTTAGAAGAATTAAGAAAAATTGTAGCCTTTGAATAAATCAAAACAAGTTTGACCATTTAAAAGAAATTTAATTTGGAGAAGTATGATTATAAATCAAGTTAACTAGGAAATTAAATAAGATATGTTTATCCATAGTGAAATTGTTTAAGAATTAAAACTATAATTGGATTAACAATTATAATTGATTTATTTAAATTTCAACAATAGATTTATATTAATGGTATAATACAAATTGAATAAAATTATTACAAATATTTTTAATAAAGTATATATTAATAAGATCATAGAATGAAGACCCTCCAGATAGCTACTTTTGGCGATGATGATCAAGACGGTATTGCATTAGGGATTAGAAATTTTCCTATTCATCAACTAATTCTCATATGTTATTCCAGTGATGAATCTAAGGCTATTGAATATTCAAAGAAAATAGAAACGATAATAGGAATTGGATCCGAGATTATTTTAGTTGAGAAAGAAAATGTTGTAAAAGATACTATCGAAAGAGTCAACGAAGTATTGCTAAAGAAAAGTCTAGAGTATCATCAAATATTAATGAATGTGAGCTCGGGTGATAAGCTGATAAGCTGTGCAGCTTTGTCTTCTGCTTTTATCAATGGCATTAAAGCATTTGCTATGGATCATGGTCACAGTGTGCCTTTATTACTACCGGTTCTCAAATTTAGCTATAGTGAAATTATATCAGATACAAAAATAAAGATTCTAAAGAGCATTGATAGTATTGGTGGTATGGTCAGTAGTTTAGAAGAATTAGAACAAATTTCTGGCTATGGTAAACCCCTCCTCAGCTATCATGTGCAGGGTGGAAAAGAAAATAAGGGACTCGCCGATTTGGGACTAGTTGAGGTAGACAAAGGCGATAGAGGAAAGACAGTAATAAATATTACTACTTTAGGTAAACTAATGGTTACATCCAACCTTGTAAACTCTTCTCAGCATTAATATTATGTTTGTTTTTTAAATTTAGGTAAACAGTAATTTTTATAGGGCTCGTAGCGCAGACTTTGTTTTACTGTTTACAAAGGCGCAGAATGGATAGCGCGGACGCCTCCTAAGCGTCAGGTCGAGGGTTCAAATCCCTCCGGGCCCGCATTAAATTTGTCTATAAATCAGGGTTGGCTATCGAAATAACAATCAAACCTTTATCGGAGTTACCGCTTTAAAAACCAACTAAGATAATATAATATTTTAATATGAAAACCCTCAGATCCATAAATCTAGCTACTTTTCCTCATTGGGCAGTTTAATATTTTTGGGATTGGGTGCTTTGCGAATCGGGTTTGGATATGTGAGAATTAGACAAAACGATGCAGGATATAAAGTAAAAGGAGCAAGATATTTGAAAGGAACAGAGGATCTATCTAAGGTAATTACTCCTTAAACTAATGAGTGTACATGCAATAAAAAACGATCATGCATTAACAATAATAATGTCAGAAAAACCACTCAACAAAAAGGATAACCTGCAGCGGGATGTCGGCGATGCGGCCGATAATGAAAATGTCGTGGATGAGATAGGCGACAGCATGGAGCCTGGACCAAGGGAAATGACAAACAAGAAAAAGGATACGAACAGCTTGAACATCGATACAGAATTAGACTTGGAAAACTCCAAATAGAAAGGAAGAAAAGTATTATCTATATACCATCTTTTTACGCTAATTTAACAGCCAGTTTGGGTTTGGTATGGATTTAATTCAGGCGAGTATACTGAATATCGATATCATAATTCGAAATTCTGTCAAAAAGAAGATCAATTCAGATATTATGAATCCAAGACCTATCAGAGCACTAATAGTCCTTACTCATGTTAGAGATGTCCTTTCATTTACAAAGTATTGTTGTGAGCGTTCAGTTTTTTGTTTATCATCGTTATCGTCGACCACATTATTTCACATATCCTAGAAACTATCATAGTATAATATGACGATCTCTGCTGTTAATCCTGTGTTAGATAAAGGGGTAAAAATCAAAGAAATAGGAAGAAGACATTATTTGGTTAGTCTTTTTTTGTAAGTTTATGATCCTCTATATAAAATTCTGAATTATACTTCTCTGAGTAAGTTAATTTGTTACAAGAGATTGAAATAAAAATTTTTGTTATTCGTTTTAAAACAATATTAACTGTAATAGAAATAGTATGAGTTATGTCAGTTCATGCTTATGCATCACAAGATGTTAAAGGAAAACTGGAGCCATTTGAATACAAATTCGATTCCCTAAAAGATGATGAAGTGGAAATAGATGTAGAATATTGCGGTATATGCCACAGCGACTTACACATGCTCAAAAATGAATGGCAGATTACTAAATATCCAATAGTTCCCGGACATGAAATTGTTGGTAGAGTGTCTGCAATTGGAAAGAACGTAAGCCATCTTACCGTTGGACAATATGTTGGGGTAGGCTGGCAAGCCAGATCATGTTTAATATGCGATCAGTGTTTGAGCGGCAACCATAATCGTTGTTTAAAAGGGGAGGGGGTAATCGTTGGAAGACATGGGGGCTTCGCAGACAAAGTGCGTTGTCAAGCAGTATGGGCTTTTCCATTACCGAAGAACATCAACGTTAAGACGGTGGGTCCGTTATTCTGTGGTGGAATCACTGTTTTTAATCCTATTATTCAAAACAAAATAAAAGCTACCGACCACGTAGCTGTAGTGGGTATTGGAGGTTTGGGACATATGGCCATTAAATTCCTTAAATCATGGGGATGTGAGGTTACAGCCTTTTCCACCAGCCCCAATAAAGAAAAAGAAGCCAGAGGCTACGGAGCTCACCACTTTCTGAACTCCAGCAACCCTGAAGATCTAAAACAATTATCAAACAGGTTTGACATGGTCCTAGTTACCTCTAACGTTGAATTGGATTGGGATGCATACATTGGCACACTTAGGCCCGGGGGCAAGTTACACATTGTTGGGGCGGCTCCGCAGATAAAGGCTACTCTGTTTCCTTTAATTTCAGGAGAGAGAACTATTGGGGGTTCACCTATAGGCAGCCCATCAACAATTATCAAAATGCTTGATTTTTGTAATCGTCACTCCATAGAGCCAGTGGTAGAAGAGTTCCCAATGTCGCGGGTTAATGAAGCCATATCTCATCTTGAATCTGGAAAGGCCCGCTATCGTATAGTATTACAAAATGATTTTGGACAAACATACTGATTTCTTCCCTTTTTTATTTATCCCTAGTTAAAAGTAAATTTGCAAAGTAATTAGCCAGAATATCTTTATTTCTTTCCATCACATGTAAGGATCAATTATTTTAACATCCTATGAAGGATATCTACAAAACCATTGCTTTGAATCCTTTACAAGGATCGAGGAAAACAGCCTGTCTTTATATGGTTTCATAGTTTGGAGAGTTAAATTAAAGTTGAACCCATGTGAAAACATACATGATTTCCACTTAACTCTACCAGTTACAATTGATAATATATCTACCGATAATACGACTTTGATTTAGAAATTATAAAATCCGACGTATGAATTACGAAAATTCCAAGAAATCCCATGATACATCCAAAGGTGGCTAAAAATATATTTTCAGGCAAATGACTAGGATATCCCAATTCCTTTAGGATTATTTGGATGATAAATATTATTACGAGATTAGAAGATCCTATTGTTGCCGTAAGAGACGCACCAATCCTACGCAGGCCAATTACATAAGATAAAGAACCAATAAATGGAATTAGAGAAAACAAAAATAAGATAACCATATTTCTAGGTACGGATAATAATTCCATTTGTGATGATGATTCATCCAAATATTGCATTGTTGTTAACATTGTATCGAATAGCAATGCAAAGATCATGAATACCACAAGAATGAGGCCTGAAACAAACATAGATGCTCCCGCAACATGAATGGAAGAATGTTTTGTGACTAATTTTCCAAGAAATAATACGCCAGCTGCAAAACCTACTGCTGAAAGGATCGCTTCCAAATCACCAAGACTAATTAGCGAAAGAATTGCAGGATGTATTGAGTTAACATTTATTTCCTCACTTGGATTCGATAAATTTACATTATTAATATCAGCAAGAGAGAAATCACTAGACAGAGATAGAAAGAACCCTAAAGATCCTATACATATACCAATAATTTGGAATTTGTTTAATCGTTCTTTTAAAAATACTCTTGCTAAGATAATTATTAGAATGATTTCAATCGGCCCAGCTATAAGGGCTTCTTTCGATGCCCCTATTCGATTTATAGAGTCATACCATGTAAATATTCCTAATGAAAGTGACAAAGACGCCATCAGAAGAGATTTCCAACTTTTTGTGAATATCTTTATAATATCTGTGTAGGTTTTGGTAATAATACAAGCGACTGATAACAACATAAAGCCAGATAATGTTATACTCAAAGATGAAAGCACAATAGGAGAAATTCTAACATAATAGATTGTAAGATACTCTATAATGACTGATTCTAAGGAGAGTGCAAGAGCATACACAAAAACTATCCATGATTTATAAAATAACAAAAGAACATTTCTTTATTCTTTCGGTCTCATATATTAGGCATTTCATCCGTAAAAATACTATGTCGCAGCAATAGAAATTGTTTAAGCAGTATTCTTGGTCAATTATATTAGCAAATGTCAATTAAATGATTATTTGTTTAGGTTTGATAGTTATTCTTCAATAGCAATAGAAGATTAATCTATCGGGAATACATAACCTATACAAAAAATTAATTGAAGAACATTTCTATGATTAATTATATTAGTTCATGAGAATAAACTTTAAATCTATCTTTAATAAATTAAATTGAGAATCCCATTTAAGATACCGATATCAACACATAGTCCTCCGATCCGCGTTGAATTTGATTATAAAATGGTCAGTATCAATACAGAAATACATCGTGGCAGGTTTATCCTATTTTTAATGTCTCAACCCATGCTTTTTTTATCCTTATGATCCAGTAAGACCTACTAAATCCAATAGTCTTATATAAAAAAATAGATCATAGTATGTAGATAGCATTTATTTGACGAATCACGACAAAATGATCGAAGTAGAGCGTTTATAAAAATGGTCTTAAAATAGGTAACTATTGTCAGACCTTTCAAAAAATTTCGTTATCTCATCATAGAGTCAACTGCATGAGTAGTATCCTATCAAGTACATTATAGGATATAGATTATATTGCCAGATAATCACATAAATCTGATTTTAGACTTGCTTAAAATATAGGTAGAATGAATATAGAGATTTTAGACTCGGGTCTGTAGAATCCAACTTGTTTGTCCTAGTATAGACGCCATCATTTCAAAATAGGCCAAAAATTAGATTATTTTGATTTTAATACAACGATATTTATAATAAAGAATATGTCAGATTCTAAATTCGCTTTTCAACCTGTCAAAATTCTTGAAATGTTATCCAAATTAGAGGCAAGATCAGAATTGGAACGATCAGGTAAGATTGACATATCTCATGAGAACTCAATGCTTGCAGTAACTGGAGATACTGGAAAATTCTTAAGTATTCTAATCTCAGCAATGAAATGTAATAGGATTTTAGAAATAGGAACTTCCGTTGGATATTCTACGTTATGGATGGCACTTGCACTGGTACAGAATCAAGAATTGCTAAACAGTCCGAATAGGAATATTATAACTATAGAAAATAACTCTTCAAAGATAAAGAGAGCAGTGAAGAATTTTGAAGAGGCAGGGGTTAGGGAATTGATTGAAATGGTAGAAGGGAATGCGTTAAATATTCTTACTCAGTTGTCGACAAAAAATAATACCGAAATATATACAGGTAATAACTTGTTTGATTTTGTATTCTTAGATGCAGATAAGGAAGGTCTAGTAAGTTATTTTGATTTGGTATTACCATTAGTAAGGAAAGGTGGAGTAATCGTGACGGACAATATTTTGTCTCCCAAAGATTATAGGTCATCTATGATAGATTATGTAAATCATGTTAGGTCAAAACAAGACATTCAGTCAGTAACAGTGCCAATAGGATATGGAGAGGAAGTTAGTTTAAAAATAAAGTGAAGGTTTATGCTGAAAGAATGATGTTTATATTTCCATAATGGGATAAATGATTATAGTCAAGTTACTGTTAAGTATTGACCAACCGCTTTGAAAATGAATTAACGATATTTGAAAAGTCAATCTTTTGCTGCGGTTAATTAATCTGATTAAGACCATACTCAACATATTCAAAAAGGCACTAGCATAATAGATCTTTATTTCCTAACCTCGACTCATATTTGTCCTAAAGTAGGTCTTAACCTTTTGAAAAGATAATAATTTGAATATTCTATTACTGACATGTTAAGAATCATTAAGATTGATAAAGAAAAGGAAATAATGACTATTGAACTTTCAAAATCAGAGCTGACAGATCTCTTGGATTCTGTACAATGTATGACAGAAAAAGTACAAAGGAAATTATTAGAAAATATCCCTTCCACTGAAGAAGGAAGGTCCACCTTAGACAGGTATAAGGCTATTGAAGCAGGTCTCAAAAAAATATATGAATATATTTGACTAATCAGATCAGTGAAAAGTTATTTAATAAGCTCACTTGAATCTGACATTTACAGTAACGCGTAATACTAGAAATATTGATTATA
>Ga0196965_1000571_pt1 | contig 19551 bp, 12 predicted proteins | sample S1_20metaG_FD_148668 | JGI IMG/M metagenome (GOLD analysis project Ga0196965, IMG submission 148668) | Soil microbial communities from Anza Borrego desert, Southern California, United States - S1_20 | ecosystem: Environmental > Terrestrial > Soil > Desert | place: USA: California | collected... | reverse complement strand
TATCTTTGTTTTTCCGAACACACGAAGAAATATCCAATGAATCCACATGCCAAGCTGGTGTAGCAATACCATAAACAAATCCCGGAAAATAATTTCAAGAAGAAACATGGCTACAGCAAACTAGTGTTTTTCTGTTTCAGCTTTCCGTATTTCCAATCAAAAAATATCGAAGCATGACTCTGATGTGGCAGAAAGGCATCTACCCCCTCACGTTACCCATGCAGAGGCGAAGGGAATGTGAAGGGCGCCGAAGCATCTCAACTTGAGCGTGAGGTTCGAAGCGCATGCCCGTCCACTGAGACTGGTATCCTGTGCACGGCATGTGCGTTGGCCAGCAGAGAGCGAAGATTACGCACTGCCTCAAAACGCGATGGGCGTTGCCCACCGCTAGTGTATTCTCGCCCCTTCAGGGCTCGGGAGTTTTTAGTTCTAAAACAAGACTGAGCGTGTTCCAGCGCACCTACCCCCCACGTTACCCCATGCTGAGGCGAAAGGAAATGTGCCAGGCGCCGAAGCATCTCAACTCGACAGTGAGGTTCGAAGCGTGAACTCCTGCCCGCCTCCTACAACGTATGCTCAGCATAGCATGTACGTTAGCAGCATCGGGCTGTGACACAAGATGTCAGCGTGTGAAATTATCTTGTTAATCAGATTTTGGATTTTTAACGCAACTCACATGTTACGGATAATACTACTGACGATTACCCTTTCCCTCGCAACGCAAGCGACATCCCAAACCATTGACTACTCGGAATTTGCCTGGTTTAAAGCCAGGGATACAATATATATAAAGCGTGCAGTCATGCTCTATGATTCTGGTCTATATAAAGAGGCAATTAAGACATCCTTTAAGATTTCAAAAAAGGCATGGGCTTATCCCGGTTGTCCGCGATTGGTAGGCTTATGTCTGTTCAAGCTTGGCGAGTATCATTCGGCGATCGATATCTTTAACGTTGGTTTGAAAGAGAACCCCACATCTACGATTTTTTTCCGCGACCGTGCTGAAGTGAATATGGCGCTCGGACAATTCCAAAATGCCATCAGTGACTACAATCGATATTTGAAGGAACATCCCGGAGATGAGTTCTCTATCATGGAAACAGCTCGCGCACTTGTTGAGATTGATGAGCCCGACAGTGCAATGAAACTACTGACCGATCATGAATTCCCTTACTCATCGATTTATACGGTCGTAGGCGTCCACTACTGGTCAGTAAGACAAGACCGCGAAAATGCGTTGAAAGCATGGAAGATCTCAATCGATCTTGATTCGACTAACGTAAGCAGTTATTCGATGATGGGATTCATGGAATGGCAATCGGGTGAGATCGATAGAGCATTCCAGGCATTTGAAGCGCTGATCAAAAATAATCCTGAAAATGCTGAAGGATATTATCTGCTGGGATTGCTTCAGGAAGAGCAGGGCTTCGAAGAAGATGCTGCAGAAAACTACCGCATAGCCCGCGAAAAAGGATATGTTGAAAATGATGACGAGGAGGCGTTTCTTGACGAGGATTATTAAAGAAGATAGTAGCTTGGACCAACTAGAGCAATCAAATTTTTTTTTTGGATTCACGACGCATGGCTGTTGTTGCTAACGTGGCGGAGCGCTCGGCATCAATGCGTCAAGGACTAGCAACTACAGATGGAAATTACTTGAATTGGGAATGAAGACTTACGGGAATAGGTGAAGGAAAATTGCATCACTCAGCGCACTAATGCTGAGGCGAAATGAAATGCGTAAGGCGCTGAAGCATCTCAACCCAATCGTTCGGTTCAAAGCTCAGCATCCCTCGCCAGAGACGCTGGGCATTAGTGAACGACGCATCCAAACTATCCGATGTGACATTGACTTGAACAGGTTTTACACCCGTTGGCATCAGAGTAGAATGCTTTCGCTGCCGCAACGGCCGAGACGCAATTGCTGTGTTCGCCCAAGTCATAGTAGCTTTGAGTTGGCCACCAGATACATCCCTCTTTGTGGACTTCATGATCGTACCTCGGTGATTTTGTGTTTTGGTTTACTCGATATTTAGCCATTTTTTTAATGTTTAATGTGTAAAAGAAAATTAATGGCATTCATTGACAATCAGTGTCAAAATTTAGTAGAGTGCGAGCGATTGGCATTGGGGCCAAATTTCTTTTAGTGACACTAGCTGTCACAAGAAAAGGCTTAGTTAAGTCGCAAAATGAAGAGAAATGGAAACAACTAGAATACAACAACTATTCGAAACGTTAGCCGCGCAGTCTTTCTGGACAAGATTGTTCGGGTGGAGGGAGGTATTGAAGCAGTGCCTTGCTGCAAGGGAAGAACTGGGGCAACTTCGAGAAACTTACTTAACGACGTCGAAGATCAACGGTGAGGTAACACATCAACTTCAACTAAAAATCCAACAAATGGCTTCCTTGTCAACGCAGTTTAGCGAGCAGAAGGACCTGAATGGCAAACTTGACCAGAAGTGTATCTTCCTTGAAAAAGAAGTAAGACGCCTGGAAAATGAACGAGCAGATTTCACCCGAAAGATAAGTGCATTCGAACAACAAGAACCGATCCGCCGGCATGAACATGATAAACGCATGGCGCAGGCAGCCGCAATGGAGCAAAGTTTTGAAAGACAAAAAAATGAACTCATCGCTAAGGAGGAAGAAGAATCAAGGCAACGGCTTACGCAAATGAAAGCACAGTGGAAGACACACGAAGAAGGGGTTAAAAACTTTATCAAAAACCTTTGCGATCGCAACATCATCGAATATATTAATGAATGGCCTGGCAAAGGCAAGCCTGACAATGCCATAAAGATCTGCGACGAGCTAATTGTCTTTGATGCGAAGAGCCCTGCTACTGACGACCTTTCCAATTTCAATACCTATCTGAAAACACAAACGGAGTCGGTATCGAAATACCTTACGCACGACACGGTTAGAAAAGATATTTACCTTGTTATACCCACAAACACGTTTCAGGCGGTGAAGAAGTTCGTGTACAACCTCGGTGGCTACACAGTCTATATTGTTACACTTGATGCGCTTGAGCCAATCATTCTATCGCTGAAACGAATTGAAGAGTACGAATTTGCGGAACAGCTAAAACCGGAAGACAGGCAAAACATCTGTCGCGTGATTGGCGGGTTATTGAACGCATCGAAACGTCGTATTCAGGTCGATCATTTCTTTAATGCGAAAATGCTTGAGCTTATCGGTTTAGCCGAAAGAGAACTACCGGAAACGATTTTCCAGGAAGTGAATCAGGTAGACAAAGCATTGATGCTTAACCCGCCTGTTGACAAACGCGCGAAGGTGATTCAGGCCGACGAATTGCGTAAACGTCAATCGCTACTTGAAGGCCACCTTCCGCAGGTCCGGATTGAAAAAGCAGTAAGTATTGAAATTGAAAGTTAGCGATTCAAAAATTATTTGACTTCGTTTTGCTGTAGATTGAATAACAATCATTGCACTGAGGTAATCGAAATGAAATGCCGTTCTTACTTTGACCACATCTGTGGCAAAATCGTTCGGGATAATATTCATTTTCCCATTCGGCCCAATCTGAAAAGCAACGTACACATAACGGGCGTGACGGGTCATAGTTAATTGCAACCGCGCAACGAACGCACTTTCCAGCTGATGGATCATTTTGATGCAAACGAACAAATTCACTCTTCACCTTGCTCAGCTGACTCCATTCGACAGAATCTGTGGTGATTTCCCGCGCTTCCTCTTTGACCTTTTTAATTGCCTTTTGATAATCCTCGCCAGTGAAGTATACTCCCAGCTCGAAATTGTTCCGTGCAGATGCCTCCGAAAGGTTCATGCTGCCGATCAACAACTCCTTTTCATTGTAGAAAAATTTCGCATGCATGTATTCTTTAAAATACACCTTGGCCTTCGGCAATTTCAATATCTCTTCGATCGTATTTGGATCTCCATTATTTACACCGAACACTAAATTGATTGAGACATCTCTTTTCGAAGCATTCCTAAGCCTGCTCGTGAAATTCTGATCGATTTTAATATTGTAGCTGAAAATGCAGATATACTTCTCCGCTTTCTTGATAATGTTATCAAGCGCGACGAGCATTTCCTTTGTGGTAAGTAATTCCGTCATGGTCTCAGCGCAGCATTAACAACCTCTAAGATACTAAGTCCCTCCCTTATCACAGTTCTTAAACATTTAGCAATTTCTCCTATATCCTCCTCACATATATCCACCTGAACCACCGTCAGCTGAATCTCTCCCATGCCGGACGGGATGATAAATTCCTGTATCACTGCCTCTACCCTCGGACTATTCCTGAAAAGGGGATAAATCAAGAAAAGCTTTTTAACTCCATACCTGAGAGCGTAAGCACACATCTGGTAAACATCGTCTTCGTTCAGCTTCACTTTATCTCCGTCCCACGGACACTTATACTTTGCATCGAGAATACAAACAGTTTCCTCATCCACCTTCACACTGAAGTCAGGCTTTAGTTTCATTCTCAAACGCCCGTCGCCTGCTTTCAAGAGACGCCGCTCATTGCCTTTGAAAAGGAATCTATAAGTCTCCTCCGAAAAGGAGGTCAACATTTTACCGATAAAGCTTTCAAAGAGATCATTCAAAGGTACTAGAAACGAAAATGTCTCATGACCGCCTGCAATCATGCCAGGCTGCAGGTTAAAGAAGAACAAACGTGCCATATTAAATAATGGCTCAAAGTCCTTATTAAGGCGCGTAAAACGTATTGATGCAAAGTGATCTTTTCTCAATTGCATCAACGTCACATCGTCCAGTAGATTCATTCCGAGGATCAGAAGTCTTCGATTCTCATTTGACCGGGTCGTTCTTAACAAACTATAGATGATCGCTTTAAAGATACGATTGAGTGAATTGTCAATACTTAGCTCGTCTGTTGCAACAATGTGTAAGTGCCGCAATACCGGATAAGCTCGCAGCGTATCGGAAAACAAAATCTTCCCCTTAATGAACTGCTGTGTCTCTACGCGCTCTTGATATTGTCTGGGATAGCGTCGCTGAAACTTCTGATTGAATTCCTTGATAAAGATTGAAATGAAAATCTCCAGCAGATAATTTTCAGTTGATGACACTGACTGGCCATCGAGCTTTTTGAATTTTAAAAAGTCACTCCAACTCAACAAGCGATAAATGAAATCAAGTGATTCCTGTGGTTCAGTTTCAGAAGGCGTATCACCAATGTAGATTTTCGGAAGGATCTGAATACGTGTATTACCGCGCTGGTAAAAACCTACATAGTGGGAGATATGTAGCTTTCCATTTGTCTGTAACGAATAATTCTTTCGACCAACGATATCCGCCAATGCTTCGAGATTGGATTCATGGATTTCGTAGTCCTCAAGCAGATGATCCCTGTCCTCGAATATGGTGATCGTATCTATCATCATTTAATACTACGGATCGCCGTCATAAACTCATCCTCCTTTTTGATCCAGCGCACCTGACCTGTTACACTATCAATGAAGTCATTCCCGATTACCTGTGCGAGAGTCTTGGTCTCGTTGTAAAAATACTCCATGAGCAAAGGTATGATCTGGTAATGCCAAACGAATTTAAGATTGTCAACTGTCTGAACGTGCAAAAAATGATAGTGTCCTATACGATGATCGCGATCTAACTTTTCAGAAATGCGACGATTGAGGCAATTGAATAGTCTGATCAACTCCTGCTGCATGCTGCTTGTGTTTTGCTCTTCAATAATTTTCGCATCCGGCTCAATCTCCTTGAAATAAAACCTGCGACGTAGCGCCACATCTAGTACAGCGATGCTTCGGTCAGACGTATTCATGGTACCTAGAATGTAAAGATTAGAAGGCAGCTTGAAGTCTTTCTGCGAATAGGGAAGCTTGCAAGACAATACGTTGCGCTTATCCTTTTCAATAAGTGTAATAAGCTCCCCGAAAATCTTTGAAATGTTTCCGCGGTTGATCTCGTCGATCACGAGAAAATAGGGTACTTCAATTTGAACCGCTTGCTTCTTCGGTGAGTCAGACTTGGTGACGGTCAAAATTTCCTTTATATCTGAGAACTTAAATCGCCACAAAGGATAGACTGTTTTCATAGTCAACCGCTTGCCATTATTGTATTTCAGAATATTCACGGGCTTTTTAAATTCCTCGAGCCATCTCACTTTTCGGCGATGTGGAAAACGTTCATCTCCTCTATATTCATACTCACCTTCTAGCACACCAATTGCCCGGATCTCTGTGACTGACGCAAAAACCAGTACGATGTCACCCACTTCCATTACGTTGATAAAATTATCAATGCTGTTCGAATCATTCTTCGGATCATCGGCGCCAGCATTCTGTAGCTTTTTATAAATCGTCTCTGCATCAATCCCCGAAAGATCTTCGTCCTCAAGCCAGTTGATTGCGATTGTGCCGGACTTCACGCAATCACGATAGATGTCATCGTCTGCTCCCGCGCGGCCCAATGAAATTTTCCAGATTGAGCTGTCTTCTCGAACGCCTTCAAAGCCGTTGCCTTTCAACTCAGACCTGATTTGACCAAGATCAGCCTTGTTAGCAATCTGTTTCAGAATCCCCTCCTGAATTTTGTAGGTGAGAGCCTTCCCCTCGTCACCGGATTTCTCCTCAGCAGGGATCACAGGTCGCAGCCCTTCAACAAATTCTTCATAAGAAAAAGACTGATGAAAAGTAATGAACTCTACTCTCCCCTCGTCTTTGATTTCGCGGAATGTCTTTTTTGTGTCACAACGATAGTTATCAAATGCTTCAATGATGCGTTGTGCTGAATACGTTTTACCCGTCCCTGGAGGGCCATACAAGATTAAATTGGGGTTCGAATCAAGCAACTCTGCAAAGTGAGCATACTTTTCAAATGCGGAATCTACTTCTTCAACCTCTTCATCGACATCGGGTGAATCTTCAGGTTCATCTTTAACTCCACCCTTTCGCTTTGTCTTCTTTCTTCCGACGAGCACATTGTCATAGAGCCCAATAGGGCTTCCCACTGTGAAAAAACCGTTTTTCTTTACTTCATCAACAACAGACTTCAGGTATGCCTTCTTCTTATCGGCCTGATCCTGGATTGCGAATTGAAGGAGTTCGTTAAGGTTGTAGCGCTCTGTTGCCGAGCGGTCTTCATACAAAGACCACAGAGGTTTGTATTGCGTGAACTTGCCCGCATGATATACATCAATTGAAGCTATCTTCATGTTTTCAATACCATCGAGCGTTACCCGAAGATCACCATCTTTGTATGCTGGTTCCCTGAAAGGCTGTTCAGGAGCGATGTAGATATTCCGTACCTCCGAAAAGTCCATTTTTTCTGGAGGCGGGCTATCTTTCTCCAGTTTAAGAGGGAAAAAGCCATTCGCGGATTTCGCCATCGACTTGGTCAACCGGTTTACAATGCTAATATCTGTTACGAAATTCCGGTGTCTCGCAAACACCGTTGATATCGGTACCGGATCAAACGTCTTGATAACCTCAAATTGAACTGAACCATCTTTGTTTATCTCATTTGGCTCAGACGAGAATCCTTTTACGCGCCACAGTTTTGAAACGGCTTGGTCAAAAACAGGAAACACATAGTCGCCGGGCTGCATGCCGCCATACCATGTTGAATTTTTGTCTCCGCCGCCGTAGAAGTTCCTATCGAACTGCTGGGGATGTTTGCTGCTGATTTTTCCGAAGTATAGTTTACCCATTTGCTGTGAGGGGTTTTATTTTAGAAAGTAACAATTGATGATACCTATGGCGATTAAATCCAAAATGTTCCTTGTATGTTTTGGAATCAAGGGTATAGCTTTTGTCGTTGTTGCAATAGTAGCATGCGAGGACGCAATTATCAGCACAATAACCTTTCTCATTTTCCATCTTATCTATTTCCAGTACACGACCTCGCACGCCATCTCCTCGAACGTTTCTTACTTTGAGCTTTCCCCTATCAATCAATAGGTTTATATCAATGATTGATGTACTGCAATAGAAACATTCCAGATTTTGTTTGAGCAATTGTTCAATATACCAGTTGGCGAAAGTTTCGCGATCACCCATCTCGTTGTGCTTAGCCTGGTGGCGTCTACGAATTCTTACTTGTTCTTTTACGATGAACTCTTCTTTTGTCATTGAAAATCTTCTACGTTTACTACCCGGCCGTCCCCATCAAGAAAGAAGATTTGATTGGCAATCACATATCCACCGAAACTATTCTTTGATCTGTATTTATGCCTCACATAATATTGGTAGCCGAGTTCGCCACTTGATTTATGCACTTCACTCCATTCAATCGGATCGTAGCTTCCGGGATCTTTCAGGTTGTCTTTCAGATATTCTTCAACCTCGCTTACAGACGCGTCAAAACTGGAATTAGAAACAACTTCTTGTGATTCATCAGGTGATGTAAACAACGATCCAACAACAGCGAAGAGTACGACGGCAAGTATAGCAATCAAGCATCCTTTATTTCCTGTCGGTTTTGTATTTATTTCTGTGGTATTTGGAACTACAACATTCACAGGTCGGGCGGTCTCTAAGGATTTTGCCTGTTGATTAATTCTATCATGAGGAAAGTCGGGATGCACAATTCCGTTTGCAATAAAGGGGCTTAAGTATTCCCGGATAGTATCGTAATTATTGGATAGGGCTTTCAGGTCTTTGATCATACTGCGACCAACAGCCCTTTGATAATCTGCAATCAGGTTCTCGCCAGTCTCTTTACTATTTACACAATTTTTCAATTTCTTAACTAGAAGCTGATTTGCACCAACGGAGAAAACGTCGTTTTTTGTTTTAGCGATGAATTCATGGATCTCCATTACATCGTTTGCAAAGCTCGCCTCCAATTGTGCGCCCAATGCCTCAGCAATCTGCCCACCACAGTGAAAGCAGAATTTCGAGTCATCAGGAACTTTAGTGCCGCAGTGTTTACAAAACATATACTCCCAAGCAATTACTTTAACTTCCAGTCATATATACAACATTAACGTTGAAGCATTGTTCTTATCAACGCTTCCGAAACGAAGTACAAATTCCCTCGGGCCCTTGAACACGCCACATATAGTTTGTTTCTTGTCTGTGGATTCAAATCCCGAAGTTTGCCTTGACGAAACTTTTTGTCTGTATCAGCATTAAGCACCACGCAAACGTCACCAAAGCTATCTTCACCTTTACAGTCGCCCCAATTCCTTGAGAAGCACGGGTAGAGATAATGCTGTCTGTAGAATAGCTTAACTATGTCCGATTCTTCAAAAAACATTTGCGCTTCTTCAATACCATCAATTAAGAAAATATCGGTCTTATCAACCCTATTAGACTCGATCATGATATCTAGTTTTTCAGAGATAAAATTGCATGTGTCGGGACTACAACGCCAGCTTTTGGTTAATGTGGTATTATCAACTTCAAGTCCCATTTTTTTAAAATGCTTTTGATAACTCTCCAAGTCATCATGAAGCGTTTTATTAACCCCTCCATCCCTACTGGTGTCAAACGTATGTTGGTAAAAATCCCCTACAAAAATTGTTTTAAGGTTCGCCCTGCAAATAACTTTTAAAAAATTGAAATCATTGCCTGCAAAATCTTGTACTTCATCAACAAATACTGCGTTAAAATATTTTTGCATTCGACGAATGACGGCGTCTTGTAGATTTCGGTGTTCAATAAATTTGGCAGCCCGATTAGCATACAAGTATCCGCTTCGTGTTAAATATCTCGCATCACCGGACGCGTAAAAATTAGGATTAGTTTCGAAGAATAATCCAGCTGGACGATCAGCTAGCGAAAGCAGCGGGCGGATGCAGAAGCTGAATAGAAAAGAAAAATATGTATCGAGCGTGATCGTTGTAGGGAAGTAGCCAAATCTCCGAATCACTGCGCGCCTTATATTCTCTAGATTAGTACGAGTATATGTAAGAATGAGACATGCATCCGTGTCGCTCAGTTGACTAACGATCTGCGTCGTCTTTCCGGCTCCAGCCACTGCAAAGATCACCCTCTTATCCATTCTATTGCTTGCGTTATATGAGGTGGAACAGATAATTCGGTGACCCTGTCGCATAGCAACTGATACGCAGCTTCAGTCTTATTCTTTAGCATATACTCCTGAACAGAAAGAGTCCGCCGACCGTCACCGAAGAGCTCGTCACAAAGGGTCGTGTTGTCTGAGTATAGACATATTTCGAATGTGCTTCGCAGGTTGTCTGGATCTGAAAATATCTGCACCTGCGGCGAGGTGTACTCTGCATAATTGTCTACACAATTAGCTTGATAATTACCATCATTGTCGCGAACCACCGCCGTTCGAATATCAAGGAGCTTGGCAATATCTAGATAACGTTTAAAAGATGTTCCATCAACTGAAAGAATCAGGAGATTAGCTTCATGAATATTTTGCCCGGTGACGATGTGATAAAAAGCTTCCATCAAAATGTATTCGGCGTCACCTTCGACCAGAATTGCTTTCCTGGACAATATAAAGTCTAAAACGTTATGATCAGGAGCTTTAATAAAAAACTTTGCAGTTGCCTCCGGCAGATCATTTAATCTGATCGGCCGGGTTGAAGAAGGGTGAAGTAAAATAGTCTTTCTTAGATCAAGACGCGCGCTTATCATACTACTATGCGTGGAAATAAAAAGCTGCTTATCATCCGACTCGTTGATCGTAGATATCAGCCTTTTCATATTGAGATGACTCAGATGGTTCTCTGGTTCTTCAAGGAGCACAACATCTGGAACGTGAACATTTCGTTGCAAGGCAAATCGGGTTTTAATGAAACATTGTTGTCCTTTCCCTTTGTTGTCAATCTGTACGTCGTTTGATGATAGCGTTAAATCTGTGTCGAGATTGGATTTTCGGTTGTGTCTAATTGTGAAAGTATAATCGGTAAGGCGACTATTAATCTCGGAAAGGACACTGCCTGTATATGTTTGTTTGTGACGCCGATACTCATTTTCATGTCTATTTCTTTCTACAGGGGTTGCAATGGAGATGTACATACTATTCACATATTCTCTAACAGCATATTCGTTGCTGATTAAAGAATTGTCGATTAATAGATTTCTTACAAACTTGTTATACCCAGTATACGCTTCGCCACTAAAAGTATTAAATCTGATAAGGTAATATTCAAACGGAAAAACCGCATCTTGTTGTGCGAGGATTTCGCATACTTCCCGCGTATAATCTGGTGATAGTGAACACTCCAATCGGAGACCATCACACTCCCGGTCGTCCGAATTCAAACGGCCATTCAATAACGAGTTGTTCTGCTCATTCAAATAGATCTCGATGAAGAACTTCGGGATTGTTGCGAGGTCGCGTGACCCATTCAAGAACTCAGAGATCGCTTCGGTGTTAAATAGATTTTCTAGACCGATAGCCTCTACTTTACTTTTACTCCCACCGAGCACTAAATTAATGGCAGCAAGGATTGTGCTCTTACCCGATTCATTGTCGCCAATCAAAATATTAAGTTTCGAATCGAATTCAGTTGAGAAGTTTTTGAAGCGTCTGAAGTTTGACAGTTTAATCTTCGTTACATATTTCATAATAGGGCTCTTATTGAAAATGCTCACTCAAATTTTACCTTCGGCAAATCATTTACGATATCCACCGTCTTCACACTCACGTTGATCACACTCAACAGCAAATCAAAAATGTAGCTGGGCTTTTCGTGCTCGCGCGACCAGTCATTGGAATCATTTTTAATTCCGCTTTCTTTGTGGACTGTTACCTGGTAGCGCTCCATAATCCACTCGATGGCGCTTTTGCCGTTCACGACATATTCGTATGCTTTTGCGGGGATGTTCTCGATGGTGATCCTGCTGTTGTAGATGATGCAGTCTTTGCGATCCTTCTTAGGGAAGCGCATTTTCTCGACGCGGTAAAACTCGTAAGCATCCATGCGAAGATGATCCTCCGGCATGTTGACTTTCACTCCCTCGTAAGGAGGTACATTTTCATAGTTGATGTGCAGGTCTGTGAGCTGGCGACCGGCTTTGCTGAACTTCCAGAAATCACGCACGTCTCCGACGAGAGGAATGCGCGGAAGCATTTTCTTCAGGTCGTTGGCAAAGGTGCTGCGGTACTCAGGACTGTGTAAGAAGCCGTAGACGTAATAGAAAATATCTTCCTTGGTTACATTCTTGCCGTATTGCGTTTGTGCGCGCTGGTAAATAAAATCTGAGATACCGTCACGGCGGATGTATTCACTTTCACCAGCAGCGTCGAAAATTGTCGGGCTGGATCTTTCCCTTTCCTCATAGTAGAACAAAGGAAAACATTGAGACTTTCCGATTAACTCAAGATCAGGAAGTGTATTTGAAATAATCGTTGAAAAGTCTTTCGTAACTCCTACGCCGGAAACGCAAATGACGAGGTTGTTACGGCGTGCAGTCGGAAAGAGTTTGGGCATCTGATAGACGCGTTCATTCAATGCCCTGTCAAAATATAAATACTGTTTGAAGTACGGCCTATACAGCGAAGTGACTACTTTACTATCTGTGAAAGAATATAATTTACCGTTACCGGCGTCATTCAGAGTATTTACCGTCCAGCTGAATCTTCTTGGATCAAGCTCAACGAAATCAGCAACATGCACATTCGCTTTTTTTACCTTAGCTTTCAAAAACCCCTCAAGCTGTTCATTATAAAATAAGATTGAGGTGGCAATATTTTTACCTAAATGATTATACGACGAGTTATAGCACCATGCATCTCGTTGGCTCTTTAACCCATTACTGTAAATTGGTAGGAAGAAGGTTTGTTTGTTTGTTTTATCGTCTTTATCACCAAGAGAAGCAAAGTCATAAAATCTATTGCTTCGCTGTCCCACCCAATCCCCATGCTCATTTGGCTCCAGGGTTGTCCATTTCATCTCCGCATTGCCAACCGATTTAACCTTCTGAAGTATCCCCAGCTTCTCCTCGCGACTGAGGTAATCGCCTATATCGTGATAATGAATAGCAGCCTTTTCAACTTTGACGTTGTGATTTTTTACCAGCAACGTTATGGAGATCGGAGTGCGTGAACCGGAGCCAAATATCTTTCCGCCTTCCTTTCTGCTAAGCTCACCACTTGTGCGCTGATTTCCTCTTAGGTTAAAAACCCAAATGCTGCTGAACTCTTTCTCAATTGTTTTCCTGAAACCATCGGAGCTGTTGCCATCGATCCATGCGCCGTTAGATACAAATGCAATGACGCCTCCATGCTGCGGATCAAGGCGGTCTGTGCTCCAGCGGAAGGCCCTGATGTAGGAGTCGTATAATGAATTTTTATTCGTTGCCTCTGTTGCCTTCGCATACGTATTGGCAATTCTTGCATCAAGTCTGCCATACTTGGCGTTCTGCGCGTTATCGTTCGCTGACTTCTGCCCAACAGAATACGGAGGATTTCCGATTATGACTCTCAATGGTGCTTTCTTCTGCCTCGCCACCCTTGCCGAGTTCTGCGGGAACATTTCTGAGAACAATTTCTCACCTTCATCAGTCTCTCCCATCTGGAACGTGTCGGTCAATACAATTCCATCAAAAGGCTGGTAGTCGCTTTTCTCGCCTCGCAGATCGTGATAGGCATTTTCAATGTTCACGGCTGCGATGTAATACGCCAGCAACACGATCTCATTCGCGTGCAGCTCTTCGTGATATTTTCTTGCCAGGTCTTTTCTGTCAATCAGTCCACTTTGCAGCAAGCGGGTCATGAACGTTCCTGTGCCCGTAAATGGATCGAGTATATGAATGTTCTCATCCGTCAGGCTTCTTCCGAACTCTTTCTTCAGCACATCTTCAACCGAATGAATGATGAAGTCAACAACCTCCACCGGTGTATACACAATACCGAGCTGCTCTGCCATCTTCGGGAAAGCAGTCTTGAAGAACTTATCGTACAACTCGATGATGATGCGTTGCTTTCCTTCGGCGTTGTCAATACCCGCCGCGCGTTTCTTTACTGAGTCATAAAATCGCTGCAGTGTTTCCGACTCCTCTGCAATGTTCCCGTCTTCCAAAACATCGAGCATGCCCTGCATAGCAGTAGACACCGCGTTGTGGCTCACAAATGAATATCCTTCGAACAGGGCTTCGAAGATCGGTCGCGTAATGATGTGCTGCGCAAGCATTTCAATCGCCTGGGGTTCATCAATGCCAGGATTGATATTCTTCTGTAATCCCGCAAGGAATTTATCAAATGCCTTACGCTGATCTTTCTTCTCTGTAATAAGATACGTGATGCGCTCAATCTGGCGGTCAGCAATAATAGCAACATCTTTCGCCCATTGTTCCCAGTATCTTCTGTCGCCTACTTTCTGCACCAGTCGCGCAAACACCACCGACTGCAATTCCTGAAACTTTAAAGCGAGCTGTTCACTGATGCTTTTCGTGTTACCGTAAACGGGTGCATCTTCATTGACAACGGAAGGATTCCCTTCGCCGTCGAAAGTATATTCGGGCCGACCCACAAGGATTTGGTTCGGTCGTTTTTTATTCAGCTCAATCTTATTGACAATAGCATTAAATCGATCGTCGTGCGCACGCAATGCATTCAATACTGTCCACACTACTTTGTAACGCTCGTTGTCGTCGAGGGCTTTGCTCGCATCCACATCGTTTGGCACCACCACCGGGATGATGATGTATCCATAATTTTTTCCAGGTGCCCTTCGCATCACGCGTCCTACAGACTGCACCACATCCACTTGCGAGTTGCGTGCCGATAGAAATAACACAGCGTCCAGCGATGGAACATCTACCCCTTCGCTGAGGCATCGCACGTTGGTGAGCACACGGCATTCATTTCCTTCGGTTGGCTCCTTCAACCAGGCGAGCAGCTCATCGCGATTTGGCGCGGTCATCGTGCCATCAATGTGTCGGGAATGCATCGATACCATTTGCTCTTTCGCCGCAGATGGCAGCGCATCGAGATATGCCGATGTTGCTACGTTATAGGTTTGCGTAATGGTTTTTGATACGGCAATACTGGAGCAAAACGCCACAGCACGTCGCATGGGTTCGGGATCGGTCTCTTTGGTTTTTCCGTCGTCGCCGAGAAATTGTTTTGACAACGCGTTAATCGTTCCGATGAGTTTAGAGGCATCGTCAGTCTTGATCTCCACTTTCTCATTCATCAATACCTTCCTGTACGCCTCTGGCACATCCTTGTCGTTGAGTGTGAGAATAAGCACTTTGTAATCAGTGAGCAGGTTACGTTCTACTGCTTCACCAAAACCAATACGATAGATCTCGTCGCCATATAAGGCAGCGTCATCCATCGAGCAGAGAACAGCATCAGCCTGTGCGGCTTTGCTTTTTGTATCGTCATTGTATAGTCGCGGTGTCGCCGTCATGTAAAGACGCTTCTTCGCTCTGATAAAATTATTATCATGAACTTTTGTAAATGCTGACTCATCTTCATTCGCAAGCGTTACACCTGTGGTGCGGTGCGCTTCATCACATACAATGAGATCAAACTCCTTGAATCCGTTTTTCAACAACACCTTTTGTGCTCTCGATATCACCTCAATCGACTGGTAAGTTGAAAACACTACCGTCATTCCCGGACGACCTTTGTCGCGGATCTGCTTGAATTGTTCGAGTATATTTTCCGGATTGGTGGAAGCAGGTAAAGCCAGGTCAACAACACTGAAAGCATCCGCGTCTTCGTTCTTCGAACGCTTTTTGGAGATCTCCGGATCGGAACAGATACAAATGGCGTTGATCGGCTCATTCGCTTCGGCGCTCCATTCCCGAAGTGTTTGTCCGAGTAGTGCGATGCTCGGCACCAAAAACAGGATGACACCTTTTCCGTCTGTTTCCTTTTCGGCAATGCGAAGGGCCGTAAAAGTTTTTCCCGTACCACACGCCATGATCAGTTTGCCACGATCGGCATTGGCGAAATGAATGTTAGTCTTTTCAACCGCTTCTGTCTGGTGAGGACGAAGACTTTTCTTTTCTATCCGTGAAACTTCACCGTGAATTCCCTGCTCAAGTTTTTCCCAGTCGACAGGCGCTTCCTGCAGATCGTAAAGGTTTAGTCGCGTAACGGGTGGATTTTGATTCTGAATGGCTTCGGTAGCATTCGATCCCCACTTATTAGAGGTAGAAATCCAAAGGCGTTGCGAGAATCGTGTAGTTTTTAATTGTTCATTCTTGAACTCACGACTGGAGGTTGAAAGAAAACTATCAACTGCCGGTTTGTCGATGGTAGTAGAATCGCTGAAGAATTTACATTGAATCGCCCAGTAGTCGCCTTCATGGGTCAGGGCAACGAGGTCGATACCTGTATCGCCACCACCGAGATCTAATTTTCCTGGAAACTCATTCCAAAGCCAGACATTTTTGAAACGAAACGCATACCGGGGATCGGTTTTCAGGTATGCCTGCATGAGGCGCTCGAAGCGATCGCCTTTATCACGTTCATTAAAAGAGAGCTTACGATATTTTTCTAAAATCTGCGAAAACGTCATTGTGGGGTAGCGTCAAACTTCCAAATATAGTTCACGTACGCTGTTATGCGCGCGGGATTATCAATGTAAAATTGCGGTGATTCCTAGTGGGCTTATGTCCGCAGTTTGCTGGACGAGCTCGCCTTCAATTCGATTCCGGCGAGCAAGGGTGGGTCAAGGAATCTTTTTTTCAAGGTAAAAAGATTCTGTAAGTGTTGCAACAGGAAAAAGGGTTAGAAGGTTTAAGGTTCCAGGTTTTAAGTTATCGTGCTTCGAAGCGGCTCCATTTCATAGCTGCAATCATCAAGCTCAAACGCCTGTCTTTCGTAGCTACCGGGCCCTTCGCTCGCGCAAGCCATACACTCCGCCATCGCTCAGGGACTGTTGGGTCTTATTTCAGATATCCAAAAAGAACTGCACAGTAAACACCATTTTCGTTGCCTTGCCAACTTGATGTCAACAAATTGTGATTTCAAGTTTTGAAATTCTAAACGGTACTATTCGTCTTGCAACCTAAACATCGTCTTTCGAACGAGATCCCTACCGCGCCGCAGGAACGTCGTTCACGCAAGGTCTATCATATCTGCCACTCAAATGACAACGTGAACGATTACATGAATTTATCATGCAACGCGTCATTGATAGTGAAGAAAGATTGTGTCCGTGAACATCAGAGTCCCCGAAACGGGTGACGCTGATGGGGAGTAAACGTATTCCTACGAAAACACTTCTTCGCGTAACCTCACGAGGGTGATAACGTGAATCGCTATCCGGATAATTTGTCGTCACCTTGTCAGCCTCAGCGCGTGTCACTCATTGGGAGTATTACACTAATATTTATATTTGCATGCGTGCTCACGCACATTTAACTAAGACTCTAAACGCAATGAAAAAATTCCTGGAAAACCTTCGTTTCTACGCTATGCTTGGGGGCGTTTTCTTCGTGCTTCACCTTACAAACCCAGACGAAACAGATTTCAAAAACTATCTTAAAAACAAAGTCCGCGAGGAGGCCACAAAAGAAAGTGGGCTGGTCGGCGCAGCCATGCACCTGATCGCTGCTCCTCTTGCAACTTTGGATACCTGGGAGACGATGCGCACAGACTTTTTTATTTTTTCAGAGTATCGTGTGTGGCGGTATGAAAGGGATGAAAGGTATTTCGGCGTGGCGACGTATTTTGTTAAAGTGAATTAGTGAGTTCTATTTTTCTTTTTGCTGTACTCGACAAGAACTTTCTTTCTTACTTTTTTGCTTAGACCAAAAAAATAACCCCGATTAGTCGGGGCAGGCGTCAAAGTCAAGACGCAACGATGCTTCAGCCCGCATGCCGGGCTAGCCTCCCGATGAAACCGGGACAGGTCGCCGTTGCGTCGGGCCGACGCGCTCTTTAGCGTATCACTTTTGGGTAATGCCCGAACGTGTGGCTGGAGGCGATGAGGTGAGTTCTTCGAAGTGTCTCCATTTCATTGATATAATCATTCAAACTCAATGGCGAGCACTTCGTTGCCACGGGGCCCTGCGCCTGCCTGTAGCAGGCTTGCTCTGGGACCAGTGCGTATTTTTTTGTTGTAACGAGACGCGTGGGTGAGATCCTTCGGCGCAGCGCAGATGGCCGGGCGCCTCAGGATTCGGATAACCCGGGTTGGTCGTTCCTCCCTCCGGGCGTTTGTTACATCAGAGTCCCCGAAACGGGTGACTCTGATAGGGTACAAAAAAAGCGGGCTGAAGAACCCGCTTTTTAAATGTTGGTGGAGCCGCAGAGAATCGAACTCTGGTCCAGAGAAGGCAACATCGTACTTTCTACATGCTTATCTGAATTTTCATTGTCGGAAGAAGCAAGGCAACCAGCAGCCTAAACCTCAACTTAGTTACTGATCTATAGCCGCGCTTAGCAACATCACGCGGAGCAGCTCTGCATTACGACACCGCCATACCAGCACCGGCAGAACGTGGGCGCTGAGCGATGATGGCCTCCCCGCTATCGCAAGGGATTTAGCTTGAAATCTTACTCAGTAAGATTAAGCAGCCATGGCGTAGTTAGACTCGCCAAGTATAATTTAGGACTATTGATCAAGGCTCTCATCCCATGAGCCTGCATGCTTACATACGCTACTACACATCCTGTCAAAACCGGTCGGCCCCGGATGCTCAATCCAAGCTTAAACTCGAATTGCGACAATTGAATCTAACTTCAATCGTTGCTACAAACATACAAATACTAACGGGAATTGGTTCGGCATCTAACCGACAATTCTATGAATATTCACAAACGAAATCAGCCAACACCGCTGCCGGAACGGTCACTTTGAATGTTGTTGGCTCTTGGGTTTCATAACTGATTGAACCATTGATCTTTTTCAGCGCTTCAGTAGTGATATACAGTCCAAGTCCCGCGCCGGAAGAATATTCAGAGCCGCGATAAAACATATTAAAGATCTTATCGGATGCCTCGCGTGAAATCCCCTTTCCATTGTCGGAAATTGTAAGCTCGTAGTTCTCTCCCACCAATGCCGCAGAAATCTTCACCCATGAATTTTCATTTCTCCGGAACACGACGGCATTCTCAAGGACATTATAAAGGGCTGCCTCAAGCAAATAGCTATCGGATTGTATTTCACGATTCAATGACTCCTCAATCTGAAAATCTACCTTATCGAATCCATCAAGGGACTTCAGGGTACCAATGACCCTGACGATCGTTTCCTTGATGTTGATCAATCGCATGCTGACCTCAGCATTCTTTACATAATGGAAAACGATCAGCTTCTGCAGTATCCGGTTTGTTGACTTGATCTCGTTTTCAAGCTTCTTGAAATAGTCATAGGCTTTATCATCCCTCACATCCATCAATGCAACATTGCACAAGCCAAGCAATCGCAGCAGTGGCCCTTTAATGTCGTGAGACGAGCGATAGATGAAAGTATTTAATTCATTCTTGGTCTCCAGCAAATTCTGATAAGCATTCTGCAGCTCACTTGTGCGGTCACTTACGATTTTTTCAAGATTATGATTGACATGCCTGAGCTCTTCATACTGTTCGCCGATAATATTTTTCGCGGCAATGAGTTCAGCGTTCGCGCGTTCTATATCTTCTTTCTGTGATTCAATCTCTTCCTTCTGGTTTCCAAGCAG
>Ga0196965_1000570_pt1 | contig 19582 bp, 6 predicted proteins | sample S1_20metaG_FD_148668 | JGI IMG/M metagenome (GOLD analysis project Ga0196965, IMG submission 148668) | Soil microbial communities from Anza Borrego desert, Southern California, United States - S1_20 | ecosystem: Environmental > Terrestrial > Soil > Desert | place: USA: California | collected... | reverse complement strand
CTGGCACAAAACGACCTTCGTTCTTGATGCCGTCACCCTGTAGCACCAGCACGTTATCGATCCCTAAAAAGTGAAGATCGATCAGGGCATTTTCAGTTTCTTCGCGACTAAACCCCCCGCAGATAATATGCGGAACGGTATCAACCTTATAGTTGTTTTGAATTGCGGCACATATCCCTACTGTTCCCGGGCGTTTTCGGGTTGACCTCTTTTCGAGGAGGCCACCATCTTTTTTCTTGTAAATAAATTCTTCCCGATGATAGGTCACATCAATAAAGGGAGGTTTGAACTCCATCAACGGATCCATGTTATTAAACAAATTCTTGATATTCTCCCCTTTCAATGGTGGAAGGATTTCAATGGTAAATAACGTTTTCCCGTTAGCGTTGGCGAGATGATCTACTACTTTCATTTTTTCTGATACGAGTCGTTTGCCTTTATTTCATCTATTACGTTGCGATTCCTTCAGGTTAAAACACGCTGGTTAGATATCATACGATAAGTTTGGCGCAAGCCATTTCTCCGTTTCTTCTACCGACATGCCTTTGCGTTTCGCATAATCCACCACCTGATCCTTTTCTATTTTACCCAATCCAAAGTATTTCGAATCAGGATGTGAGAAATAGAAACCACTTACGGCTGCCGTCGGATACATGGCGTATGACTCCGTTAACGTAATGCCTATACGCGGAGCATCCAGGAGATCGAACAGTAATTGTTTCTCCGTATGGTCAGGGCAAGCGGGATAACCGGGCGCAGGACGTATCCCTGCGTATTTCTCTTCAATTAGCTCGATATTGGATAATGACTCAGACTTTGCGTATCCCCATATCTCCTTGCGCACTTTCTCATGCATCAGTTCTGCAAACGCTTCAGCTAACCGATCTGCAATCGCTTTGGCCATGATCTCTGAATAGTCATCATGATTGGCTTTATATCTTTCAATCAGTTTCTCAAGACCGATTCCCGTAGTAACAGCGAACATACCAAAGTAATCTTTACCCGCCTCCGGTGAAATAAAATCTGCAAGACAGAAGTTGGGTAAATTCTGTGCCTTTTTATTTTGTTGACGAAGGAAATGAAATGTAGCAAATGCTTCACCTCCTTTTTCATCGTTGTAAAGGAGTACATCATCACCCTGATTCACCGCCGGATAAAACGCCAGCACGCCATTGGCTTGTAAACTCTTATCACGAACAATATCATCCAACATCCGGTTGGCATCGTCAAATAACTTTTTCGCTTCCGTCCCAACCACTTCATCGTTAAAGATTCCGGGGTATCTTCCAGCCAGCATCCACGTCTGGAAAAATGGTGTCCAATCTATGTATTTACGGATCTCCGACAACGGATAGGCTACGTATTCTTTCCTGCCTGTATATGCCGGTTTTGTAAAAGTTGTCTTTGACCAGTCGATCTTCGTTTTGTTTGCCCTTGCATCCGATAAGGTAATGTAATGTTTAGTTTCTTTCCGGCTCTCGTGGTCGGCACGAAGCTTTACATATTCGGCTTTTATCTTCTGTTGAAAAGCGGTTCTTGTCTCAGGGTTAATCAACTCACTCGCTACAGGAACAGAGCGCGACGCATCCAGTACATAAACCACGGGGCCACTGTAAGCCGGATCAATCTTCACGGCGGTGTGTATGCGTGATGTTGTTGCGCCACCAATCATCAGCGGCAAATCCATTTTTTGACGTTGCATTTCCTTCGCCACATATACCATTTCATCCAGCGATGGCGTAATCAATCCACTGAGGCCCACCACGTCAACCTGTTCGCGCCTTGCTGCTTCGATGATCTTTTCTGCAGGCACCATCACACCCAGGTCAATCACGTTATAATTATTGCAAGCCAATACTACCCCAACAATGTTTTTACCGATGTCATGGACATCACCTTTTACAGTGGCCATGAGAATCTTCGGCTGTTTTTTTTCTACATGGTCAGCAGGGGCATTTTTTTTAGCTTCATCGCGTTCTGCCTGGAGGAAAGGTTCCAGGTAAGCCACAGATTTTTTCATCACACGGGCGCTTTTTACAACTTGCGGAAGAAACATTTTACCTGCTCCAAAGAGATCGCCCACAACGTTCATTCCCGCCATCAACGGTCCTTCGATCACATGTAAAGGTCTTCCATATTTCAATCGCGCTTCTTCTGTATCGGCATCAACAAAATCGATAATACCTTTAACCAACGCATGGGTTAGACGCTCTTCCACTGTGCCTTTTCTCCATGCATCATCCTGCTCCTTCTTCTTCACTGATCCCTTCACGGACTCGGCAAAATCCAGCAGTCGTTCTGTGGCATCATCTCTCCTGTTCAGCAACACATCTTCCACGCGTTCCAATAATTCTTTGTCAATCTCATCATATACTTCAAGCATCGAAGGATTAACAATTCCCATATCCATGCCATGCTGAATGGCATGATATAAAAACGCTGCATGCATTGCCTCCCGCACTTTCTGGTTTCCACGAAAGCTAAACGACACATTGCTTACACCACCACTCACGTGCGCGTATGGCAGATTCTCGCGAATCCATTTTGCTGCACGGAAAAAATCCAGGGCATAATTGCGGTGCTCTTCAATTCCTGTTGCTACAGGAAAAATATTCGGATCAAAAATGATATCCTGTGGTGAAAACTTTACCTGGTCAACCAGGATGTCATAAGCACGCTTACAGATGGAGATTCTTCGTTCGTAAGTATCCGCCTGTCCATCTTCATCAAACGCCATTACCACAACGGCGGCGCCATATCGTTTCACAAGTTTTGCCTGGCGGATAAATTCTTCTTCACCGCCTTTCATGCTGATGGAATTTACGATTCCTTTTCCCTGCAAACATTTTAATCCTGCTTCGATAACCTCCCACTTGGAAGAATCAACCATGACAGGAATGCGTGCGATTTCGGGTTCGGATGCCATCAGGTTAAGATAGCGTACCATGGCGGCTTTCGAATCCAGCATCCCCTCATCCATGTTTACATCGATCACCTGTGCGCCACCGCGCACCTGGTCCAGCGCAACCTCCAACGCCTCTTCAAACTTATCCTCTTTGATAAGCTTCAAAAATTTTGCGGAGCCGGTTACATTCGTGCGTTCTCCGATGTTAACAAAATTTGATGCTAAAGAAATTGTTACGGCCTCCAGACCGCTTAATTTTAAAAACTTAGACATGTTCTACTGGAATCTCCCGGGGTTTAAATCGTTTTACCAAATCTGCAATTTTACGAATGTGATCAGGTGTAGTACCGCAACATCCGCCAATAATATTAACCAATCCTTCTTTTAGATATTCTTCCACCAGTGCGGCCATCTCCTCAGGCGTCTGATCATAATGACCAAAGGCATTGGGTAAGCCGGCGTTTGGATAAGCACTTACAAAGAATGGTGCGTTTTCGTTGAGTACTTTTAAATAAGGTCTCAGCATATCTGCACCCAGTGCACAATTTAATCCGATGCTCAGCAAAGGAACGTGCGATACGGAAACTAAAAATGCTTCGGTGGTTTGCCCTGATAAAGTACGTCCACTGGCATCTGTAATGGTTCCGCTGATCATGATCGGAATTTCGATGCCGCGTTCTTCAAATAATTCCTGTATCGCAAAAAGACCAGCCTTTGTATTGAGTGTGTCGGTGATGGTTTCGAGTAGTAAAACGTCGGCACCCCCATCAATCAGTCCCTGTGCTTGTTGTTTATATGCGACGGCCAATTCATCAAATGTAATGGCGCGATAGCCTGGATTGTTTACATCCGGGGATAACGATGCTACTTTATTTGTTGGTCCCATAGCCCCTGCAACAAATCGTGGTTTCTCGGGCTCTTTTTTATTGAATTCATCAGCCACTTCGCGCGCAATCCTGGCGGAATAAAAATTAATATCATACACAGCATCTTCTGTGCGATAATCAGCTTGCGCAATGGTCGTTCCGCTAAACGTATTGGTCTCAATAATATCTGCTCCCGCCAGCAGGTATTCACGATGAATCTCCCTGATCACATCAGGACGCGTAAGGGAAAGCAAATCATTATTTCCTTTTAATGGGTGTGCATGATCCTTGAAGCGTTCACCTCTGAAATCTGCTTCTTCAAGTTCATGACGCTGAATCATCGTACCCATCGCGCCATCAAGCACGAGAATACGTTCTTTTAAAATGTCCTGGATTTTCATAGCCTCTGATTGTATCATGTACTATCCAGAGAGCCCTGTTAATGGTGGGTCGCCTATCTTCTCTACCAGATGTACCGGAAGAAGGGATTTAGCACAACACCCTCCATACAGGAGGATAGGATGCTAAGACGTCATAGGGCCCAGTCCCTCAGTCTTTCTGGATAAGCAATGCAAATAAAGCCAATAGCAATGAAACTACAAAACATATTGTGATGAAGAAATACATCAAACTTTCAATCCAAAAACCACCATTGCACTCGATTTCAATGAAGTATTTTGTAATATCTTTGACCCACCAGCAGATCAATGGCGTTTACTGCCCGACAAGAAAATACTTTACATGATAGCCTATGTTGATTTCATTCATTTACTTTACAGTTGAATTAAATAAACAGACGCAATAAGCATTTTGAAACTTGCTGCCATCGATATCGGTTCGAATGCAATTCGCTTCCAGGTCTCCACGGTTTTAACGAATGATGCTACACGCCCATTATTTAAAAAACTGGAGTACGTTCGTTTTCCCCTGCGTTTAGGCCACGATGTTTTTTCTACCGGACGCATCAGCACAAAAAGTAAAGAGAAATTTAAAAAGCTGATGAAGGCCTATAAGTTACTGCTTGAGCTTTACGAAGTGGATGATTACATGTTTTGCGCTACGTCTGCCATGCGTGAATCTGAAAACGGATACGAACTGGCAACAGAAGTGCAGGAACAATTTGGTATTACGATCAATATTATCGATGGTAACCGTGAAGCCGAACTGATTAACAAAGCAATCAGTTCATACCTTACGGATCAAACCTACCTGCATATCGACGTGGGCGGTGGAAGTACGGAACTAAATCTGTATGTGAACGGAAAAAAAATTAAAACGCGTTCGTTTAAGATAGGTTCTGTACGGGTTCTTGAACACAATGATTCTCCGGTGATGTGGACAGATATGGAACACTGGATCCGGGATCATGTAAAGAAAGCATATGGCAAGGTTATCGCGGTGGGTACTGGTGGTAACATCAGCAAGATCTTTGAGCTGGCAAGGCTTAAGGCGGGAAAAACAATGTCATTGAGGAAGATCAAAGAGCTTCGTACCATGATCTCCGGATATTCTCTCGATGAACGGATCTACAAACTTCAAATGAACCCCGATCGTGCCGACGTGATCATTCCCGCCAGTGATATCTATGTTAAGGTGATGGAGTGGGCACATGCTACATCCATACTCGTCCCCGAAGTTGGCTTAAAAGATGGTGTTATGCTTCACTTGTATGAGCAAAACATGCTTCAAAAAAAACTTGATTTCAGTTCGCCTGCGAATTAATGTTCTTTCGATAAAGGGTACGCAATCTGGTCAGCGTCTTCTTTTTGAAGGATCTTTAATTGTACTCTTACCTTTTCGCGATTCTTTTACATCTATGTTAATGGTATAGGCTATACTTAAGGAAAGCGTTTTCAAGTTTGTCTCGAAAGTATCCTGCATGTTACCACTGCCCCAGAGCATGCCATTTATAAAAGCGCTGTCCTTTTTACCCATAAATGTATGACCTGATATAAAACGTAGTTCAGTTGTGATGTAACGATTATTGCGCAAAGGTGCTTTAATACCAGTACCCAATGAAAACGAGAACAGCCATGTATTGATATTTTTAAGTGTCATATAGCGCACACCATCCTGTGGCGGATTCTCACCATGATGAATTTCATATTCAAATTTTTTTCCCCCGTCAACCTGAAGAAATCCATTCACAGACCTAAACCAATAATTGATTTCCGGTCCGCCATTTATAAACACCTGAATGGGAATATTTTTTCTGACCGTTATTTTAAATGACTTCCGTAATAACATGGACATGTCCGTCATCTGCATAGTAAGGTGATTCTCCCATGTTTTATCATTAAACGTAAGAATCCTTCCACGTTGTGACGCACCGCCCTCAACGATTACTTCATAATTGTTTTTCAAAGGGAATCCTACCAACAATCCTACGTTAAATCCATGTTTAATCTTACGTCCGAAAGAGTCTTTCACATCCGAGTCAGAAAACCCCGGCCAGGTCAACATTCCGCCAGCTCTTACACCCAGACTGAACTGTTGTGCGTGAACAACAGAAATACTAAGCACCATTACAATAAGGCACATTGGCAACAATGGCTTTCTATTCATTTGATATTTCGGATGTATGTTAAGCAGCAAAGTGGAGTAAAAATATTATAATAAACGCTCTAATATTGAATAAAATTTACACGCTGCAGATAAGTGAGATAAATTAATTAATGCTTTAATCTTAGTACGCTTCATAACCTAACTACATGAGTCGCCATATTTATGTATGCGTATTCTTTTTTCTTTACACAACGGCTTTAGCTCAGGATCAAACTAACTTTACACAGTTTTATCTTAATCCGTACACCATCAATCCGTCTTATGCCGGCTTTGATGGAAGGACTGCAATTACACTTATCTATCGTAAGCAATGGTCAACTCTGGATGATGGTCCGCAGATCAGCAATTTAAGTTTTCATACACCGTTGTCCCAACGTGCAGGCTTCGGGTTATCAGTTATCAACGACGAACGCGGTTTATTAAAATCGACAGGCCTTGCGTTATCCTTTTCGTATAGTATTCCAATTGCGGACGAATCTTTTCTCCGATTTGGAATTTCCGGTGGAGGCTCATGGAATACAGTAGATCTCGAAAGATTGGAAGGATTCAATGATCCTAAACTGGGTGATATCCTGGATAACAACTCGGGGCTAACCGGAAACGCAGGATTGTCCCTTCACCTCAAAACTTTTCACGTCGGCTTTTCACTTCCGGTAGTTTTTGCGCCGTCTTACATAAGCACGAATACCATCAACATCACGGAGATAGACCCGTTTCAATCGGTGATCTTTCATGCGAGTAATCGGTTTTATTTTAATAACAACACCTATGTGTTCGAACCCTATCTGCTCTATCGGATGAGCGGAATCCTTCCTCCGCAGTTTGAAGTCGCAACCATTTTACATTTAAATCATGTTCTGTGGGCAGGTGGTTCTTACAAACAAGATTTTGGCATATCAGCACTTGGTGGAATAAAACTAAACAAGACGCTGGCAATTGGTGGTTCCTACAGTATAAAAAATTCGGGAATCAACGAGCTTAACAGTCCTACCTATGAAGTAACGCTTGCGCTTCTCGTTGGAAAACACAAGCGCGGAAGGCCGATGTATAGTTTTGTAGACACACAAAAAGTAAAACAAAAAAAGGGAACAGGAAAATCGGCCAGTGAAAGGTTGGCCCAAAAACATCGCGAGCAGGAACAGGCAAGGAAACTTCAGCAAAAGCAACTTGCTAAAAAAAGACAAGAGGACATTGCAGCGAAGAAAAAACAGTCGGAAAGTCAAAAGGCCGAAGCCGCACAAAAACGAAAAGAAGAACTTGCGTCAAAACAAGCAGAACAACGAAAACCGGCTGAAACACAGCGCAAAGATGACGATGTCGTTGCAAGTCAGTCATCTTCAACAGCCGCGATTACCCGCACCGATACAATTGTAAGAACACACAAACCGAGGTTCAATCAAATCGAATCATCGCTGGAAGCGATACAAATTGAAGTCACTGAACATTCAGAAGCAGATGAACAGGAACGCCTTTCTCGTTTAACCATACACGCAGCTGATCCCGATGAACCTCACAATGAGACAAATCCTTATCCGAACGCGGACCGTCATGATTTAGCAGATATCGGTACCAATAAAAACGAAATTCCCGTTGGTGACTATGTTATCATCGGAATTTTCAAAGACGAATCAAATACCAAACTGTTTATCAGCGGACTAAAAAGGCTCGGCTTCAAAGCCAATTATGGCTACTTAACTAAAAAAACCGCCTGGTATGTTTACCTCCATCAATCCAGCGACATACAACAGGCAAAGAAAGCAAGAGATAAATTCCGGAAAATGAAAATTTTCAGAGACGCGTGGCTTTTAACTGTTTATCCGAACTGATCATGATAAATCAATTTTACTTTGTGATCATTCTCCTGTTGTTTTCAGCAAATACTTTTGCTCAGACACCGGTAATTAGCAATATCAGTCCGATAAACACTTATCCGAAGGGAAAAATCGTCATTACAGGAAATGGATTCAGCAGTGTTACCACCGCTCTACAGGTTTGGTTCGGTCCGGTGAAAGGAAGCATCGTTTCTTCATCGCCATATTCCATAGAAGTTGAAGTTCCCGCCCAGGCACGGTACTCAACAATAGAAGTAGTTAATCTTACGTCTGGGTTAGCAGCAAAGTCATCCCTTAAATTTCTACCTTCTTTTTATGGAGAACCTTTTGATGTTGCAAAGTTCAACGCACCATTAAGCTTCCCTTCGAATGAAGAGGTCTGGGATCTATGCAGTTGTGATCTGGATAATGATTTAAAACCGGATCTTCTGGCTACTAAATTCGTAAGCCCTGCGAACGATCTGGTAATTTTAAAAAACAGCAGTACACCGGGTAATATTGCATTTACCGAAACTCATTATCTATTGAGCTTTGCCAGCGATCACATTTCATGTGGTGATCTTAATGGTGATGGAAAGCCTGACGTTGTTGTTACAAGAAGTGGCGCGCCCAGAAACAGCGTACACATCATCCAAAATACATCGATAACCGGATCAATTAATTTGAGTCCGACACCCATAAACCTGTTTATGGATAATGGCCATTTCGCAACACGCACCGCACTCCACGATTTAAACAGGGACGGCAAACCAGAGATTATTGTTTCCAATTCATTCAATAATGCATTATACGTTTTCATCAATGAAAGTACAGCAGGAACGATCGCCTTTAATGCCACACCTGTTAAGGTTACTGTTACAGGAGCAACAAATACGTACGGACTGGAAGTTGCCGACGTCAACGGCGATAAACTACCCGATATTATCGTCACACAATTCCAGTCTAACCATATTTTTATTCTAAAAAATGAAAGTACGGGCAACGTGAATTTTGCCGAACCTTTTAAGATCAATGTCTTTGGAAATCTGAACAAACTAACTACGGCAGACTTTAACAGTGACGGAAAATCTGATCTTGCAGTAACCAGTACATTAACAAATGAAGTCGTGCTCTTGTTCAATCAATCAAGTACATCAGCGTTTTCCTTTGCTGCACCCGTTGCTTTAAACACCGGTAATGGCCCATGGGGTATTGATGTAAGTGATATCGATGGTGACCGCAGTCCCGATATTATTGTTTCCAATCGAAATCAAACCGTGCTCGATGTTTTTATTCACAATGGAAGTACCCACACCGGTATTACCAGGAGCACCATTGCCACAACAAGATTTACGCGTAACATCCTTGCCGGAGATCTTGACGGCGATGCAAAACCGGACCTTGCATTTACCAGTTTTAGCGCACCCAATAATTATGCACTGGATATATTAAGAAATACACATTGTCATAAACCGCTCATATTGAATAAAGCACCATTGGAAATATGCAATGGTCAAACCATCCGGTTAAATGCCATACCTTCGCCAGGTATAACATTCACGTGGAAGGAAGGTACCAATATAATTAAATCCGGACCTGATAATTATGTGGATATTACATTGCCAGGTAGCTATACCGTTACGGCGGAGCAAGGCAGCTGTGCTTTAAGTTCATCGGTGATCACCATTACTCCGAATGCAGCGACTATTCCCGAAAATCCGGCGGTAACATCAACGTCTCCGTTATGTAGTGGAAGTAACCTGCAACTGACAACACCAATTGTGGCAGGCGCTACTTATGCATGGACAGGTCCGAATGGTTTTACTTCGACTAGCCAAAGTCCGGTAATTATTGCTGCTACTGAAACTGATGCAGGACCATACACGCTGGAAGTATCGGTTGGAAACTGCAAAAGTAATATCATGCAAAAAGTTATTGAGGTGGTAAGCATTGATGACTTCACGATTAACAGTACCAATACGCAGAACACAATTTGTGCCGGCCAATCACTCACCCTAAATGTAAATAACCTGCCAGGCTATAGCTTTCAATGGAAAAAAAACGGCACGGATATCATTGGGCAGCAAACAAGCTCACTGGTTGTAAATGAAGAGAATATATTCTCTGTAGTAGTTACAAATATGGCATTAGGGTGCAGTAAAGAAATTGGACCTGTTGCAGTAATTGCTTTAACCGCACCGACGGCAGATTTCCATATGCCTCTTACGGCTTGTGCAAATTCATCTGTTACATTTACCAACCATTCCCTCAACATCGATCCTCGCGCCACTACGATTTATTCTTGGTCCTTCGGTGGAGGAAAAACATACAGTGGTTCAGCTCCTCCAGCGCAGGTATATACGGCGGCAGGAATTTATAATGTAACACTGTCTTTAAATTACAGCGGAATTTCAGGTTGCACATCCGCAACTGCGCCAAAAACCCTAACCATTACAAATGCAACAGCACCTGTCATTACGGCAACACCGGCTTTGATTTGTCCTGGGGAAATTACGAGTCTTGCAGTGCAGGGAACTTATACTTCCGTATTGTGGAGTACAGGAGAAACCGGTACTTCCATCATAGTAAATCAGCCTGGAAATTATACCGTTACCGCTACTGGTCCCGCCGGATGTGTCATGAATAAAGATTTTAATCTGCTTGCTAAAGAAATTCCTGTCATTACAATAGAAGCCGATGATTTGGAAATTTATCCCGGAGAGCAGGTCCAGCTGCAAGCAAATGGAGCGCACACATATTCATGGTTCCCGGTAAATTCCTTAAATAATCCGACAGATCCCGCACCCTTTGCTTCTCCTTCAACAACCACTACCTATACCGTTGTAGGTGACCTCATTGGTGGTTGCTCAGCACAACAAGAAGTCACTGTGGTAGTGAACGCCGCAAAATTAAACATCAAACCACCGTTGGCGTTTTCTCCGAACGGAGATAATTCCAATGATACCTGGATCATTGAAGGCGTTGAAGAATTTCCCGCATGTACAATGAATGTTTTCGATGGACGCGGACGAAGAATTTATCAAAAGAAAGGTTACAATAATGATTGGGACGGAACACATAACGGTAATCCGGTTCCTGCTGGAACGTATTACTATGTATTTGGATGTCCCGATGCATCTGCCACAGGCAGTGTGCTGATTTTTAGATAATTAGTTGCACACACATCTGTATTGATATTTTTTTTTAACACAAACTATTTATACAGCACACAAGCACTTTGAAAGAGTCCGGTAAGGAACCGGTAGCGAAAGAACGTAAACCTAACTATTTATGCGCCCTGATTTGGCAACGAATCAAAACCCCTCTCTAAAGATTTACATTGTTTCATTTTTGTTTATTTTACTCTTCTCAACATCTGCATTTTCTCAGATCGTAGATTGCAGCATTACGACAAATTGCGGCAACAGTTATTGTAATTATGCTGCTACAATTGAAAAAGGTTGTCGATGTTTTGATGGCGTGGATAACGATGGAGACGGATTGACTGATAAGGCGGATCTTCAGTGCGCAGAATTTTACGGACTTACTTTCGTGGGAAGTGAAGATGGTGATTGTAGCTTAGTCGCGCCAACGGGAAATCCCTTTGCCGCTATGTCGTTGCCCATTGTATCCGGACAAAACACAGCGGATACGCAATCCAAAGTTTCTGTAGGTGATGTTGATGGGGATGGAATACCAGACGTTATCATCACATCAAAGTGGAACTCGGAAATCAGGGTCGTTGCCACGAAAGCACATACCGTTAACGGTGTCACCTACGCTGCCGGAGATATTAAATCAGATTTCAAAACAACGGGACAAGGCGCCAAGATTTTCTCTGGTACCGGGGACTGTAGTCCGAAGAATTTGCTTTTCGAACATGAAAATTTAATTGCTGATATTGATGATGATGGCGTTGCTGAAATCTATGGTATCGTAAGTAATCGTAGCGGCAATCCAAGCTCTCCACCCACCTGTTTCTTTCTCGTTGGCTTTAAGTATGTAGCTGGCGATTTGCAGCCTTTATTTAACGCGATTCAAATTGGAACAGACAGGCCCGGTGTTTTCGGAATTGCCGACATGGATGGCGATGGTAAAGCAGAACTTTACATGCGCGACAGAATTTACGCTGCGGAAACAGGCGCGCTGCTGGCCACAGGAAACGGTGACTGGGATCTCGATATCACGTCCGGGCCCGTTGCTGTTGATGTGGTGAAGGGTGACGGCGGTAAGATGGAATTAGTCTGCGGAACAAAGATCTATAGCATTCCTTCATTCGCTTCCCGTAATCCGGCGGCACCGGCAACCCTTACCCTGGCGAAAGACATGAATACTGTTCCGGGTGCAAGCGGGAAATGTTATGTAAAGCTCGCCACGGATCTGATTGAATATGGCGAAGATACACACAGCATGTGCAGTGTAGCCGATATTGACAACGATGGGAATGTTGATGTTGTAATTTCCGGTGCATTAAATTCTGCCACAGGCAAAACAGCCGTATTCTATTGGAATGTAGCGAAACAAATCGTTTCTCATTTTGTGGTTCCCGATGCTGTGTATCCTGATGGATGGCCATGGGGAACCGGACGCATCAACCTGATGGATTCCGACAATGATAAAGTTCTGGATCTGTTTTTCGTAGCCGGAAGCACACTTTTTCGGGTAGAACCAGTTGGTGATGCTTTCGATGCTAACATTAACACGTCTACTTATTCAACGTATGTTAAAACCAGAACCATCAACGATTCACGATCAGGCGTGCTCACTGTAACGTTATACGATTTCAACAACGATGGCAATTTCGAATTGGTGTATCGCGATTCACAGGAACTTGTAGTCGTCGATGCGCCTACACTGCAAACAAAGTACTGGTCTGCAACATGTCAATCCCATACTTACACAGAAGGTCCCGTAATTGCTGACGTAAACGGGGACGGAAAAACAGACATCTGTGTACCCTGTAACCGGAACAACTCCTTTGATATTCAGGATCCTATTCAACAACAGGCGCTGGGAGAAGTGCGGCTATTTTTCTCCAATGATGGCACAACGTGGTTGCCTACACGCAAAGTGTGGAATCAGCCCGGTTATTTCATCATCAACGTCAACGATGACCTTAGCCTTCCTTTTCCGCAATATGATCAAACAACAATCTTTAGCACAGAAACCTGTACATCCAATGGCTTAAGTGGCCCCCAACGTCCACTGAATGTTTTCCTGAACCAGGTCCCTTATCTCAGTGCCAGTGGCTGCCCTGTTTATCCCAGCCCCGACCTTACTTATTATGGCGATGATCCCGAACAACCCGGGGTTGATACAAATGGTGATGGTATCCTCAAATCTTCCGTAACGGTAACACCACCGATTTGTGGAAATACCGATGTCAAAGCAGAATTTTACCTGATCAACAGCGGATTATTGCCCATCGCTGCTTCCGTGCCTGTGAGTTTCTACAACGGTAACCCTACACTGGGACCGTCGCAAAGTACCATACTACATACTACAACACTCAATATCGCACTTGGGGTAGGTCAAAACACCAGTCTGAATCCGATCGTAGCCACTTTCAATGGTCCCGGAAGAGAATTCGATCTCTACATTGTATTAAATAATACTGGCTTTCCCGTACCTGCAACGGGACAAAGTGGAACAGATTGTGATTTACAAAATAACATTATCCAGGTAACCGTAAGCCCGCAACCTTTCAATGCGGTTGTTGAACTGGTAAGCAACAACACAAAATGTATCGATGGCGCAGATACTGGTGAATTACGAGTTCGCCTTTACAAAGGACCTGTAGGTACCAATGAAGTTACCGATTACAGTCAGTATTCCTTTCAATGGAATACCGGGCCTGTAACGGGCTACACCGCCATGCCTGGCGAAGTAAACTACAATATCACGGGTAAACCCGATGGACCCTATACTGTAATTGCGACCAACACACTTGGAGAATGCTCGAGTGCGCCGGCAGAAGGTGTGATCGCTCCCGATCCGCAGACTCCGGAGGTTTCGATCAACGTAATATCTGAACAAACAAAATGTAGTCCTTACAATGGCGAACTAGAAGCCGTCGTAGTAGGCGGTAACATCGGGGTAACCTTTGAGTGGTTTAGCGAAGGAAACAGTCTGAATGTAACAACACCAAAAATTTCAGGACTTGCCGGCGGTGCCAATTACCTGGTGCGTGCAACTAAGGCAGGATGTCCAAACACGGCTACGTATGAATTGCAATCGCCTGGCCATCCAGAAGCGCAGGCATTTACCGTTGATGATGTAACGACTTGTAACGATCCAAATGGTGGCCGAATCTCAGCACTACCCGTTGTCAACGCAGTCCCACTCCCGGCTGCAGATACAGCGAACTATAATTTCCATTGGTATTTTTATCCAAATGGAAGTCGCGGCAGTATTTTACCGTTGGGTACCGAAACAAACCCAACACGTTCGGGATTGGCAGCGGGAACTTACGAAGTAGTGATTACCGACATTGCTTCAAACTGCGAGTCTATAACAGGACCATTTACCACCACAGTTGAAAGCTTTCTTATCAGCCCGGAGGCTAACGTGCTGCCACTTCAAACACAAACATCATGCGATCCGAATAATCCGAATGGAAGCCTCGAAGCTGTGGTTATGTTGAATGGCATTGCGCAGGATCCGGCGTTGTATACTTTCGAATGGTTTGCTGGTCAAAATACACTCCCGGCAAACGCACACAACGAGACGGGGGAAGTGTCCGGAACCAATAACCGGATTGCTGAAAAAGTTTCCGGTGGTGGACAGGCTTATACGGTGAGAGCTACGCATATTGAAACCTCGTGTTTTGCAACAAATTTCGGCGTAGTACTTGAAAATATTAATCATCCGGTACTCGACTTGGTGCAAACTCCAAATTCAGTTTGCGATCCGCTCCTTGCCGCAGGCGCATACAACGGTACCCTTACTGCAAGTGTAACCTTTGAAGGCAATACCGTTACATTACCGAATACAAATTACGAAATTGCATGGTATGATGGTTCACTGACAACAGATCCCGACATCTCGACGCTCGATAAAACACAACCCATCTTAACCGGGTTGAATGGCGGTAAAAATTATACCGCTGTTGTAATGCGCACAGATTTGAGCTGCCAATCAACGCCCTTCACACGGCAGGTTATTAACGATAAGGTATTACCAGGCATTACATTTACGCCAACAGCTTCAACCACATGCGCTGGTTTTTTGCCTCAGAACGGAAGCATCACAGCCACAGTAACTAATGTTACACCTGGTAATACCTACGCTTATACCTGGACTGGTATACCGATTGCCAACGGAGGCAATACTGCAAATGTCATAAACCTTCAGGGCGGACTGTCGTATGAGATAACCGTAACAAATACAACCACAGGATGTAGTAACACACACAGCACTCCCCTTGCAGATAACAGTGCAAAGCCAACGATCGAACTGATACCAACATCAAATACAATATGCGATCCATTGATTGGTTTCAACGGCGAGATTCAAGCCAATATTTTAACCAATCCCAATTTTATAGCGGGTCACACAATGCGTGTCGATTGGTCAACAGGAGCCACGGCTGTTAACCCAATTACCGGGTTAAACGGCGATAATACCTACAGCGCAACAATTACAAATGCATCGCTTGGCTGTACATCAGATCCAGTTTCTGTTCTTGTTAATAATGAACAAATTCTTCCGGATATAATATATACTGCAACGCCATCCACGAATTGCGAACCTACACTTGCCAATGGTGGAATTATTTCTGAAGTCAATGTAAATGGTACTGCAACTACAACCGGTTATACATTCGAATGGAGCAATGCTTCGGGCACGATCATTCCTGGTATACCATTGCAACCGTGGGCAATTGCCGGGGTAAATGGCGGACAAAATTATACGCTAACTGTAACAACCGATGCTACCGGATGTGAGAACACCCAGGTCATTCCATTGCAAGACATCAGTGCTAGTCCGGTGATTCAATTAAATCCTTCGCCGAATATGTTTTGTGATCCAGCCAAATTCAATGGAGAAATTGAAGCGGTATTTTTAAGTAATCCAAATGCGGAAGCAACGCATACGTACACCTACGCCTGGGTAAATGTTACCGCGGGTAATGTTGTACTTACTGAAGCTGGTGCTTCTATCACTGGAAAAGATGGTGGGGATTACACCGGAAAAGTAAGAAACAATGCACTTGGTTGTGAATCTGAAATTATACCGGCAACAATTATCAACCAAAAGGTTTTACCGGATATTGAGATCACACCGCACGCCGCAACGAATTGTGATGTAAACAAACCAAATGGTGAATTAAACGCAGTCATTAATATCGGTGCTGGTGTTACTACAACCACAGGATATACTTTTGTCTGGGATACGGGGGAGACGGGATCCGATCTTATTGACAAGAACGGCAATGCTACCTTCCTCGTAACCGCGACAAACTCAACGACAGGTTGTGTAGCTTCACAACAAATGTTCTTACCTGCACAGCCGGCAAAACCGGTATTGACTGCTGTGGGTGGAATCAATACAGTTTGCGATAGCGACAAGGGTTATACAGGCTCGGCAACAACAACGTTCTTCTCCAATCCGAATGGCGAGGCACCGCCTTTACATACCTACAATTACACCTGGCGTGATGCTACAAACACTTTAGTAACTAATCCTGATGGTGTAAATGCGCCGAATATAGTAACCGGATTAAATGGTGGCACCTACACTGTTGTCGTGGAGAACGTTACCCTGGGTTGTATTTCAGAATTAACAACATTTGATGTCAAACAAAATTTAATATTACCAGAGATACTCGCAACGTCCATCGCTTCTACGAACTGTCCCGGTGGTAGCGTCGATGGCGAGCTCAATGCTTCCGTAACAAACGGCGTGGCTAGTGAAACATTTACGTTCCAATGGTACAGGGATGTTGTTGACACTGATGACACAAAAAAGGTAGGAACGCTTGAAGCCCATCTCACAGGCCAGCAAGGTGGCTTACATGTATACTATACCGTAAATGCAGAAAACGACATCACCGGTTGTGAAGCTGTTGAAACCATCGCGCTGAACGATGAACACGTATTACCAGTATTTACCATTTCCACTGTAGATAATACAGGATGCTTACCTGCGAAAGCCAACGGTTCAGTTACTGCTTCACTGGTAGCAGGTACTAGTTATACTTACACCTGGTTCAATGAAACTTCCGCTTCTAGCATTACCGATATCGATGAAGCTATCGAGTTCCTTATGCTTGGTAATTATAGCGCTGTTGTTAAAGACCTGGCAACAGGCTGTTCTTCCGCTAAGGTTTTTGCGGCAGTGAAAGACATACCATATGTTCCAGTAATCGACATTGCCTCGGTTCCACAAACAATGTGTGTGGGGAACAACGGTCAGGTTACCGCTACCATTGACGAAACGCAGTTCGGAAACGGAACCGGAATAACGGCAGGATATACATTTGAGTGGTTCCTCAATAATACTTCGCAAACAACATCCAACGACTGGCAGAACATTGACGGAAATATCACCTACGAAGTGCGGGTCGAACATACGGCAACGGGATGTCAGAATAATGAATTCATTTTCCTTCCGGAGAATTTGAATTACCCTGTACTTGATGTTGCTCTCACGAACATTACGGATTGTACAATTCCGGGGAGGATTGATGCAACGGTGAGCCTCATCGATACAAACAACGATGGTACACCAGATCCGATTGCAGCAGCAGATTATGCGAATTATTCATTCTCCTGGTTCTTCGGAAAAACTTCTGCAGGCGCTGACATCAGCACAGTTTCGACAGACGCCACCGTGAATGATCGTACCCTTGATCCTTTAACGTTCGAAGGCGATTATGCTGTGAAAGTAATACACAATGTAACGCAATGCCCTTCTACTGAATATACAATATTCGCTGAAGCACCAAAGCTGTTTAATTTTAAACTCAGAACGATTATACCAGCAACTTCCTGTGGAACAGATGAAGGTGTAATGACGGCAGATGTTTACGATAACAATAACGTACGAATCAATCCTGTAGGATATACCTTTGAATGGTATCGCGGATACCCGACGAATTCTCCCCCGGCGAATTTTTATACGCATCCGCCTGTTGCCTTCAATGGTGGGGTGCTACCTACTGATCCAATCAATGAAAGTGCAAATTATACTTTTGACAATATAGATTTCTTTGATCCTGCAACTGGACGGACAATCTACGGATATACGGCAGATAACTATACCGTTGTGGCTACAAACCCCAATGGTTGCAAAGAATTCTTAACCGACAATCTCGAATTCAGAGACGAACCGATTGTTATCACGCCACGTGTACTTCCTGACATCTGTGGTGTTGATGGTGGACAGATCACTGTTGATGTAGACGCCAAAACTAATACCGGAAGTGAAAGCTTGTACAATGTGTATTTGTTCGAAGGAATGAATCCCACCCTCAATCCGCCCGCCGAACCAACAGGCCCGGGAGCTCCGCCAAATAATTACATGACTAAAATCCCCGGCGTCGACAATCAGACCCTGTATACTTTTACCGGTTTAGCAGCAAAAATTTATACTGTAGTTGTTCAGGAAGATCCGGCGAGCTTATCTTCTGGTTGTTTCTCTTCACCGTTGTTGGTGGAAGTCGAAGAAGCGCTTCCGCCAATGGTGAATGTGTTGAGTTTTGTTTCAAGTACGTCTTGTGGTGCAGCGCCTGGTGATGGCGCATTGAAAATTGAGATACTCACAGATCCAAATGATCCCTACGATCCGTACAACAACCTGCCACTTCCAGCGGGCTCAATCTTAGATCCTGCAGGTACACCTCCTACATATCAAATTGAATTATTTAACAGCGCAAATGTTCTTGTTGATCCGTACGACCCAACTGCTTACATCTACAGTGACGCTGATCAGGTAAATCTGACAAACCTCAAATCGGATGATTACACCATTCGTATTACTTCTTCCATGGGATGCGTCTTTGATAAAGCGGTGAGCTTACCAAATACACCTGGCATTCCTCAGCCCATCGATAATGCGCTCCAGATTACAGACGCAGCGTATTGTGATCCTGCCTTAGAAACGTCTGCAGCGGTCAAAATTACCGGCATTGAACAGGTGAATGGCACTGTCGAGGCTACAGAGAATTTCACATTTAGCTGGTATGCCGATCCCGCCATGACGCTTCCACTTTATTCGTCTGTTGGTAACGCAACGCAGACCTTGGGCGAACTATTGAACAATACCAAAACCACACAGGGTGAAGTAACCGCAGGTGACTATTACATCCTGATGGAAAAAACCGTGGCAACTACCACCGGCGGATTGGGTTGTTCAAGCGCACCTGTAAAAGTGGTGATTGACGATGCCTCGGTAAATCCTGTGATTACATTAACGCCGATGGCAAATACAGC
>Ga0196965_1000569_pt1 | contig 19622 bp, 9 predicted proteins | sample S1_20metaG_FD_148668 | JGI IMG/M metagenome (GOLD analysis project Ga0196965, IMG submission 148668) | Soil microbial communities from Anza Borrego desert, Southern California, United States - S1_20 | ecosystem: Environmental > Terrestrial > Soil > Desert | place: USA: California | collected... | reverse complement strand
TTGTTGGTGTTCACCTGCTTTCTGCGTATGGCGATAACGTTGAGTTAGGTTTTGAAGTCCGTGATACAGGTATTGGAATTCCGAAAGATAAATTGGATAGAATATTCAAGGCATTTACCCAGGTTGATTCTTCAACAACCCGTAAATATGGTGGTACTGGATTAGGGCTCGTTATATGCGAAAAACTCGTTGGATTAATGGATGGAACAATACACGTTGAAAGCACCGTAGGGCATGGCACAACATTCACATTTACGTTGAAGGCAACTGTGAGCCAGCAGGCCACGCGCACGTATGTGAACTACAATGCAGCTGGTCTTGAAGGTAAACGGATACTGGTTGTTGATGATAATTCTACGAACCGGCTAATTTTGAAAACGCAACTGGAATTGTGGAAGTTCGCGCCAACGCTTGCGGTATCCGCAGAAGAGGCGCTGGGCATCATGTCGGGCACGCCGGGATTCGACCTCATCATTACGGATATGCATATGCCCGAAATGGATGGCATGGAGCTGGCGAAGGCAATCAAACAACACCATCGCGGTATTCCAATCATGCTATTAAGCTCCGTTGGCGATGACCGATGTAAAGCGCATCCTGAGCTATTTACTGCTGTGATTAATAAGCCCGTGCGTGAAGCCGTGCTATTCAGGCAGATCATTATGCAGCTCAAGAAACAGGAACGGCCGATGGTAGACGATGCGCATGACAAGAAAAAATTATCGCCAGATTTTGCAAAGCAGTATCCGTTGAACATTCTTGTGGCCGATGACAATCCGATCAACTACAGGTTGGCAGAGCGTGTGTTAACGAAACTGGGATATAGTCCTGATAAAGCGTCCCATGGCAGAGAAGCTTTGAATGCCGTGCAGGCGAAACATTATGATGTAGTTTTTATGGATGTTCAAATGCCGGATATGGATGGACTTGAAGCTACACGGCAAATCCGAAACCGTGGGCAACATCAGCCCGTCATCATTGCCATGACAGCCAACGCCATGCAGGGTGATAGAGATGTGTGTATTACTGCGGGTATGGATGATTACATCAGTAAACCCATCAAGCTCGAAAGTATCGTTGACATTCTCGAGAAGTGGTCCTTAAAAATTCAACAAAACGGGTCGGTCCGTAGAGCAGGGTAGGTCTTAATTCTAATTGGTTCAATGTCGGAAAGACAAAAAAGCCAGAGTAACCCTGGCTTTTAATTTCAATTTATGAAAGACTAGCCTTCTGCGAACCGTCTTTTTACTTCTGGTTTTATGCTCGTGAGATCGCCGATCTTAATCGGTACGCCTGTTTCACAGCTCTTCCTTGCTGCAATACCAACCAGAATGGAGAGTGCTCCGTCACGTACACTGGCGGCCTGATGTAGCGGATCGTGCGTTACACCGGCGAAGATTTTATCCTTCAAAAGTTTATCGCCACCGCCATGTCCGCTGGTACCTTGTGGCACGCGAATGAATTCGCGGGTGCTAAAATTTTTAGTAACCACGATCTCATCGAATGGTTTTTCTTCAATGGGATTGCTTTCTTCTACCCAGGCATCAATTCTTCCTTTTGTTCCGTTAAAAGCAATACGATACCCTTCGTATGGTGAGTACGTTGTGAGTGAGTAACTGACATTCACCCCATTGGCGTATTTTATCGTAGCGGCCATTTTATCATAGATATTAATATCTTCTTTCCAGACACAACCATCACGGAGATATCCGTCGTGTTTTTCATGGTCGGCATAAAGCTCCATTAGCGTTTTGTTTTTGGTCATGTCGAAATAGAACTTGCACTTGTCTTTATGCGGGCAAGGTCTGCAATGGGTGTGGCGGAATGAATTATTTTTTCCATAAAACTCCAGGGCTCCCGTTGCATACACTTCAGAAGGATCAGATTCAATCCACCAGTTCAGCAGATCGAAGTGGTGTGTGGCTTTATGCACCCACAAGGTTCCACCTTTTTCTTTTAAGCGGTGCCAGCGTCTGAAGTAATCGGCACCGTGACTGGTATCGAGGTACCAATGGAAATCCACGGAAGTGATATCACCAATCACACCGCTGCGTAAAAGCTCATAAATTTTGGCGCGATGCGGCGAATACCGGTAATTGAAAGTGACGATCACTTTTTTATTGGTTCTTTTTTCTGCTGCTAATATTGCTTCACATTTTGTTTCATCGGTGGTCATGGGTTTTTCAGTGATGATGTCGGCGCCCAGTTCCATTCCGCGGATAATAAATTCATGGTGTGTAGAATCTACCGTGGTTACAACCAATGTATCCGGCTTGGTTTCCTTCATCATTTTTTCGAAATCAGTGAAGGTGGGGCAGGTGAATCCGATTGCTTTCTTAACATATTCCAGGCGTCCGGGATTGATATCGCAAAGTCCCACAAATTCAACCTTATCTCGGTAAGCACTGGCCACATCCTTAGACCACATTCCTAAGGCGCGAACACCTGTTCCAACAATGGCGACTCTTTTCTTTTTGTCAGCGATAGGAAGGGCTGCCAAGGATAAAGGGTCTAACAAAAGTGCACCTGCTACAGCGCTTCCTGTGGTGGCCATGAAATTTCTCCGGCTTAAAGTTGTGCTTTCTCTTTTCATAAGTTATTTGGAAAATAATAAATCAAATATGTGCAATCGATTGCATAAAAGCTAAAATTATTTCAAGTTTAGCACCTAAGTATCCTGTTGCATACGGTGAAATTCTATGCCTCTTAACTTAAAAAATGCGAATTTCAGTACATGAGCAGCCTGTGAGTAGCGTTCTCCAATGACTCCGAAAGCTCGAATCATAGAAGCCAGTCATACCCATTTACTGATGTGGTTTACTTGCATCTATGATTAAGGAAATTGTAAGCGTGATTTACCCACTAAAAAGGATTCCAACTTCAGATTTGAGTTTTGACGACATACCGCAAACCAAGGAAAAATGCAAGGGATACAAGGAAAATGATGAGTCCATAAAGGGCTGTAATCATGGCCACCTGCAAGCCTCCCATAATAGCATTCAGCGGAAGCGTTTCTGTCATTTCCGAAAGTGAGCCAAAAGCCATAAACAAGGCTTTTACTGTACCTAACACGCCAAAAGCAAGTGCAAAGATGCCAAGTTCCTTCACCAGCAAAATGCCGCGTTCCTGAACGATACCTTTAGCATAAACTTTAACCAAACAAGAAATTGCCAGGACAATGTTAACCAGAAAGATAATCGTTAACGGTGCCATCCATTCCATGCCACCTTCTACATGTAGTTTTAACATAATCGTAAAATTTAAGATTTGATTTTTATAACGACAAGTTTAACAGCTCCCACGCAATCAAAAATTTAAAGTAGGTAAACGCCTTACTTATCAACCGCTTTAACCGCGATAAGAGGGACGATGTCGAAAAGGGCTCGGGATGTGTTGAAAAGGGTCGTTTTGTAAAAAGCTTTTAATGATCCGCATAAATTTCATAAATATGTGTATGAGCAGGATTGAGAAGTTTTTGGATTATTTATTTACTAATCACCGCTGGCTCGTTCATTCTGTCTATTGGATTTTGGTACTGATTCTCTATGTGCTCTTTTTTGGAAGACAGAACAGCAATTATTTGCAGACATTATTTTTCGTTGGCCTGCTAATGCCTGTAACGGTTGGCACTACATACTTTCTAAATTATTTTCTGGTTCCGCGTTTTCTTTTGAAGGATCAATACTTTCGTTTCATACTGTACTTTTTTTATACGCTCGTGGCTAGCATATTCCTTGAAATGATAATGGTGGTCATTACGTTTATTTTTCTCGCAGAGGTAAATATCAGGAACATGACGCCTGCATCTGTGGATACTTTTTTTCTGATGACGTCAACACTGATGGTTGCTTTCTTTGGAATGGCCGTTAAGTTGTTGCTTCATTACAAGAAATCAAAAGAAAAACTGGAACAGGAACGACATGAAAAAGTTATGGCTGAATTAAAATTTCTGAAAGCACAACTAAACCCACATTTTCTTTTCAATACGTTAAATAATCTATATTACCTGGCCATCGAAAAATCGGACCGCGCACCCGAAGCTATATTGCACCTTAGTGAAATTCTCGATTATGTGTTGAATTCATCAAAAGTAGATTTCGTTCCGCTTGACCGAGAATGGAAGCAAGTAGAAAATTATATCGCCCTGGAGTCGCTGCGCTATGAAGACCGTGTTCAGGTGTCGGTCTCGCTACATACACAGACTGAACAAAACCGTATCGCACCAATGGTATTGTTAACACTGGTTGAAAACGCTTTTAAACATGGTGTTATGCAAGTGGCCGGTAAATCGTGGATCGCGCTCAACGTGAAAAGTACGCCGGACGAAATAAGCATTTACATCAGCAATAGCCAACGGGTTACTTCTGCAGGACATGGAATAGGCCTCAATAACCTGCGCAATCAGCTTGACCATATTTATAATGATCATTATACTTTGACGATTGAAGACAAAGCGTCCGACGAACAATATGCCGTTAATCTTACAATAGCACTATGAATTACAAATTCATTGTCGTTGACGACGAACCATTGGCCAGAAAACTTATTCTTTCTCATACGGAGAAAATACAAGGACTGGAATTGGTCGCTCAATGCAGCAATGCTATTGAGGCAGGCTATTATCTGCGATCGCATACCGCCGATCTGATCTTTCTTGACATACAGCTTCCCGAACTTAACGGCCTGGAGTTCCTGCGTACGCTTAAGAATCCTCCTGCAGTAATATTCACTACAGCTTACCGTGATTATGCGCCCGATGCTTTTGACTCCGATGCTGTCGATTACCTCGTCAAACCAATTGCCTTCGAGCGAATGCTTCGGGCTGTCAACAAATTCTTTGACAGAACCGCTGCATCGGCATCATCTTTCACCATGAAGGACAATGATGCGATAACATCAATCCTCATCAAGGCCGATCGGAAAATTCATAAGATCGCACTTGGTGATATCATTTATGTAGAAAGCCTTGATGATTTTGTAAAGATACATCTTCATAACACCGTATTAATTTCCAGGGAAAACATCAGTACACTCGAAACAAGGCTTTCTGGTTCGGCCTTTGTACGGATACACCGTTCATACCTCGTCTCGGTAAAATTCATTTCGGCCATATCTTCAGATGGCGTTGAAATCACAGGTAAACTTCTCCCATTCGGAAGGACTTATAAGCTTGCCGCGCTTTCTGTACTTGGTCTGCGATCGTAGCCGGAACTTTGTTAATTAACCTTCGGGGTCGCTTTTTTTTGCTAGAATCCTGCCAGACGCCCGCTGTTCTTTCAAAATTTTAAAAAAATGTATATAAACTCTATTGGTTTAATAGACTATTGCTTTACATTTGTACCCAAGTTTATAAAGAATGGGTAAGAGAGCAGGCTCAACGATCCCATGGCAACCTTCCTTTTGTTGAGGTAACGGTGCTAATTCCTGACTTGAAACAGGCACATATAAATATTGTATTATGAAAATAAAAAACTGTCTACCGTGTTTTTAAGTCGATGTTGTTGTTGAATATCAGCAATTCATATTTCAATTCACAATTAAAAACCAATGTCGTTTAGTTAGCTTCTCTAACCTTCTCCTCCGGAGAGGGCAGGAGGCCATATAAAAACAAGCTAGCTTAACTAAACGACATTCAATTAAAAAACTTAAAAACATGCTATCATCATATTTAGCACCTGTTGAAGACAGGTCAGTAATTAAAAACCAGTTAAGGGTTACACATTTAATCCGGCGCGGTGCACAAGAGACTCCATCCGGAGAAAAGAATGTTGCAGCGGAATATTTTGAAGTCTATAAAGTCTTCAAATCATCCGCTCTGTTTTCCCTCGTAAATGTTGAACTGCTTCCTTCACGTCAGCTATTTGTGGCAGATAAACTGCGGTTGCAATTGCAGCTTGTACAAGACTATGCAAAACATTTTGCTTTGCTCAATGGCCTATTTGGTTTTGGAAAAACACAAGGTGTTTTGATCGATATTCAAAAAGAAACCCGAAGCGTTGTGGCCACGATTTCAATTCGTAATGACCAGGAAGCTGCTACATATTTCAACAATGTGATTCATCTTTTTGAAAGAGAGCTTGCCTTTAAAAAATCCCTTCGTGTTGTCGTTGAAGCTGAACGCCAATTGAAGGAAGAATTTCGTCGGCTGTATAGCGCTCAATTCAGCCAGTCATAAAAAAATTTCATTTAAAACTCTACTTAATCTATAGTATTATAACGTTTATTCTTTCACCATGAAAACACATTTTGTATTGTCATTTTTACTGATTCTTGCTGCGCAGCTGACATATGCGCAGCAACAGCAAATAACCGGTATCATTCAAGATAGTGATGGCCAACCCCTGGTAGGTGGAACCGTGTTGATTAAAGGCACAGCTACCCATGCCGTTACGAATATTAATGGCCAGTTCAAACTCGTTACAAATAAACCGTTACCCTTTACGTTGATCTTCAGTTCCGTAGGCTATAAGTCGCAGGAACTTGAATTGTATGAAATACTAAACGAACCAATTGAAATTGCCTTAAAGGAGGATAACGTTTTATCAGAGGTCGTTGTAACGGCACGAAGAAGAAGTGAAACGGTTCAGGAAGTTCCCATTCCGATTTCAGTAGTACGAGGTGCCGTTGTTGAGGATGCTGGCGCCTTCAATGTAAACCGCGTTAAGGAACTTGTTCCTGCTGTTCAGCTTTATTCTTCCAATCCGCGAAATACAACACTGAACATAAGGGGACTGGGTTCAACCTTTGGTCTTACCAATGATGGCATTGATCCAGGTGTTGGTTTTTATGTTGATGGTGTGTACTATGCGCGCCCTGCTGCGACTGCCCTCGATTTCATTGACATTGAAAGAATCGAAGTGCTGCGCGGACCACAAGGAACATTGTTCGGCAAAAACACCACGGCTGGTGCATTCAATATTACGACGCACCCACCAAGCTTTACACCAAGTGGCACCTTCGAAGTGAGTTATGGAAACTACGGTTTTGTACAAGCAAAAAGTTCAGTAACAGGTCCGATTAGTGATAAACTTGCAGCGCGCTTTTCTTTTTCGGGAACGCAACGTGATGGTGTGTTATACAACGTAACAACGCAGCAACACGTGAACGATCTTAACAATCTTGGTTTCCGTGGGCAGTTACTCTATACACCTTCTGATAATGTAAGTATTACACTAACCGGTGATGGAACAAGACAACGTCCGAACGGATATGCACAGGTAATTGCAGGGGTTGCCCCAACGTTACGCGCTCCCTACAGACAGTTTGAACAAATCATAGCTGATCTTAATTATCAGTTGCTCAGCCGCAATCCGTTCGACAGGAAGATTGATCATAATACAACATGGAGATCGGGTAATGACCTGGGTGGCGTTTCAATCAATGTCGATGCAAAAATTGGCGAAGGAAGTTTAACATCAACAACAGCGTGGCGCTTTTGGAATTGGGATCCATCTAACGATCGTGACTTTACCGCCCTGCCTGTGCTCAGTCTTTCCCAGGCAACATCCAAACATCAGCAATGGAGTCAGGAGATACGTTATGTAGGAAATATACGAAGCAATTTGAGTGGGGTGATCGGTGCCTTCTTTATTTCTCAAGAACTAAAGACAGATCCTTATCACATTGAAGAATCTGGTCCGGCACAGGCCAGGTTTTCACAAAACTCTACCAGTGAACTTTGGCAGACACCAGGTCTATTTGATGGTTATGGAATTCGCACGAAGTCAAGGCTTAAAACACTTGGTGCTGCAGTGTTTGGTCAACTTGATTGGTCGATCAACAATGCATGGCATATCCTTCCTGGCATCCGATACAATTACGATGCGAAGGATGTTAATTTCAACAGACAAACTTACGGCGGCCTGCAGACAAATGATCCGGATTTGCTTGCCTTAAAAAATGTAGTGTATTCTAACCAGGCATTTACAACCGATGTGGACGAATCGAATTTCTCAGGACAATTAACTTTGGCGTACAAGCCAACTTTGAAGGTGAATACTTTTGGTACATTTTCAACAAGTTACAAACCTGTTGGTGTAAACCTCGGCGGACTGCCTACTTCTAGTGGTGAAGTGTTAACGGATCTTGCACGTGTTAAGCCGGAGTATGTGACCCATTACGAAGCTGGAATAAAAACAGCTCCAACAAAATCTTCGTCGTTAAACCTTGTGTTTTTTAATACCAACATCAAAGATTATCAGACACAAGTACAAACTGCTGAAGTTGGTGTGAACCGTGGTTACCTTGCCAACGCCGAAGAAGTTCAGGTCATGGGATTCGAGTTGGATGGTACGATCAGGATAAATAAAAACCTTTCGTTCTATGGAGCTGTAACATATACAGATGGTGAATACGTTTCTTTTAAGAATGCGCCTGTCCCATTGGAGGAAACTGGCGGCCCGAGCTCTTTTAAGGATATTTCAGGTGCAAAGTTACCAGGTATATCAGAATGGGCCGGATCTTTCGGTGGAGAACTTAGCTCGAACAAAGGTTCTGCCTTAGGCCATAAAGGCAAATTCTTTTTAGCCTTCGATACTTATCTCCGATCATCTTTTTCCTCGAGCCCATCGCCTTCAAAATATCTCAATGTTGATGGCTATGGGTTGCTTAATGCACGGGCAGGCTTCAGGGCTACAGAAGGCATATCGCTCATCGTATGGTCACGTAATTTATTGGACAAGGATTACTTTGAACAAATTCTTCCGGCAGCGGGGAATGCAGGACATTATGCTGCGGTACTGGGTGATCCGGCAACGTACGGTGTAACCCTTAGATATACATATAATAATTAATCGAATGAGAAAAAAATAAGTTATGGTAAAGCAAATTATGCTGGGAATAATATGGGTAGTGCTAACGGTGTTGACCGTGCGTGCACAAAATAAAGATGCGACTACAACGTTGCAAAAAAGTACACACTTAGACGATCATAAAATTGTTGTGGTTACCGGTGCGCGTTTTTCATACCACCTGGTGCAAAAGTGGATAGACGATTTTAATAAAGACTATCCGGATATTCAGGTTGTTATTGAATCACGAGGTTCTTCAGACCCGTTGAAGTACGACATACTTGCGGAAGTTTACGAACATCCCGAAGATATCAAAGCACATCGTCAATATCTATATATAGGAAAGTATGCGATACTTCCTGTAGCTAAAACCCAATCACAATTCGCAGCAGCTTATGCTTCCAAAGGATTGAATGATGATCTGATCAAACAAATGTTTTTTCATAACATATTTGCCGATGAGGATGAGGAAGTGAAAATCAAAGTGCCATATACAGTGTACACACGGTTTCAGAAGGCAGGTGCACCAAAGGTATTCGCTGAGTTTTATGGCTTTGAACAAAAAGATATTAACGGAAAGGCCATTGCAGGATCAGATGAGCATTTATTAAAAGCGCTTTTGCGAGATTCAACCGGTATCACGTATCTGCCGCTTCCACTGCTGTTTAATCCGGCATCAACCAAAGGATTTGATGAGGATTTTACAATTCTTCCGGTCGACTTAGATGGTAATGGAAAAATCAAAGACGATGAAAGATCATTCTTTAGTAACCCAGAAACTTTGATAAAGAAGTTGGAAGGGCAAAACAATGTTCCGGCTGCTTATTTCCATTTATCTGTTGATAAGAATAAGGCAAGCGATGAATCGGTCGCATTTTTGAAATGGGTTGCAACAAATGGAGCGCGTTATTTAAATTCGTTTGGATTCTTGAAATCCGAAACCCATAAAGATCAACGGGATTCGTTCAAAGAATTTGCTTCAAAGAAGCACATCAATTAGGAAAATGGAAATGCAGTTAGGTAGAAGAAAGAGATCTGCATGGTCTCTTTTTTCTTTTTAGGATAGTCTGATGCACTATCGTCTGCCAACTGTATACACGAATCAGAACAACACTTTAATTTCTTTTGAAAGGATAGCTTTCACGCCTTTCCCGTATTGTGGTTGAATTTTGTAACTATAGGTGTTGCTGATATGAATGTTTTTATCGATAAAGGTTTCGGCATTCCCTTCCAGTGTCTGATATAAGATGTAGTAACCATCATTCAGTTTTCGAAAGATATGACATCGGGTAGCCGCTTCGTTATTTTTCCACTGTAGTGTAATTTTTTTATCCGTTCTGTTAACTTCAGAAGTGATACCCGTGACCGAAACTCTAAAGCCAGGTTCGAATAAAACTTCTCGTGAGCGTGTTTCGGATTTGTTTCCTGCGCTGTCAAACACCGTGATGACATACGCATACCGCTTTCCGGGAAGAAGCCTTGTGTCTGTAAATGCTTCACTTAATACTCCGGGTTTCCAGGTTTTTATAACACGATTTAATTTTTCATCATGTTCAATGCGCGATAGTTCGTACCGTTCTACGTCAGTGCTCACGCTATTTATCCACTGCAACTTTAGCGAGTCACCGGCCATCTCTGCTTTCTGGATCACGACAGCGGCAGGCGCAATGATATCCGGGCGTGATAACTCAAACGGTTTGGAATAATCAGACGTATTGTAATTCCGGTCAACAGCGATTAGAGAATAATATACTTTTTTGTTCAACACCTGGGTATTAACCGTATCCATGAAGAAGTTTTTTAAGAGGATGTCTTTTGTTACTTCGACCGGTTCTTCGAGAACTCCGTTGCTCCGAAACACACGATAGCCCAGGAGGTCGGAATCTGAATTGGCTTGCCAGTTTAAGTTAACGACACCATTTTTATCTATGCGTCCTGTGATGTTTAAAGGAGTCGCAGGAGGCGTATCGTCAGCAACCTGAACAAGATAAGGGAAGGAACGCGAAACCTCTTTACGATTTTTGTCGATAGCCCTTAGAACGTAGTATGTATTATTAAACGTGACCTTATCTGTGAATTCACGTTGCTCTTTTGAAATCGCTTTCCGGCTGTCCACATCTTTGAACGGACCATCCGGATTATCAGCCTTGCTAACAATGAAACCTTCGATTTGGTTTTCCATTTCTACCGGAAACTTCCATTGGACGCTGACAGTTTTATGTTCAGTAGGTTTGGCTTCGCGGATCACCAGTAATCCGAAAAGATTATCTTTTCCTTCTCCTGATACAACATTCGAAAATGGACCGCTCTCTGCAAAGGGACTTATTCCGTAGATTCGATAAGAATATTTTTTCTGGTTCGATGCCAGTGAGTCGACGTAGAATGCGGCTTCACGTGAAGCTTCCGCTGACATGTGGATGTATGGAAAATCCGTAATATTTTGAAAACGTTTTCCATCTTCCGATCGTTGAATATGATAGGCCGAATATTCACCTTTATGCAAAAGCGTCGGCCAGCGCAGCGTGACGGCAAGGTCACCAAATTCGGCTTCGACGTTTTCTATTTTTAGCAATGGCTTTTCTTCTGCAACAGAAACGACGATAACGCCAGGTTGAAAATTTACGGATGCAGGTGTTTCGGGTATCGATATCCGGTAAACGTAACGCGATCCGGGTTTTACTGTAACATCTTTGTAGAATAGTCCCCCTGCGTTCGCAGCATCCAATGAAAGATCACACATCAGCATGGCAATTCCATAGCTGTTCTCCAGTGCGTTGTGGTTACTTAAAATAGCTTCAAAATCGTTGCCATTTAGCGTTTGATTGGCATCTTCGCCATAGAGGATTTCGCCGAGCGTTGCCGCTTCATCCGATCGTTCGCCAATCATTTCAAACTCAGCCGCGGTGACCGGTTTAACAGGTGATGGCGTTAAGATAATTTTAGAGTCCGGTTCCATTTCGCCATCAGTATTCAGCGTGATCCGCTCAATGGTATATCCATTTTTATTACCGAGTTTCCAGAATATCGGATCAGCAGGTGCCCATCTTAACCATAATCCATCATGCTTTGGTTTGGCCAGTACGGAAATCGAACTTTTATATTGTGCATCTGCCTTGTATAGATTCATGAACATGAATCCGAAAAAAAATATGGATCGGAACAACATGGTGGTATTTTAAAAGTGAATAATCATTTGATTGCTATACGTTGGTTTCTCCGTCCCGGGAATTATGTACTGAATATTAACAGGATAATTTCCTCCAATGAGATCGGTATATCCGGTTGATGCGAGTAATCGTTTTGCTGCTTCAGGACGGGAAGACCAGTTATCATAGTATTTTGCCGCTGCTTTATTTGTAAGTTCGTCGTAGTCCCAATAGGCATAGTAAGAAAGATAATATCCAACGAGTACACTACCTGCCTTTTTCAATCCAACGCCGGAATTGATTTCGTTGTCAGTTAGTTTATATGAAGCAAGATCATTGGCGAGCTTTACGCCCTTTAGCGGCTTAATGCCCAACACTTGTGGATCACGCCATTCGATGGTTAGACCACTATTTGGTGAATACGCGTTATAAAGTAGTGGTGCGATTACGTCGGTCATCCAGGGCGTATGTGGTGAAGCAGAAACCTGGACAAATGGATCACCACCTTCTCTGCCGGTTAATTCAAATTCGTCAAATGCCTCCTGCGTACTTAGCCTTTTGCCGATTACTGCAACATTTCCTTTTGCCACATCAAAAGCGTCTGCTCCCTCGCTGAAGGAAACCCACTTCTCCGCAAAGGTGCCAAACTGACTTGACCGGAACGCAGATTTATACAAGTCCTTCTCAACATTTTGAACGATTGTTCCCTCCAGTGTATTGGATTGAATGTTGACCTCGTTTCCTTCCCCACCGTCAGCTTGCGTTTGGTTTCTCACCAGGTTCTGATCAATGGCATCAGCAGACGCAGGCTTCTTGATAAATGTCATCGAATAGATACTTTGCTTCTCCAATGAAGGAAAGGTAAAGTGAATTGTAGATGAAGCTACCTTGTATTGAATGGGAACTTCACTGATCTTACCACGGTTGTCCCTGAATCTGGCAAAGTATTTCCATTGCTTGTCACCTTCCGTCTCCGGAAACAGATAGGCCTGCCCAAAATTCAGTTTTACAAATCCGTCCCCGGATTCATTCACGTGAAAATTGTGTTGTTGTTTTACAGGATAACTAAAGGCAACATTTTCTTCCGGAATGAAATCTGGTGCTGTGCCGGTTTTAAAAATACTTTCTTTTGCTTCGTAGATTACTTTCCCATCATCATCTTTCATGATTTCCCAACTACCGCCGGATTTTTTCTCCCAATGAATCTTTACAAATACTTTCAATTCCGTTTCGGGTTGTAAGATTTCCTGTGTTTTTATGATAGCGACATCCTTGTTTGAATTCCAGGTTATCGTTCCATTAATTACCTGCCCATTTTGTGATAGTGATAGCTCATCCAGCTTTACACGATATCCATTCATATTGTCCTGGAGATCCATCATTTTGAATTCTGTTTCGATGGCGGTGTTGAAGGAAACCTGCGGCGCTGAGAACACGCTTACGTCTGTACCCAGATTATCAGGTTTGATGTCGGCAATGACAACGATGTCGTCAATTTCACCACCCGGATTGATCAGCTCACATTCATCCCCGACAGTAAACTTCAAATTGAATCTTCCGCTTACTAGTCCGCCAAGAACAGAATACCTGCCGGTAACTTTGCCTTTTAGCCAGGTCGGGTTTGGTAGCTTCGCCTGTAAACGTGCAGCGAGTCCGAGGCTTACAATGTCAAAATTTCTTCCTCTTACCCTGACGCCTACTTTGCCTTTGAGAAATACATAGGCCTGTCCTGATGCATACCATCCACCAATACCGACTTTACCATCACGTCCAGCGCACTGTGCATTGCCGTAATTCCGGAGCATGATATCAGTTCCGGCACCGACAGCAATGACAATGTAAAATGGCCTCAGCTTCTTCTTGGAATCAAACTTAAGCTTAAAGTGCGCACCCGTGGCGAACCCTTTACCGCCGGCAGCGGCAAGGTCATCACGCATAAGACCACGGTCGATGCTACCAAAAATTTTTCGTACTTCCGGAGGCGGTGGTGGAAGGTTTTCGATTTTGGTGCCGACCATAAAATATGTTTGGGCAGTAGCAAGTTTCAGAATCTTTAGCCCAAACATTTGACTTGGTCTGCCGATATACATATACCAGTCTCTACGGTTTACGTGTATCACAGCTTCTCCGACAAGCCCGTCGGATTTCGTACCTTCTATAATTCCGGCAAGGTTGATGTATGTTTCCATGTTTGCATGGAAGACATCGTTGTCGTTGTCGTATAACATGTTTAAGCTGGCGTACACAGGAGCTTTAGGTATTTTTCCTTCCTTGATACGTCCTCTTCCATCAATCGAAGTGAAAAAGAATGCAGCGCCATTAAATTGTGCATACTTAATTCCTCCACCGTCATTGAAGGCAACTTCCAGCATGGCATCAGCGTTCACTGCTCTCTCATTTCCAACAACGAGTGTAACACCCGCCATAAATGCAAGCGCTGATTTTTCATCTGGAATGTATTTAAAATCATATTCACTATTTCCGGTTGCCAGCGTTGCTGATCCGCCAAGTTTGGAAAAATCCGGTAGCAATGGTTGTTGGCGAACCATTTTATAAGAGGCTCCACCCATGAATCCATTGATCGCTAATGGCGGAACGATCTGCATATTTCCTGTTGGTACAAACGCATCGACATGCCAGTAACGGAAAGTATCCTTACTTCCAAAGTAGGCGTTAACCTTTACACCTTTTTGAAGTATTTTTTTGATGGAGAAATTGAGCTTGCCGTGAAATCCATTTCCGTATGTAGGATTATCATTGAATACCTGAAGTGTTCCTGCCAACGTGAAGGCTGCTGTACGGCAATCCAGTTTGATGTCGTTTACGGTGATCTTTTCGAACTTCCATTTCTGACTGGTACGTGTAACGGTTTCTTCACCGGAAGGAATTGTTTCTTTTGATTCTTCCACCTTCGCTAATGCCTGAACAAAAGTGGATGCTGTAAACCCTTTATCTTCTTTGTTCATAAAGTTAAGCGCGATGGCGAAACCCAATGCTGCCTCACCCTGATAGACCCGGAGATTTACACTATCAATACGAACAGGAAACCCGACGCTTTTCGCCTGGCCAGAACCTGCTGTCGAAAATACGCCACTGGTAATAAAAGGTTTTCTTGAAGTAAGACCAAGGTTTTCGAAACGTAACGCTTCAACATCAAGCTCTCCTTTTTTGAATGAGAGGTTACCATGCAGGCGTGTTGATGGAATAAGTTTTCCCTGTCGGCTTTCCAGTGTAATGATCGAACCTTTGTCGATCCTAATGGTCGCCCCAAAGGGTGTATTGAATTCTTTATCACCCGGTGTTGCAATGCTGAACCTGTAGTTCATGTCTTTTCCGGATTGTTCAACGGCTGCCGTATACGCAACGGGATCGTCACCAAGAAAAGGAATGGTAAGAAAACCACCCAGCATTCCGCCATTCACTTTGTTGAACAGCAACTTAACCGATAATTGATCAACACTTAATGGCCAGCCATCCGCAGACCCTTGCTGAAGTGTTAAAAGATTTGAGGCGGTGAATGTTCCGCTTATACCGAGGTCGTCGATCAAAAGATTTTTCGCCTGAATTGATGGCGCGTCCGTGCCATCATCCGAAAGTCCTTTAATACGTATGATTACTTCGTTTAAATAGAAACCGCGCCAGAGTGTGATGGTCTCGCCATAACTGTGTTGATACTCCTGTGGAAATATAAAACCAGGAGGGTTGGCAAGATCACTGAAATCAGCAACGGCATTGGTAACCTGAAAAGATAATTCATCGAGTCCGTTAATCCGGAATGGTGTAAAACTCACCGTCGTCAATATATTATTGAGATCGGCGGTGTTGATTTCGAAACTTGCCCTAACATTATCCTGTACAAGTACGTCGTCATCAGGGACAAACATTTCCTTCGAGAATTCAAAATTTCCCTTGAGATTAATGGATTTAAATCCGTCACAATCAAATGCAATATAATTGCCTCCGTTTCCATCCAGTCTGATTGTCAGGCTTTCGCTAACATCTATGGAACGCGATGTAACAAGATGCAATTGAATTGCCGAAGAAGAAGTTAAGCCACCTTTATTAAATCCGATATTTTTTGCAGCGAACGCAATGGGGCGCGATGTTCCGGGAAGAACAATGGAAGCATACGCACTAAAGAACCATCCACCGCTTTCATCGCGACGTGCACTATCAATTACGATAAATAAATTCCCGTTAGTGGCTTTCGACGATAGTCCGATAGGTAAGTCGGCTAGCTCGTTTTCAGTAAAACGATCTGTGGTATTCCCGTTTTCAAAAACTTCCTTACACTTCGCATGGATATAACTTTCAAATGGTGTTACAACGCTATACGCTGCTTCGGGACTTTCATTTTGTGAAAATGAAAAAGTAGCATGGATTGTAAAACACAGAAGCAGGACAGCAGACCTGCAAATATTGGCGCACAACATAAAATAATAGTTATCGGTTCGGAAAATTAAAATAACGGCTTTCGAAAGATTAAAATAACAGTTTATATTGTGTAACAAAAAAATAAAAATATAATATTGTTTGAATTATCTTACACGCGTGGTTAAAAAATTAGTGACCATGTCAATTGCTTTTAGCGGTTGAGTACTTTTACAAGGCTGAGGGCTTGTATGTTGTTTGTTAGAACACTTTGTTGTTTAAGAATCGTTAGCTGTTATGAAATTCAAATCTTATTTATTCATTTTTTTTATTCCGCTTATCCTGCTTTTTGCAACATCGGTTTCGGCTGCACTAGATGCTGATAGCTGTCATACAGGTGAAGAGATCATTTATATTGACGGTTATTCTGTCGATAAATTTTCGAGTGACAACGAAACTGGAATAAGCAGTGCCGCCTTGCCACTTGATGCACCAATCGGAGAATCAGGAATAAAATGTGCTGATCGAAATTATACATTAACTACATCCGCTGATCCAAGTGCTGGTACAGGCAATACCAACATCATTTATTATGATTGGGAATTTCATATTGCGAATGTAAAAAAGAAAAACCCGGGCTGGGATAAATGTTTTAATCAGTGTGATTATGATTATAGGCAGTGTATGCGCTATGCTACCGATGATGAGTGTTACCCAATGTTTGGACCATGCAGGATTAATTGCGGATTACTCAACGAGTATGTTGATGACTGGAGACCGTTGACTTCAACGACCTGTCCTTCCGTTACATTTGATGTGCTTATACAACTTTTTAATGGAACGCTGAGCCAAGCAACAAACGTACATTTCAGGGTGACGCCACGTGGTGTGGGTGTTAAAGGAAGCATGAGCAATGCAAGCCAGTTTTTTCATTTTGCACCGCCAGCACCTAAGTCAACAGGAGTACTTACATCGGAAGCCTCCTGTCCGGGAGATGTTGGAACCGGCGTTGTTCATCTTGATAACATTACCAGCCAGTCTTATGCTTACCGTTACATATTACGTTCGGGAGTTGTAGCCTCATTAGGCTGTGATCCGGAGGCAAATAATTGCCTGCTCCCTGGCGATATCACGGGAAGAAATAGTGGTTCCACGCTTACTGTTACCAATGTTAAGGCGAATACCTACACCTTGTTTTTATTGAACAATGGAGGTAATCAGGGTTTCTGCCCACGTCGTATCGGTACCGTTACAGTATCGCTTATTCCCGATCTAAAGGTGCACAACTTCAATTTTGATCATGTTACTTGTCACGATGCAGCAAATGGTTCTGTACGCGCTACCATCAGCGATGGCCGATATGCAACGGTTTCTTACAAACTTGAGAACAAGACCGATGGTATAATTCGTAACACTGAAACGAACACGGTAAATGCAGTATTCTCTATGGCGTCGCTAAATCCCGGCGCGTACCAATTGGTTTTTTACGATGGATGTACGCCACAGGTAGTGAAAGAATTTTTTATCAAACAACCCGGTAAAATTGTCGAATCCGAGTTCCTCTCAGCTGATGCCTTGTGCTCAAGTCCGGGTGATGGTACGGCAAACATCGCTGTTAGCCGAAGTACAGGTCTGTTTGATACCCTTGTTTCAAACACGCTTGTATATACGTTGCGTAGAAACTCTCTTTCACATAGTAGCATTGAATCTACAACGCTTACACAATCCTGGTTGAATTCGCTTGTACCCGGAAATTACGATCTCACCGTTGTGGAAAAAGGGAGTAACACTTGTAACGCGCTAAAACGAAGTTTTACAATCGACCCTCCAGATCCGCTGAGCATCCTGGTTGTGAACACAGATAGTGTGAGCTGTTTTAATGCTGAAGATGGTGCGATTCAGGTAATGGCAACAGGAGGTTCTGGTAGTTATACCTTTGAGTTGACTGGCGAGATGAACAAGTCTGAGGAATCCGGAAATTTTATGTCACTGATTCCCGGTGACTACTATGTTACCGTGCGGAATAATTTTTCCTGTAACGATAAGTTTACATCGCCCCCAATTAAAATCGAAAAGCCAGATGATCTTATGGTTTCTTTGACAGCAAAAGATATTTCCTGCTTTGGCTTAAATGATGGATTGATAAGTGCGGCTGTTTCCGGCGGGACAAAAAAACTTACGGGGGGTACAGAGAATTCCGGGTACAATTATGAGTGGCAAACGTTAATCAACGAAAGCTGGATACCGTTAAGTGAACAGTCTGTTTTGCTGAAAAACCAGAGCAAAGGTGATTTTAGACTCAGGATAACCGATGAAAATGCATGCCAGCTGTTTTCCAGTCAAGTAACGATCGCAGAACCGTCACCAATTCAACTTGATTCAGTGCTTATTTCTGATATTCGTTGTGTCGGTGAACAAGGAAACCTTATTCCATATTCGAGTGGTGGAGTCAGTGGACATATTTTCTCCTATTCAGTAGACGGATCAGGCCACACTGATTTTACAGATCAAACACCACTTTCGAAGGGAACCTATACCGTTAAAGTGAGAGATGAAAATAATTGCAGTACTACTTTCCATGAACCAAGAACCATTACTACTCCCATTGTCGCGTTAGATTTTACTGAAGTATTGTCTGACTTTAATGGATTTAATATTTCCTGTTATGGTGGAAGCAACGGCTACGCTATACTCACACCCGGGGGTGGTAACGGAAACCATTACACCGGATATGAATTCGCAATAGATGAGCAGCCGTTTCAAACTGATCCACGACTGGACAATATCAACGCAGGGCCGCACACCTTTAGGGTTCGCGATGGAAGAGGCTGTATCACAACAAAAGCGATTACTTTTACACAAACGCTTTCTCAACTCAATGCAAACTTAATTCAAAAGGAGGATGTCAAATGCGATGGCGACGAAACCGGTGTACTCGAAGTATCTGCACATGGTGGTCTTTCACCATATACATTCTCAATCGATGGTGAAACTTTCACAACGAACGGAAAGTTCAGTGCCTTACCTGTGGGTGAGTACTCCATTATCGTTTTGGATAAAAACCAATGCGAAACTTTTTATGATGATGAGATCTTTTCCATTGCGCCACCTATGGAAATCAGTTCTACCGTTAAAGATGTAAGTTGTTTTGATGGACATGATGGCGCGATTACCGTGTCAGTTGCCTCCGGTGTTATTCCTTATAAGTATCAATGGACTGGTACCAGTTCATCTTCGTCGTCGGTTTTCGGATTGCATAATGGTGATTACATCGTAAAAGTAACCGATGGGGTAGGTTGTATCCGTGAGGAGTTAT
>Ga0196965_1000568_pt1 | contig 19698 bp, 19 predicted proteins | sample S1_20metaG_FD_148668 | JGI IMG/M metagenome (GOLD analysis project Ga0196965, IMG submission 148668) | Soil microbial communities from Anza Borrego desert, Southern California, United States - S1_20 | ecosystem: Environmental > Terrestrial > Soil > Desert | place: USA: California | collected... | reverse complement strand
TCGGATTTTGGTCGAGCTGACGGCAATATTGTGAACGTCCTCTTCAGGGATCTCCTCAATTGCAAAGCCATATTTGACTTCGTTTTCTTTCAAATAGTCAAAGCTCCCTTCCCTGTTTTTGCCAAATCGATGATCATAACCTATTACCAGTTTTTTTGTTCTGATCTTTCGGATAAGAATTTCCTGGATAAATTGTTCCGAAGTCATTTGTGAAAACTCCTTCGTAAAAGGAATAATTATTAAATGATCCACTTTGTTTTTATCCAGAAGCTCTATCTTTTCATCAATGGTGGATAAAAGTTTTAATTCATTCTCAATGTTAGAAAGCACATAGCGTGGATGAGGCCAAAAGGTAATTACAACACTTTCTCCTTTTAGCTCTTTAGCAGTTTCATGCAGTCGCTCTAAAATCTTCTGATGCCCTACATGTACGCCGTCAAAAGTACCGCTGGTTACTATTGCGTAGCTTACTTCAGGAAAATTATTTACATCAGAATGTATTTGCATTCATTTCAAACTTTAATAATCATCTTATTCGTAGCGATGACATCCCTCATTAAATAAGTTTGTCAAGTTCTTTTAAGACCAAAAGGGATGTCATCGCTACTTACTTCCCCCTTCCACCCGATACCGCTGAACAAATTCCAGAGGAGATTCCGCATCTTTTATACTGAAATCACCTATTCTTGTTCTACGCAATTCATTTAAATAAGCGCCTACTTTTAATAACTCACCAAAATCCCTTACAATACTCCTTATATAGGTGCCTTTTGAACAAACAATTTTAAACTTTATGGACGGAATATTTATTTCTGTGAGAAGAAATTCTTTGATAAATACTTTTCTGGATTTTATTTCGGCATTTTCACCTTTTCTGGCTTTTTCATAAAGCCTTTCCCCGTCAACTTTAATTGCAGAATAAATAGGAGGAGTTTGTTCTATCGTTCCTAAAAAATTCCTTAAGGCGACTTTTACCGTATTTTCAGTGAGGTGATCCGTGCTTACTTCTGAATCAAAAGGGGTTTCAATGTCTATGGAAGGAGTTGTTTTACCTAAAATAAACTCACCGGTATATTCTTTTTCTTTTGCCTGGAGTTCATCAATTTTTTTTGTCATCTTACCCGTACACATGATCAGAAGACCGGTAGCTAAAGGATCTAATGTGCCGGCATGGCCTATTTTTTTGATTCGTAGTCCTCCCCTGATTTTTTTTACCGCATCAAAAGAGGTCCATTTGTAGGGTTTATCTATAAGTAAAATCTCGCCTTCATTAAAATCCATTGTTAAACTTTAAGGTCTATATCCAAAGCCAACAAAATAAGTATGATTATTCCAAGGGCAATTCTATAATAGCCAAATACTTTAAAGCCATATTTGGATAGAAAATTTATAAAAAACTTGATTGCCAGCATTGCGACAATAAAGGCAACGATATTGCCTATTAATAAGATTTGGAGATCGTAGGCTGAAATCTGTGATAGCGATGATTGTATTTTAGGAAGATTAAATTTTATAAGATCATCCTTTATGTCCAGTTGAAGAAAACCGGTAATAAATTTATAGCTCGCCGCAGCCAACATAGTAGGAACTGCAAGGAAAAATGAAAATTCTGCGGCTGTTTTTCTATTTAGCTTTTGAGCCATACCTCCTATAATGGAAGCGGCTGAGCGGGAAACTCCCGGAACCATAGCCAGGCATTGAAAGAGGCCGATTATAAAAGCGTTTTTGTAACTCACTTCTTTTTCTCCCTGATTGTTAAACCATTTATCAACAAAAAGAAGTACTATTCCTCCCACTAAAAGCATCACAGCTACAACGACTACATTTTCTAATAACTCATCTATTTTATCACTTAATAGGAATCCAAAAAATAATGCAGGGATAACGCCAACCAATAATCTCAGGTAAAAATCCATGCTTTTGAAAAAACGTTTCCAATAAAGTACAACTACGGACAAGATTGCCCCGAACTGAATATTTACGGTAAACATCTTTACAAACTCAGATTCATTGATACCCATTACAGCCGAAGTAATAATCATGTGGCCTGTGGATGATATGGGAAGAAATTCTGTTATGCCTTCTACAATTGCCAGAATTATGGCCTCAATTATGCTCATTAAAGAAACGTTACTGGTTTAAAGAATATTAATTCTTTTTAAGAGGTCTATTTGTTTTCCTTTGGTTTATACATTATGGCAAAAAACTGTACTATAAATCCTGCCATTACTAAAATTGGTCCTAATGTTAAGCCTAAAAAACCAAACCCGTGGGTTGTATCATCTATTGTCATGATTATAAATCCGAGCGCCAGAAGGGCTAAGCCAGCCAGCATCAAAAAATAGTTCTGTTTTTTAAAGGCTAATTTAGTTTTGTTATCCATATCAATAAAGTTCGTCGAGAGAGAGTTGTAAATATTTTCTAATTGAGTAAAATGTACTAAAATAACTGATCAGCATTCCCATTATAACCACAAAACCAAGAAACGCAAACAGTTTATTCATTTCAAGTAAGGCGTTTAATCCTTCTATTCTTTCATAGGTATATTGAAGAAGCACAATAATAAGTCCTGAAGCCAGCAAACCGGCAACGAACCCATGAAACAAGGATCGGAATAAGAACGGACCTCTGATAAATGAACCTGTGGCGCCTACCAGTTGCATACTTCTGATCAACATCCTTTGAGAAAAAAGCGCCAGCTTAATGGTGTTGTTTATAAGTATAATTACAATTAAAATAAGCAAAGTGGCCAGTCCGATTAAAATAAGGCTGATCTTGGCGAGATTCTCATTAATGGAGCTAATCAGGCTTTCCTGATAGTTGACCTCATACACTCCAGTGATGTTTTCAATATCGTTTTTGATGTCTTCTAATTGTTTGTGAGAATATAATTCAGGCTTTATTTTAATGGTATAGGAGTCTCTCAAAGGGTTTTCGCCTAAAAATTTCTGGAAGTCTTCGCCGGTTTCCTTTATAAAGTTTTTTGCTGCTTCGTCTTTTGATATAAAAGCAATTTGTGGCTCATTTTCTACAAACAAGAGATAGTCTTTTGACAAAAGGGTTTTATTAATCTTTATCTTTTCATTTTCACCCGCATCTCTGGTCAGGTAAATATTTACTTCCAGGTTTTGTTTTATAAGTTCGGTAAGTCTTTGCCCATGAAGAATAAGGACACCAAAAACACCTATTACAAAAAGTGCCATTGTAATACTGAAGATAACACTTATATAGGGGTAGCTTCCCAGCTTTTTCTTTTTGATCCTGTTTTCTTTTTCCAAATCGTATAGTGCTAAAGGTCAAATTTAAAGAATCTTTAAAGCTAGAACAATTTTAGCGTCTTCTCAAAATGTGAATTTTTGTTAAAAAACAAAAAGCAGAGGTTTTGCCTCCGCTTTTTTATTTATATCACTAATTCTGTTTATTTTCTCTTAAGACTATCCAACTCCTGAATAACTAAGGAATCGCTCATTGGATTAAGTGGGGCAATTGTGACTTGATCTTCATTCAATTGGTAATAATAATTATTGTGGAACAAGAATAATTTTTTACCCATTTCTGAATTTAATTCAATAAGCTCGTAAGGTGAATCATTAAAGTCGCCATACAAATAAAGCTTTTTATTTAAATACTTATATTTCAAATCCTTGCCTTTGACATCCTCATGCAAAATCTCTATTTCTGTGATTTTGTCGGCTGAAGAAGCGCTATTGTTGATGGCTTTGTCAAAGTTGTTATTTTTAACAATTGCTTGGTCTTCTTCAAAACTGTCTATAACATTAGGAGAAATAATAATTTCGCGGCTTTCTTTTTTTATAGCCGGTTTTTTCTTTTCTACCGGTTTTGATTCTTCTATTGCAATTTCTGGTTTTATTTCCTCAGGTTTTATTACCGTTTCAACGGTTTCTTCTTTTGTTTGAGCAGGTTCAACTTTTTGTTCTTGTTTTACCTCTTGTTTAATTGTGACTGTTTCAGGTTCACTATTATTAAATAAAAAGAAATACGAACCGTAGCTAAGTATACCAATAACAAGAAGAGAGGCAGCAAATTTGAGCGCAGCTACATTAACAAAGGAAGTTGCCGTTACATCTATGTTATTTAACCGCTGCTTAAGTTGATTTTTTCTATATGATTTTATGGAATTTACAATATCTTTTTGTAGTTCTAACTCACTTTTGAAAAGTGGATCTTGTTCAAGTTGAGCTTCAAAAGCCATTTTTTCTGCTTCAGAGAGCTCTCCTTTTAAATAAGATTCTATTAGTTCAGGTCTGTTCAAGTTCATTTTTCGGTTAATCTAAGAAGTCACTGGCTTTAAACTTTGTTTTTATTAGTGCATCTAGTTGTTTTTTGCATTTGTATTTTTTCGTTTTCGCGGTATCTGCATTAGCGAAGCCTAGTTTTTCAGCTATATCAGACATCGACATTTCGTCAAAATAATAATAAGTTAAAAGCTTCCTGCATGTATCTCCAAGTTCATTAATGCAATTGTTAATTATCTTAATTCTCTCCTCTTTGTCAGGATCAAAACCGTCTGCGCCATCTTTATCTTCATAGGAGAGTCTGCTTTTTCGGTCAAGTTCTTTTCTCCAAAGGTTTTGACAAATACTATATAAATAAGTGCTGATCTTTGAGGTCAACACCAAGTTATTGCTTGCTGCTTTCTGCCAAAATACAATCAATGCTTCCTGATAAATATCCCTGGCTTCTTCTTCTGATCCATTGTTAGTGATAATCAACTTCACCATCATCTTAAAATACTTTTTATATAAGTAATCTAAGGCTGACTCATCTCCTCCTCTAATTTTTTCTAAAATTTCATTATCACTCATCGACGAAGTCTTTGGTTAATACTAGGCATAAAAAAATAGTAACCTTTTGTCTCTTTAAATATTATTGAACTGGTTAGTTTATAATAGGTTTAGGCAATGGGCAATATAGTTAAAAGTTTAATATTTATAAATTTTTTAATTTTAAATAGAAATAATTTTATTATTGGCTACAGCAAATATTCTAGATGTTTGAGATGGAATAATAGGGTACTTACCTGTGAACACACCAAAAGCGGGCAGTACAGCCTGATAAGATCCAAAATAAAAACAAGGAAGCGCTATATTTTGCTTTCCCTTCCCCATCAAGCGGATTGACGGATGAATATGTCCGGCTATATTATATAAATCCGGATCAAGTTCTTCTTTTTTCATAGGTATATGAGAAAAAATAAAGGGGTTTTCTACATAAGTGTTTTTATGTACTTTAATTGAAGAACTTGTATAAATTGATAATGGTAAAATATCGTGATTTCCAAGGATAAGATGAAACTCTGTTTCTGAATGAGTTGCCAACCATTTATCAAAAATTTCCCATTCCCTGTTGTACATGCTGTGAAAAAGATCTCCCAAAAAGATTAATTTTTCTACGGCATACTTTTCCAATAGTTTGTCTAACTGGATCAGATCCTGGTCATGAATACCGGAAGGAATGGGGATTCCTGATTTTCTGAAATGGGTTGCTTTTCCTAAATGTATGTCGGAAATTAGTAAAATATTTTTATTGGTCCAGAGTAAGGCATGTTCGGGAAGCAGAAGTAAACTCTGTCCCAGAAATTCGAATCTATAATCGTTGTCGTAGTTGATATTTGCTCTCAATGACTTTGAAGAAAGAATAAAAATACGGAAATCCTTGCCAACTTTTGCTTATAAACTTTACTAAACTAAATCAAAAGAAAGAGAATAGGAAAATTTACATTGTTACTTCAAAATCATCGAACTTTACAATAAAAAATTATGGTTTTTTCAGGAAATGAACTCCAAAGATATAACCGACATATTATTTTAAGTGAAATAGGCATAGAGGGCCAAACCAGGATAAAAGAATCGAAGGTACTCGTTATAGGTGCAGGAGGATTGGGATGTCCGTTGCTTCAATATTTGGCTGCGGCCGGCGTAGGTACTTTAGGAGTAATAGATCACGATGTAGTGGACGTAAGTAATCTTCAACGGCAAATACTTTATACAAATGAAGATATCGGGTTTCTTAAGGCTGAGAGGGCCGTCGAAAAACTTTCAGGAATAAATCCCCATATTTCACTAAAAGCTTTTCCATTTAAGTTAACAAAAAAAAATGCACTGGAAATTTTCTCAGACTTTGATATTGTGGTAGATGGAACTGATAATTTTGCGACCCGGTACCTGGTTAACGATGCTTGTGTCATTTTAAATAAACCACTTGTTTTTGGTTCAATCTTCAAATTTGAAGGTCAGGTGACGGTATTTAATTATGAAAACGGGCCTACCTACCGGTGTCTCTTCCCCGAACCTCCAGCAGAAGGTGAAGTGCCTAATTGTTCTCAAATAGGCGTGATAGGCGTATTGCCGGGGATTATCGGAACGCTTCAGGCAAATGAAGTAATTAAAATTATTACAGGCGTGGGAGAAGTGCTTTCGGGTCGGTTGTTTATTATAGATTTGCTGTCCTTCCAGACTCAGCAATACAAGTTTTCGCGTAATGAAAAGAATGCCAGGATAAAAGACCTGGAGGAATTCGATAGTTTCTGCGGGGTTAGTGAGGAAAAGCCAGTTAGGGAACTTGATGTATATGATTTAAAGGAAATGATAGACAATCAGGAGGATGTAGAAATTATAGATGTCCGGTCTGTGGGTGAATTTGAAATTTGTAACCTTGGTGGATTAAATATTCCACTGGAGACAATTTCAAAGTCCTTAGACAGGATCGGGAAAAACAAAAAATCAATTGTGATTTGCCATTATGGTTTAAGGAGTAAAGAGGCTGTAAAGCTGCTCCAGGAAACCTATAGTTATGAAAATCTTTTCAGCTTAAAAGGAGGCATCAACGAATGGGCCCTTTTTATTGATGAAGAGATGGGTACCTATTGATTTTCTTTATTGTTGAACTTCCTCCTGATCGGAAGAATTCTTGTATAAGTATACATTAATGCCATGGTCAAATTCTTCATTAATGTACTTTAGTTTTACGCCTACATTCTCAACAGAGTCTTTCCACAAAAGTAAAGAATCCCCTTGTGTAGTAAATTTGCCATATTTACCTGTATAAAAAAGTCTGAAATCCTGTACAAGGGAGTCTGTGGCTTCCTTGTTTTTCAGATATAGGTCCAATTCAAAGGTATCCACCTCATTTGCCTTTAAATGATAAATAATATCTGCCATTTCCAACTCATTAAACTCTATCGTAAAAGTCATCTCACTGGGGTCTGTAGATAAAAATTGGGCAGTTTCATTTCTTTTGATTTCGGAGCTGTCGGTGATAAAAGTGAAACCTCTTAAAACTCCATCCTCAGTCACCATCAACCTTCTGAATTTATCGCTATACATATCCAGCTCCGAACTTTCAATGGCTGTTTCCTTAACTGATTCAGTTTCTTTTTTTGTGTCATTACACCCTGTTATCAGGATGATTGATATAAATAATAATTTTAAATAGCGCTTCATTAATGAATTCAGTTAGCCAAATGGGTTCCACTTTAGAACTTTAATTTGTTTTAAGGAGTGAAATGTCTTTCCCGATGTAAAAATATAAAATAAGTTGAATCCCGAAATATATTAATATTAATAATTGTGGATTATTTATTGAATAAAGAGGACAATAAGGAAATAAGTCTACAATAAGTCAGGAATAAATCGCCAGGTAAAGATTATTGCTTTATTTTTTATGGTAAAAGAATGTTGTCCTTATTCCCTGAATTTTAATAATATATAACGCCGAGTTAAAGAAAAATGAAATTCTTTTGCATAATTTTAATTTATGGCAGGGATTTTATGTTAACAGAGTGGTAACATCTAAATTTATAAATATGGATTATTTAGCTGGATTTTATATTGTGTCGGGTTTTCTCATTATTTTTTTTAGAAATGAATTTATCAGAAAAACAATATCTGATTCTTATAATACAGGGCATAAGCATATAAAAAGGATAAGAAAGATAAAATTACAATTACCTATACCTTCTTTTAATAAGTTGACTTTACAAGAAATACCGGTAAGATCTACTTATAACAATAATTACTAAGTTGATTCATCCCTTAGAAGAGTTTAAGCAACCTTAAAGCCCTGAGGTAATTTTCTCCCAGGGCTTTAAACACCTGAGCCTTCGGGTTCATCCTGATAATAGGAGTACCTCACTTTCGCTACCACCCCTTCATTGCTTAATCCTTCATTAATATGATTTCTTAATTCCTCAACTATTTTTTCACATATCTTTTTTTCTACCTCTTGTTTTATTTTTTCCTTTGATAAAAAAAACTTAGCCAGAAGACCCGCAAAAAATCCTTTTTTCTTTTTTACAATTTCATGAGGGTTCAATACGTCTATGGTAATGTTTATTGTGGTCATAATTTAAATATCTTCACTCGGTACGGTTTTTTGTTCAATAATACCGTAAAATGTTTCGGGGTTAAAGTGTGATCATTATTGATTTCATAATATGGATAATTTATAAAATCGGCCTAATTTTAGCACAAATTCAAGAACTCATGAACATAGGAATGGTCTGTTATCCTACCTTCGGCGGTAGCGGCGTAGTAGCAACAGAGCTTGGCAAAGCTTTAGCAAATAAAGATTATAAAATTCATTTTATCACCTATTCTCAGCCTTCAAGGTTAGACTTTTTTAGCGAAAACCTATTTTACCACGAGGTTAGTTTTAATACTTACCCCTTGTTTCAATACCCTCCTTATGAGCTTGCCTTGGCCAGTAAAATGGTAAATGTGGTGCAATATGAAAAGCTGGATTTACTTCATGTACATTATGCAATTCCACATGCATCCGCTGCTTATATGGCTAAACAAATTCTGAAATCCCAGGGAATAGATATTCCATTTGTAACTACTTTACATGGAACGGACATTACACTTGTGGGAAAAGATGCTTCATATGAACCAGTTGTCACCTTTAGCATCAATCAATCGGACGGTGTTACAGCAGTTTCTGAGGATTTGAAAAAGGATACTTATTCACATTTCAAAGTCATCAATGATATTGAGGTAATTCCCAATTTTATTGATTTGGAAAGGTTTAAAAGACAGAAAAAGGAACATTTTCGAAGTGCCATAGCTCCTTGTGGCGAAAAATTATTGGTTCATACTTCAAACTTCAGGGAAGTAAAACGGGTGGATGATGTGGTAAAAGTCTTCCACAACGTAAGGAAACAAATTCCTGCCAAACTGCTTTTGGTGGGGGATGGACCTGAAAGACAACGCATTGAACATCTATGTAGGGAATTAGGAAATTATAATGATATACGCTTTTTAGGAAAGCTGGAAGCAGTGGAAGAGGTACTTTCAATTGCCGATCTTTTTATCCTGCCTTCTGAAAAAGAAAGTTTTGGATTGGCAGCCTTGGAAGCTATGGCTTGTGAAGTGCCTGTTATTTCTACAAATACTGGTGGATTACCTGAATTGAATATTCATGGAAAAACAGGATTTATGAGTAAGGTAGGAGACGTAGAGGATATGACAAAAAATGCTCTTTTTATTTTGAAAGAAGAAAATTTGGCAAGATTTAAATCAAATGCTCTCGAAAGGGCTAAAGATTTCGAGTTTAATAAAATTGTCCCGAAATATGAAGCCATGTATGAGATGGTCTTAAATAAAATTAAGATTACCGTTTAAATCTTTTTTTCTCGTATAATCCCTTGTTTATACTTTACACAAGCAGGAAACTAAAATATATTTGCACCTTAAATTAACTAGCCCAGGAAAATATGGAAACCGCAGAAAAAGTTTACAAACCTAAAAACAAAGGGACAAAGGTTCTGTTTAACAATCCGGTAGTGGAAAAATTAACCCGGACGCATATAGCAGTTCCCATTTCTATTTTTGTTGTTTTTGCAATTGCACTATTGTATGTAGGTTTTACCAGAACCGTTATTCATCCTTTGGTCATCATTGGTATATTTGTAGCCGGGTTTTTGATTTTTACCTTAATTGAATATATCGTTCACCGATATCTGTTTCACATGGGTACAGAATCAGAAGTAAAAGTGAAGATTCAATATGCCGTTCACGGAATTCATCATGAATATCCAAAAGATAAGGACCGGTTGGCAATGCCTCCGTTATTAAGCAGTATCCTTGCCGCAGTGTTCTTTTTTAGTTTCAGAGCAATGATGGGAGATTATGTTTTTGCATTTCTTCCCGGATTTGTATTGGGGTATGCCTCTTATTTGTTTGTTCACTATATTGTACATGCTTATCAGCCCCCTAAAAACTTCTTTAAAATATTATGGATAAATCATGGCATCCATCACTACAAAGACCATGACGTGGCTTTTGGTGTGTCATCGCCTTTGTGGGACGTTGTCTTTAGAACTCTGCCAAAATGATTGATTAAGTAAAGTTTTAATTTGTTCAGCCACTTAAGCTATTCGAAGTCCGTCTTCAGTTTTTTGTGTAGGTTGAAGAAGAACGATCCTGTTGTTTTCTTCAACTACACCCAATACAAGACATTCTGATATAAAATTGGCTATCTGTTTAGGAGGAAAGTTGACAACTGCCACAATCTGCCTGCCAACTAAATCTTCCATTCTATAAAGTTGAGTGATCTGTGCAGAACTTTTCCTGATGCCAAAGTCTCCAAAATCTATTTTTAGCTGGTAAGCAGGCTTTTTTGCTTTCGGAAATGGATTCACTTCTATGATAGTACCTACGCGGATTTCTACTTTTTCAAATTCTTCCCAGGTCAACATAAGACATTGATAATTTCTAAAACATTCTATTGAGGATTATTTGTGGCATCAAAGCTTATAATGGCTTTGTATATTTCCGTCTGGATATTATCCCTGACCCCGTCTTTTAAAAGCGCATTATTGCTGGCGTTAGGATAAACCCTGTTTGAAAGGAAAATATAGATCAGGTCTTTTTCGGGATCTATCCAGGCGCAGGTTCCGGTAAAGCCGGTATGTCCATAGGTAGCTGAAGAAGTATACACCGAAGGTTGACCCGGAAGAACGATCTCGGGCTTATCCCATCCAAGTCCCCTCCGGTTTCTTTCCACTTGCCTTTTGGTGAATTTCGGTAAAGTCGTATTCACAAAATATCTTTGTCCCCCATAAGTACCATTGTTCAGGTTCATTTGAAAGACTTTAGCCAAATCTTTTGCAGAGCCGAAAAGTCCGGCATGGCCTGCAACTCCACCCATCATTGCAGCTCCTTGGTCATGGACATATCCTTGTATAAGTTGCCTTCTGAAGTCTTTGTCATCTTCTGTAGGCGCAATTCTTTGGACAGGAAATTTATCGAGAGGCTGATAAGTTAACGTTGAAGCGCCCAGAGGGCCATAAAAGTTCTGATAAAGAAATTCTTCCATAGGTTGGTTCAAAATCTTTTCCGCTACTGCTTTCAAAAACAGATAGCCTACATCGCTATACCTGTAGTCATAAGTAGTCTGCCTCCTTCTTTTTCTCAACAAGTCTGAATCGACACTCCATTTCCAAATAGAATCAGGCAGCGATTTTATTCCATACATACCCTTTGCTATTTCTAAAGGATATTTTTCACTTTTTTCCGTACTATAATAATCTTTGTTAAGTCCTTCATGAATTACGGTTTTATACCAATGAGGAATAAAGGGGGTAAGTCCTGCCTGATGTATAAGCACCTGCCTTAAAGTCATATCCTTCTTGTTGGATCTTTTTAATTCGGGAAGATAGTCTGACAGTTTTTTGTTAAGATCAATTAGGCCTCTTTCTTCCAGAAACATGAGGGTTTGAACTGTAGCCAACACTTTTGTGATTGAGGCAATATCAAAAAGTGTCTCGTTGGTAACAGGCTGAAGACTATCATAGGTCAGAAACCCATATGATTTTTGAAAAACTACGGTGCCTCGTCTGGCAACTAAAACTTGCGCTCCGGGTGTGGAGTTTGATTTTATTGCTGTTTCTACAATCTTATCTATGTTTTGCAGCACTTTTGAATCAAGCCCTTCCGATTCAGGTGTATTGTATTTTAACCTGTTTAATGCCTCTGTCTTAATTCCAAATCCTGTTCTATGCCTTGAAGATATGCTTACCGGAAGTACTCCTTCAGCTTTAATAGCGCCGAATAACATCTGCGGGACGAGCTGTCTTGTGTATTTATTTTCCTCGTATGCACAAACCCAGGCACAATTTTTATTTATAAATTTAAAACTGAATGGGTTGCCAAAAGCTACAACTACCACGTTGGTCACTTCCTGAAGTTTGTCAATAAAGGTGAGTGTATTGGGACTAATACCATAACTATTTCCTTCCGTACTACTCATTCCATGCAAACTGACAAATACAATTTTAGAAGCTGCTGCCTTCATTAAAACATTGTTAAAAACTGAGTCGGAAGAATACTTGTTTGGAATGGCATAATGTTTAACACCGGCGTAATTCCCCAGCATTTGCTGAAATTCATTGTTTATCTCTGTTCCTATACTTACGGAGGAAAATGAAAGGGTGTCAAGCGCTTTAAAAGGAATAAGACTATCAGGATTTTGAATTAAAGTAATAGCTTTACTGTAGCTTGAAAAATTGCTTACATCATATTGAGGGGCATTAAGGTCTTCATATAAGTTTTCAAGCGGAACAGGCTGGTAATTATTAAGTCCCGCCCAATACTTGGCTTCTAAAACCTTCTTAATGCTTTTTTCGATTTCCTTGGCCTTTAAATCTTTGGTTTTAATCGCGGTCTTAATTTTTTTAATGGCTTTAGGTATATTTTCAGAAAAGATGAGTACATCATTTCCGGCTAAAAGCGCTTCAAGGTCTATTTCCCCTGGTTTGGCATCTTTATTAATTTCCTTGATGTTAAGTGCATCAGTAAAGATCAAACCTTCATAGCCAAATTCTTTTCTAAAAACATCTTTAACAACTTCTGATGAAAAGTTAGAAGAATGGTTTACCTTTTTATCATAACTTGGAAGGTACATGTGACCCATCATTATACTCATCACACTGTCTTTTATTGCCTGGCGAAGCGGATACATCATCACTTCCTGCAGTCTTTGGGTGGAAGCGGTCATTACCGGCAATACATAATTTTTCTGGTTACTATCATCGTAGGAAGGAAAAAGACGGGCATTGGGTACTATCTTCCCATCTCTCAATCCTTTAATATAGGATACACTTTTTGCCGTCACCCTTTTAATGTCCTCTCCAAAAGTTCTTTCGGAATTAGAACTTATGGCATCTAATGTATTTACATCTACTACAGGGGAAAAGCTCATATTTACCCCCAATCTTTTCAAAAGCGAAGCCACTTGTTTTCCAACTTTATAGGTAGAATGATCTTCGTCAATGGCTCCAAGCGTCAACTGCCTGGGGTAAATACTTATGCTGTCGCGCCCTAGTCCGTTTTGAGCATTTGCTGCAATAAGCAAGGGTACTTTGGCCAAACTTTGATAGCGATTGGTAAGTCTTACCTGCGTTGTCGGATTTTCGTTAAAGAATACTACACCGCCGATGTTAAATTCTTTAATGAGTTTTTCTACCTCTTCAATTTTTTCTTGTCCTTTATCCGCATTCGCAGCGACCATAAAAAGCTGTCCAAGCTTTTCGTTCTCATCGAGGCTATTGTAAACGCTGTCGACCCAAGCATTCTGAGTTTCTGCGAAAATAGTTGAAGGTACATTGTTGTCAGCGTATAAGATAACATTTGCCAGCAGCACTATAATACTTAACCAAATTTTTTTACACATTGGCAAAACTTGCTTTTATGAAAAAACTACTATTACTGTTAATTTTGTTTGGCTTAGAAAAAGGTTTTTTCCCCTTCTTACTATATTTTAAAGGTAAAACGAAAAGTTTAGAAGGATAGGTGAATATCATTAAAATAAAAGATTATTGAAAGGAAATAATATTCTAAAAAATAATATTTCCAGGAATAAAGAAATTACGGTTTTATTAGTTTTACCGAAGGAATTTTCTCTTTTTCAAGCCCCTCAAATATAAAAGAATTAATTTTGGCAGGTGGGGTTGCCATTTGATTAATTGTAAGTCAGATACAATTTCTTGAAGATAAATCTTAAATTGAGACAGAGAAATTAAAGTTAGATGAGTGATATTATCAGATTACTTCCGGATTCCATAGCTAATCAAATCGCAGCAGGAGAGGTGGTGCAAAGGCCGGCTTCGGTAGTGAAAGAACTTCTGGAAAATTCGATCGATGCAGGAGCCACTTCCATACAACTAATAGTAAAAGAAGGCGGAAAAACCTATATACAAATTATTGACAATGGCAGTGGCATGTCCGAAACAGATGCAAGAATGTGTTTTGAACGTCATGCTACTTCTAAAATATCTTCCGCAGAAGATCTATTCAAAATAAAAACGCTGGGTTTCAGAGGAGAGGCAATGGCTTCTATCGCTGCAGTGGCCCAGGTAGAATTAAAATCAAAGAAAAAGGGGGAAGAACTTGGTATCTTGATTTGCATTGAAGGTTCTGAAATAAAAACCCAGGAGCATGTCAATACGCCTGAAGGTACTTCGATTTGTGTAAAAAATTTGTTTTTCAATATTCCTGCAAGAAGAAATTTCCTGAAGTCTAATCCGGTAGAAACCAAACATATTTTAGATGAATTTCAGCGGGTGGCGCTTGCACATCCTGAAGTCTCGTTTTCTTTCCATCAAAATGACCTGGAAACTTATAATCTTCCCTCTGGAAAGTTAAGCAACAGGATTGTAGGGCTTTTTGGAAAAATATACCAGGAACAAATGGCTTCCTGTCAGGAGGAGACCGAAGATATTTCGATTTACGGATATATTGGAAAACCTCAGTTTTCCAAAAAGACAAGAGGAGAGCAATTCTTTTTTGTTAACGACCGGTTCATCAAAAACAACTACCTTCACCATGCAGTGATGAATGCTTATGAAGGGCTTTTGGCAGACGATCAGGTGCCTTTTTATGTATTGTTTATAAACATTGATCCGGCGCATATTGATATCAATGTTCATCCTACCAAAACAGAAATAAAGTTTGACGATGAACGAATGATTTATGGCGTAATAAGGGCGGCAGTGAAAAAATCTTTGTCGGTGAATAATATAGCGCCATCACTGGATTTTGACCTTGATGTAAACTTTAATGTGGCGCCTCAGATTCGGCATGGCCAAGAGGGGAGCTCTTTTAGCAGCAACGCTCATTTTCCACGTCAGGAAAATAATAATTTAAAATATTGGGAAAGCCTTTACGACAACAACATAAAGCAATCCCGGCTGAATTATGATTTTGATGAATCGGCTAAAGGAGAAAGTAACGGATCTTTTACCATTCAGAGTGCGGCCAATAATCTTCCTTTAGAGAATATGAGGGAAATATCGGAAGAAAATAAAACGCCTTACCAAGTACACCATAAATACATTATTCATCAGATAAAATCAGGGATAATAGTGGTGGATCAGCAAGCCGCACATGAAAGGATCCTGTATGAAAAATTTTTGAATGCTTTGGAAGTAAAGCAGATTGCTTCGCAACAATGTTTGTTTCCGCAGGCACTTGAGCTCAATCCTGCTGATTTTAGCCTTGTGATGGAATTGGAAAGTGAAATTAATGCCATTGGTTTTTCTTTTTCTGTATTCGGAAAAAATACCATTGTTATAAACGGCGTCCCTGTGGAAGTGCAAACCGGTCAGGAAAAAGAGCTTTTTGAAGGATTGATTGAACAGTTTAAAAGAAATAAATCGGAATTGTCGTTAGGGAAGAAAGATAATGTTGCTCAATCCCTGGCAAAAAGGTCTGCCATGAAAGCCGGGTTGCGTTTGACGCCGATTGAAATGAGCTCATTGATAGATCAGTTGTTTGCTTGCAGCAATTCCAATTATTCTCCAAGCGGAGAGCTTACTTTTATTACTTTTACTTTAGATAAATTAGAAGGGTTTTTTAACCAACGGAAATAAATGAGATTTGAGTTAACACAGGTTGTAAAGATTTTATTGATATTAAATGTGGCTGTTTTTATTTTGGACAGCCTTACTTCTGGTCAGTTAAACTTCTATTTGGCTTTAAGATACGTTGAGTCTGAACAGTTTTTACCCTATCAGTTTTTTACCTACATGTTTGCTCATGGAAGTTTCGGTCATTTATTAGGTAACATGTTCGGGCTGTTTTTCCTGGGCCCCCTGCTTGAAAGGTTTTTGGGGTCAAAGAAGTTTTTGTCACTATACCTGATTTGTGGCGTGGGTGCAGCCCTTATTCATATGGGGGTAAATTATTGGGAAATATATAATTTGAAAGAAGCCATTCATGCCTATTTAGCTGCTCCCGATGCGGATAATTTTTATTCAATGATTTATGACAAATTTCCAGGTTATTACAATAGTCTGGAATCGTTTATGGAACAGTTTCAACGCATGCCAAATGATCCTTTATTATTGAATCAGAGCATAATTGAAGCTCATAATATTCTTAATAAAAGTACAGAAGGAGTACCAATGCTGGGCGCTTCAGGTGCGGTGATGGGGATAGTGGCTACTTTCGCTCTTTTGTTCCCTAATACAGAACTTTTTTTACTTTTTATTCCTTTCCCCATCAAAGCAAAATATTTTGCGTTAATGTATATTGGCTACGAGATTTTTAGCATTATACAGGATGCACCAGATGATAATGTTGCGCATTTTGCACATCTCGGGGGAATGATTTTTGCTTTCTTTCTTGTTGAATATTGGAAAAGACGTAGAGATACCTTTTATTAAAAAAATTATGACAGGTTTTATAGATGATTTAAAAAACGCATTTAATAAGCCCAACAATAGCTTATATAAATTAATAGCCATAAATATTGTAGTCTTTGTTGTTACAGGAGTTATATATGTAATTTCCAAACTTTCAGGCTATGAAGAGGTTTGGGAGGCAGTATATTTTAATTTGGCTATTCCTTCTGAACCCAGCTTTTTTTTGAAAAAACCTTGGACACTCTTTACTTACATGTTTGTCCATGATTTGAAGGGAATTTTTCATATTCTCTTTAATATGCTTGCGCTTTTTTGGTTTGGTCAATTGATAATGGAATATTTGGGGAGCAAAAAAGTATTAAGCTTATACATTTTAGGTGGAATTACCGGAGGCCTTCTTTATTTGTTACTTTTAAATACTATTCCAAGTTTAGAAGGTTCTTCTGTAATGGTGGGAGCTTCCGCCGGAGTATTTGCAATAGTTGTTGCCGCAGCCACTTTGTTACCGGATTATACCTTCTTTCTACTCTTTTTAGGCCCTGTTAAAATAAAATACATCGCTGCCATTTATGTTTTCCTTTCTTTCCTTGGTTCCGTTGGTCCAAATGCTGGTGGAGACATAGCTCATTTGGGGGGCGCGCTTTTAGGGTTCATATTTATCCTTCAATTACGAAAAGGTAACGACATTGGGAAGCCGGTGAATGCGGTATTTGATGGAATAAGCGGACTTTTCAAAAAAAGGTCAAAAATAAAAGTTTCTTATAATAAAGGTGCCAATGCTTACGCAAAGAAAGCAACCGCCTCCAAAGTCTCTTCTTCGTATTCAAAAAAAACTTCTGCATCTTCTTCAACTTCTGTTGACCAGGATGAAATTGATGCCATCTTGGATAAAATTTCCCAATCAGGGTATGAGAAACTGACTACCGAAGAAAAACAAAAACTTTTTAAGGCAAGCCAGAAAAAATAACCGCTAGAATAGTTGTTTCCATATTTTATTCATCTTTTAATATGACCAGGCAAGAATTGACTCTTTTGGTTTCAAAAGGAGAAGGCTTGTATTTGGAGTTTAAAAAAAAGGTGGATCATCCGGAAAAGATTGTAAAGGAAATAGTGGCTTTTGTAAATGCTTCAGGAGGCAGACTTCTGATTGGTGTTGACGACGATGGCACCATCTCCGGGTTAAAAAATGCAGAGGAAGAAGCCTTTGAGTTGGAGAAAACAATTATAAAACTTTGCCGGCCTTCCATTAAATATTCTCTTGAGAAAATTCCTTTAAATGAAAAGAAGCAAATTCTTGTGTACTCTTTTAAAGAAAGCCGGAAGAAACCTCATTATGTAATTCAGGATTTGAAAACAGGACTGGGAAAGGCTTATTTCCGGGTCGAAGACAGGAGCATTCAGGCGAGTAAAGAACTAAGACAAATTTTAAAGGGGCGACGATTTAAGAGACGGATTAAATTTGAGTTTAGCGCCAAAGAGAGAATTTTAATGCAATACCTGGATCAAAAGGAAAAGATAACCGTAAAGGAGTTTATGGAAATTGCTTCGATTTCTTATAAATTAGCCTCTTCTACGTTAATCGCACTGGTACTTAGTAATGTTCTTATCATCAGGCCAGATGAAAAAGAGGATTATTATTTAATAAAGGATCATTAATGAGATAACTTTTTCAGGGGCGGAGAATTGGAAATAAAGTAGAGTATTCGGTAGAAAAACAATGAGTGACTCAAGATTTCTTTTTGGTTTTTACTTTATTTATTTAAATATGCGACTTAGTGGGTTTTAAAAATGGTAGAAATTATGGAATGCATTAATGATTTATTGTCTAATAGGATATGAAGAGTGAAAAAGTTGACGTATTGGTAATTGGAGCGGGTCCTTCTGGCACCGTTGCCGCTTCAATTGTAAACCAAAGCGGGTTAAAAGTAAAAATTGTTGAGAAACAAAAGTTTCCACGGTTTGTTATCGGAGAAAGCTTATTGCCAAGATGTATGGAGCATCTGGATGCAGCAGGATTTATACCGGCAATTAAAGCCAGGGGATTCCGTGAAAAGACAGGGGCAAAATTTGTAAATGAGAAAGATGAAGAAAGTGTATTCGAATTCTCCGAGCAATTTTCTGAGGGGTGGAACTGGACCTGGCAAGTACCAAGAGCCGAATTTGACAAAATTCTAGCTGATGAGGTAGAAAAAATGGGGGTTGAGATCAGGTATGAAACCGCCGTAACAGATATAAAATTTAACGGAACTGATTCCATAACCACGGTTGAAGATTTACATGGAAATAAAAGTGAAATTGAAGCCCGGTTTATCATCGATGCCAGTGGCTATGGAAGGGTAATTCCCCGCCTTTTCAATTTAGATGCCCCTTCTCAATTGCCTCCCAGGAAAGCTTTATTTACCCACATAATAGATACCAGAAGACCAACCGGTAAAGATGCAAACAGGATTACCGTAATTATTCATCAGCCTGGGGTTTGGATTTGGGTAATTCCTTTTTCCAATGGAAATACTTCACTCGGTTTTGTAGGTGAGCCTTCATTTTTTGAACCTTATTCAGGTTCCAACGAAGAAAAGCTTAGGCAAATAATCGCTACCAATGGCAGGCTTAGGGAAAGATTTAAGGACAGTACTTTTCTTTGGGAGCCCAAAGTACTTGAAGGATGGTCGGTTTCCACAAAAAAATTCTATGGAGATGGTTTTGTGCTTACCGGTAATGCCACTGAGTTCCTGGATCCTATTTTTTCTTCAGGCGTTACCTTAGCCACAGAATCAGGTCATTTAGCCGCCGATCTTGCTGTTAAACAATTAAAGGGAGAAAAGGTGGATTGGGAAAAAGAGTTTGTGGAGCATACGATGCAAGGCGTCGCTGTTTTCAGAACCTATGTGATGGCCTGGTACGAAGGTTCGCTTCAGGATATTTTCTTTGCAAAGAAACAGAATGAGAAAATAAAGCAGCAAATTTGCTCTGTATTGGCAGGGTATGTATGGGATCTTGATAATCCTTTTGTTAAAAAACACAAGAAAAATGTGAGT
>Ga0196965_1000567_pt1 | contig 19759 bp, 16 predicted proteins | sample S1_20metaG_FD_148668 | JGI IMG/M metagenome (GOLD analysis project Ga0196965, IMG submission 148668) | Soil microbial communities from Anza Borrego desert, Southern California, United States - S1_20 | ecosystem: Environmental > Terrestrial > Soil > Desert | place: USA: California | collected... | reverse complement strand
AGATCAGATAGCCCTCGGCGGCCGGCACAAGTTGCTCTTTCACGTTATCCCAAATCAATCTCGGAGTGATCCGCTCACCGCGCAAATAGCGGTTGACGGCATCGTGGCTGAAGGCATCGCAATGGTCTGCGAAGTTCGTCAACGTGTAGTTGATCTGGCTGACCAGCAGATATTGACAGTAAGCAAGGCGTGTTACAGTTTCTTTCATGTCAATAAATATACCGGCTTCTCTCCGAATTCGCGACCCTCAAGGTCATTTTTGCGTAAGTCCTGTATTTCTGAAATAATGTCCGTCATTTCTTACATTGGTGTCAGTCATTTGACATATGCTTTGGCCGCAAATTATGAGTAATCGCCATCCAAGTTATGGCGCCCATGGGGTTGTTTGATGCCCGTTTTTTTTACCGGAGCATCCCTTACCGGTTTCTCGCCCGGTTTCAGCCCCTCAAGGTTCGGTTGAATGGGGGGTTATGAAGAATTGTGATCCGCCGGATGGTTGACGCCGTCGTTGGTCGGCACGCTCTCGATTTCAAACGGATTGACGCCTTCCAGGCAGCCGACGTTATAGCCGTACTGCTCGGGATTCGATCGGCGCTGATGATGGGTATGGATACCGCAGATAGAGCAGAAGTAATGCTTCGCGGTCATGGTATTGAACTGGTAGATCCTCAATGCCTCCTGGCCCTTGATGAATCCTGATGCCGGAAAGCGGAACCGAGGCGACTATCGCGCCTTTTCTCCGGCAGAGGGAACAGTCGCACCTGCGAGGGTCAACGATGCCGTCAGGCAAGTCGAGCTCCAGCACAACAGCTCCGCAGTGGCATGTTGCCAAATGTTTCGGGTTGATAATGGTCTTTCCGACCTGCTTGATCATGGTGATTTCCTTCCGCTTCATAACGTAAAGCCGGCTTGGCCGTGTTCCGGTTAAGCGCCAGCCCTTCAGGTTTCGTCGCTTTCCACCCATTGTGTGACGGCCGGCGGCTGGTAACTTCCGAATCGGTCGAGCAGTGCCTCCGGGTCATGTTCAACCATCAGCATCGAGTGGTGCGATCGTCTGATGAACTGTTCCGCCTCGGCATGATTCAGAAACGCGGCCAGTGCATCAAAATAGCCCGCTATGTTCAGTAGACCGCAGGGTTTTCCATGCAGGCCGAGTTGCGCCCATGTCCAGATCTCGAACAGCTCCTCAAGCGTGCCTATCCCGCCGGGTAGCGCGATGAATCCGTCGGAAAGCTCGGCCATCAGCATTTTGCGCTCATGCATGGATTGCGTGACATGGAGTTCGGTCAGGTGCTTGTGCGCGACCTCCCTGCGTACGAGCGCTTCGGGAATCACGCCCACCGCCTGGCCGCCGAGCTGAAGCACCGTGTCTGCCAGCAGGCCCATGATTCCGATGCCGGCGCCGCCGTAGACAAGCCTGATGTTTCGCTCGACGAGCGACCTGGCAAGACCGCGGGCGGCGTCGGAGTAGGCTTCCTGCCTGCCAGGGCTGGAGCCGCAGTATACGCAAATGCTTTTCATGACATTGACCATGGTTATCGGTGAGATTCAACGTTTGGGATCCAGGGTTGCTAACAAAGTGCAGCCCCGGCCGCGGGATTAGGCGCCGCTGTCACGCAGGGCGGCCTGAAAGGGGAGCTTCGAAACGCTCAAGCTGGACCAGTGCGCGGGAATGCGTGCCTCTTCCAATAAGGTTCTCGCCGTCGTGCGCCTGCACCTCGAACTCAATCAGCTTGGCAGTGACTTTGGTGACCCTGGCGCGCGCGGTGACGGTGCGGCCAACCGGCGTGGGCGCCAGGTGGCGCACATTGACTCCGACCCCGACCGTCACCCATCCAGCCGGCAGGCCGGGCTGGACAGCGTTGCCGGCCGCGGTTTCCATCAAGTGGATCATGAAGGGAGTGCCGTAGACCTCCGGCATGTTTGCATGGAAGTGGCGCACGGTCAGTTCCTTTGTAACCACCGCGGTTGCCTCTGCTTCGGCCCCTACGGTTATTTTGTGGACAGAATTCATGATTTTCTCCTTTACGTTGAGCGCTTAAATTCGGCCGCCGGCAGGGCGGGCCAGAGGACTGGCTTGTCGAGCTTTTTGGCGTATTTTAGGCCAGATAGGCGGCACAAAGCTACGCATATGGATTCGGCTAAAAATAACATCCGATGTCGTTTTTTATAACCCCTGTGGGAGCGGTGCCTTCATCGCGACTTACGGCGGTCTTTAGTCGCGATGAAGGCATCGCTCCCACAGGTTTCCGCCGGACGGGTTTCGTAAACCCGTCCGAACGTTTTACCGAAACCATGAAGCCGGTTTGAAAGGTTCGGGACAAACTGGCAAGCCTGCCTTTGGAACATTAGCTTGGCGCCGGCTGGAGCGCATGGCCTGCGCCGCTCATGCGGGCCTGAAAGCATCACGGCTGCCCGATGGATTTATCCGGCCTGTTCGACGCCAGCTCAATCAATCCCTGAATGTATTCCAGCGTTACATCCTCGTGACGGGTCGCCAGGTACATGGTTTTGGTCAACGGCAGGTTGTTGAAGCGCAGGCTGTCCAGCGACAGTTTGTCGGCCTTTTCCGCCAGCAGCCATTCCGGCAGCAGGCACACGCCGCGCTGGCTGGCCGCCAGTTGCAGCATGATGTCGGTTTCCTCGACGGTAATATGGTTCAGCGGTTCGATGCCGGCGGGTTGCAGGACTTTCCGGAACATGTCCAGGCGTTCCCGGTCAACCGGATAAGTCAGAATGGTTTCCTGCTGCAGGTCCGGCGGTTCGATAAAGCCGCGTCCGGCCAGGCGGTGCCGGCTTGCGACGATGAGAACCAGCTCGAAATCGAACAAGGGCTGGTAATGCAGCGCGCCGTCAAAAGCGGGATCGGAAGTCAGGACCGCGTCCAGCTTGTAGTGTCGGATGGCTTCGAAGGAGTTGAACCGGTAGCGGGAGGTGACTTCGACAGCCAGCTCCGGCCAGGCCAGCAGATAAGGCTGGAGAATGGTGCGGAACCATTCATAGCAGGCGTGGCAGTCGATGCCGACAGTCAATTTGCCGGTTTTTCCGGCGCCCAGCAGGGCCAGGTGCCGTTCGGCGGAATCGACGGTGGCGATGACGGATTCGGCGACATCGCAGAGGTATTTTCCCGCCTGGGTCAATGCCAGCAGGCGCCCTTGTTTCCGCCACAGGATGACGCCCAGGCGCTGTTCCAGGTTTTTCATCTGGTGGGACAGGGCCGATTGGGTCAAGTGCAGCTGTTCCGCGGCCGAGCTTAACGTGCCGCTTTGTTTCAGCGCCAGCAGGATGCGCAGATGGATCAGTTCCATTTATGAATTTTTCTCATGAAATGGTGAAAAACTATCAATATTTATCATGTTACGCAAGCCTTACAATGCGTTTGTTCCTTAAATAGACGACGAGAGCCATAACAATGATAAAAACGCACAACCTGGGTTTTCCCCGCCTGGGAGAAAACCGCGAACTGAAATTCGCCCTGGAACGCTACTGGCGGGGTGAAATCGATCAGCCTGCCCTGGACGGCATCGCGGCCGAGATCCGCCAGCGCCACTGGCGGCTGCAGGCCGACTGCGGGCTGGACTTCATCCCCGCCGGCGATTTTTCCTACTACGATCAGGTGCTGGATACCAGCGTCATGCTCGGCGCCGTACCTGAGCGTTTCGGGCCTTTGCCGCAGCCGGTCGGCCTGGACACCTATTTCAGGATGGCGCGGGGCCGGGCGGTTGACGGCCAGGCCTATCGGGCCTGCGAGATGACCAAATGGTTCGATACCAACTATCATTATTTGGTCCCGGAAGTGGGGCCGAACCAGCAGTTTGCCTTGTCCGGCACCAGGCTGTTCGACGAGACGCGCGAACTGCAAGCGGTGGGCTACAATCCGAAGCCGGTCCTGCTGGGGCCGCTGACCTGGCTATGGCTGGCGAAATCCGCCACCGATTTTAACAAGCTGGACCTGCTGGACCGCCTGCTGCCGGTTTACGCGGAAATCCTTCAGCGCCTGGCCGGGCAGGGCGTGGAGTGGGTCCAGATTGACGAGCCTGTTCTGGTGCTGGATCTGCCCATTGCCTGGAGCAGCGCCTTTGAAACGGTCTACCACCGCCTGCCGAACAAGGCGGTCAAGATCCTGCTGGCCACCTATTTCGGCGAGCTGAACGCGCATGCCTCCTTGACTTGCAAACTGCCGGTCGCGGGACTGCATGTCGATCTAATGAAAGCGCCGGAGCAACTGACGCACGTGCTCGATAATTTTGCCGATCACAAAGTGCTGTCGTTGGGGCTGGTTGACGGGCGCAATGTCTGGCGCACCGATCTGGATTCGGCAATGGCGACCGTCGCCGGCGTGCGCGAGCGTTTCAAGGGAGAGCTCTGGCTGGCGCCTTCCTGTTCACTGCTGCATGTGCCGGTCGATCTGGAGCGTGAGACTGCGCTGGATGAGCGGGTTAAACCCTGGCTGGCGTTCGCCCGGCAAAAGCTCATGGAACTGGCCGTTCTGCGCCGGGCCTTCGATGAAGGCATCGCAGCCGTCGAGCCGGCATTATCGGCATCGAGGGCCGCGATCCGCTCGAGCCGGGAAAGCGGCTTGCGCCATAATCAGGCGGTTCAGGCCCGGGTCGCGGCCCTCGACGAAACCATGGGCCGCAGGCAGAGCGGCTTTGCGCTACGGCGGGAACGGCAGCAGATCAGGCTCAAGCTTCCCGGCTATCCCACCACGACGATCGGATCGTTTCCGCAAACGCCGGAGATCCGCAAGGTTCGCCATGAGTTCAGGCAGGGCCGGCTCAGCGAACAGGATTATAACCAGCTGATGGAACAGCAGATCGAGCACTGCGTCAGGGAGCAGGAGGCGCTGGGCTTGGATGTGCTGGTGCATGGCGAACCGGAACGCAATGACATGGTGGAGTATTTCGGCGAACAACTGGAGGGTTTCCTGACCACCGCCCATGGCTGGGTGCAATCTTATGGAACGCGCTGCGTCAAGCCGCCGATCATTTACGGCGACGTCAGCCGGCCCGTGCCCATGACCGTGCGCTGGATCAGTTATGCGCAGAGCCGGACCGGCAAGCCGATGAAAGGCATGCTGACCGGCCCGGTCACGATTCTGAACTGGTCGTTCGTCCGCGATGACCAGCCCCGTTCAACCACGGCCTATCAACTGGCGCTGGCCTTGCGCGATGAAGTGCAGGATCTCGAGGCGGCCGGCATCCCGGTCATCCAGATCGATGAGCCGGCCTTCCGGGAAGGGCTGCCGCTGCGCCAGGCGCAATGGGCCGAGTATCTGGACTGGGCGGGGCGGGCTTTCCGCATCAGCGCCAGCGGCGTCCAGGATGTCACGCAGATTCACACGCACATGTGTTATGCGGAATTCAACGACATCATCGAAGCCATCGCCGGGCTGGATGCCGATGTGATTACCATCGAGGCGTCGCGGTCCAATATGGAACTGCTGGATGCGTTTATCGGGTTCGATTATCCGAACGACATCGGGCCGGGCGTTTACGATATCCACAGTCCGAATATCCCGACGACCGAAGCCATCGTTTCGCTGCTGAAAAGGGCCGGCGAGAGAATCAGCCCCGAGAAGCTGTGGGTCAACCCGGATTGCGGCCTGAAAACGCGGCAGTGGGAGGAAGTCAGGAAAGCGCTGGCCAATATGGTTGAAGCCGCAAAAATACTGCGGCTTGCTGAAAAGGAAGGCTAGGGCGTTATTCCAGCTGATCCCTGCGTCGCAGCGGGCAATACAGAACCGGAAGTGTTTTGCCGGGCTTTTTCTTTGCCGGAGAAAGCCCGGCCGGCGGATGGCTTTTCGATTCTTTGCTAGCGCGCAGCGATTGCCGCAGTTGCGATTTTCTGCTTTGGCGCGGTTTAAGACTCCGTTTCAGTCAGTTGCTGCAGGCCCCGGATGACTTCAGTGAAACGGTGCTTGAATTGCTGCAAATCCTGTTGATCAATGGACCGGTTCTTCAATTGCTCATAAAGCCTTACGCAGATGTCATTGACGCTGGATATGGATAAGTTGGCGCAGACGCCTTTCAGGGCGTGCAGCCAAGCTTCGGCGGCGGCCCAGTTTCCCTGCTCCAGATAGTCTTCCAGCAGGGACTCCTTGCCCTGGTAGCTTTTATAGAACAGTTCGAGCAGTTTTTTGTATTTTTCTTCGTCGTTGCGCAGCCGCGACAGGCCGCTTTCGATATTGATGCCGGGCAATCGATAATTCGAGAGCGCAAGCCCCGCGGCATTGTCAGCGAGTGCAAATTCTGGCTGTCCTTTGCCGAGCTGGCTGAGCGTTTTCTTTAATTGGTCGATATCGATTGGCTTTGTCAACACGTCGTTCATGCCGGCCTGGTAGCATTGCCGGCAGTCATTTTCGGCTACGAAAGCCGTCATGCCGATAATCGGTAAAACCGTAAGCTCAAGTTGCCGCCGAATCTGCCGCGTCGCCTCGAAGCCGTCCATTTCCGGCATTTGAATATCCATTAACACCAGGTCTACCTTTTCCTTTTTCAGAATTTCCAGCGCTTCCCGGCCGTTGCCGGCTTCCAGAAAGCGTTCCGCCTGGTCTTGAAGGACGTCCATGATCAGCAGCCGGTTAATATAATAGTCATCGACAATCAACACGCTTGATAATTTATGGGCTTGGGCCGGGTGCGGGAATTGAGGCAATAGCCGCGGTTCGGTTTCCTGCGGATTTTGCGTCAGGTGCCGATAAAGCAATGCCCGATCGAAAACAGGCGTTTTTAAGTAGCCGACCGGGGTTACCGTTTCGGAAAATTGCTTGATGGCTTGCTCGCCCAGCAGGCTGTCCATCAGCGAAATCGAAACGCCCGCCAATCGGGGCTCGGCCCTGATCTGGCGCACCAGGGTGAAAGCGTCGATATCCGGCAGGCTCCGGCTTATCAGTAAATGGCGATAATGGCGTTGCGTCAGCAGGGTCACCGCTTCGCTGCCTGTTTCCGCGCTGTCGGCGCTGCATCCCAACGATTGCAGCAGCTTGAGCAGATGTTCGCGGCTTTGCCGGCGCGGCTCGACTATCATGACGTCCGGCATGGGCATGGTTCGGTCGATGATGGTCTGGTCATGCTCGATCGACGATAGGCTGAGCGGCAATGAAAATGAAAATTTACTGCCTTGTCCGGGCTGGCTGTCAACATTCAGGTTCCCGCCCATCAAGGCGACCAGTTTTTTGGAAATGCTCAGGCCGAGCCCGGTGCCGCCGTATTTGCGCGTAGTCGACACGTCGCCCTGGCTGAAGACTTCGAATATTCTGGCGATGGTTTCCCGGTCCATGCCGATGCCGGTATCGCTGATGTCGAATGTGATTTGCGGCGCTGAATCGGATACACTGGCAGCGATGGATAGGCGGATTTGTCCCGTTTCGGTGAATTTTATCGCATTAGTCAATAAATTGATCAGCACCTGTTTCAAGCGCAGGGAATCGATCAGGATGTGGCGGGGCACGGTTTCGGAGATGTCGATAATGAATTCAAGCCCTTTCTCCACGAGTTTGGCCGTCAGCATCTGGTTGATGCTGGTCAGGATTTCAAATAAGTCGCAGCTCTGATAGTCCAGTTCCATTTTATTGGCATCGATGCGCGAGAAATCGAGCAAGTCATCGATCAAGGCCAGCAGCAGGTCGGCCGATTCAAGCGCCCGCTTCAGCTGCTGTTGCTGATGGGGGGATTCCGAGGCATTCAGCGCCAGTTTGGTAAACACAACAATCGCGTTCATCGGCGTGCGGATCTCATGGCTCATGTTGGCCAGGAACGCCGACTTGGCCCTGGATGACGCCTCGGCCGCCTCTTTGGCTTCTTCCAATTGGCGGGTCCGCTGGTAAACCAGGTCCTCCAGTTGAAAGCTGTATGTCCTCAATTGACTTTGAGCCTGATCGCGCGCCGATATCGCCCGATGGATCTGTTCCAGCAACTGGTTGAAGGCGGCCGCCAGCTGTTCGATTTCGGCATAGCTTTTATTCTCCGTTCTCAATTCATAATTTTGCCCTTCGGTGACGGTGGTAACGAAGCTGGCCAATGACTCGATCGGTTTCGAGATAAGCTTTTGCAGGATATAGGATAAAAACAAGGCCACGAACAGCGCGAGTATGATCACCATGGCTACCACGGAGGCCGAGTGGATCAGCAGTTGCCAATAGCGGGAAAAATCGGCATACAGGATGACATGGCCGATCTTGTTGGCTTGCGAATAAATCGGATGGGCATAGACGAGATAGTGTTCGGCCTCGCTGATAACCGGCTCTTCGGCCAACAGTTCGCCGACGGTTCCAGACACCATCGACAAGTCGGCGCCGGGGCGCTGGTAGCGCGCAAGAGTCTGTTTTTCATCGTTCAGCAATAACGCATAGATCACCTGGGGGTCGTATTTCAGCGAGCCCAACAAGTTATTGGCCTCGTCCTTGTCTCCGAACACGATGACGGCCTGGGCGTTATCGGCTATGACGCCGGCCTGGATGGTCAGGCTGCTGATCATGTCCTGTTTCAGCTGCACCATTCGAAAGGCTATGAACAGCAGGCCCGCTATCAGGAGCACGATAGTGCTGGTCAACACTATGATGAAGAAGAGCCGGTTTTTGATGGAGCGTTTGTTGTGAATCATGGTGGTGGTTCGGCTAAATGCAATAATTGCGCCCTTAATTCTAGACCTGCATCCTTGGCCGCCTGTTCATTGATAGCGAAGCGAATTCTGTTGTCTCTATTGTAAAGATATATCATGCCGCCCTGGCGATAGAACGCTTCGGATTCGCCGACGGTCAGGACCGGATGTTGGGCTACTGCTTGCAGGAAAGGGCGCGGTGTTTTGTTGTGTTCGGGAATATAGAGCAGATGGCAGGCGGATAAATCGCTGCGCAACTGGACTTCGGTCACCTCTATTTTATGCTGATTGATTGATTTGTCGGCCAGGACCGTTTTCAGGGATTCACGCATGCCTTGATCGCCGGCAACGCAAAAAAGCATCGGTTCGTCTCCTGTCGAATTGAGCCTGGACAGCGGCCATTCGACGAACAGCGATAATCTGAACAGATAAGCCGCTTTAATCGTCAGTTCCCGTTGATCCAGGGCCCAGCCTTGGCTCAACAGCAGTGCCGATATCAAAACCGACTTCGTTAGCAATTGTAGCATGTGCATAATCGGTGTTATCGTTTCAATCCATGAGGACGACGGGAAAAGGCGGACATCATTAATACTGATAGGACAGTTTCAGCATGACTTCCCGGCTTGGGCTGGGCAGGGCGGGGTGGCCGCCGTTGTAGGGCTGGACGTATTCGAATCTCTCGTTAAAGATGTCATAAACGCCTAATCCGACTTCCAGTCCCTTGGTCAGCAGGTTCTGGTAGCGGAAATAGACATTGGCGATCCAGGCAGGCTCGTGATGCGTGAGGAGGTTGCCGGTATAGCCGAAACGGTCGCTAATGAACATCAGCGTCGGATTGATGGAAAACGACGGCGTGATATTGGCATGGGCGTTGAACGTCACTTTGTGAGTGGGAAAGCCGACATTGAGCTGGTCGTGGAGCTGGGCTTCCTGGGCATTCAGGATTTTGTATTTGTCCGCCGTGTTGCGGGTCGCCCGATAAAAAGAATAGCCCAGTTCCAGATAGCCCCAGTTCTCGTCGCTGTAGCGCAATCCGGTTTCGATGCCTTGGGTGTTTTGGCCGGGGGCATTGATGTAATAATCTGCTTCCCTTGGTTCCCCTTTTTCATCTAACCGGCGGTCTATCTGATACAAGATGATGTTGTTGCTGCGGATATCGAACAGATTGATGGTCAAATCCAGGTTGTCGAGCAATTCATAGCCGAGCTCTATTTCGGCAGTGTGGGTTTTCTCAGGCCTGACCTGCCCGATCAGATCGGACTCCGACAGACCAGGGGCGCCCTCAGCGATATCCTCTAGCAGACCAATATTGTATTCCTCGTTCTTTTGATAATTGCCCCCGGTCGGTATGCGAAATGCCTGGCTGTAGAGGGCCTTGAAGTGAAAACGGCCGAAATCCTTGGTCAGGGCGACGCGCGGTGCCAGATTGGTGCCGTATTCGTTGTAGGCGTCGAAGCGCAGCCCGGCCAGCACGTTTACCCAGGGAAACGCGTAGCTGGCTTCGGCGTAGGCCGTGTAATCGCTGAAGGTCGGCAAGGGTGAATCCAGACCTCCGTCTTCGCTCTTGCGAATGTCGAATTTATCGAAGGAGAAGCTGTTGCCCAGCACCAGATAATTGCCTTCTTCCGATGCGAACGTGGTTTTGGCGTCGAACTTGTAGAAATCGACAAAGACGCGTTCGCGCAGCAATGGCGATTCCCCATCGAAATACTTTCGAGTTCGCTCCCAGGGATTCTGGCGGGAAAATTGGGCGTTGAGATCCAATTGAATGGCCTCGGTAAAGTCGTATTGATAATTTAAGTTGCCTGCGTAAGTGGTGAACCGGTTGTTCAGGTAGCGTTCCGGCCCGGTCGTTGTGGCGGCGAAACCGTCGCGGCTGTCGACGCTGTAGTCGTCAACGAGAATGCGGAAGTCAACATCCTTATATTTTACGTCCAGATTGATCATCCTTGACTCCAGTTCGTTGCTGTCGGACATGTCAAAGCTATCTCCGAATGCATCCCGGTAGATCCGGTCGCTCCGATGGGCCTCGCCGTTCTTGCCGGACAGCGTTACTTCCCAGTCGCCCCATTTTTTACCGGCGACAAGTTCCATGTTTTTCCGGGCTTCGCCGCGCTCAAAGCGGCCGTAGGCTCCGCTCACTTTGACACCGTCTATCTGGGTGGCGGTTTTGCTGATGATGTTGATCACGCCCATCTCCGCGAAATTGCCGTGGATGATGGAGCCGGGGCCGCGGATGATTTCGATGCGGTCGATCTGCTCGACCGGAAAATGACTGCCGAACTGGGTCGTTCCAAACCGGTGCTCATTCAGATTGATGCCGTCGATGAAAACCGCGACCTTGCCTTCATGAGCCTGGATGCCTCGAATGCCTAAGCCGACGACATTGGAGGTATCGATGCCGAAGCTGAAGCCGGGCACCAGTTGCAGTACATCGATCAGGTCCCGCGCGCCCATGTTGCGGATTTCCTGGCCGGAGATCACGGTGACAATGCCGGCGGCTTGCCGGGTGCAGGTGGCTTTTTGATTGGCGGATAAAAAAACCGGTACTTTGGCCAGTTCCGATAAATCCAGATCGACAATATCGTTTTCGGCGACCGTATCGCAGGACAATTGCTCCGACGCCAAAGCGCCCTCATGCGGGAAGACGATCGCAAATAAGCAATTTACCAGGTTTTTTATTATTTTACGTTTCATCGCTTTATACGCCTCAAAAACGAGGGAGCGGTTGAGTTTTCCAATCGCTGATTAATTTCGGGCCAATCAACTCCTGACGAATGCATTGACTGCCTGGCTTAGTGTTAAATTGCACCAGTCAGTCACTGTAATTCAGAACGGTTTGGTCAATTGACAAATAAAGCGCTTTCCGGTTGCGCCCGATCTTTTTGTATCGGATGCTTGTGCTTTTTGCCATGGGGCAGCGCGGTCCGTTCGGCTTGAGGCTGGGCTGGCGTTTTGCGGAGACTTGGCTTTTCCCTCGCTCAAATGCGCCGGGCTTTGCTCCTCAACCCGGCCTTCGGACTTTTGATTTTTGAAGGATTATAGAACAAGCGGTCTGGCAATTGCCATAACAAGCGGACTGCTTCGCCTTTTTACTCGTCTTTGTTCTTTAAATTGCCGGCGTGCAAACCGCATTCTTTTTTAGCCCCTGATTCCCACCACCAGCGCCCGGCTCTTTCATGCTGATTGGGCAGGACGGGACGGGTGCAGGGCTCGCAGCCTATGCTGATGAAGCCTTTCTCGTGCAGTTCATTGTAGGGCACCTGCCAGGCTTCTATGTAATCCCAGACCTGGGCCGAGCTCCAGTTGGTCAATGGGTTGAATTTGATCAGCGGGTGCTCCGGGCTTGAGAACGCGGTATCGATTTGCACCTCGGGAATGGCTTGCCGGGTGTCGGGGCTTTGGTCCTTGCGCTGGCCGGTAATCCAGGCGTCCAGATGCGCCAGTTTGCGTTTTAACGGCTCCACTTTGCGGATGCCGCAGCATTCCTGGTGGCCATCTTCGTAGAAGCTGAACAGGCCCTTGCTTTTCACGAAGCGGTCCAGCACGTCCCGGTCCGGGGTCAACAGCTCAATGTCTATCTGATAATGCTTTCTGACTTTTTCGATGAAGCGATAGGTTTCAGGATGCAGGCGGCCGGTGTCGAGGGAGAAAACCGGTATGTCCTTCCTGATCTTGACGGCCATGTCGATCAGTACGACATCCTCGGCGCCGCTGAAGGAAATGGCAATGTTGTCGAACAGCTCCAGGGCTGCTTTGAGAATGGCGCGCGGATTTTTCTGGGCCAGTTCGGTTTGTAAGGTCTCGATGTCGAATGCGGTCATGATGGTCGTTGATATGAATTCAGCTTTGCGCGAAATACTGTCTTAGAAATTCGTCAAAAGGCAAGCGGTCGCGGCTTTCGATTTCTTTTTGTTTGGCCAGCGATTGCTCGGCAAGTTCATTGAACCGTGCGGTGCCGCCGTTGTCGAGCTTGCGCCGCCGGAAATATTGTTCATGCTCGGCCGATTTGTTCAGCGAAAAGCAGCCGAACTGCTGTTGTTGATGCCCCATGTGTTCCAGTATGCGCGCCGATGCAGTCAAATCGGGGTTGTCGACGACTTTTCGCTGTTGCTCGAGGGCTTGGCTGTAGGGTTTGCCTGTGTCATCTCCGTCCAGAATGTCGCAGACCGGCTGCATATCCGCGAGAATTTCGGCGGCCCAGTCCAGCAGAGGTATTTTTTGTTCGCCTCTTTCCAGCTCCAGCCCTGGCTTTCTGCCGAATTGGGCAACGGCCAGTTGATTGGCATTGTTGATGCGGTGGTCCTGTTCGGAAATCAAGGGGCTGTCTTTCAGCAGGCAGGTCAGCAGCAGCGCCTCTATGAAGCGGGCCTTGCCTTCGTCGATGCCCATAGGGTTGAAGACGTCCAGGTCAAGCGAGCGCATTTCCACGTAGCGCACGCCCCGGCGCTTGAGCGCCAGGGTCGGCTTTTCGCCGGATTCGGCTATCTGTTTAGGCCGGATAGTGCTGTAGAACTCGTTTTCGATCTGCAGGATATTGCTGTTCAGCTGCCGGTATTGCCCGTTCACGATAGTGCCGATTTGTTCGTACTCCGGATAAGGCGTGGTAATGGCCTTGCCCAGGCTGGCGACATAGCCGGACAGTGAGTTGTAGTCGATCCGCAGGCTAGCCTGGTTTTTGCTTTTGTAACCGATATCGCTCATGCGCAACGAAGTGGCATAAGGATGGTACAAGGTGGCGGGATCGAATTGCTCAAACCCGGCCATCAGCGCGGGACGGCTTTTGAAAAAGCTCTTGCAGATGGCGGGCGATGCGCCGAACAGATACAGGATCAGCCAGCCCTGGCGCTGAAAATTCCTGATCAAGGCGAAATAGGCATCGGCCTTGAACTGTTCCGGGCTGACGGCCGGTTTTTCCAGCTCGTACAGGACGGGCCAGAGGGCTTCGGGCACGGAGTAATTGAAGTGTATGCCGGCAATGGCCTGCATGGTCCTGCCGTAGCGGTGCCATAAGCCGTGCCGGTAAATATGCTTCATGCGGCCGATGTTGGAGGTGCCGTATTGCGCGATCGGTATGCTCTCATCGCCGTCGATGCCGCAGGGCATGCTCGCGGCCAGCAGCATTTCATTGTCCAGATTGTCGTAGACGAACTGGTGGGTATCGTGCAGGAATGCCAGCGTGTCCTTGACATCGGGGAACGGCGGCGTGATCAATTCAATCAGGGCTTCGGAATAATCCGTCGTGATATAAGGATGAGTCAGAGCCGAGCCCAGCGCTTTCGGGTGCGGGGTTTGCGCGATGAAGCCGTTCCTGGAGATGCGAAGGCTTTCTTTTTCAATGCCTTTAAGGCCCTCGCGGAGCAATGGCTGTTGGCCGCGTTCCTGAAGCTGGTCGAGGCGCGTTGAAAGCTTATTATTATTCGAGTGAGTCATAGATTGGGCGTCTGTACCCTGCAGTCCTGATATAATTGGGCTATTATAGAAGGTATTAACTGATTGAAGAAATATTATCGCAGTGAAGGAATCCGTGCACAGCAAGCCCATTGACATACTCAAAACGGTTTTCGGTTATGACAGTTTCAGGGGGCAACAGCAGGCCGTCATCGAGCAATTGTTGGCCGGGCAGGACGCGCTGGTCCTGATGCCGACCGGCGGGGGCAAGTCGCTGTGCTATCAGATTCCGGCCCTGATCAGGCGTGGCGTCGGCATCGTCATCTCGCCGCTGATCGCGCTGATGCAGGACCAGGTCAGCGCCTTGCTTCAGGTCGGCGTCAAAGCCGCGTTTCTCAATTCGACGCTGGCGCAGGAGGACGTGCGCGTTATCGAACAGCAGCTGCTGCGCGGCGAGCTCGATCTGCTTTATATCGCGCCGGAAAGACTGACTTCGGCGCGCACGCTGGCGCTGTTCGAGCGGCTTGAAATCGCCCTGTTCGCGATCGATGAGGCGCATTGCGTTTCGCAGTGGGGGCACGACTTCCGCGCCGATTATCTGCAGCTTTCGATGCTGCACGAGCGTTTTCCCGAGATTCCGCGTATCGCGCTGACGGCCACGGCCGATGAGAAAACCCGGCAGGAAATCATACAGCGCCTGGGGCTGGAGCAGGCCCGGCTGTTCCAAAGCGGTTTTGACCGCCCCAATATCCGTTACCGCATCGTGCAGAAGCAAAATGCCAGGCAGCAGGCGCTCGATTTCATCCGCACCGAGCATGCCGGGGATGCCGGCATTGTTTATTGTCTGTCGCGCAAGAAAGTCGATGCGACGGCCGAATGGCTCAGAACTAAAGGTATCAACGCGCTGCCCTATCATGCCGGCATGACCGCCGATCTGCGGCAGCGGCATCAGCACCGGTTTTTGATGGAAGACGGGCTTGTGATTGTAGCGACGATCGCTTTCGGCATGGGCATCGACAAGCCCAATGTGCGATTTGTCGCGCATCTGGATCTGCCTAAAAGCGTCGAGGCCTATTATCAGGAGACCGGCCGGGCCGGACGTGACGGCTTGCCCGCCAATGCGTGGATGGCTTACGGCCTGCAGGATGTCATCACGCTGCGGCAAATGCTGGCGGATTCCAATGCCAACGAAGCGCACAAGCGCCTTGAATACCACAAGCTCGAATCGATGCTGGCCTTATGCGAACAGGTGCATTGCCGCCGTCAGGCCCTGTTGAGCTATTTCGGCGACACCCTGGCGCAGCCGTGCGGCAACTGCGATACCTGTCTGGAGCCGGTAGAGACCTGGGACGGGACATTGGCCGCGCAGCAGGCGCTGTCGTGCATTTACCGCACCGGGCAGCGCTTCGGCGTCAATTATCTGATCGATGTGCTGCTTGGCAAGGACAACGAGCGCATCAAAAGCTTCGGCCATGACCGGCAATCCACTTTCGGCATCGGCAAGGAACTGGACGAAGGTCAGTGGCGTTCGGTATTTCGGCAACTGGTCGCCCGAGGATTGGTCGCGGTCGACTTTGAAGGCTTCGGCGCGTTCAAGCTGACCGAAGCGTGCCGCCCGATTCTGCGCGGCGAACAGCAGTTGATGCTGCGCAAGGATTTGCAGCCCGGCAAAGTCAAGCGCAGCAAAGGCGAAAGCCGGCAGTTCGTCGACAGCCGGGATGCCCTGCTGTGGAATGCGCTGCGCGCCAAGCGCCGCGAGCTGGCCGATGCGCAGGATGTGCCGCCTTATGTCATTTTTCATGACGCGACCTTGATGGCCATGCTGGAAGCCAAGCCCATGACGCATCAACAGATGAGTCTGTTGTCGGGCGTCGGCGAACGCAAACTGGCGCTTTACGGCGATGAATTTCTGGCTGTTATCCGCGAATTTGCCGATATTGAAAACGACGGGCCGATCGGTTTGTCCGATACCATAGCCGAGTCGGTGGCTTTATTCAGGCTGGGCTACAGCGTGAAGCAAATCGCCCTTCAACGAGAGCTGCAGGAGACGACCGTTTACGGTCATTTATCCCAGTCCCTGGAGCAAGGATTATTGGCATTGGCCGATGTCGTTGAATTGCCGGAACCGGAAATCAGGCTGATAGAGGATGCATTCATCAGTTTGCCGGAAGATCGGAAAAATGCGCTCAAGCCCGTGTTTGAGCGGTTCGGAGGCCAGTACAGTTACGGTATTCTGCGCTGTGTCAGGGCGGCTCTGGCGTATCAATCCTTGTTGTAGCATCGTGTTCAATAAGTCAGGTTTGCTTGTGACCAGGCTAAGTTTTTGATAGATTTGTCACCTACTGTAATATCCCTTCCCCATCTTAATCTCATGATAAATCCAATAGAACCGCATCCATTGACCAACAAATCAACCATCACTTGTGAAAACTGCAATCTGGATAACATATGCATTCCCAAAGGACTGACCAGTTCAGAAATCAATGAGCTCGGCCTATTGGTCAACAGGAACAATATTCGTCGGAAGGGGGAGGCCATCTATCATGCCGGCAGCCCGTTCAGAGGCATCATTGCCTTACGCTCCGGCAGCGCGAAACTGCTCAGTTTCGACCAAAGCGGCAATGAGCTGGTCGTTGATTTTATTTTGCCCGGGGAGTTGCTGGGATTTGACGGTCTGTCATCACAAATTCACAACTGTACGGCCATTGCGCTGGAAACGGTGAATTACTGCCATCTGCCGGCCCATAAAATTGAAATGTTGGCCACTAAAACTCCTGGTTTGAGTCAAGCGCTGCTACAGCGGTCCTGCGATCAGTATGATAGCCAGGTGAGAAAGATGATGCTCAGCCGCCGGTCGGCGGAAGCGCGCGTGGCTTGTTTCATTTTGCATATTTCAGAACGGCTCAGGATGCGCGGCTACTCGGAGATGGAGTTTCGTCTGAGCATGTCGCGTGAGGAGATAGGCAACTACCTGGGGATCGCGCATGAAACGGTCAGTCGCATTATCCATCATTTTCAATCGAAGCAGTTGATTGAAGTGAAATCCAAGCAATTGAAAATCATTGATAAAAAAAGGCTGTTTGACTTTTATGCGGAATAATCGTCAAACAGCCCAAAGCTCGTTGGATCTAAAAATTAGTAATTCTATATAGATAGAACTTAGGCAGATATGCTGCTTGAGAGGAATTTTCAGCAATATTGCGCTAAGAGCGAGACTATTTAAACAAACTTTGCAATATCAAACTTGAGCTAGATCAAGAAATATTTGTTTAGTAAACCGCGGCAGCATTTTTACATGGCAATGGCCGCCATGGATCGGCAGGGGATATCGCTTAGCCCGGACACTTCATGAAATCACAGGGTTTAGGAAGAGCGCGAAGAAAAAGGGATTACCGTTTTTCCCTTTCAACGCCATGAATTCTGGATAATGTTTGCAAGAGATTGAATCTAAAAGCCTTCGGGTACACAGGCCGCCTAGAGGCGCCTGTTTTCGGTCTTTGCGGTAAAGTATTCAGGTCAGGGCGGCTGACTGTCTTTCAATAACGCGGCGGCAGTTTACTGAGCGCCGGCAGATTCCACGGCAATGGATCGGTACTTGCTTCCATGGCATCTTCGGTCTTGTCGTCCAGATCAGGAAAAAAATCCAGACCGGTTTGCGCTTCTATATGGTCGACATTAGTCACGAATTGCATCAATGGCTCTTTGCCTTTTACCGTTTGCGGTACTATTAAGCCCAATGCAATAGGCGGCGCACTAGGATCGGGCTTTGCCATATAAATTTTGTAAAACGCATCCGGTATTTCCACCGTCCAATCCGACGCCAGGCGTTCGACAGTGCCGCTAAATACCGGGCCTGTGATGACCCAGACCTTGCCGAATCTTTTGGCGAAATGCTGGATTTCGATTTCTTCCAGGCGTTGCCATACGCGCTGGTTCAGCTTGGATTTCTGCGGGCTGATGTTGGTCATTAAAAAACTGTCGGCCTGCCCCTGTTTGCCGTAAAGCCGGCTGATCGCGTAATTCGGCGCCATATGCCCGCGGTCATAACCGCTTCGTTGGTAGCTGTCATGGCTGACGCGGTTGATGCTGCGCCAGTCCGTTTCAAAGCGGCTGGGACGTTTTAAGGAGGGTTCGTTTTCGGGAGGCGGGGTTAGCGCGTATTCCACCCATAAGGGATTGCCGCGCAAATCCGAATAGCCCAGGATAAATCCGTCATTGCGCAATATTCGAAACCAGGTTTCGTAGTTTGCCGCATCGCGTGCCTTGGGAGCGCCCTGAAAAAGCAGGGCGGGACGGGCAATCTTGACTTCATACGCATAACCGCCCGCGCCGAGCGCGATAAGCATCAGCAACAGCACAGGATGCTTGCGGCCGATGCGAAACAGGCTTAGCAGCAGCACAAGCCTGTTTGAGGTGCGTGGTTTTCTGCGCATGGCGAGATTATGATGGCGGCAAATTCATGGCGAGCTAAAGCTTGGGCCAGCTTTCAGCGGGTTTTTAAGCCAAGGCTTCCACCGATGGTTCATTGCTGAATTGATAATGATGTTTCAAGCAGTGATCCAGCCATTTTTGCAGAAAATAGTTCAGGCGCCATTTGTAATTCATGATTTCAAGACTCAAGCCGGGGTCTTTAAAGGTGCGCTCCACGCTTTCCCGGGCATGGTCGCTCAGCACCTCCGCCAGCTGTGCATCGAGATAAATCCTTATTTTTACCGCGGGCTCCAGAAATTCATTGGGGTTTTTCTTGAAGCAATGGCTTAGGTCCACGGTCATGGTGTACGGGGTGCGCTCGATGACTTCCAGGTGCAGCGTAGTCCTGTCTGGCGCCAGACCGATGGCTTTTTCTTTAAAAGCCAGCAGGTCGGGAATCAGTTGAAACAGCTTGCGGTAGTTGGACGCACAAACTTGTTCCAGGCAGAATGACTTGTTGATCGGATTAAGAAGACCCATAGCGGATATCAGTCCTCACTGTAGCAGGCATAGGCGCTGGCCGTCTCCCATAATACGACCTGAGCGACGTTAAAACCTGCCTGTTTCAGATGTTGATAAATCATTTTACTCAGCACTTCGGCGGTAGGGTGTTCGGCCAGCGCGAGAAAACGTTCGTTGTTTTCGATCAGCATGGGGATGATCGGATCATCCTTATGCAGCAGGAAATTATGATCAAGGTACTGATCGATATAGCTTTCAATAAAATTTTTGATGTCGGAAAAATCGCAGACCATGCCTTGATCGTTAAGTTGCTCCTGCTGTATCGAAATCGAGGCTTTTACACTATGGCCGTGCAGGTTCCGGCATTTGCCCGGATGGTTCATTAACCTGTGGCCGTAGCAGAAATAGACCTCTTTAGTAATCGTAAACATATAAAATAAAACAGCTTCATGGTTTTTAATAGTAAAGGAGATTAATCTCCTTTTATGCCTTTTATGGTGGCGGCAATTTCATAGTGATCATTTTCACGTTTCGTGCTTCTGACTATCTCGATAAAAGCCGTCATCGGCGGTGTTCTGGTATTTTTAGGGACCACATTGATCTCCATGGCTTTACCTGGATCATAAGACCGATCGGAAATAAATGATACGTCGGCACCACTGATGGATGTGCAGCGACCTCGGTAATATTCACTTGAGTCAGCGAGTTGTAGAGTAAGAAACAGGGCGTAGTCGAACTATTTCCCTGCTTCTCCTCTCCGAACCGTACGTGCGCCTTTCAGCGCATACGGCTCTCCGTTTAAGAATGGCTCATAGCCATTGCAAAGTAATGAGTC